>Ga0302267_10006467_pt1 | contig 11871 bp, 7 predicted proteins | sample III_Bog_E1_3_FD_194555 | JGI IMG/M metagenome (GOLD analysis project Ga0302267, IMG submission 194555) | Peat permafrost microbial communities from Stordalen Mire near Abisko, Sweden - III_Bog_E1_3 | ecosystem: Environmental > Terrestrial > Soil > Wetlands > Peat | place: Sweden: Abisko... | reverse complement strand
GCTCGCCTGCAACTCCTCCTTGGGCGCACCGAGACGCCGCGCTTCCTCCAGCGCCGCCGCCGTGCCGGCGAAATCGGCGTGGATGAGAAAACCCTGCGCCCGCGAGAGCGCGGGCTGATAATCGACTGCCGGCGGCTCGTCGTGGATCTTCGTCGTCTTGCGCAGCCCCTCCTGCACGCGGCCGAGCTTGCCGGCGGACTTGTCGAGGTCCTCGCGCGCCTCGGCAACGTGAGCGAGCTTCGTGGTCTTGCGCAGCACGGCATCGACCTCCGGCTTCGCCGGCACGGGCTCGTCGATGCCGCTGTGGCCGGCCTTGTTGGTCACGTCGCGCGCGATGGCCAGCGCGGCGGCGACCTGCATGTCCTCGAGGTCGCGGTCGGCCGGCGCGAACTGCCGCGCGAGGTCGAAGTGCTTCAGCGCGCTATCCGGCAGGTGCCACTGCTGGAGCAAAATGACGCCGGCCTCCTTGAGCAGATGCGGGTTGTTGAAGGCCTTGTAAAGCCGCTCATAGATATTGGCCTGCGTGGGCGTGGGGACGAGCAGGCTGCCGGGCACCGCGCGCACCTTGGCCATGCGCTCGATGCCCTCATGAATGATCATCAGCGTGCGCGCGCTGAAGAAGTCGTTCTTCAGCGAATGGACGGTGAGCAAATCGACCCAGGTCTGCGGGTCAAGCGCGGGCGAGGATTGCGGATCGGGATCAACGGCGGGCACGACGGGATTCTAGCGAATTGACGGGGTTAAACCAGAGGAGAATGGCACTCCATACATAGACGTCAATCGGGCGCGTTGGCCTACAAAATTCTTCGGCGCAAACGCGCCTCAGCTTAGCAATATTTGCAGGGCAAATTCTGCAGCGGTGCTCAGCGCCTTCTCTTAACTGTAGCGGCGGTCTATGACCGCCGGTGGCTCTCAACGCACATTCGCATCTGCAATCGCACGTTCACGAAAATTCGACCGGCGGTCATAGACCGCCGCTACAGTTAAAAATATTGGGCGTTACGTCGCGACTTCCTCGGCGAAGTCGTCCTGTTCCTTTGCGGCGGGCGTCGTGGGCTGGGGCATGCTTTGCTCCTGGCGCTGCGCGACGGCGGGCAGCAGCCGCGTTTCGTTGGGGGCTTCGGCGGGGAAAAGGTTGGGCTGCTCGGGCGCCTGGTAGGGCTTGTCGAGTTGCTCGAGCTTCACGTCGACCTCAATGCCGACGAACGCGGTGACTGGTCCGGTGAAGTGACCGGAGATGGGCGTCGCGGCCTCGGGATGGCGCGAGACGGCGACGGTGACGTGCTGGGAACCGGCGAGCGTGCCGCTGGTGGGATCGAAGCCTTTCCAGCCCGCGCCGGGCAAGTAGACCTCGGCCCAGGCGTGCGTGGTGGCGTTGCCGGCCTCGGTCGCCTCGCAGAGCATGTAGCCGCTGACGAACCGCGCGGCGAGGCCCCAACTGCGGCAGGCCTCGATAAAGAGCGTGGCGAAGTCACGGCACGAGCCGCTGTTTTTCTCCAGCGTCTCCGCGGGGCGCTGCACGCCGAATTCGTCGCGGCGGCGGTACTTGAAAGTCTCGAAGATGTGCCGGTTGAGTTTCTTGAGCAGCGAAACGGTTTCGACCAGCTTGCCCGGCTGCCAGAACTGGCCGAGCCACTCGCGCAGGCGGGTCGCGTCGCGCGGGAAAAGGATATGCGTGAAGACGGTGAGCTCGGGCAGCGTCCACGGGTCGTAGACGAAGGGATAATGCACGGCGTAGGGCTCGACGCGGAAGTCGAGCGGGTCGGCGTCGAAATGCTGGAGCACGAGCTCGCTGTAGACCATGAGCTCGTCGGCGCGCTCGGCGAAGTCGACCAGCGCGATGCTGTTGCCGTTGACGTCGCGCATCCAGTGGACCGTCGCGGCGGGGCGGATGGTGAGGATCGAGCTCTCGATGTGGAGGTCGTGGCCCTCGCGCGGCCGCACCATGACACGATGCGTCCCGAGCTTCACCGGGGTGGTGTAGCGGTAGGTCGTGCGATGCTGGATGCGGATGATCATGCGGGCGCACTACGATAACGGGAGATGGGGCGGGCGTCGAGGGGTAGCGATTAATCCGCTTCATGACCTTCCTAAAGGGACTTTTGGAAGACAGGAGACTTTTGCAGAGGGCTCCTTCGGGGCTTGCCAACTTTCTTCATGCAATGCCCAAGGCTGGTGACCTCGGCTATGTCAGGTCGCCCTTTCAGCGCGGCATTAGGGAGTCGGCGGCTTTTAAGTGGCCACTGAGGCCGGGGCGTTGGTGGACGGCGGGGTTGCGGGTGGGGACGGCGTCCCGGACTTGAAGCTGATCTTGAATTCGTCCATTAGGTGGGCGGCCAGGGTATCGGTTTTCGCTGCCTCGACGAGGGACATGGCGGTCCGAATCAAGTCTTGCCGGACAGCGTCAGGTGACAGCGCGGCGAGAGCTTTGGAGTCGCCGAGATGAGATTGGTCGATGATGGCCTGGATATGGGGGTCGGGCGTTTTTTGCTGAACTTCGACGAGACGTTTGGCCATCTCGAGCAGGATATTTTTCATGACCTGCGCGTGGGCTGCTTCGGACGGCGGCGGCGCGCCGGTCGTACTAACGATGTGTCCTTCTGACCAGTCGCAGAGGTCGGCGGGATCGGGGGTGTAGGTGCCGGAGACGGCGGCGTCAGGCGTGGTTGACGACACGGTGCCGGCGACCGCGTAGACGGCGTCAACCGTTGCTGGTGTGGTTGCCGGCGCGTTGGTGGCGTCGGCGGCCTCCAGCCGCCACGGCGCGAGGGCGAGGAGGAGGAGAAGCCATGCTCGCGACCTGACGATCATTGGACGAGGATGCGGGTTTTCGCGGAAGTTCTCAAGGCTTGCGGTAGCCCGTGACCTCCGGGCGCGGGGCGAGAAAACTGAACGCACCCACATTCCGGGTTCGAACGCCAACGAGCCCCGTGCCCGGAGGTCACGGGCTACCACTGAGGTTACGCCGCCACGTGGGCGATCTGCCGCGTGAGCTTTGCGACGGGGACGGTGCAGATGACGCGGGTGCCTCCGCTGGGGCAGCGCTCGGTGAGGAATTTGCCGCCGATGAGGCCGGCGCGGTAGGCCATGATGCTGAGGCCGAGGCCCTTTTCCTTGCGCGGCGGCTTGGCGTCCGTGCCGTTGCCTTGGCTGGGAGTGAGGCCCTTGCCGTTGTCCTCGATGATGAGACAGAAGTGGTCGTCGCGGCGCTCGAAAGTGGTGATGATGCGCGTGGCGTCGGCGTGGCGGGCGGCGTTCTGGACGGCTTCCTGCGCGATGCGGAAAAGCTGGATGGTGGCGTCCTCGTTGCCGATGGCGAGGTCGTCGGCGCAGTGGACGAGGCAACTGATGCTCGTGGACTTCTGCGTGCGGTTGGCGATCTCGCGCAGGGCCTCGGCGAAACCGGCGGCGTCAAAGCCGAGCGTGAAGTAGCCGCGGGCGATGTTGCGGGCCTTGGTGAGCGCGCGGTCGACCTTGAGCGCGATCTCTCGCGCGCGGCCGACTTCCTCATCGCCGGCGGCGAGAAGGTTGCGCGTGAGCAGGTGCGCGTCAATGGCGATGGAGGCCAACTCATGCGTGACGAGCTCGTGGAGTTCCTGGCCGAAGCGGCGATGCTCGCGCTCGGAGAGCTCGATGACCTGGCGCTCGAGCCGGCCGCGCTCGTGCATTTCCTGCAAGAGGGCGCGGTTGCGCTGCTCGACGGTCGATTCGAGGCCCTTGCGGATTTGGTTGAGCAGATAGAGCGCCGCGATGAGGATGACGAAAAAGGCGAACGGGATGGCGCAGTTGGTGAAGAAGACGGCGTGGCCGGGATAGGGCATGCCGGAGAGAATGTCGGTGCTGCGGGAAACGGTGACGGCGGCGAGCCCGAGCAGGACAGCGTAGCCCGGACTGACATAAATGGCGGCGAGGCCGACCGGGATGGCGTAGAAAACCATCACGGAGACTTGATAGCCCGTGACGTAATCGATCAAGCCAATGCCGAGCACGGCAAGGAGGCAAAGTACCCCGGCCGCGAGCTTTCGCCGGGCCACTGGCTTGTCGGAAAGTCGAATCTCAGTCTGGCTCGTGCTAGAGGAGTTGGAAATCATCGCGACTCAATCAAAACGTAACGGTTTTGGGTACATTAATGCTGGCTGAAAGTTTAGTCACCCATAAAGACTAGAAGACCCCGCAGGTGGCGGATTTGTAACGCTAATACTCGCAAGAAGGGCCGTGAATTAGGGTTGCGCTTCGACTTTCGAACATTACACTGCGCCCCTTACTCAAAAACCGAACTCATTCATACTATTGCGACCATGGATACAACTCTGATTAATTACGGCATTCCTATTGCCCTCGCCCTGGGCGTAGTGGCCATCATCACGGCGATCATCCTTGTGGTGAAGGTTCGCTCGGCCCCGACCGGAACAGACCTCATGCGCGAGATCGCGGCGGCGGTGCAGGAAGGCGCGGCGGCCTACCTTTCGCGGCAGATCAAGACGATCAGCGCGATCGCGGTGGTGCTGCTGGTCCTGATTTACATCTTCAAGGGCCCGGCGACGTCCATCGGATTTTTGATCGGCGCGGTTTGCTCGCTGCTGGCGGGCTTCATCGGCATGCGCGTGGCGGTGATCACGAACATCCGCACGGCGCAGGCGGCGACGATCGGCGCGATCCCGGCGATGCGCGTGGCCTTTAACGGCGGCGCGGTGACAGGCCTGCTCGTGGTGGGCCTGGCGCTGGTCGCGGTCGGCGGCTTTTACCTCGGCGCGGACGCGTTCTTCGCCGATGCGACGCACAAGAAGACGCTGGATGCGATCATCGGCCTGGCGCTGGGCGCTTCGCTGATCTCGGTTTTCGCGCGTCTCGGCGGCGGTATTTATACCAAGGCGGCGGACGTGGGCGCGGACCTGACCGGCAAGATCGAGCAGAACCTCGACGAGGATGATCCCCGCAACCCGGCGACGATCGCCGATAACGTGGGCGACAACGTCGGCGACTGCGCGGGCATGGCGGCGGACGTGTTCGAGACTTACGCGGTGAGCTTGATCGGCGCGGTGCTGGTCGGCGCGCTGACCTTCGCGGCGGAGCCGAATGCGCTGGCCTACATCATTTATCCGTTCCTGCTTTGCGGCCTGTCCGTGATTGCCTCGGTGCTGGGCATCGTGCTGATCAACGTGGGCAACATGAAGCCGACGAACGCGCTGCTGGCTGGCGTGGCGACGAGTGCGGTGGTCTCGGCATTGCTCTTCCTGCCGCTGACGGCGTGGATGTTCCCGGCGAGCTGGGTGTCGCTCTACGTGCCGGCGCTGGTCGGTTTGGCGATGACGTTCATCACGGTCATCATCACGAATTACTACACGGCCACGGACTACGCGCCGGTGCGCAAGATTGCGAAGGCCTCGGAAACGGGCCACGCGACGAACATCATCGCGGGTCTCGCGGTGGGCTTGCACGCGACGTTCTTCCCGGTGGTGGCCATCGGGCTTTCGATCATCATTTCGTATGCCTTTCACGGGCTGTACGGCGTGGCCGTTGCGGTGGTGAGCATGCTGAGCCTCTCGGGCATCATCATCTCGCTCGATGCGTTCGGCCCGATCACGGACAACGCGGGCGGACTGGCGGTGATGTCGAAGCTGCCGAAGGAAGTGCGCAAGATCACCGACGAGCTGGATGCCATCGGCAACACGATGAAGGCCGTGACCAAGGGCTACGCGATCGCGTCGGCCGGTCTCGCCGCGCTGGTGCTGTTCTCGTCCTACGGCCAGGAGCTGCAGGCGCATCGCGCGCTGTTGGCGCAACTGGCTGGGCTTGCCATCCCGGCGCCGCTGGAATTCAGCCTGAATGACCCGACGATCCTGATCGGTCTCTTCATCGGCGGCATGCTGCCGTTCCTCTTCGTGGCCTACACGATGGACGCGGTGGGCAAGGCGGCCGGCGCGGTGGTGATGGAAGTGCGCCGCCAGTTGGCCGCGCGCCCGGGCATCCTGCTGGGCACCGACAAGCCGGAGTACGGCAAGTGCGTCGACATCGTGACGAAGGCCGCGCTGGTGGAGATGATCTTCCCGGCGCTGCTGCCTCTGCTCGCCGTGATCCTGACCATTGGCGGGCCCACGCTGATCGGCCACATCTGGCCGGGCTCGGGCCTGAACGCGGAAATCGGCGCGAAGGCGCTCGGCGGCGTGCTTGTGGGCACGATCGTGACCGGCCTGTTCGTCGGCATCTCGCTGACGTCCTCGGGCGGCGCGTGGGACAACGCGAAGAAGTACATCGAGGAAGGCCACCACGGCGGCAAGGGTTCCCCTGCCCACGCGGCGGGCGTCACCGGCGACACGGTGGGCGATCCCTACAAGGATACCTCCGGCCCGGCGATCAACCCGATGATCAAGGTCGTCAACGTGCTGGCGATTCTGATTATTCCGTTGTTCTTCTAAACTGTAGCGGCGGTCGATGACCGTCGCTGACTTCGAAAAAGGGGAAGCTCGCTGAGGGCTTCCCCTTTTTCGTGCCTTCCTCCTATTCTGGTCGGCATGGACGTCATCAATCGCGCCTCGACGATTCCCTTCACCACGAAGGACGGCTCCGAAATCCGCGAGCTTCTCGCTTATCGCAACTCGTCGATCCGCAACCAGAGCCTCGCCGAGGCCACCATCGCCACCGGCACGGCGACGCAGGAGCATTATCACCCGAGGTCCGAGGAGATTTACTACATCCTCAGCGGCAAGGGACGCATGAAGCTCGACGGCGAACTGCGCGACGTCGGCCCGCTCGACGCCATCGCCATCCCGCCCGGCGCGCGCCACAAGATCTGGAATACCGGCAGCGTACCGCTCGTCCTCCTCTGCTGCTGCGCGCCGGGATATGAGAATGAGGATACGGTGATGGTGGGGTAGGCCGCCTGAGTGGCAGACGCCGCTTCTCCTTCGGTTGGCCGGGCAACTATTCCGGGGTAGAGGAGTTATTTCTTCCGTCGTCCGGCTGTCCTTCCATGAAGAATGTTCCGTTTTTCCCTACGCGGTCCCGAGTGAAGCTTGGCCTGGGATGGTTCGGGCTGCTGGTCTGTTTTTCGGCCATGACCCTTTGCGCACTGGCGCAGGGGGCGGAGGTTTCGCTGGAGGAGGGCTTCGCCCATCCGCCGGACTCGGCCAAGCCGCGCACCTGGTGGCATTGGGTGAGCGGGAATGTTTCGTCCGAAGGAATCACCGCCGACCTGCGGGCGATGAAGCAGATCGGCCTGGGCGGGGCGCAGATTTTCACGGTCGACCAAAGCGCGGTGAAGGGCCCGGTGGTTTTTCTCAGCCCCGAATGGCGCAAGCTGGTGCACCAGTCCCTGAACGAGGCGGCTGACCTCCACCTTGAGATGGCGATGGAAGGCTGCGACGGCTGGAGCGAGTCGGGCGGCCGTTGGGTGACCCCGGAGCAGTCGATGCAGAAGGTGGTGTGGTCCGAGAGCAACGTGAGCGGCGGCCAGAAAATCCCATTGGTGCTTCCGCAGCCGGAGACGAACGACCACTATTATGCGGACATTGCGCTTTTCGCCTTCCCGACGATTGCCGGAGATGATGAAGCCGCACCCGCCGAGGTGACGAACAGCGCGCCCGGGGCCACACCGGGAACGGATGTTCCCTCGAATAAGACCACGATCCGCCTCAAGGCCGATGCCTCCGGACCGCCGGTCTGGGTGCAATATGCCTACGCCAACGCGGTCACCTTCGGCAGCCTTCGGCTCACCACGAGGGGCATGCCGAGCTCCAGCAAGGGGGAATTGGATGTCAGCAACGACGGCACCGCCTTCCAGAAAGTCTGCAACGTGCAAAGCAACGATTGTTTAAGTCTTCCGCCGACAACGGCGAAGTTCTTCCGCGTGGTGTTCGACACGAAGGGCAAAGCGGCCACGGTGGATTTCGCGGACATGACTTTCGGCGGGCCGCGGATCAGCAATATCACGTCGCGGACCGGGATGCATGTGCAGTCGGGCCTTTCCTTCGAGGAAGCCGCTCTTTCCCCCGGCCAGATGATCGATCCCAAAGCCATCGTCGATTTGACGGGAAAAACGGAGTGGAACGCACCCGCCGGAAAATGGACCCTCGTGCGGCTCGGCCACACCTCCACCGGCGCGATAACGCATCCCTCGACCTCGTATGGCCTGGAATGCGACAAGATGAGCGCCGTGGCAGTCGAGTCGCACATCCAGAACCTTTTCGGCCCTGTCTGGCAGGACTCGCCCCAACAGGTGGGCACGACGTTGAAGTACATCCTGCTCGATAGCTGGGAGGCGGGCTGCGAGAACTGGACACCGCTGATGCGCGACGAATTCAAGAAGCGGCGCGGCTACGATCCCTGGCCGTGGCTGCCAACGCTGACCGGCCGGGTCGTGCTGAATCCGGACGCAACCGACCGCTTTCTCTGGGATTACCGCCGCACCCTGGCCGATCTCGTCGCCGACAACCATTACGGCACCTTCCAGCAAGTGGCGCACGCTCATGGGATGGGTCTTGCCTCGGAAGCTCCCGGGATCGGTGCACCGACGGTGGCCGATGGGCTTCAATGCAAGGGCCGGTGCGATATTCCGATGGGCGAGTTCTGGGTAGGCCCACCGGGAAGCGCCAATATCGACGATCCGCGGGAAGCGGCCTCGGCGGCACATATTTACGGCCAAAACATTGCGGCCACAGAATCGTACACGTCGGTTCCCCAGGTGGCCGCGTGGACGAACGATCCGTACTCAATGAAGATCGAGGGCGACAAGGAATTCTGCCTGGGCGTCAACCGCTTCGTTTTTCATCGCTACGCCCATCAGCCGTGGCTGGACCGCTTCCCGGGCATGAGCATGGGCCCGTGGGGCATCAACTTCGAGCGCACCAATACGTGGTGGAACCAAGCCTCGGCGTGGATGAGCTATCTTTCGCGCTGCCAGTTTCTCCTGCAGCAAGGCAGGTTTGTCGCCGACTTGCTTTATTTTTACGGCGAGGGCGCGCCGGTCAACTTCCAGTATTCGTCTCTCCAGCCGGCCGTTCCCCCGGGCTACGACTACGACGCCTGCGACGCCGAAATCCTGCTCAACCAGATGAGCGTCGAGGATGGGCAGATCGTCCTGAATAGCGGCATGCGCTATCGTGTCCTGGTTCTACCGAACAACGACCGCATGACGCTGCCAGCGTTGAAAAAAGTCGCGTCGCTCGTCAAGCAGGGCGCGGTGGTCTACGGGCCGCGACCAAACCAATCGCCGAGCCTGGCCGGCTATCCTGAAAGCGACGAGCAACTCCAGGCGCTGGCCAGGGAGGTCTGGGGAAATTGCGACGGCAGCGCGGTGCAGGAGCACGCCTACGGAAAAGGCCGCATTGTGTGGGGCAAGCCCCTCGCCGACGTACTGGGCTTCCCGCCCGATTTTGGCTCCAACCATCCCCAGACGTCCTACATCCATCGCACCACCCCGGCGGCGGAGATCTATTTTGTCGCGAACCAAATTGATTCCGCCCGTGAATTGGACTGCACGTTCCGCGTCGCCGGCAAGGTGCCCGAACTGTGGCACCCGGATTCGGGCAAGATGGAGACGCCCGCGCTTTATCATGACAAGGACGGCCGCACCAGCGTGCCGATTCACTTTGATCCTGCCGGCTCTGTCTTTGTCATCTTCCGCCAACCCGCCACCGGCGATTCCCTCGTCAGCGTCAGCCGCGATGGCGTCCCGCTCGAGCAGGCGCAGCGGGCGCAAGTCACGATAGAAAAGGCGGTCTACGGCGCGCCGAACAACGCTGCGCGAAGCGTCGACGTCCGGCAGACGATCCAATCGATCGTCAATCTGGGGCAGACGCTTATCACCGCCTCCAACAGCCTGAGCGCGACCGGCGATCCCGCACCGTTGACCGTGAAATCTCTCAGCCTGACCTACACCGTAAACGGAAAAACCAAAACCAGCACGGTCCGCGAAGGCGATTCGCTCGAGTTGGACCCGCACCCCGAATCAATCCCGATTTTCAACCTGGTTCGTCGCCCCGACGGCAAGGTGACTGTGGAATCGGGAGAGGCGGGGCGTTTCGAGGCGAAGACGCCAAGTAACGCGTCGCAAGCGGCTGTCATTCCGCCGCTGCCCCAACCGTTGAAAGTGATCGGCCCGTGGCAGATCGAGTTTCCGCCCCATCGCGGCGCGCCGGGCCAAGCGGTGTTCTCCTCCCTGATTTCATGGACCGATTCCCCAGTCGATGGCATCAAATACTTTTCCGGAACCGCCACTTATCGCACTGACTTCAACATTCCGGCGGAGTATCTCGGCTCGGGACGCCACGCTTATCTTGACTTGGGCGAGGTCAAAAACCTCGCGGAGGTCAGCCTTAACGGCAAGCCGCTGGACATTCTCTGGAAAGCGCCGTTCCGCATCGACATCTCCCCAGCCGCCGTGGCCGGGCTCAATCACCTCGCGATCCAAATCACGAATCTCTGGCCCAACCGGCTCATCGGGGACGCGAAACTTCCAAAGGACCAGCAGATTACCTGGGCCAGTGTTTCACTTTATAAGGCCGATTCCCCTCTCCTGCCCTCCGGCCTGCTGGGCCCCGTTACGGTGATTCCCACCGCCGAGGCGACGCTCAGTCCGTAGTTGGCGGAGAGCTTAGTTCAAAAAGATTCTCAATCTCGACAGGAATAGTATGCTTCCCGCGCTTTGACTCTGCAGAAGACTCAATTTCTCAACGTCGATGAGCCGGTGGTGCTCGATGGCGGGCGCACGCTGGCGCCGACGTCGATTGCGTACCAGACGTGGGGCACGCTGAATGCGGAGCGCTCGAACGCGATCCTGATTTTCCATGCGCTGAGCGGCGACACGCACGTTTCCGGCGAGCACGAGGACGGCCGCAGCGGTTGGTGGGACCTGATGGTCGGGCCCGGGGCCGCTTTCGACACGGACCGTTATTTCATCGTGTGCGCGAACGTGCTCGGCGGTTGCAAGGGCTCGACCGGGCCAACGTCGATCAACCCCGCGACGGGCCAGCCGTGGGCGATGGATTTTCCGGTGATCACGCTCCACGACATGGTGCGCGCGCAGCGTCCGCTGCTGGCGCATCTCGGCATCGAGCGGCTGCACGCGGTGGTGGGCGCGAGCATGGGCGGCATGCTGGTGCTGGCCTTCGCGCAGCTTTATCCGGGGATGGCCGAGCGCGCGATCGTCATCGCGGCGGCGCACGCACAGCATGCGCAGGCCATCGCGTGGAACAAGATTGGCCGCCGCGCGATCATGAACGACCCGCTCTGGCACGGCGGCAAGTACTACGACTCGCCGCAGGGTCCGCCGAAGCACGGGCTCGCGGTCGCGCGGATGATCGGGCACGTCACCTACATCAGCGAGGGCGCGATGGACCGCAAATTCGGGCGCAGCCTGCAGTCGGCGAAAACGGAGAGCTTCTCGTTCGACGTCGATTACTCGGTGGAGAGCTACTTGAAATACCAGGGCCAGATTTTTCATCAGCGTTTCGACGCGAACTCGTATCTCTTCATCACGCGCGCGATCGATTACTTCGACTTCACCGCGCGCACCGGCGGCGATCTCACCGCGGCGTTCGCGGCGACGCACCCGCGCTGGCTTTTTCTCTCCTACGACGCGGATTGGCTTTACTCACCGGAGCGCATGGAGCAGATGGCCATCGCGGCGGAGGCGGCAGGCCGCGAGGCGGAACATCACAAGATCCACGCGCCGCTGGGGCATGATGCGTTCCTCGTGCAGAAGGAGCCGCAGACGGAGTTGATCACGAAGTTTCTGCTGTAGCGGCGGTCTATGACCGTAGCAAGAATGCTGGAATATCAGCTACTTGAGTGAGTAGCGAGCGCTTGCATAACGGATACATACCAGAGGCAGATCGGTTCTCATCCCGCCATATAGTATATGGCGACAGTCTT
>Ga0302267_10006464_pt1 | contig 11873 bp, 9 predicted proteins | sample III_Bog_E1_3_FD_194555 | JGI IMG/M metagenome (GOLD analysis project Ga0302267, IMG submission 194555) | Peat permafrost microbial communities from Stordalen Mire near Abisko, Sweden - III_Bog_E1_3 | ecosystem: Environmental > Terrestrial > Soil > Wetlands > Peat | place: Sweden: Abisko... | reverse complement strand
TGCGTCCTTGATATGCTGGCTCTTTGGGGCCGGACGCAAAAAGCCATCTAACGCCAGTTCGTTCGGAAGTGTCGTAAACTGTGAACGGAGTGAACCAATACCAAATTTCTGAACCATGCTCACCGCTCATTTTTCTGTAGTATGTAAGCGAGTAGCCGAATCCAACGTATCCGGTTGTTCCCCCGTCTCCTAGTTTCCAAACCGGCACACTGAATAATGTGCTTCTGTGCGACGTTCCCGCCACCCAACAATCAATCATGCCCAAAATTATAGAGAGCGCTATTGGACATAGCAGCCACAGCAAAATCTTTTTAGCACGTCTCATTATTTGTAATATGGTGAACTGTCGTGGCGGGGATCGGAGTCATAGCCGCGCCGCATAAGCCCCGCATAGCCATAAAATCTCAAGTGAAAATCATTCTTGAAGCCGCGTATATGAACTTGTAACCAGTTAAACTTTTGATTCATCGGCCAATTAAGTATTATTCCGAAGCCTGAACCGAAAGGATATTTTTGTGAAGCCAAGTCAAGGCTATCATCTAATGGATAGCCATTCATCCAAGCATCGTAATAAACGCCATAAGTGTTGGCAAAATCATACCAATCATCGGATGTAAGAGGTATTCTTGGGCTATTAACCCAACCAACGTATGCTTGAGCATTCTGCGAATTCTTTTGTAAATCGGCACTCGCAATGCGACGATATATTCCAAAAGCGTTATGCCAGCGGTCATTGTCCGCAGTCTCACAGGCGTTTAATATGACATAGCGGAACGGGCGTCCGCGTTTCAATCCGTTTAGAGCGTTTTTAGTGCCTAGATTTCCGAACAAAAGTGCCACATCGGAATCCTCAATGTCCACATCTGCCGCGCCGTTCTGGTTATTCCCAATCGCGTGCGGATTGCCATGTCCATCAAAGTGGAAATTTCTCGTGGTCACTTGTGCAAAATTGCTCATCAAGCCAGCAACTGCATTTGTTCCTGTAAGGTATCCTGGATTTCCATTTAAGTTACCAGACCAAGTATAGTCATTGAAAGTCGAGGAATATGGGTCGAGGCTCCCGCCGCCACCGCTTTCAGGTGGGCTTAACAAGGAATCAACCACTCCATATTCAACACAATCGTGTATTGCGGTGCTTCCCAATGAACCGTCATCGGTAGCGTAGGCTATTGTGAAATTGCCCTCCGAAACATAGCCGGGGTCTTGTTTATGAATGACAACGTGATGAGTCGCTGTTGCCGGATCAAGCAGCGACACGGTAAAAGCCGCATCTATATCATCTCCATTCGTATAAGTATTACCGCTGTCGTCTGTCAAATCCCATTGCTCATTAATCTGGCCGTTAGATGTGCTGCCGGTAATCGTTCTTATATGAACGCCATTCGTGGTTTTCAATTCTATTGTATAATTGGCGTCTGGCTCCGGCAATTGGGCAAAAAGAGGCGCGCCATTATTTGTATCATATTCCGTGTAAACGGGATTGAATTGACACACGTTGGTGGAATAAAAGCTGGTCAACACCCCACTCCCATTAAGCACTGTTGGATCAGGGCCGTTGGCGTCTCCAACTGACAGCGTTCCGTTCAACGTAATTTGTGCTGTGATATAATGCTGTCCCGGCGTGTCAAAGGTCGTGTTCCATTTTAATAAACACATTCCGTCTGCGGCTCGGTCACATTCTTGGAATTGTGCTGTAACTCCATCAACAAATAATTCCAATTGGCCTATGTTGGTGACTAAATTGTAACTCACAGGCACTTCAAAAGTGGCAAGGTCTGGCTCTTCACCCGTGACGGTTTGCGTCGGTGTCAAAGGGTTCCTAGTGTCAAAAGGATTCATCCCTAAAGCCTTTTTAATGCGTCCAACAAGTCCATTGCCGGAAAGGTCAATGTCATCATACGCCACATTGTAAGCATCGTTGGTAACACCATCTGTCATTGCGCTGTTTGGGTCGGTTTCGTTGGCGTTCACGTTGACGTTGAAATCTACTTGGCCGTTGCCATTTGCATCTTCCACATAATCAGGAATGCCGTCGCCGTCGGAATCTTTCGGTTGGCCGTAATTATTTGCCGCGATATAATGCAGCCCGATATTTACCATGTGCCCCGATGTTTCACTGCCCTCTTTGGTTTGGTCTGTGCGCGTGGTGTATTGGTAAAGCCCTGCGTCGGCTGGCGAACGACTGCCCGCGCCGTAAAGTGGCGTTGTGTCTGGCAGATAGAATTTTCCAAACGTGCCGTGCTGATACGGTGGTGCGCTGCTTAATGTCACTTCATTGCCGCCGTCGGTATAGCCGTCGCCGGTCGTGGTAGTTTGCAGTTGGTTGGTATTATTTACATACCACGGATAGAAATTATAGTCATAAGTCAATTCATCTGCCGATAGCGGCCAATAGCCATTGTTGTTGTAATCTAATGGCTCATTTACGTCTTGAACCAAATCTGCATGGTCAAACAAATTGTCCGTGAATATCCAATTGCCCGCCGAAGATGTGAAGGGTTCAAGGTGAAGCCATAATCCACCTTTGAAAAGGTTGTTGAAAGCCTGAACCTGCATATCGCAGTTGATGCCGTCGCCATATTCATTATACGTTGGATCGAGATTGATGCTGACGTTTTCAAATGAATTATTAAGCAATGAAACTGCACCGGGAGCATAAACCTGACTCGGATCGTAAGTATTGTAATCGGGATTGCCCAAGTTGATTCGTCCGCCATGAATACCACAGTCTTGCATAATCAAATACATGGAGCTGTCGGGTGATACCTCAAATTGCCCGTATTCATCCATGCCAGCCCAAAGGTGATAGTCATTGGCTGGCAAATAGAATTTCGTGAACCGGAAATCAAAAAGTGGTGCTGCTGAATTGTTGCCGTTTAGTTCGTAATCGGAAGCGAGAGTAATCGCACCGAACCACCATTGGTAGTAATAAACTTGATAATACGCAAAACCCGTTTCTGGAAATTCTTGCACCATTTTTTCGGAAGTAAAAATGTTTGGCTTTGTTGGGGTTCCTTGACTGATAAGAGATGAACCCTGTTGAACCAGAATTCCCTCTACAGTGTAATAATCATAAGCCGCAATATAGTCATTCCGAACAGAGATGGCCGTGCCGGGTAATACGGTAACGTTGCCGCCAGACAAGGTAAGATTGGCGACGCTGTAATCAAGCGCGTCATAATAGTAGCCAACGTCCGGTGCTCCGTTCGTGTAGCGTGGTGCTTGCGGCGATAAAGTAAGACTGCCAGAAATTTGTGTATAGGTGGCTATCGGGACTGGTGAGTAAGTGGTTTTGTTTTGCAGTTCAGTTTGCAAACGCGGACTGATATTTGCCGTTCCAGATTTGTGAAGCGGGCTGTTGGCGGCTAAATAATAGCTGCCGTTGCCTTCATAGACGAAATTCGTGCCGTCGGGATTGGACGATACATTAACAGTTGAAAGATTTGAAGCGGTGATGGTATTTCCCCAAATAATGCTGTTCGTCAAAGCAATGCTGCTCGGCATGACGTTCGCCAGACAAAAATCGCCGACATCCGCCGTCACCTGTTCCCCTTGTATGGCGACGGAATTGCTCGAAGCGCCGACTGCCGCGCCACAAGCTGCAAAAAGGACGTTATGCAAGCTATCGTTCGCGCCAGTTCCGGCCACCAAATTGATGAGGCCGTAATTGCATTCGACAAATTGGCAATCCCAAACGTCCAGCTTTCGAGAAGCAAGCGGCGTGGTCACGCCCCAATCTGCAAAGCAAACGCGCAAATTGCTGATTGAATTACTTTGGGAATAAGTCATGTCGAGGTAAGGAGTGCCATTCGCGGCGGTCTGCGGATTGCTGCTGCTAAATCCGAGATACTCTCCTACCGCATCGTCGTCAATCGTCGTCAGAATTGCCGGATTATACGGCTCGGTTTTGCAAGTCAATCCGCCCATAACGACCAAACTTGAATTGTAATTCCAATCGAATTTCAAAACCGCGCCGCCTTCGATGGTCGTGTTACCATACAAGTAGGTTTGCGAACCGATGTAATATGTAACGCCACTTTTGAATGTGTAGTTCTGCCGCCCACTTGTGACAGGAATCAAATTCGCGTCGCCAGTGCTGCCTTCGGTTGTCAGTTGCGCCGCCGGAGTCACCAGCGAATTTGTTCCGTCGGAAATGATGACGGCATAATCGCCCGCGTCGCTGTCTTGAACACTGTCAATCGTGTAGCTGCTGTTGGTCGCGCCTGGAATGGCAACGCCGTCGAATGTCCATTGAAAAGTCAGATTCGTGTTGCCACCCGTATTGACATAAAATGTCACCGAGTCGCCGTCATAAACATCCTGACTCAAAGGCGGCGTGTTGATGTAAAACGAATACAATTCGGTGACACGCGCCCGCACAAATAAGATCGGGCGGTCACTCCTTGGTAATTCCACTTCAATCGAGTTTCCTGACGGGTTGTTTGTTGTCAATTCCGCCGCCCAGCTTATCGGCGAGTTGAGGCTTGATGTTGTAAGAAAATCGTAGCTCTGGCCTTGAATGGCGTTGTGAAGAATGACTTTGAAATAATTTGTGTCGGACAAGCTGTCCGGCGGCACTTCGAGCCAAAGTCCGTTCGTGTTAATCGGGTTGATGCTGATTGGCGGATTGGTCAATCCTTCCAGTTCCGCCTCTGCTTGCATCTGTGCATCTAAAGTGGTGTAGTCAACCGAACGATCATCAATCAAATACTGGCCATTTGTGCCAAGCGAATAAATTGGCAAATCAGGGTAAGGGTCAAATGGCAATGGCGCGGCTGCGCCTTTGAGAGTCCAATATGTGCCGGGCGCACTACCAGCCTGTGAAAATTGGGGGACACTCAATTCCGGCTGCGGCGCGGCGAGCAAATTAGAAACAAGTTCTTCGGCGGCGGGATTGTTGGCAATCATCGGACTTCGCGTCAGCCAATTTTCCGGTGGCGGCCTGACGCCATTGTTTGTCTGCGCCCGCGATGTGAAGTTTATGTTTGTGAGTAACGCTGTGAAACAAATCAGCGTGCCAACTGATATTTTCTGCAATGTTTTCATATTCGGGTTCTGTTTTAATTTTCTCTCGCAAAATTTTTTCTAACCGTTCCGACAGATAACGCCTTATTGTGGCGTGTTCCTGTTCCGACTAAAACTTCTCACTGTGGATTGATTTGACTTTAATGTTCTAACCACCGCGTCCGCATGGCAACATTTTTTTTGTTAATTTTACATGGCGGACACTCAACATTTTTTGGCTTTGGAAGATTAGTTTATGGCTTGCCTAAAAGTTGTTCCCACGGACAACGCAACGCTCTTTGAAGCCGAACGAACGTCGTAAGCAAGATATTTACTTTTCCTGCCTCGATCTTTTGGATTGTTCGAGGATGCAGCCCTACCATTTCAGCGAGCCGTTCTTGAGTGATTTTTTGAAGCACTCTTTCGCGGCGGACATTATCGCCGAAGGATTTGAGTTGTGTTGCTTGGGCGCGTTCCAGTGGCACGCCCTATTGAGGCGGTTGCAGTGCATTTTGAACACAGCACAACGGGGCGTGAAAACAATCGCTGCAATCATTCCTGCCAAAATCTTATTTTCCAAAGATCAATGCGAAATTGAAACGTTTCCGGTTCGTTCAACGTGAGATAAAAGTCTCGGCGCAAATTCAAATGTTTCAAACGGCTTGGTGATGTAATCGGCTGCACCAAGATCAAGGCCGTGTTGTTGGTCTTCAATGCAACAACGGCCACTCACAAACACAATCGGTGTCTGAAAAAACGGATTTTCCTTCAAGCGGCGGCAGACTTCAAAGCCACTGATACCCCCCGGTAAATCTGCATCGAGCGTAATCAAATCAAAGTTGCCATCTTGCGCCTTTTGCATTGCGTTTGCGCCGGTTGTTGCAACTTCAGTTTCGCATCCGGCGCGCGCGAGCAAAAAAGTCATCATCATGGCCACCGGCATTTGGTCTTCGACAATCAAAATTTTCACTTTTGACGCTTTGCCATGTTGTTCGCCATTCATCTTGTTATGTGAAGTTCACATAATAAAAAACAGGTTTTCCGTTAAATGTCAAGTATGTGGATTCCGCATTTCACATACCTGTGAAAAAAACTCATCAATTGCCATCCAGAAACGTGATTGGCCGCCGCATTCGTGAGGCGCGGCTGAAATGCAAACCGCCAGTTTCACAAGATGATTTGGCCGGACGGCTGGCCGCCAAAGGCATTGTTTTGGATCAAACTGCGGTTTCCCGAATTGAACGGCAGGAGCGTTATTTGATGGATTACGAAGTTGCGGCCATTGCCAAATGTTTGAAAGTTTCCGTCGCCTGGCTTCATGGTGAAAAATAACAGACTGCTTCGGTCGGCGGTTCGGCGGGCGGAAAAGTGAAGTGCAGGCGGAGAGACGGCTGGAACGGAGCCGGAACGCAACGACCGCCGCCGTGCCGCTGACGGAAGCAAACGCGACTGCGTTTTTTCCATTTCCGTCCGCGACGAGCGCGCGTGAAGCGTAGCGGAACGCGCGTTGGTCGCGGCGGGCGATTTTTGCGCTACACACTTCATTTTTCCTTGTGCGGAAATCGCACAGGTATCGCATTTTCTTCCGGCAAAATCGTCAAATGAAAAAGTCGTTATCATTTTCGATTGCGCCCAGGGTGGTGCAATTCGCTCGAATAAATGTGCCATCATCTTGTCTGATACATAGGGTTTCTCTGCCGGGAAGTATTTGCCGGTTGACACGGTGGCGCATGGAAATAAATTGCAGGCAACGGCTGACGCCGCCTGACGGCAGGGGGCGTCCCGCTGGCTATGAAAAGAAATCGAAAGTTGTAATGAATTCATTACAACCTTCGTTTCCGGTTCCGGCTAAACTTGGTCTAAAAAACCAAAGGAAAACTATGCAAATAAAAAACGACGTGTCGGAGTCTGACGCGCTGACGATTGGCAAAAGCGCGTCCGCCTTGGGCATTCACGAGTTCAGCCTGCTCTCGCGCATTCAGGCAGGGGACGTTGCCGCCGCAAGGTTGTCATCGGGTGAAATGGCCGTCCCTGTCAGCGAATTGGAACGGCTTTCCAAGCTGTCCATTTATTCACTGGCCATTCCACCGAACAAACCGGAAGCGGTTTTGCCTGACGACCGCTTGGGCATCAAACGAGAATCTATCGGCGGCGGATTGATGCGCGATGGTGAACGTCAGGAATTCAATGTGCCCGATGATTTCCGGCGTTTCACCGATTCCGAAATGAGGGGCTACCGCGCCGCATTCAGTGCCATCGCGCCCGAATTTGAATCATTGGGCGTATTGAAAAAGCAGTTGGAAAACCCCGCCACGGTCAAGCCGTCGCCCGAAAAGGAAATCTGCACTTCAAAGCTCGGTGTCTGGCAGGTGCGTTCAACTTTGTTAAACCTCGGCTCAAGCGACATTTTGCTTTGTCAGAAGCAAAACGACTTCGCGGCGATTGAAAAATTCCGCGACAATGTGCCTTACGCCAAAGCCAACGGCAGCGCGGAGATTTTGCTGGAAAGGAATGATCCGCGCCAAGTGGCGGCGGCTTTCAATGAAAATGCAAAGCACACGCTGGAATTCATGGCGAGCAATCAGGTCGCCACGGCGCAGCGGGTGGTTTGGGGACAATTTCAAGGTCACGAGCATCGCCCGGCGCGTTTGGTCGAGGCGATTTCGGAGCGGTGCCGGTTGGCGGTTTCGGATGAGAAAACGATTTCGCAGACGCCAGCGGAGGGGCATACAAATTCCAATAAGCAAGGCCGCAACCGGGGCATGAGCATTTAAGGAGGCCGTATGAATCAAGACTTGGAACGTTTTTTGAATTTACGAAATCTTCCGCAACGGCTGACAGCCACGGAAGCGGCGGGTGCGCTCGGTCTTTCCCCGCATGAGATTCCCGTTCTTGTCGCCAAGGGCTTGTTAAAGCCGTTGGGACATCCCGCACCCAACGCGCCGAAATTCTTTTTGACGGCGGCATTGAAAGATTTGGAGCGTGACGAAAAGTGGCACGGCAAGGCATCCGATGCGCTGCAAGAATACTGGCGTCACAAGAATGCCCGAAAGCTGGACGCACCGGACAAACCGCAAGCGTCCCGGCTGCAAACCCAAACTGCGCGGGCGGAAGATTGATGGGGATGGAATATACCGGCGCGGGCGGAGCATCCTCCGCCCGCGCTTTTTATTTTGATTGCGGACGATGGGAGCATTAAGCCGGGTTGAACGGGGATTTACTTTTGACTTGAAATCTTGGGACGTGGGCTGGGATTATGTCCTGTCCATCAAATACGGGACGCCCTCCAATGATAAGGCTTGGAAATCTGCTGCGCCCGCTTCGCCCAAAAGCAAACGGCGGGCTGTCTTTGCCAGCGTCGGCATGGCCGCTGGACACTCCCTTGCTTCACTTTTCCGACCACGCCCAGGACGTGTGGCGCATTCGTGACGCCTGCGAAGGCGCGCAAATTTTTGGTGCAACCGGCTCCGGCAAAACCAGCGGTTCGGGACGGGCGTTGGCCCGCGCATTTTTGGAAAATGATTTTGGGGGTTTGGTGCTGTGCGCCAAAAACGACGAGCCGGAATTATGGCTGCGTTACGCCGAGGAAACCGGGCGACAATCGGACATTATCCGGTTATCGCATGAGCAGTTTAATTTTCTGGCTTATGAGGCCAACCGTCCGGGCGTAGGCGCGGGACAGACCGAAAATCTGGTCACGCTGTTTATGCAGGTGGCCGAAATTGCCAACCAGCGGCAAGGCCACGCCTCGGCTGACCTTTATTGGGAACGGGCGGTGAAGCAACTGCTTCGCAACGCGGTTGATCTCCTGTCCATTGCTCGCGGGGTGGTGACGCTGCCCGAACTGTTTGACATCGTTCGCACGGCACCGCAGGACATGGACGAGGTAAAAAGCGAAGCGTGGCAAACTCAATCCGCCTGCTTTGGCTACATTCAACAGGCCGGAAACAAGGCCGTGGACAATCCCGACTTGCGGGCAGAATACCAGATGACGGCCAACTACTGGCTGGAAGAATTTCCCCGCATGGACAATCGCCCGCGTTCTTCCATCGTCTCTATGTTCACAACGCTGGCGGACAGTTTCCTGCGCGGCAAATTGCGGAAACTCTTTTCCAGTGAAACAACGGTCATTCCTGAACACACTACATTGGGGAAAATCATCATCGTGGATTTGCCAGTGAAGGAATGGAGTGAATTGGGACAATACGCGGCGGTCTTGATGAAATTTATGACGCAAAAGGCGTTGGAACGCAGACCGGCAGACGACACACGCCCCGTCTTCATTTGGGCGGATGAAGCCCATTATTTCACGACGGCCTATGACCAGATTTTTCAAACGACGGCGCGGGCGGCACGGGCTTGCACGGTTTATCTGACGCAGAATTATTCAAATTATTTGAGCGCGTTGGGTGGCGAGTCGGCGCGGCCAAAGGTGGATTCATTGCTCGGCAATTTGCAGACAAAAATCTTTCACCAGAATAGTGACACCGTAACCAATAATTGGGCGGCGGAAGCCATTGGGCGGAAGCTGCAATACCGTTTGTCCGCCAGCATCACCAAGGGGCATCAAAATTCATCGAAAACGGAAGGCGAGCAACAGGTGATTGATTTGGAATTGCAGCCGCGAGAATTTACCACCCTCTGGAAAGGTGGCCCGCAATACCATTCCCACGTTCAAGGAATTGTTTTTCAAGGCGGGAGACGATGGGGCAACGGCAAGACTTGGAAACAGGTCTTGTTTCCACAAGCCTGACGTATGTGGTTCACCTTGCCATTGGACGTGATCTGGAAACACCAAATGGGCGGGCGTCACTGCACATTTCTCCGGTTGGTCGGGCATACCTTTGTCACTTGGGGAGCCATGTTCTTTTTAATTCTATTGGCCTTTCCAAACCAACTGGTGCCGCCGCGTGGCCAGCCTGATTACCGGGCGACATTCGCCGTGAATGGCTTCCTGCTTGGAATGTGGATTTTTGGGCTGGCGAATTTGTTGGAAATCCGCCAGCGCAAAAAGGCCGGTATTCAATGGCATTCCCATTATGGGGGCTTGCCCCGTTTCCTGCCGGACAACGCCTTGGTTCGTTGCCTCATTATTCCCCTTGGCGGTGGCGGGATAGCCTATGGTCTTTACCGGCTTTCGCAGCCTTTGGGAATTTACCTGTTCATCATGGCCGCAATGCAGTTGGTGGATGCGGTGGATTCCTACCGCACCAAGCGAAGCGAAAAACTGGATCGCAGCGACCGGGAAATTTCGATGGAAATTAAAACGGCTGAACTGGAAAACCGCAATCGCGGCCCGTTGGAAATCGTCCGGGTTGCCAAGCCATCATCGCGGATGCGATTGCCGCAAGAAATTGAACAATTTGAAGCTCGTTGGAAAAAGGTTTTGAAATCATCCGATGATTCGCAAAATTAGGCGCTTTGACTGCCGGTTTTCTGGTTTAAGAAAACCGGCAGTCAAAGCGCCCGCATGGCCTATGCCACTGGTTTGGTTTCGTGGCCGTTTGATTGATTCAAACTCAAGGCGCGGGCGGAGGACTCTCCGCCCGCGCCTCGCCGCTCAAGCGGCAGCGGCCATTGCCGGGGCTTCGGTGCGCGGGTTGGTGCTTTGGGCGCGTTGCCGTTCGTATTCGCCCAGCGAAGGCAGTTCCACCTTGGCCTTGCGCGAATAGGCGCGGTGAACGGCCTTGCTGTTGTGTCCAAGGGCTTCCTGCGCGAACCGTTCGGGATAACCGGCGGTCTTTGCCCGTTCCGCCCATGCGTAGCGGTAGCTGTGCAACGACACGCCTTTAATGCCAAGGCCAACGCAGCGTTGCTTGAACTCCGTGGCGCGGTCGCCCGCGCGGACGCTTCGCAGGTAGGGGAATAGCGGGCCATTGCCCGGCAAGTCCCGCAAGAGTTCCTCCATGACTTCATCCATCCGCATAATGGCAATCGTGCCGGTTTTCATGCGCTTGTAGCTGATGACGTGGCTCTCCCAATCCACGTTCTCCGCTTCGATAAACGCCAGATCGGATTGCGATGCGCCCAGGTGCCAGGCCAGTTGATAGAACGCCCGGCGTTCAAGATTCAACTCGCGGGCAACAATGGCTTGATGTTCCTTCAAGGTGATGCCGCGCTTTTCCTTGAACTTGAACGCTGGCCAGCGTTTCTTGGGCAGCACCGGCCACGGCAGCCAGTTCATGTCCAACGCGAAGTTGGAAATCCGCCGCAAATAAATGTTCGTGGACACCGAGCCGCTTTCCAGCACCTTCATAAAATGCTCGGCTTGGGTTTCCAAAATCACCATGTTGCGGATGGAATCAAACGCCTTGTCTTTGATGGCGGTAAGCCAGCGGTGGCGGGTTTCGCCGGTCTTGAGCTTGGGGATTTCGTCCATGACGTGCTGCCATGTCCGCGTGGCTCCGGTAGGGTCGCCCGCCTTCCAATAGACGCGCGCCAGATGGCGGCTGAAGGCCGGAGCTTCCTCGTTTTCGTTCTTGGCCGCGACGAGGCGAAAGGCTTCGTCCTTGTCGCGGGTCTTGAGGGTTTCTTGTTTGCCGGTCTGGTGGTCTTCGTAGTAAAAGACGCCCCAAGGCCGGAGGAATACGCTGTATCGTTGTTTCATGTCATGTTTCATGTTATGACTATGAACCAACTCGACTTGCCACCGTTAGCGAGTAGTGGGCGAGTTCGTTTAGAGTTGTAGCGGGGTAATCTCGCTACTGAAACTTTCACTGAAACTCGGCCAATTTTCGCTCTTTTTCCTCGCAAATCCCAACAAAAAGGCTGGAGGCGGAGGTCGGAATCGAACCGACGGATGAGGCTTTTGCAGAGCCCTGCCTTACCACTTGGCTACCCCGCCGTGAAAGAAACCACACATTAAAACA
>Ga0302267_10006442_pt1 | contig 11905 bp, 7 predicted proteins | sample III_Bog_E1_3_FD_194555 | JGI IMG/M metagenome (GOLD analysis project Ga0302267, IMG submission 194555) | Peat permafrost microbial communities from Stordalen Mire near Abisko, Sweden - III_Bog_E1_3 | ecosystem: Environmental > Terrestrial > Soil > Wetlands > Peat | place: Sweden: Abisko... | reverse complement strand
GATCTTATCGGCAAGTACGGCCAGTGGATGCGCGAGGTCGATCAACTGCTCCAGATCGATCTGGAATAGCTCACGTTGCGGGTGCTTGGGCTCACTCTTAGGGCGCATAATTTCCCCGGAATTCGCTGTGTTTTGAACAACTTCTGAGAATATTATACCCCGCAAAATAACACTATGTCGTTGATTATTTAATAGGTTATGCGTTATTCAGGATCGACTGAACTACCTGGACTGTGGTGAGTCTCCCGGCCCCGCCACAGCTCAAGATCAACGCCTGTCGCCATATATACGACAAAAATGGATGGCGGGGTTGAACGTTCCGCCTAATCCGAAGCTGAATAGTGTTTGCGATTCAACAAGAAACGGGATCAAACAGCTCGTGAATGCAGGAGTCCCGATCCTGGCTGGAACAGATGCTCCCGTGCAAGGAACTACGTATGGGGCTACCCTGCATGAAGAACTCAGGTTACTTGTCGGCGCCGGGCTTTCGCCGACTCAGGCTCTAACTGCGGCGACAGAGGCTTCCGCCAAGATCTTTCACCTTGAGGATCGAGGGCGGATAGCCGCGGGTTTGAGAGCGGATCTAGTGCTCGTAGAGGGTGATCCGACAAAGGACATCACGGCGACGGAGAACATCGTAGCGATTTGGAAAAAGGGTGTTCCTGTGGACCGATCACGCCCTGAGTGAGCTTGCGGCTCTATTCGCTCTGCGACCGTAGTCTTAATTTTCGACGGTCGCGACCGTATCACCGCCTATGCGGAAGTTTAATGATCATTGCGACGGTTTTGGGGCATTAGACTTTCGAGGTTCCAACAGATTTCTTGGACAGGAATACCATTTTTGCCATTTCTGACGCAAAGCCCGTTCAGTGCTAAAGCCCCCCATCAAGAAATAGCCTTACGGCCAGACTGAAGTCGTGTCCTGTTACAAAGCCTTGCCCGTTCGTATCTTCGCCAGCGGGCGTGAACCAACTTGATCTTCATCTTCTTTGAATACCTTCCACCTATGCTGGCTGTCTTGCCCTTCAACGGGTGGCGGAGCCTCGATACGGGCCGCACCGGCTTCCATGGCAGCAGTCAGAGCGCTGCCAGAGCCTGGTCCTGGGTGGCGTAGAGGCCTGCATACTTTGTGATGCCTACCATCGTGAACACCTTGGTAAAGTGCGCGGAGAGGCCGAAGGCCACAACCTTCTGGCCGGAGTTGGAAGCCTCAATCAGCAACTGGATCACCAGCGCGATGCCGCTCGAGTTGATGTAGTCCACCTTGGTGAAGTCCAGCAGGATGAGTTTGGCGTCGTCCTTGGACAGCGACTGGTAAAGGCCGATCACGGCTTCCTTCGAGGTGCTGGCAATGTCGCCCTCAAAGCGCAGGACGGTCACCGGGTGTCCGGCCGGGGAGGTTAGCTGGTCAACACGCGACTTGGTTTCGCTCTGCATTTTTTCCCTTGTTCTTTTCTTGGTCTTGGTTGGGATCGATTGAGGATCAGGCTTCTTTGTCGAGGCGGATCACGAGGCGCACGTAACTGGATGCGCCGTCAACGCCGGGAACCCACTCGGCCTCGTCCACCAGCGACTGGATGAGGAACATGCCCATGCCGCGCGGATCTTCTTCGCCGTGCATCTTGCGGTCGATGTCGGGCTTGTGGGGTTGGGTCTTCATGCCCTTGCCGTCGTCGAGCACCGTGACCTCAAGCGCGCCGGGCTGGGCGCAGAGGATGACGCCGACCGAGAGGTTTTCGTTGAGCCGGTTGCCGTGTTCGATGGCGTTGATGCAGGCCTCGGCCACTGCCGTCTTGAGGTCTTCAATGCGATCGTCGGGCAGGCCTATCAGCTTGGCCACGGAGGCGGCGGTGCTCATGGCCACCTTCTCAAAGCCGAGACGGGAGGGCAGGCGAACTTCAACGCGAGGAGGCTTGGGCTGGCTCATGCCGGCATCTCCTTGGAGGCTGTTCCGCGGCTCAGCACCAGAGCGGTCATGTCGTCTCCCTGGGCGCCGCCTTCAGCAAACTGCTGAATCGCGGCCCACAATGCATCGAGAATAGCATCGGCCCTGGCGGCCGGGCTCTCTAAAAACGCGCTCAGCAGCCGGTCAGGACCAAACTCTTCATCGTCCTTGAAGACCTCGGTGAGGCCGTCGGTGTAGAACAGCAACCGGGCTCCAGGGGGCAATGAACAGCGCTCGATGGAGTAGCTCATGGCGGGCAGCAGACCCAACGGTGTACCACTGGCCTGCAACTGATGCGGCTCAGCGTCGGGAACCACCAAAAAGCCGGGGTTGTGGCCGGCGTTCACAATTTCAAGTTCTCCGCTGTCGGGATGCAGGCGCAGGAAGATGGCGGTCACGTAGCGGCGGCGCATCTCTTCGCCCTCGGCCCAGTGATGCTGGTTCATGCGGCGGGCCAGCTCGTCGAGCGGCAGGCCGGTAAGCGCCATGGCGCGGAAGGCGGAGCGGAAGCCCATGGCGGTAATGGCGCTGGCCAGTCCTTTGCCGGCCACGTCGGCCACGGCCATGATGAGCGAGCCGTCAGAGAGTTCGACAATGTCCAGGTAGTCGCCGCCCACCTCGTAGCAGGCGTCAGAGCGGAAGGCCACGGAGTAGCCGGCGATGGTGGGCAGATGCTGCGGCAAGAGCGACCGCTGAATGCCGCGCGCGGCGTCCAGATCCTGCTGCACGCGGGCGAACTCCAGGTTGCGATGGTGGGAACGGGCGTTTTCAAGCGCCACGGCGGCTTGCAGCGTGAGCCCCTCAATAAAGTCAGACTCGTAGATAGTGAGCGCCCGGCCGCCGGGCGTGGCCACCAGGAGCTCGGCCAGCGGCTTGCCGTCACGATCTTCAAGCGGCCAGATGAGCGGCTGGGTGGAAAGCTCTGCCGGGTCTTGGCCATAGGTGAGCCCAGCCGCTGGAAAAGCAGCGCCGGCCATCTCCAGCTCGCGGACCAGGATGCGGAGCACCTGCTCCAGAACCTCGTTCTCGTGGATGGTGGAGTGGACCTGGCGCGAGGCCTCAAGCAAAGCCTGCAGGCGCGCCACCTGCTGCTGCAGATGAATGGTTTCGCCGTTGCCCGGTAGCTGGATTCCGGTCGCCATGGAGCCTCCGTGGGTTCACTCTAGCACGGGCAACGGACGGACGCCGACGGGGAATCGCGGGGCTCAGCTGCCCAGCACAGCGCGGATATCGCTGATTTCAAGGATTGGTTTGCTGTAGCCGTGTTTGGCGACGGCCAGCATGGCCTGGCCCATCTCGCGCGTGGTAAGAATCTGACGGGAAAAGACGCTCCGAAGCAGTGGCAGCAGAGGCGTGGTGAGGGTGTAAATCCAGCGGTAAAGCGGAGTGCGGGACTGGATGCCGTCCAGCGGCTGTATGAAGCCAGGACGAAATAGGAATGCCTTGAGCGGCAGTTGCAATAGAGCATTCTCCGTGCGGCCCTTTACACGGGCCCACATCTGGTGGCCTTTCTCCGAGCTGTCCGTCCCGACTCCGGAGACGTAGATGAAGGTCATCCCAGGGTTGAGTCGGCTCAGGATCTGCGCAATCTTGAGGGTAAGGGTGTAGGTAATGTGCTCGTAGGCTGCCTCAGTCATTCCGGCCGAGGAGACTCCGAGGGGGAAGAAGCAGGCGTCAAAGCCGGCAAGCCGGTCCTCGATGGCTTCGAGATTGCCAACGTCGGCCAGAATCAACTCTTCGAGGCGGGGATTGGCGAGGCCGGTCTTGACGCGGCCAACGACTAGGATCTGCGTAACGGCTGGGTCTGCCAGGCATTCCCGCAGCACCCCTTGGCCCACCATTCCGGTTGCACCAAAAATGACGATTTTCATCTTTTTCTCCCTCACCGTTCCTTCAACAACGCCCCTTCAGCCTGACCGCATCTGCCAGCAATTGCAAATGCCGGATTGCGCTGGCCCCCCGCGAGTGCCGTACACTATCTGCGGCTTCACCCTGGGGAGGTTGGAGCTGCTTTAACCCTGATATTTACGACTTGAATGCAGGGTGATAGACGAAACTCTTGCCTAAATTGTTTCGTCCCTAGAAGTATGTGCGGAGAAGGCGACTTTTTTAATCCAATCCGCATTTCCGCCTTTCAGCAGGCTTTGAAAACCAAGAACATCGACGGGAATTGACACCATGTCCATGACAGACGCTCCGGATACCTATCAGTCGGGAAACAACGAGAACCAACAACCTCAGGAACCGAAGCGGAGCTGGGTCCGCGGGTTGATTTACGCGGTGGTTCTGATCCTGGTGGGTTTGGGTGTATGGCGTATCTACCTGAACCAGCAGCAGGTGAAGGCCAATAACGATCGCCAGCAGGCGGCGCTGATGGGCCGGCCGGTGCCGGTGCAGGTGGTGGCCGTGGAACAGAAACCGATGCCGATTTACCTGACGGCGATCGGCACCGTGACGCCATATATGAGCGTTACGGTGAAGGCGCGGGTCAGCGGACAGCTGCTGCCGGTGCGCTTTACCGAAGGCCAGGCGGTGCACCAGGGCCAGCCGATCATGACCATCGATCCGGCGCCCTACCGGGCCGCTCTTGACCAGGCCAAAGGCACGTTGGCGCACGACCAGGCGCTGCTGAAGAATGCGCAGGCCGAGGCCGCCCGCTACAAGGCTCTGTTTGACGCCGGCGTGGTGTCGAAGGAGTCAATGGAGAGCCAGCAGGCTTCGATGGGCCAGTACACCGGACAGATCGAGGCCGACAAGGCTGCGGTTGAGGCGGCGCAGTTGCAGTTGAACTGGTGCTCGGTGCAGTCGCCCATCAACGGCATCATCGGTCTGCGGCTGGTGGACCCAGGCAACATCATCACCGCCAACACCACCAATCTGGTGGTGATCAACCAGTTCCAGCCCATCGCGGTCTACTTCACGCTGCCGGAAGATCAACTGCCAGCGGTGCTGCACAAACTGGCGGCGGATAAACGCTTGCCGGTGGACGCCTACGACCACGACGAGCTGCAGAAGCTGGGAATCGGGCAACTGCTGACCACCGACAACCAGATTGACACCACCACCGGCACGGCCAAGCTGAAGGCCGTCTTCGACAACCGGGACAACGCGTTGTTTCCCAACCAGTTTGTGAACATCCGCCTGGTGATGGAGAACCGGCCCGATGCGCTGGTGGTGCCCTCGGCGGCCATCCAGTCTGGCCAGCAGGGATCCTTTGTGTGGGTCATCGACACCAACGGCAAGGGCGCAACCATCGTCAAGATGCAGCCGGTCAAGATTGCTCTGTCGCAGGGTCAGGTGACGATTCTGGACTCGGGCGTAACGCCGGGCGAGAAGGTTGTGATCGATGGCGCAGACCGTCTGCAGGCCAATGCGGTGGTTATCGTGAGCGCGCCACGCCAGCACAAGCAGGGCGGTGATGCTGCGCAGAACACAGACAGCGCCACAAGCAGCACTCACGGAGCGCATGGCCAGGGTACGGCAGCCGCGCCCGCAGCAGCGGGCGGCCAGGAAGCGGGCAAGCACCACAAAAAGGAGCAGCAGTGAGCCTGAGTCCGTCGCGGCCATTTATTCTGCGCCCGGTGGCGACGTCGCTGCTGATGGCAGCGATTCTGCTGGCCGGTGGCGTTGCATACCTGCAGTTGCCGGTATCGGCGCTGCCCGAAGTGGATTATCCAATTATCCAGGTGCTCACCTTCTACCCCGGCGCTGGGCCTACGGTAATGGCCTCGTCGGTAACGGCTCCTTTGGAGCGTCAGTTTGGCCAGATGCCGGGGTTGAAGCAGATGACTTCGACCAGTTCCGGCGGCGGATCGGTGATCACGCTCGAGTTCAATCTGGACGAGAACATCGATGTGGCCGAGCAGGAGGTACAGGCGGCCATCAACGCGGGCAACAGCTTTCTGCCCACCGACCTGCCGAATCCTCCCATCTACAGCAAAGTCAATCCAGCAGACGCGCCCATCATGACGCTGGCCTTGACCTCGGACTCGCTGCCGCTGGACAAGATTGAAGACGCGGCCGATACAAACTTGGCGCAGAAGATTTCGCAGGTCACGGGCGTGGGCATGGTGTCGATTGCCGGCGGGCAGAAGCCCTCGGTGCGCATCCAGGCAAACCCGACGCAGCTGGCCAGCTACAACCTGAGCCTTGAGGACTTCCGGACGGCGATTGCCGCGGCCAACGTGGACCAGGCCAAGGGCACACTGAATGGATCGCGGCAGTCTTACACCATCGGAGCCAACGATCAGCTGATCTCAAGCAGCGACTACAAGCCGGTGATTGTGGCTTACAGGAACGGCGCAGCGGTGCGAGCGTCGGACGTTGCATTGATTGTGGACGCAGCTGAGAACAACCAGCAGGCCGCCTGGATGGACCGCGAGCCGGCCGTGATCGTAAACATTCAACGCCAGCCGGGCGCCAACATCATCTCGGTGGTGGATCGCATCCACAAGCTGCTGCCGCAGTTGCAGGCCAGTCTGCCCGCATCGGTGCAGATGAAGGTGCTGACCGATAGAACTATCACCATCCGCGCTTCAGTAAAAGACGTCGAATTCGAGCTGCTGCTGACGGTTGCGCTGGTGGTAATGGTGATCTTCCTGTTCCTGCGCAACCTTGCGGCAACCATCATTCCGTCGATCGCAGTGCCGCTATCTATTGTGGGCACCTTCGGCGTTATGTATCTGCTCGGCTACTCGCTGAACAACCTGACGCTGATGGCGCTGACCATCTCCACCGGCTTTGTGGTGGACGACGCCATTGTGATGATCGAGAACATCTCCCGCTTCATTGAAGAGGGGATGACGCCGATGCAGGCCGCGCTGAAGGGCTCGGCGCAGATCGGCTTCACGATCATGTCGTTGACGGTATCGCTGATCGCCGTGCTCATTCCGCTCTTGTTCATGAGCGATGTGGTGGGCCGGTTGTTCCGCGAGTTCGCCATCACGCTGGCGGTCACGATTCTGGTGTCGGCTGTGGTGTCTCTGACGCTGACACCGATGATGTGCTCGCGCATCCTCAAGGACAAGAGCAAGGCCAACCAGACGAAGTTCTACATCTGGTCAGAGAAGATATTCAACAGCATCATCGCATCGTACGGACGCGCACTTACGGTGATTCTGCGCCATCGCTTTACCACGCTGGTGGTGACCATCTCCACTTTTGTGGCTACGGTGGTGCTATTCCTGCTGGTGCCGAAGGGCTTTTTCCCGGTGCAGGATACGGGCGTGGTGCTGGGCATCAGCGAAGCGCCGCAAACGGTAAGCTTTGCCAGCATGGCCCAGCGCCAGCAAAAGCTGGTGGACATTCTGCTCAACGATCCGGCGGTGGACAACATCTCCTCGTTCATCGGCGTGGACGGCACCAACACCACGCTGAACTCCGGCCGCATTCAGATCAACCTGAAGCCGCTTGAAGAGCGCAAGATGTCAGCCACCGATGTAATCCACCGGCTGCAGCAGAAGACCGCCAACGTGGATGGCATTCAGCTGTTTCTTCAGCCGTTGCAGGACCTCACGGTGGAAGATCGCGTGAGCCGGACCGAGTTCCAGTACGCGCTCGAAGACCCGAACCAGGCCGAGCTGGCCACCTACACACGCAGGATGGTGGATGAGCTGGGCAAGGAGCCGGTAGTCACCGACGTGGCTAGCGACCTGCAGGATCAGGGGCTGTCCGCCGACTTGGTGATCGATCGCGACACCGCTTCACGGTTGGGCATCGCCATGGCCGACATTGACAACACGCTCTACGACGCCTTCGGGCAGCGCCAGGTTTCCACCATCTTCACGCAGTTGAATCAGTACCACGTGGTGATGGAGGTGGCGCATGGCTTCCAGACCGATCCGGGCGACCTGAGCAGCCTCTACGTGAAATCGAACAACGGAACGCAGGTTCCGCTCAGCATGTTGGCGCATTGGGAACAGGGCCATGCGCAGCTCTCGATCGGCCACCAGGGGCAGTTCCCTTCCACCATCGTCAGCTTTAATCTGGCTCCGGGCCGCGCACTGGGCGATGCGGTTACCGCCGTGAAGCGAGTGGAACAGAAGATCCAGATGCCGCAATCGATCAACGCCAGCTTCCAGGGCACGGCGGCCGCATTCCAAACCTCGCTGGCCAACGAGCCCATCCTGATTCTGGCAGCGCTTGTCACGGTTTACATTGTGCTGGGCGTACTCTACGAGAGCTACATTCACCCCATCACCATCATCTCCACGCTACCTTCTGCGGGTGTGGGTGCTTTGCTGGCGCTGATGATTACGCGGGTTGACTTCTCTGTAATATCGCTGATCGGCATTATTCTGCTGATCGGCATTGTGCAGAAGAATGCCATCATGATGATCGACTTTGCACTGCAGGCTGAGCGGGACGAAGGCAAATCGCCCGACGAGGCCATCTTCCAGGCCTGTCTGCTGCGCTTCCGGCCCATCATCATGACGACCATGGCCGCGCTGTTGGGCGGCTTGCCGCTGGCGCTGGGCGGCGGCGTGGGTGCCGAGCTGCGCATTCCGCTGGGCGTAACCATTGTGGGCGGTTTGATCTTTTCGCAGATGCTCACCCTGTTCACTACGCCGGTTGTGTATCTCTACTTTGACAAGCTGGCCCGGCGAGTGAAGCCGCGCGAGCTGAGCGCAGACAACGAACCCGAGCCGGCAAGCGCGGACTAAGGACAAGCACCGATGCATCTATCCGCACCCTTTATCAAGCGGCCGGTGGCGACGTCGCTGCTGAGCTTTGCTCTGCTGCTGGCCGGGGCCGTCGCCTACTCCCTGCTTCCGGTAGCCTCTTTGCCCGACGTGGATTTTCCCGTGATCGGCGCAAGCGCGGGCTTGCCGGGCGCTAGTCCTGAGACCATGGCCTCGTCCGTTGCCACGCCGCTTGAGCGGCAGTTCGGGCGCATTGCCGGTGTGAACCAGATGACCTCGTCCAGCTCGCTGGGCGCGGCTTCGGTCACCTTGCAGTTTGACATCAACCGCAACATCGACGCAGCGGCGCGCGACGTGCAGGCCTCCATCAATGCGGCGCGTAGCCAGCTGCCTTCGTATCTGCCGCAGAACCCCAGCTACCGCAAGGCCAACCCGGCAGAATCCCCGATTCTGATTCTCACCCTCACCTCCGACGTACTGTCGAAGCCGCAGATGTACGATCTGGCAGACTCGATTCTGGCGCAGAAAATCGCGCAGATTCAGGGCGTGGGCCAGGTGTTTGTGGGTGGCAGCTCCAGCCCCGCCGTCCGCGTTGAGCTGAACCCGATGCAACTCGCCAACAACGGCATCGGTCTTGAGGCGGTACGCACCGCGCTTTCCGCCGCCAATGCCAACCGGCCCAAAGGCGCATTTCAAGACGCCGACCATCGCTGGGCCGTCAACGACAACGACCAGATCTTCAAGGCGAAGGATTACGCACCGATCATAGCCGGCTATAACCAGCTGACGGGCGCGCCGGTGCGTGTTTCCGATCTGGGCGAGGTGACCGATAGCGTCGCCAATATACTGACGGCGGGCGTGGCGGGCAGCAATCCCGCCAAGGGGCCGTCAGGGCAGATGAAAGACGCGATTCTGCTCATCGTCTTCAAAATACCCGGCGCCAATGTGATTTCCACGGTCGATAACGTGATGGCGGAGATGCCTCACCTGCAGTCGGCCATCCCGCCCACCATCAAGATTGACGTGGCCGTGGACCGCACCACTACTATCCGCGCCAGCGTTCACGACGTGGAGATCTCCCTGCTGATCAGCGTGGTGCTGGTGGTGCTGGTGGTCTTCGTGTTCCTGCGCGAGGTGTGGGCCACCCTTATTCCGTCGGTGGCCGTGCCGCTCTCGCTCACCGGCACCTTTGGCGTGATGTACCTGGCCGGTTACACCATTGACAACCTCTCGCTGATGGCGCTCACTGTGGCCACCGGCTTTGTGGTGGACGATGCCATCGTGGTGATTGAGAACATCACCCGCTACCTCGAGATGGGCATGAAGCCCTTCGAAGCCGCCATGAAGGGGTCAAAGGAGATCGGCTTCACGGTGCTGTCGATGAGCCTTTCGCTGATCGCCGTGTTCACGCCGATCCTGCTGATGGGCGGCATCGTCGGCAAGCTGTTCCGCGAGTTTGCGGTCACGCTCTCAGTCGCCATTGCCGTATCGCTGCTGGTTTCGCTCACCACCACGCCCATGCTCTGCGCACATTTCCTCAAGGCGCACGACCCCAGCAAGCATGGACGCATTTACAAGGCCAGCGAGCGGGCCTTTGACTGGTTGCACAACGAATACGCCAGCGGCTTGCACTGGGTACTCAGCCACCAGTGGCTCACGCTGGGCGTGGCCGTCGGGGCGGTAGGCTTGAATGTTTACCTGTTCATCATCGTGCCCAAGGGCTTCTTTCCGCAGCAGGACACCGGACGCATGGGCGGCCGCACCATGGCCGCGCAGGACATCAGCTTCAATGACATGAACGTGAAGCAGAAGATGCTGGCGCAGATGGTGCTGAACGATCCTGCCATCCAGTCAGTCACTGCGTTTGTGGGCGGCGGCGGTCCGGGTGGCGGCTCATCGAACATCGGCAACATGTTCATTGCGCTCAAGCCGCTGAGCCAGCGCCCCGGGCGTCCCACTGGCGACGATGTGGTGAACCGCCTGCGGCGGCAGCTGACCAGCGTGCCCGGCGCAACGCTTTATTTGCAGGTGCAGCAGGAGTTCCAGATCGGCGGACGCGGTTCCGCCGCGCAGTACCAGTACACGCTGTCGGATGAAGACATCAACGAGCTGAACACATGGGCTCCGCGTCTGCTGAAGAGCGCTCGAGCGCTCAAGGAGCTGCGCGACGTCAACAGCGACCAGCAGAACCAGGGCCTGGGCGCGAACCTGGTCATCGACCGTGATGCGGCCTCGCGGCTGGGCATCACCGCTTCCATGATCGACCAGGTGCTCTACGACGCCTTCGGCCAGCGCGAAGTCTCCACCATGTACACGGGCTTGAACCAGTACTACGTGGTGATGGAGGTCGATCCGAAATTCAGCGCCAGCCCCGATGCGTTGAACGGCATCTTCATCAAATCGACCAACGGCACAACGGTGCCGCTGTCGGCCATCGCCAGCTACCAGCAGCAGCGCATCGCACTGCAGGTAAACCACCAGGGCCAGTACCCGGCCGTGACCATCAGCTTTAATCTGGCCCCGAACGTGGCTCTGGGCGACGCCGTTACCGCGCTCGAAAAACTGCAGAAGGATGCGGACCTGCCCAGCGGCGTGCATTGCAGCTTCCAGGGCACTACGCAGGCCTATCAGGACTCGCTCAAGAACGAGAAATGGCTCATCTTTGCCGCGCTCACCGCCGTCTACATCGTGCTGGGCATTCTCTATGAGAGCCTGATCCATCCGCTTACGATTCTCTCCACCATTCCTCCGGCCGGGGTGGGCGCCATTCTGGCGCTGGAACTGATGGGGGTGGATCTGAGCATCATGGCGCTGATCGGCATCATCCTGCTAATCGGCATTGTGAAGAAGAACGCCATCATGATGATCGACTTTGCGCTGCAGGCCGAGCGCGACCAGGGCTTGCCACCGGTGGAAGCCATCTACCAGGCCTGCCTGCTGCGCTTCCGGCCCATCATGATGACCACAATGGCTGCGCTACTGGGCGGCCTGCCGCTGGCCATCGGCATGGGCGTGGGTTCTGAGCTGCGCAAGCCGCTGGGCATCACCATCGTGGGCGGATTGCTGGTTTCGCAGTTGCTCACACTGTTCACTACGCCGGTGGTTTACCTGTTCTTCGACCGGCTGCAATGGAGGTTCATGAAGCTGCGCAAGATCGGGGTTGAGCTGGAAGAGGCGCCGGGAGACTGAGGCGGGCAGGTGTTCTTGGACCGAGTTAATTGCAAAGCAGACGAGCCTCATGCAAAATCCCCGAGACCCGCAGGTAGAAACGGGGATTCTCTTCTTTTGGCGGGCATTGTGATCGATAGCCGGTGGATTT
>Ga0302267_10006438_pt1 | contig 11914 bp, 10 predicted proteins | sample III_Bog_E1_3_FD_194555 | JGI IMG/M metagenome (GOLD analysis project Ga0302267, IMG submission 194555) | Peat permafrost microbial communities from Stordalen Mire near Abisko, Sweden - III_Bog_E1_3 | ecosystem: Environmental > Terrestrial > Soil > Wetlands > Peat | place: Sweden: Abisko... | reverse complement strand
GTTGGAGAGCAAGGAGCGAGACGAGCTCCATGCGATCGCCCAGGCCCTGTCTGTGAAGACCAACACCCGGACCAAGAAGGCCGACATCATCGACGGCATCCTGAAGGCCACCGGTGTGGCCGTGGACGCCCCGACCGAGTCGGCTCCGGCGACGAGATCGCCACGCGGCAGGGGTCGGTCCACCGCCGACAGCAGTGATGCCGGCGTCACCGACGGGGCGCCCGCCACCAACGGCGACCATGCCGACCCTGATGCGCCGCCCGCGCCGGCCCGCAGGACGCCGGTGGCACAGTCGTTCGGTCCGTCCGACGACGCCGCCGGTGCCGACGTGTCGGCCGAGCTGGACTACGACTTCGACGACCTGTCCGGACCGGCCAAGGCCGGTGGCGACCAGTCGGGTGCCACGTCGACCGACGGAGGATCGTCCGACGACGCCGGCCGAGGCACCCAGGGTGGCGGGGGCAACCAGGGACGCCAGAACAACCAGAACAACCAGGGTGGCGGGGCCGGCAACTCGAACCAGGGCAACCGCAACAACCGCAACAACCAGAACAACCAGAACAACCAGGGGAACCAGGGGAACCGGAACCAGGGTGGCCAGGGCAACAATCAGGGCGGCCCGGGCAACAACCGGAACAACCAGGGGAACCGGAACAACCAGGGCAATCAGGGTGGCGGCAACGACGACATGGGCAACCGCCGGTCGAATCGTCGCCGGCGGGGACGTGACCGCCAGGCCGGGCCCGAGGGCGACCTGCAGGGCAGCGGCAACCAGGAGCAGCAGTACCAGGGTGAACTGATCCCGGTCCGCGGCCTGCTCGACCTGCGCGACGAGGGCTACGGCTTCCTGCGGTGCGAGGGCTACCTGGCATCGAGCAAGGACGTCTACGTCTCGATCAGCCAGGCCCGACGTTTCGCCCTCCGCAAGGGTGACAGCATCGAAGGGTTCTGCCGTCCGGCGGGATCGACCGAGAAGTTCCCGGCGCTGCTCCAGATCGACACGGTGTCGGGCATGGATCCCGAAGTGGCCAGGCTGCGGCCCCGCTTCGAGGACCTCACCCCGCTGTTCCCGGACGAAAAGCTGCACCTCGAGATGCCGGGTGAGAAGGAGAACATGACCGCCCGGATCGTCGACCTCCTGTCGCCGATCGGCAAGGGTCAGCGCGGACTCATCGTGTCGCCCCCCAAGGCGGGCAAGACCACGGTGATGAAGCACATCGCCCACTCGATCGAAGCGAACAACCCCGACGTCCATCTCATGGTCCTCCTGGTCGACGAGCGGCCCGAAGAGGTCACCGACATGCGCCGGTCGGTGAAGGGCGAGGTCGTGGCCTCCACCTTCGACCGTCCGGCCGACGAGCACACCGCGGTGGCCGAACTGACCATCGAGCGGGCCAAGCGCCTGGTCGAGGCCGGCCGTGACGTCGTCATCATCCTGGACGGCATCACCCGACTGGCCCGGGCCTACAACCTGGCTGCACCGGCGACCGGCCGGATCATGTCCGGTGGCGTCGACTCGGGGGCCCTCTACCCCCCGAAGAAGTTCTTCGGAGCGGCCCGCAACATCGAAGAGGGCGGCTCGCTGACCATCCTGGCCACAGCCCTGGTGGAGACCGGTTCCAAGATGGACGAGGTCATCTTCGAGGAGTTCAAGGGCACCGGGAACATGGAGCTACGGCTCGACCGTCGACTGGCCGAGCGTCGCCTCTACCCGTCCATCGACGTCAACGCCAGCTCGACCCGACACGAGGAGCTGCTCTTCGACCGGTCCCAGCTCCAGCAGGTCTGGAAGCTCCGCCGGGTGCTGAACGCCCTGGCCAACGAGGGGAGCGCGGCCGCCGGCCTCGAACTGCTCATGGACAAGGTGCGCACCACGTCGAGCAACGACGAGTTCCTGGCCGAGATCGCCAAGGGGCCAGCCACCTGATCCGATGACCGGTCACGGCCCGGCCTCCTGGGGGCGCCGGTCGACCGGTGTGCCGGTTCCGATAGACTCTGTCCTCTGCAATCGGGTGGTTCCGGACCACGTTTCCACCACGAGCAGGGTGCCACCACTACAGGAGATCTCCATGAAGACCGACATCCATCCCGAGTACACCGTCTCCTCGGTGCGTTGCTCGTGCGGCAACACCTTCACCACCCGCTCGACCAAGCCCGAGATCACCCTCGAGCTCTGCAACGAGTGCCATCCGTTCTTCACCGGCAAGCAGAAGCTCGTCGACTCGGGTGGCCGGGTGGAGCGCTTCCAGCGCCGCTACGCCGCTACCGGTCGCAAGAAGAAGACGGCCCCGACCACCGAGGACTGACCGCTCCCGGCCGACACTGCGTCGGTCGGCGGTCCCTCCAGTGCCACCCGTCGGCGGGACGGGCGGCCGGCGCTACCCTCTCCACCGTGCTCAACGACCGCCTCCGGGACCGCCTGGTCGAGTTGGAGTCCGAGTACGAGTCGGTCCTGGCCGAGCTCAACGACCCCGGACTGTCGTCGGATCCGACGCGCCTGCGCCAGGTATCGCGTCGCCATCGTGAGCTCGACGACGTCGTCGGGTGCTTCCGCAACCTCGAGTCGGCGAACGAAGACCTGGTGGCTGCCCGGGACATGGTGGCCGACTCGGTCGGCGACGAGCGCGAGCTGGCCCAGGTCGAAGTGTCCCAGGCCGAGTCCGAGATCGCCCGCCTGGAGGAGGAGCTCCGGCTGCTGCTGGTTCCACGGGACCCGAATGCCGGACGGAACGTGATCCTGGAGATCCGCGGGGCCGAGGGCGGCGAAGAGGCGAATCTCTTCGCCAAGGACCTCTACGACATGTACTCCCGGTATGCCGCGTCCAAGGGATGGAAGACCGAGGTGCTGTCCTCGAGCCCGTCCGAGCGGGACGGGCTCAACGAGATCACCTTCCTGGTCAAGGGTGAGGATGCCTGGCTCCGGCTCGAACACGAGGGTGGTCCCCACCGGGTCCAGCGGGTCCCGGTCACCGAGTCCCAGGGTCGTATCCACACCTCGTCCGCAGCGGTCGCCGTCCTGCCCGAAGCCGAAGAGGTCGATGTCGATATCGACCCGAACGACCTGAAGGTCGACGTCTACCGGTCGACCGGGCCCGGGGGCCAGTCGGTCAACACCACCGACTCGGCCGTGCGGATCACCCACCTCCCGACCGGGATCGTGGTGGCGATGCAGGACGAGAAGAGCCAGATCCAGAATCGGGCCAAGGCCATGATCGTGCTGCGGTCACGGTTGCTCAAGGCTGAGCAGGAACGTCAGTCCGCCGAGCTGTCCGAACAGCGACGGAGCCAGGTGGGTGGGGGTGGGCGGTCCGAGAAGATCCGGACCTACAACTACAAGGAGAACCGGGTCACGGACCACCGGATCAAGCTGACCCTGCACAAGCTGGACCGGATCCTGATGGGCGACCTCGACGAGTTGACCGACGCGCTGATGGCCGACAAGCGCTACCGACAGCTCGACGAAGGTTGAGGCCGACATGGGCACCGCCGCCGAACACGCGACACCGATGACGCTTCCCACCGTGTCCCCGTCCACACGGGTGGACCTCATCGCCGACGTGGCCTCGCGGATCGGGTCGGTCCGCGAGGCGACCTGGATCGTCGAACAGGTCGAGACCGCCGTCACCGACCCGTCGTCGGTCGCCCGGTCGGCCACGTCCCTGGCCGACCGACGGGCAGCGGGGGAGCCACTCCAGTACGTGCTCGGTAGCTGGCAATTCCGTTCGCTGGAGCTGATGGTGGATCGTCGTGTCCTCATCCCGCGACCGGAGACCGAGCAGCTGGTGGAGGTCGCGCTGGCGGAGTTGGACCGGATCGTGGGCGAACGGACCGCCGCCGACGGGGTCCCGGTGGGACGGACCGCCGCCGACCGGGTCCCGCCGGAACGGACCGCCCCGGGAGAGGGGCCGGTGCGCCCCGCACCGGTCTGCGTCGACCTCGGGACCGGCTCCGGCGCCATCGCCCTGTCCTTGTCCCGGGAAGGCGGCCGTTGCGGAGTCGCACCCGAGGTGTGGGCTACCGACCGGTCGGTGGACGCGCTCGACGTGGCCCGGATGAATCTGGCGGCGTTGGCTCAGCAGCACCCCGACGCCGCCCGACGGGTCACCCTGGTCGAAGGGTCGTGGTTCGACCCACTCCCGGCCCACCTGGCCCGCCGGGTGGATCTGATCGTGTCCAATCCGCCCTACGTGTCCGAGGAGGAGTACGCCACGCTGGCTCCCGAGGTCCGCGACTGGGAGCCGCACGCCGCACTCGTCGCGCCCCGGGGTCGCGCCGGGGTCGCCGGTATGGCCGACATCGAGACCGTCGTGGCCGGGTCGGCCAGGTGGCTCCGACCCTCGGGTGCACTGGTCGTGGAGCTGGCGCCGGCCCAGGCCTACGCGGCCGTCGACGCGGCCCGCCGGGCCGGGTTCTCACGGGTGGGGACCGCCCGGGACCTGGCCGGACGCCTGCGGATGCTGGTGGCGGTGCGGTGAGCGGGGTCGTGCTCGCAGCGGGGGACGCCGGGTCGCTGCGCCAGGCCGCCGAGGCGTTGGCCGACGGCCACATCGTGGCGGTCCCGACCGACACCGTCTACGGGCTCGCTGCCGACCCGACCCAGCCCGAAGCGGTGGCCCGACTCTTCGAGCTGAAGGGGCGTCCGGACGATGTCCCGTTGCCGGTACTGGTCGCCGGGCCCGAGCAGGTGTCCCAGGTGGCGGGCGAGCTCGACCTGGCGGCGGCCGAACTGGCGGCCCGTTTCTGGCCAGGTCCGCTCACCCTGGTGGTGCCCAGACGCCCGACCTTCACCGTCGACCTCGGCGGCCCCACCTCGGCACGCCAGACGGTGGGTGTCCGTCGCCCCGACCATCCGGTGGTGGTGGCCCTGTGCGAACTGCTCGGCCCACTGGCGGTCACCAGCGCCAACCTCCACGGGGCCCCGCCCGCAACCTCGGCGTCCGACGTGGCCGAGACCTTCGCCGGATCGATCCAGCCGATGGTGATCCTGGACGGCGGTAGGTGTGACGGGGTGCCGTCGACGGTGGTCGAGTGCCGTGGACCGGCGTCGCGTTGTCTGCGCGAGGGTGCACTGGCGTGGAGTGTGCTGCATGGTCCACCACAGCCCGGCAGCGTGCGTGACTGGCCCAGGGGTTGACGACACCCGTCGCACCGGCGACACTGGGGAGATGCAGCACAGCAAATCGGCGCCGCGCGTCTCCGTAATCATTATCGAGTAGGCACCCACCCCTTCCCGGTGTGTGCCTCCTGACCGTCCACCTGGTGGACGGTTTTTCAATTCCCGGAACGAGGACGGGACGGGGATCGTCAGAGGCACCCGGGCTGCGTGGGAGAGTCGGTCGCACGCCGGTGTGGCCACAGGACCCGGCCGACAGAGGTGACGGACAGCAACGACGGTTCGGAATGACAGACGGTTCGGAATGACAGACAGTTCGACAGGACAGAAGTTCGACATGAGAGACAGGGACAGCGAATCGTGAGCAAGTACAAGATCGGCGTGATCGGTGGCGACGGCATCGGCCCCGAAGTGACGGCGGAGGCGCTCAAGGTGGTCCGTGCCGCCGGGGTCTCCCTCGACACCACCGACTACGACCTGGGCGCCGATCGCTACATCCGGACCGGTGTGGTCCTGCCCGATACCGTGCTCGAGGAGCTGCGGGGCCAGGACGCCGTGCTGCTCGGTGCCATCGGGGCCGCGGTCGGATCGACCGAGGTCCCGCCGGGCACGCTGGAGCGGGGCATGTTGCTGAAGCTGCGCTTCGCCCTGGACCTCTACATCAACCTCCGGCCGTTCACCGGGGTCCCCGGGGCTCCTGCACCCGACTGCGACTTCGTCGTCATCCGTGAGAACACCGAGGGCGCCTACGCCGGCGAGGGTGGGTTCCTCCGCAAGGGCACCCCCTTCGAGGTCGCCACCCAGGGCTCGGTCAACACCCGCCACGGGGTCGAGCGGTGCGCCCGCTACGCGTTCGCCCTGGCCGCCACCAGGGAGCGCAAGCACCTCACCCTGGTCCACAAGACCAATGTGCTGACCTTCGCCGGTGACCTCTGGCAGCGCACCGTGGACGAGGTCGCCCCGGACTATCCCGATGTCAGTCGGGACTACAACCACGTGGACGCCACCTGTATCTACCTGGTCGAGAACCCGTCGCGCTACGACGTGATCGTGACCGACAACCTGTTCGGCGACATCATCACCGACCTGGCCGGCGCCATAGCCGGGGGCATCGGCTACGCCGCCTCGGCCAATCTCAACCCCGACCGCACCGGTCCCTCGATGTTCGAACCGGTGCACGGGGCCGCCCACGACATCGCCGGCACCGGCAAGGCCAACCCGGCCGCCGCCATCCGCTCGGCCGCACTGATGCTCGACTTCCTTGGAGAGACCGAGGCAGCGGCCTCGGTCACCGCCGCGGTCACCACCTTCATCAACTCCACCCCCGACCCGTCGCTCTCGACCACCGAGATCGGCGACGCCATCGCAGAAAGGCTCTGAGCCATGCCCATCACCCCTACCGACAAGATCTGGATGGACGGCGAGTTCGTCGACTGGGCCGATGCCACGGTGCACGTGCTCACCCACACCATGCACTACGGCTCGGGCGTCTTCGAGGGCATCCGTGCCTACCCGACCGACCGCGGCGTCGCCGTCTTCCGGCTGCGTGACCATATCGAGCGGCTGTTCGTCTCGGCCTCCGTCTTCCTGATCGACATCCCCTTCAGCGTCGACGAGGTGGTGGATGCCACCCGGGAGCTGGTCCGGGTCAACGGGATGGAGGACGGCTGCTACATCCGGCCGCTCGTCTACCTGGGATACGGCGAAATGGGACTCAACCCGATGCCCTCGCCGGTCAACGTCTCCATCGCCTGCTGGCCGTGGGGGACCTACCTGGGTGACGACGGTGTGGCCAACGGCGTGTCGATGAAGATCTCCTCGTGGCGACGCCACGACCCCAACGCGGTGCCCACCGCCGCCAAGGGCACCGGCATGTACGTCAACTCGTCGCTGGCCAAGGTCGAGGCGATCAAGGCCGGCTACGACGAGGCGATCCTGCTCGCCCCCGACGGCAACGTCAGCGAGTGTACGGGCGAGAACATCTTCGTGGTGCGCGACGGCCGCCTCCTGACCCCGCCCAGCTCGGACTCCGGCGCACTGGAGGGCATCACCCAGAAGTCGGTGGAGCAGATCGCCCGTGACCTCGGTCACGAGGTCCACTACCAGCAGCTCATCCGCACCGACCTCTACACGGCCGACGAGGCGTTCCTGACCGGCACGGCCGCCGAGGTGGTCCCGATCCGTGCCGTCGACGACCGCACCGTCGGGGCCGGCAAGCCCGGCCCGGTCACCCAGCAGATCCAGCAGGTGTACTTCGGGACCGTGCGCGGTGAGGTGGACCAGTACAAGGACTGGCTCGACTATGTCGAGTGACGGCCCCACGCTCAATGACGAGTCCTATGCCGCGGCCAAACGGGGTGGCACCGGCCACTCCCATGGCCACGGGCACACCCACAGGCATGGAGGCGGTCCGGCCCACAGCCACCCCCTGACACCCGGGCAGGAGGCCCACGCCAGTGGTCGGCGGGCCGGCTCGCACGCGGTCTCCGACCACGACCACGCTGAACCGGCCACGGGCGCGGGGCACGACTTCGACCTGCCCGACCTGCCGAGCGCGGTGGACGTGTTCGACACCACGCTGCGCGACGGTTCCCAGCAGGAGGGCCTGTCGCTCACGGTCGACGACAAACTACGGGTGGCCGAGCAGCTCGACCACCTCGGGGTCACCTTCATCGAAGGGGGCTGGCCCGGCGCCAACCCGAAGGACGCTGAATTCTTCGCCCGCGCACCCAAGGAGCTGCATCTCGAGCGGGCCACACTGGTGGCCTTCGGCTCGACCAGGCGCGCGGGCGTCCGGGCCGAGGACGACGAGACCCTGCGTCACCTGGTGGATGCCCAGACCGAGGCCGTGTGCATCGTGGCCAAGTCGTCCGAGATGCACGTGGTCGACGCACTGCGGACCACGCTCGACGAGGCGGTGGCCATGGTGGCCGACTCGGTCGCCTTCCTGCGGGCCAACGACCTGCGGGTCTTCCTGGACGCCGAGCACTTCTTCGACGGGTACCGGGCCAACCCCGAGTTCACCCTCCGGATCCTGCAGGCGGCCGAGGAGGCCGGCGCGGAGACGCTCGTCCTGTGCGACACCAACGGCGGCACCCTGCCCTACGAGGTGGAGCGCATCGTCGGTACCGTCCTCGGTCGCTTCGAGACCCAGGTCGGCGTGCACTTCCACAACGACAGCGGATGTGCGGTGGCGAACTCGCTGGCCGGCGTCTCGGTGGGTGCCACCCATGTCCAGGGCTGTGTGAACGGGTACGGCGAACGTTCCGGCAACGCCGACCTCGCCTCGGTGGTGCCCGACCTGTCGCTCAAACTCCGGGTGGCCACCATCCCCGCCGAGCGTCTGCCCCTGCTGACCCCGGTCGCCCATCACATCGCAGAGCTGGTCAACATCGCCCCGAACCCCCAGCAGCCCTTCGTCGGGGCCTCGGTGTTCGCGCACAAGGCGGGTCTCCACACCTCGGCCATCGCCCGGCGATCCGACGCCTACGAGCACATCTCGCCCGATCTGGTGGGCAACGGGACCCGCTTCGTCGTGTCGGAGATGGCCGGCCGTTCCACCCTGGTGATGAAGGCCGCTGAACTCGGTCTGGAGCTGGACTCGGACGCCATGACCTCGGTGCTCGACTCGCTCAAGCAGCTCGAGTACGAGGGTTACCACTTCGAGGTGGCCGACGGCTCACTCGAGCTGCTGCTGCGCAACTCGACCGGGTGGCGTCAGCCGTTCTTCGAGCTGGATTCCTACCGGGTCATCGCCGACCAGGGCGAGGACCTCTCCACCGAGGCCACGGTCAAGGTGCGGGTGGGTGACGAGCGGATCGTGGCCACGGCCGAGGGCAACGGGCCGGTCAATGCGCTCGACGGCGCGCTGCGGGCCGCGATCGGACCCCGGTATCCAGCCCTGGAGGGGGTCCACCTGGTCGACTACCGGGTCCGGGTCCTCGACTCGGCCAAGGGCACCGGGTCGGTGACCCGTGTGCTCATCGACTCGACCGACGGGGACCGGACCTGGACCACCATCGGGGTGTCGGAGAACATCATCGCCGCCTCCTGGCAGGCCCTGTCCGACTCCGTCGTCTACGGTCTGTTGCACACCGTCGTCGCCGGCGCCTGAACTGGACAGCCGGCCCGCCGCATGGCACCTTCTGCAGGCGTCCCGCATGCGCGCTGCATGTGCCAATCGAGCACCGTCCCCACCAGGAGCACCCCGTGACCCAGCCCAGTTTCGTCCCCGTCGTCGAGGCGGACCAGGTCCGCCGTGCCTACCAATTGGACGTCCCGTCGATCTGGACCACCTCGCGTCCGTCCGAACTGCGCGGCACCCGGGCACCGAGTGGTGCGTTCCTGGGGACTCCCGGGCCCGACCAGGGTTTCGCCCTCAAGCTGGCCCGACGGTTCGAGGACCGCGTGGTCCTGGCTCCGGGGGAACATGTCGAGGACGCCATCTCGGGGTGCACGGCGGTGGCCATGCGGCGCGCCGCCAGTTACGGGCGGGCTCCGTTGATCCACGACCTGACGCTGGCGTTCACCCTGTGGGGGTATCTGGTGGGTGCTCCCGTCGACCTGGTGGCGGCCCGGGAGCCGCTCTTCCGTGCAGCGTCCCACCACTACCAGGTGCAGCGGACCATCGCTGACTGCGTGCCCGAGTCGACGCTGCGACTCACGCCCCAGCAGGTCGCCGACCGTCTGGACGACTGGCGGGACCTGCTCGAGCTGCCTTCCGGTGACTGATCACCCCGGGGACCCCGACTGAGCGGACCGGCGCTTGTGCAGCGGTGGGTCCTCGCACCCCCGGGGGTGGGGAACGTCAGTCGGAGACCCCGTCAGAGGTGACCGGTGGGGGAAGGTGTTGGACTCGAGAGGGTGGACGGCCGGGCGCGGGGGACATCGGATCTCAGAGGCGCCAGCGGCGTTTCTTGGCCGAGGCGCCGGTGAAGGCGCCCACTTCGGCCGGCATCCGGGCGCCGGCGGCCACGAGCTGCGGATCGCCGATCGGACCCGACGACTGGGGGACGTCGAGGGACTCGCGGTGCTCGCCGTCGGCGAAGTTCACCGTGATGGCGTCGGCCAGCCGTGATCCCGAGACGGCCTGTTGGAACAGGTCGGGGTACATCGGTCCGGCTTCGGGCCGGTGATCGGCCTCGGCGCTCCACGACGGACGCCCCTGGGTCAGGGGGAGGGAGGGAACCGGACGTGGTGCGACGGCCCGGGGCTCGGGCAGGGACACGGTGGCCTCGGGGCCGGCCAGGGACGGGAGCACCGTGCCTGGGGTCAGGGGCGTGTCCAGCGTCTGCGGGACGACCAGCGTCGGTACCGCAGGTGCGGCCGGAGCGATCTCCTCGGGGGGCAGGGCGGTCAGCAGAGGCACCGTGGATGGCCCGCTCTCGCTGGTGGGACCGGCGACGTCCTCGCGCACCGACGGGTGCAGTTCGGGAGGATGCCAGGTGCCGTCGCTAGCCAGCCACCACCCTGGTCCCTCGGGTTTGTCGCTCATTGTCGCCGTCTCCACGTGGTTCGAGTTCGTCTTGGGTCGGAGCCGTGCCCCGACACCCAGTCCATCGGCCGGCTCCAGGCACGGCTTGAGTAATTCCGGGCTCCGGTGTGTCCGAATTGCGTACCGGTCGGTAACTTGAAGGCATGGAGAACGCCCCTTTCGCCCTGACCGACACCCACCGCCAATTCCGGGACTCGATGCGGAAGTTCGCCGATGACCAGATCGCTCCCCACGCCGCCGCCGCGGACCGTGAGGCCACCTTTCCCCAGGAGTCGTTCGATGCCTGCGTGGAGCTGGAACTGCCGTCGCTGGGCATCCCCGTCGAGTACGGGGGTGCCGGTGCGGACATGATCACCCAGGCGATCATGGCCGAGGAGGTCGCCCGGGCCTGTGCCTCGACGGCGGTGACCCTGCTGATCTCGAAGCTGGCCATGCTGCCGGTCATGAACTGGGCCTCCGAGGAGCTCAAGCAGGCGTACCTGCCACGGATCGCCTCGGGTGAGTTCCAGGCCAGCTACTGCCTGTCCGAAGCCGACGCCGGAAGCGATGTCGCCTCCATGCGCACCCGGGCCGTGCGGGACGGCGACGACTGGGTGCTCACCGGTGCCAAGCACTGGATCACCAATGCCGGGGTATCCGACACTTACACCGTGTTCGCGGTGACCGATCCGTCGGCCGGGCGTCGGGGGATCAGCTGCTTCCTGGTCGAGGCGGACTGGGGAGTCGAGGTTGCTCCCCATGAGGACAAGATGGGTCTGCGGGGCAGCCCCACCGCCGGGGTGTCCTTCAACGAGGTCCGGGTCCCCTCGTCCCATCTCATCGGCGAGGAGGGGGCCGGCTTCACCATCGCCATGCACACGCTGGACCGGAGTCGACCGACCATCGGGTCCCAGGCCGTGGGTATCGCCCAGGGCGCCATCGACGTCGCCGTCGGGTACATGGGCGAGCGAAAGGCGTTCGGCAAGCCCATCGCCGACCTGCAGGGTCTCCGGTTCATGATCGCCGAGATGGCCATGCGCACCGAGGCGTCCCGTACCTTGATCTACCGGGCGTGTTCGCTGATCGACAACGGGGACCCGGAGGGTGAGCTGACCACCATCGGTGCCATGGCCAAGTGGTTCGCCTCGGACACCGCCATGGCCGTGACCACCGACGCCGTGCAGTTGCTCGGCGGGTACGGCTACACCAAGGACTTCCCGGTGGAGCGGTTCATGCGCGACGCCAAGATCACCCAGATCTACGAGGGAACCAACCAGATCCAGCGGGTGGTGATCGCAAAGAAGCTGCTCGGATAGGGTTTCTGGCTC
>Ga0302267_10006437_pt1 | contig 11914 bp, 11 predicted proteins | sample III_Bog_E1_3_FD_194555 | JGI IMG/M metagenome (GOLD analysis project Ga0302267, IMG submission 194555) | Peat permafrost microbial communities from Stordalen Mire near Abisko, Sweden - III_Bog_E1_3 | ecosystem: Environmental > Terrestrial > Soil > Wetlands > Peat | place: Sweden: Abisko... | reverse complement strand
ACCGCTTCTGGAGCGGTTTTGCTTTTCGCACGCTGCCGCATCACGTCATCACGACAAGCCAGCGCATTGCCGACCGGCTTGTCGATGAGCTCGGCGTGCCACGCGCGCGCGTCGATTGCATCGCCACCGGCGTGGACTTGGGCAAGTTCGATCCCGCTGCGAAGGGTACACTGCGCGGGGAGCTCAACGTCCAGCCGGGCGTTCCGCTCATTGGCATGATATCCGTCCTGCGGAGCTGGAAGGGCCACCTCACGCTGCTCGAAGCCGCCTCCGTGCTCTGCAAAACCCGGCCGATTCACGTCGCCGTTGCGGGCGAGGGGCCGATGCGTCGCGATTTGCCAGGCCAGATCGCGAAGTTGGGGCTCAGCGACTGCGTCACGCTCCTCGGCCATCGCAGCGACGTGCCGAACCTGCTCGCCTCACTGGATGTGCTCGTGCTGCCGTCCTACGCGCACGAGGGCATCCCGCAAATCATCCTTCAGGCGCAGGCGATGGCGCGGCCCATCGTGGCTACGCGCATCGGCGGGATTCCGGAGGTGGTCGAGGACAACGTCACCGGCCTGCTCGTTGAGCCCAAGGACGCGAAGGCACTCGCCGCGAAAACCGCCGCACTCCTCGATGACCGAGCACTTGCCCAACGTCTCGGCCAAGCCGGTCGCAAGCAAATCGAGGCGAAGTACAGCCTCGATGCGATGGGTGAGCTTCTGCTAAAACTTTACTCCACTCTCGCGTAACCGTGCAAATTGAACCAAAGCAAAAGAAACGGTGTGGATGCTTAGGTTGCCTGTGGATAGGCCTGTTTCTTTTCGTTGCCGTCTTTATCGCGCCCTTCACGCTTGAGCTCTTGAAGGAGAAGTTGAAAATCCACCAGCTTCTTACCCATGCCGAGTCGATCCGGGTCGAACATTTTCACAGTTGGGTTGATATGATGGCAATTGACGGGTCCGGGAAGGAACAAATCATAACTTCAAAGACTCTGCCTCGGGCCGAATTTCAAAAAGTAGCCGATGCATTTCCCATCGGGCCGGATATAGGATTCCCGGGTGGCATGTATAAGTGTGCCCCCAATCCTCACCATCGGATCATCATCACCGACGCATCCGGAAATGTCACCACGATCAGTGTGTGTTTTGACTGCGATCACGTCGAGATTAAGCGAGCCGACGAGAAGGTGGGCGACTTATTTCGCACGCCATTCATCTGGATGGGGAGCCTTCGGCAATTGTTTGCGGACGAAGGGATGGCTTATTCGCCAGAGATTTATCGGAGTCCCAGCCCCGCAGTTGAATCGGAGAAAGCGTCGTCTACCGCCGTGCCAAAATAACGCCGACGAGAAGCCCAATCCCCGCCGCGATCGCGACGGCTTCCCACGGATTGTTCTCGATGAAATCCTGCGTGTTGTAACGCGCGTTGGAGGCGGTGTCGCGCAGGACATTGGCCCGGTCGGTCAGCGTGTCGCTCACCTTGCGCACGGCCTCAGTAGCCTGCGTCTTGAGTACGTCAGCCGGATTGTTGGATTCGGTATGGGTGCTCATCGTCTTTCTATTAGTAGCACAGTTTTCCGTGCGCGAAAGGCCGGGCTATTTCAACTTCGCCAACGCGGCGCGGACGGCCTCGAAGTTCGGCAGGTCCTTCGGCGTGGGCGTTTGCTCGGCGAAGACGATGGTGCCTTGCTTGTCGATGACGAACGCGGCGCGTGCGGCCGTGTCGCCGACGCCGGCCAACATGGGGAACACCACGTCGTAGAGCGCGATCACGGCCTTGTTCAGGTCGCTCAGCAGCGGGATCGTGATCTTCTCCTTTTTCGCCCAGGCTTCCTGCGCGAAGGGGCTGTCGACGCTGATACCGTAGACCGTCGCGCCGAGGCTTTCATAAGCTGCGATTCCGCCGGAAACATCGCACATCTCCTGCGTGCACACGCCGGTGAAGGCGAGGGGAAAGAAGAGCAACACCGTCGGGCTCTTGCCGAAGTTATCGCTGAGCTTGATGTCGACCAGACCGGTCTCGGTCTTGGTTTTCAGGGTGAAATCAGGGGCGGAAGTTCCAGTTTTGAGAGCCATGGCGGGCAACGTTAAGGGCAAAAGGCGGAAAGTGCAAAGGGAGAAAATCAAAAGGGCAGCAGGAGAAACTCCTGCTGCCCTTTCAACTTTTTGCCGCTAGGCCGGCTTAGTGCCGCGGCTGCTGTTGCGTTTGCGGGGCAGGGGCCTGCTCGAGGCCGGCTGCAACGCGTTCCTTCATCGCGGCCTTGCGGCTGAGCTTGCTGCGGCCCTTGTCGTCCTGGCCGATGCACTTCACCCAGACCATGTCGCCGACCTTGGCCACATCGTCCATGCGGTTCACGCGCGCATCGCTCCACTCGGAGATATGCACGAGGCCGTCCTTGCCGGGCAGCACTTCGACGAACGCGCCGAAGTCCTTCAGCGTGACCACGCGGCCGTTGTAGAGCTTGCCGACTTCGATGTCGCCGACCATGCCGAGGATGATTTCCTTGGCGCGCTGCATGGCGTCACCGTTGTGCGAGTAGATCTTCACGCGGCCATCGTCCTCGATGTTAATCTCGGCGCCCGTCTCCGCGACGATGCTCTTGATGTTCTTGCCGCCAGGTCCGATGACGAGGCCGATCTTCTCCGGGTTGATCTGGATCGTCTCGATGCGCGGCGCGTACTGCGACATCTCGGTGCGCGGGCTGTTGATGACGGTCTCCATGAACGAGAGGATCTGCTTGCGGGACGCCACGGCCTGGTCGATCGCCTCGAACATGAGCGAGAGCGGGATGCCCGCCAGCTTCAGGTCGAGCTGGAAACCGGTGACGCCGTCCTTGGTGCCGCACAACTTGAAGTCCATGTCGCCGTAGTGATCCTCGCTGCCGAGGATGTCGTCGAGCAACAGGTAACGCTTCAGGTTGTCCTGCTCGTCATAGTCGGTGACGAGACCGACCGAGATGCCCGCGACGGGCGTCTTGATCGGCACGCCCGCGTCCATCAACGCGAGACAGCCGCCGCAAACCGAGGCCATCGAGGTCGAACCGTTCGACTCCATGACTTCCGACGAAATGCGGATGGCGTAGGGGAAATCATTCTCCGCCGGGATGACCGCGCGCAGCGAACGCTCGGCAAGAGCGCCGTGGCCGATTTCGCGGCGATTCAGGCCGCCCACGCGGCCGGTCTCACCCACCGAGAAGGGCGGGAAGTTGTAGTGAAGGATGAAGCTCTTGGTGATTTCGCCGCCGGTGTAGCCGTCGAGATCCTGCGCCTCGTCGCTCGGGGCGAGCGTGGCCAGGCAAAGCGCCTGCGTTTCACCGCGGGCGAAGAGCGAGGAACCGTGCGAGCGCGGCAGCAGGCCGACTTCGCCGGAGAGCGGGCGAATTTCCTTCGCCGCGCGGCCATCGCTGCGCTTCTGCTTGTCGAGGATCGCGGCGCGGAACGCCTTGATCTGCACCTCGTCGAACGCGGAGCTCTTGTCGTACGGCGTCGCGTCCGCGTACTTCGCGGAGATCGCACCGGAAACTTCGTCCTTCAGCGCGCCGACTGCGGAGTAGCGCTCGACCTTGCTAGGGCGATAAATCGCGCCCTCGATGCGGTCGCTGACCAGGCTGTAGGCCAGCTCGACCAACTCGGGCTTGGTGGCATAAAGCTTCACCTGGCGCTTGGCCTTCGCCGCCTTGGAGGCGAGGTCCTTCTGCAGGCCGATGACGATCTGCACTTCCTTCTGCGCGTACTCGAGCGCGGCCTTGAAATCCGCCTCGGGCAATTCCTGCGCCGAGCCCTCGATCATGATGATCTCGGTCTCCGAGCCGACGTAGACGAGGTCCAGGTCGCTCAGTTCCATCTGCGCGTGCGTGGGCTGCGTGACGAACTTGCCGTCGATGCGCCCGACGCGAACCGCGCCGACCGGGCCGCCGAACGGAATGTCGGAAACCAACAGCGCGGCGGAGGCGCCGTTGATGCTGAGAATATCGGGATCATTCTCGCCATCGGCGGAGAGCAGCGTGGTGATGATCTGCGTGTCGTAAAGGTAGCCCTTGGGGAAGAGCGGACGCAGCGGACGATCCGTCATGCGGCAGGTGAGAATTTCCTTTTCGGAGGGACGTCCCTCGCGCTTGAAGTAGCCGCCGGGGATCTTGCCGACCGCGGCCGCGCGCTCGCGGTACTCAACGGTGAGGGGGAAGAAGTCCTGGCCTTCCTTGATCTTGGTGGCCGAGACGGCCGTGACGATGATGAGCGTGTCGCCGTAGCGCACGGTGACGGCGCCGTCGGCCAGCTTGGCCAGCTTGCCGGTTTCGATGATGATGGGGAGGGCGCCGAATTGCGCCGAGACGGTATGTATGGGCATTTTCCTAATGAGGTTGACGCGCAAACAGGCGAACCCGACCGAGAAAAGAAAACGCAGAGGACAATGAACTCAATCGGCTCCGTTGTAGCGGCGGTCTATGACCGTCGCATTCGGGCGATGAAGTTGATTGTACTCTGAAGTTTTCCGGGATGACCCGGTTCCGCCAGGCGGAAGGGCCTTCGCGGTGCGGACGACTACTTACGCAGGTTTAGTTTCTGAATAACTTTATCGTAGCGCGTGGGCTCGGACTTCTTGAGGTAATCCTGCAGCTTCTTGCGCTGGGCGACCATCATCAAGAGGCCGCGGCGTGAGCTGTGGTCCTTCTTGAACTTCTGCAAATGCTTCGTCAGATCATTGATCCGATGAGTCAGCAGCGCGATTTGGACATCGGCCGAGCCGGTATCCTTATCATGCAATTTGAATTCCTTCGTTTTCTCCGATTTCAGCGCAGCTTCCATAAAGTAAGGGGTCGATTAAAGCAGAGCCGATGAGATGCGCAAGGGGAAAATGAAGGTTTTCATTGGGCTACTGAAGACATTCATCAAATACGGTAATAAAGGTGTCTGGGAGTATACCGGGTAATTCGGTCTCGGCCCATCTCGAAGAGATGGGAGGAGCTCTGCCGGTCCCGTAGGGACCAAGTGAAAGTAGCCCGGCACTTTAGTGCCGGGAACCACCGGGAAAACGAGTTGCCAGTCCCGTAGGGACGGCTGAAACTCAGTGACAAATGGGCAAAACGTATACCTCAGTCCACGTCCACTATGTCTTCAGCACGAAGAATCGGGTGCCTGCGCTTTCCAAGGAGATACGCGAGCGGCTTTGGGCGTACATGGGAGGGATCGCTCGCGAAAATGACATGGTGGCAAAGGCTGTCGGCGGCACCGAAGATCACGCGCATCTTCTCGTCTCTTTGCCAACGACTATCTCGCTTGCGAAAGGCGTTCAACTCATCAAGGGAGGGTCTTCCAAATGGCTGCATGAGATATTCCCTTCGTTGCTCGATTTCTCATGGCAGGAGGGTTATGGAGTTTTCGGTGTTAGCGTTTCTCATGTCCCGGAAACCATCGCCTATATTGCGGGGCAAGAGGAACACCATCGGCAGAAGAGCTTCCAAGAGGAATATCTGGCGTTCCTCAAGAAGCACGACATCCCGTACGATGAGCGTTACCTCTGGGATTGAGAATTCCTCTTCGCAAGGCGTTCAGCCGTCCCTACGGGACTGACGCCGCTTTTCGGCGAATACCCGGCCATGAATTGCCGGGCTACTTTCATGACGTCCCTGACGGGACTCTTCGGACTCGAAGCGATGCTTTAGAAATGGAGCTGGGGCTGAAATGCCTCATGCCACCCTCGGCACGCTCGCCGTGTGCAGCAGCTTCCCCTCGTCATCGATGAACCGCACTTGCATCTCGTGCGGGCGGAGGGAGACGAGCGTGAAGCCCGAGGAGGAGCGGCTGAACTTCGATTCGCGAATCGTGAAGACAGGCAGGTGTCGCGAGCCGCCGCCGGTGACGATCAAGGTCAGGTCCCCGGTCTGGAGATGCTCGAGGTCATGGTCGTGGCCGGCAAAGTAGGCCTGCACGTGATGCTTTTGCAGGATGGGGAGGAGCTTCGCGATCAAATCCGCCTGGTTCCCGTGTCCGAGGCCCGCCGAATAAATCGGGTGATGACCAAACACCAGCTTCCACGTCGCGGTGGATTGGCCTAGCGCCTGGTCCAGCCACGCGAGTTGTTGGGGAACATACGCCGGGCCAACCGCGTCCAACTCGAGCCGCATTCGCGGGTTCTCGGGATGGCGGGCGTACTCCGTGATCATCGGCGTGGTATCGATGAAGAAGCATTCCGCGTTGTTTGTGGCGTCGACCGGCACAGCCTGGCTCCAATAGCGCGCCGGCATCTTCCAGCGTGCGCCGGTTTTCGCGTAATCGAGTTGGGCCTGCACGTTGCCTTTGTAGTCGTGGTTGCCGAGGATGGCATACCACGGCACATGCAGCGAAGGCGACGTGTAGACTTGATCGAAGCTCTGCTGCCAGTGCGGGTCCTGCACCGAGGCCACGCCGTCCTCGTAAAAATTGTCGCCGACCGAGATGACGAATCCCGCGTTGGCTTGGGCGCAGGCCAGGCCCATCTGTTGCGCGACTCGCGCCTGGTCGGGTTCGCCCTTGCGGCCCCAGTCGCCGATGACGGCAAAGTTCCGTGCGCCGGTGAAGGCGTCATCGGCCTGCGCCGAGGTGGTCATCAACTTGCCTGCAAGCGCGGTTTGCGAGGCGGCGAAGAGCGTGCGGACGAAATCGCGGCGGGTGAGGGGCATGCTGTCGAGTTTACGTCGTGGCTTTGCGGTTGTCGATGGCTCGGGGGGCTGATAAGTAACGGGCGTGCGTCAGCTAGGTATCATTTTTCTCATGGGCTGGCTCGTGGCCGGGTTAGGCCGCGCGGACGAAAAAGTGGTGCAGACGTTCAGCGGCGCTGATCCGCAGACGACGACCGCGCCTTTCACGGTTCACGATAGTTGGGAACTGCGCTGGGGGCCGCAGCCGGCCTACATGTCGGTCACGGTGGTCGCGTCCGATGGCTCGATCGTCGCCGGTGCGTCGGGCATGCAGCCGGGATCGCTTTTTGTGCCGAAGGGCGGGACGTACAAGCTCGTCGTGCATCGCTACGTTGAGAAAAGTGGACCGTGGGAAATCGACGTAGTCGACGGAGTGCCGCCGGAAAAAGCGCCTGCTACCGGCGCTGCGCAGGGGCTTTCCGCGAATTACGCGCCGCCGTCCGAGCTTGTCTCCACGAACGCCGCGCCGGTCGCCGCTGCAACGAACTCTGCGCCCTCCAGTATCATGCCGTTCGAGACCAACCCGCCGCCGCAGCCTCCGTCCGCAGCAATGCCCACGTTCGCGTCCACCTCGGCCACGCCGCCGAACACTGGCAATCTCACCGAGCAGCAGGCCCACGCCGTCGTCGTGATCAAGGGCGATGTGGCCGAGGGCACGGGCTTTCTCGTTCATGGTCCGGATGGACCCGCTGTCATCACGAACCTTCACGTGATCTCGGCCAATCCCAACGTCAAAATTTTTACGACCACCGGGCAGCAGGTCACGATAACCGGCTTGAAAGGCGCGAGCGACCGCGACCTCGCGATGATCGCGATCCAGGACAATCACTTCAGCTATCTCGACCTCGCCACCGACATCCCGGGCACGGTGCAGAACGACGACGAAGTCATCACGCCCGGCAACAGCGAGGGCGGCGAGGTCGTGCTCGATACCAAGGGGGACGTACTCGGCGTCGGGCCGGAGCGCATCGAGATCAGCAACCCGATTTACCACGGCAATAGCGGCGGGCCGGTCTTCCACACGAAGAGCGGCAAGGTCATCGCGGTGGTGACGCAGGCGATGAAAGTGCGCGCCGACAACGAAATCGACAAGGCCTCGTTCGCGAACAAGAACTCCGCGATCACCGGCACGATGCGTTACTTCGGCCTGCGCATCGACACCGTGCCGAAGTGGGAAACGTACGACTGGGCGCAGTTCCTCAACCAGACGACGTTCATCAATAATTTTCACGACGTCAGCCGCTGCCTTGACTCCTTCATGAACGGAGCGCGTTACGAGCAGGCGCATGTTGCCTCCACCGACGAGTACGGCCCGCCCAACGCGATGTACTATCTCAAGAACGCGAAGCTCGTCGCCGCGCACGACAACTTCCATCACATGACCGCCGACGCCGACCAGTCGCAGCGGCTCGACGCCGGGCGCGAGATCATCATGGACCTCGATGGCATCGCCTCCACCGACCTCGCGCCGATGCAGAACGCAAATAACTTCTACGCCTACGAGGCCATCCGCGCCCAGCAGGAGGTGAAGTACCGCCAGGCGCTCGCCAAGGAAGTCGAGAGCGCCGGCGACAAGATCAGCGACATGGGCCACTAGAAATACGTGCAGCCCCGCGTGCGCTGTGCTTAAGTGAAAGGCCCTATGTTTTGGTGCGATAAATTGGTGGAAGGCCTCAGCGCCCCGCAGACGATCAATGACTCGAAGACGCCCTCCGGCCGCGCCCACATCGGCGCGTTGCGCGGACCGCTCATCCACGACGCCATCTACCGCACGCTCCTGAGCAACGACACTCCCGTCCGCTACATCTTCGGCGTCGACGACTACGACCCCGTCGACGAAATCCCCTACGGCCAGGCCGACGTCTTCGCGAAATACCTCGGCGCGCCGCTCTGCAACGTCCCGCCGCCGCCCGGCAGCAAGGCCACCGACATGGCCGACCACTTCATCGGCGAATTCTTCGGCGTCTTCGCGGAGCTCGGCATCAAGCCTGAGTTCTACCGCATGCGCGACATCTACCGCAGCGGTAAATTCAACGCCGCCATCGACACCATCCTGCGCAAGGCCGACGTCGTGCGCCGCATCTATAAAGAAATCAGCGGCTCCGAGCGCCCCGACAACTGGCACCCGTTCCAGGTCGTGTGCCCCAACTGCGGCCGCATCGCCACCACCGAAGTCACCGCCTACGACGGCGCGCAAGTCACCTTCAAGTGCCTCGAGCTCTCGCGCGTCATGTATCGCCCCGTGCTCCCGGACGGCACTGTCTCCGACGAAAAAGCGCCCATCCCCGGCTGCGGCCACAGCGGCAAAATCTCGCCCTTCGACGGCAACGGCAAGCTCCCGTGGAAACTCGAGTGGTGCGCCAAGTGGCACACCTTCCCCGTCACCATCGAGGGCGCCGGCCGCGACCACAGCACCAAGGGCGGTTCGCGCGACGTCGCCGCCGCGTGCCTCAAGGAAATCTTCGGCCAGGCCCCGCCGCTCAACTGCCCGTACGACTTCTTCCTCGTCGGCGGCGCGAAGATGAGTTCATCCAAGGGCATCGGCGTCACCTCGCGCGACATGGCCGACTTCCTCCCGCCCGAAGTCCTGCGCTTCCTCATGCTGCGCACACCGCCCCGGCAGCACGTCAACTTCGAGCCCACCGAAGTCCACATCATCAAAGCGTTCAACGAATTCGACCGCGCCAAGCAACGCTACTTCAGCGGCGCCGAGCTCAAGCCCGAGGACCAGCGCATCTACGACATCTCCCAGGTCGCGCCCGAGGGCGACTACTGGTCCGCCGATTTCCAGCTCGTCACCGCGCTCGTCCAGATGCCTCATCTCGACGCCGTCAAGGAACTCGAGAAGCGCAAGGGCGCGCCCTTCACCGCCCTCGACAAAAAGCACCTCGACCTCCGCATCCGCGCCGCGAAGTACTGGCTCGAGCACTACGCCACCGAGGAGGAAAAGACCACGCTGCAGGACACGCTCCCCGCCCGCGCCGAGGACCTCAGCGAATCGCAGCGCGGCTTCCTCCATTATCTCGCCATCGCGCTCAAGGACGCGGAGTGGAAGGACGACGCCCTGCAGATCACCGTCTTCAACGCCGCGCGCCACACGCCCATCGACCAGCCGCACGCCTTCAAGGCCATCTACCGCGTGCTGCTCGACCGCGAGTCCGGCCCCAAGGCCGGCAACCTGCTCTCGTTCCTCGACCGCGACTTCGTCCTCAAGCGCTGCAACGAAGTGCCCTACAGCGAGCGCGATTTCCTCGGCGAGACCGGCCTCTCCGTCGAGGCCTTCGAGCAATACGCCTCGCTCGAGAAAGCCAAAATCACCGCGATGCGCGCGCTCTATCGCCCGATTCCCAGCGATCCCGGCAATAGCGTCGTCGAGTTCGCCATCGTCATGACCGACGGCAAGAACCACTGCCGCCGCGTCCCGCTCGGCGAAGGCAAGGTCGAGGAAACCGCCCGCATGTGGCTCGCCGACCTCCAGAAGCAGACCGGCCTCACCATTCCGCTGACGGTTGAATCGTAAGCGCGCGCCACCGACTTTAACGGAATTACCAAATTCTCGGAATTAACGGAATTAAGGGGAGGGTTAAAAACCAACCCCATTCTCCAATTCCGTTAATTCCGAAAATTCCGTAATTCCGTCAATCCCTCACGCCTTCGTCGCAAACCGCAGCGTCGACACATCATCGTCGATCCGCTTCTGCTCGTGCGCGGTCTTGTACCAGTGCCGGAACACCTCCCAGGGCGGCGAGCCGTTGGCCACTTCCTTCTGTACCCGCGCGAAAAACTCATTGTAGGAACCGTGACCTCCGTCGGAATCGGTCAGCTCATAGAGCCCATCCGAGAAAAGCAAAAGTTCCGTTCCGGGCGGGAAGGGGATCGTGCACTCACTCACGTCGACCTGCGGTAAAACGCCAAGTACGGATGTGCTGGCCTCCGTGCGGCGCAACTCCGGCTTGCCGTCCTTGTGCGAGTAAAGCAGCGCGGGCGGATGCCCCGCATTCGCATACGTCAGCTCGCGGCGCGAGCGCGAGTAGACGCCGTACCAGACGGAAAAGAATTTGCTCCCGTGGTCCTTCATCGGGAACGTGCGGTTCAGCCGCTCGATCACCACGGAGGGCTTGGTGAAATCCACCTGCACCGCCGGATTGCGCAGCAACTCCAGCAGCGTCACCGCCAGCATCGCGGAGCCCAGCCCGTGCCCGGTCACGTCGAGAATGTAGATGGAAAGCAGATCGTCGTTGAGCTGCCGATAGCCGAGGCCGTCGCCGCCCAGGCGCACGGAGGGATGAAAGGTCCAGTCCACGATCTCGGAATTCTCGAACGGCGGCGGCAGCAGCATGCGCACATACTTCGCGGCGTCGGCGAATTCGTGCTCCAGGTCGTGCTGCGTTTGCAGCAGCCGCTTGCGGACGCCCAGCAGCTCGTGCTGCGCCTGGATGATTTCCCCCAGGTTGATCTCGCGCTCGACCAGCGATCCAAACGTCACGAGCGACTCCACGTCCTTCTCGGAAAATTCGCGCGGGACAAAATCCACGAGGCAGAACGTGCCGATCTTCTTCCCGGTCGGGCCGGAAAGCGGCACGCCCGCGTAGAAGCGCACATGCGGATCATTCACCACCCACGGATGGCCCTCGCCGATCGGATGCTCCAGCGCATTGGGCATGATCAGCGGCGCGTCGTGCTGGATCGTGTATTGGCAAAACGTCATGCACCGCGGCGTCTCCAGGCTGGAGATGCCGACCGACGACTTGAGCCACTGCCGGCTCTCGTCCAACAACGCGACATAGGCCACCGGCACGCGAAAGAAATCGGCGGCGAGGCGCGTGATGCGGTCAAAGCGGTATTCCGGAGGAGTATCGAGAAGCCTGAGCGTCAGCAACTCATCCACGCGCGCCGATTCCGCCGCCGGATCAATTTCAAGCGCCGGCGCACCCGGCCAGGCAGGAGTCAGTTGATTCACGCTCACAACCTAGCCGCAGAAGAGTTTCACGCAACGACCGAGCAGAGGAACGGAATTACTAAATTTTCAGAATTAACGGAATTAAGGGAAGGGTGAGAAGTTCCCAACTCCAAACCCCAATTCCGTTAATTTCAGAAATTTTAAAATTCCGTTCGTTCCCTCCGCTGAAACTTTAAGAATATCCCTTCACCAACTGGAACAACGTATAGAACGCAACGCCGGCGAGGACGAAATACGCAATCGCCACGCACGGATAATAAAACGCGATCCACTTCGTGCGCATCGGGCCGAGG
>Ga0302267_10006434_pt1 | contig 11915 bp, 7 predicted proteins | sample III_Bog_E1_3_FD_194555 | JGI IMG/M metagenome (GOLD analysis project Ga0302267, IMG submission 194555) | Peat permafrost microbial communities from Stordalen Mire near Abisko, Sweden - III_Bog_E1_3 | ecosystem: Environmental > Terrestrial > Soil > Wetlands > Peat | place: Sweden: Abisko... | reverse complement strand
CGGTTTGAATTGTGGTTTCGTCCATGGCCGAGTGGTCGTGGAAGTAATCGACCATCTGCTGGCGGGTCCAGTGCTGGCTGTGGACACCCGTGTCCACCACCAGGCGGATGGCGCGCCAGATGTCGGCCTCCAGACGGCCGTAATCCGAGTAGGGATCCTGGTAGAAGCCGACCTCTTTGCCCAGCCGCTCGCTATAGAGCGCCCAGCCCTCGACGAAGGCTGTATATTCCTGGTGCTTGCGGAAGGTGGGCACATTGTCCAGCTCCTGCGCGATGGAAATCTGCAAATGGTGGCCGGGAACTCCCTCGTGGTAGGCGATGGCCTCCACCGAATAGAGATTGCGGCCGGTGGCGTTGTACGTGTTGACGCGCAGGCGGCCCGGGCGGCTGCCGTCCGGAGCGCCCGGTTCGTAGTAGGCGGGGTACATCGTCTTCTGCAGGTAATCCGGAACGATGGCCACCTCGAGCGGCGCCTTGGGCAGCCGTCCGAAGAGTTGCGGCAGCTTGGCCTGCATCTGCGTCACATGGCCGCGATAGGCCTCCACCAGCGCGTCGGCCGAGGCCGGATGCAGCTTGGGATTGGCAGGGAAGCTCGCCCGGAAGGATTTCAAATCTTGAAAGCTCAGCTTCTGCGCAATCACCAGCATCTCCGCCTCGTCGCGCTTCACCTCGTCGAGACCTATCTGGTGAATCTGCTCGGCGGTCAAATTCGTGGTCGTCTCGCGGCGAATCTGGAAGGCGTAATACTTTGCTCCGCCGGGCAGCGCCCATATGCCCGGCTCCGCGCGACCGGCGGGAACGTAGCTGACCTCAAGGAAACGCGCAAAGCGCAGGTAGGCTGGCAGGACCTCTTTGCCAATGGCGCCGAGCATCTCTGCCCTGATGCGCTCCTGCTCGGCGGGAGTTATAGAGGCGGGAAACTTCTTCAGTGGCGCGGCCAGCGGCGAAGTCTCTGGAGATTGTGAGGCCAGCACTTTCACCTGCGTGAGCGCCTGTTCCAGCAGATAGCGCGGCGGCATGCGGTGGTCATCCATGCCGATGGACATATTCGTGGTCACCTGGTCGAAGGCGTGGGGAATGGCGTGCAGACGGGCGATCCAGTCGTCGTAGTCCTTCACCGTGGTGAAGCTCAATTGTGCCGCAAGGTTGGGGTACGCGGTGTAGATGCCGCCGAGCTGGTTGATGGGCATCTCCCAATCCTTGAACTGAGCGCCCTCCGCGTCGTCGGCAAACTCGCGCAGCATCAGTTCGCGGCTGGTCTTCTCCTGGTCGGTGAACCCTGTGGGGTCAATGGCCGCGAGGCGCATCATGTAGTTCTCTTCGCGCTCCAGCCAGATGTTTTCCGCCTTGACGGAGTAGTCGTCGATGCGGTCGTTGTAGCGCTTATCGCCCAGCCAGGAGGCAAACTCCGGCGAGTGCTCCAGCGTCGCCTGCCAGTACTCCTCAAAGAGGCCGTTGAGAGCCTTGCGGTTGGCTTCGACGGAAGCAGGCTGCGTCGCTGGGGCGGCCTGCGCGGGAGCGGCGGCCAGAGCTTGCGCCGGGAGCGCGGGGGCAATGGCAAGCAGCAAAGAGGCGGCGACGAAGAGGGCGGTAAGCGGGAATCGTTTCAAGGGAGCGGTCCTCGGGGTGGAATCTTGTCTCAGGTTGAGTTTAGAGCAATGGGGCAAGAAACAGGGAACAGGGAATAGGGACCAGGGAACAGGGAACAGGGAACAGGGAACAGGGAATAGAAAACAGTCTGCCTACAGGCCGACAAGAGCGGGGAATTCTGTCGGGATTAAAGTCGACACATAGTGGGCAGCATGTCGGGGTATAAGTCGACGGAATGAAAAAGTATCTCCCGTTTTCAAACAAAGTAGATGTGCGGGCATAGATATTTCCCGGTTGTATCCGAAATAGTGCCGACCAAAACATTTAAAAAAAGCAAAAAAAAGTCTGTTTGGGGGGCATTTATTGCGCATTTCTTGCGCATCTCTTGCATATAATTACGGTCGTTTTGGCTACGGTTAGATTAGTGGACAGTTGTCAGTTCTCAGTTCTCAAAGGACGAGGGGACAGTGGACGCTAGTCAAGTGTCAGAACAGGAGTGAACGATGCGGGAGAGGGAACGGAACTATGCGCGGAAGAGGCTGGATTTGGAGATGCGGTCTTATCGACAGGCAGGGAGGGAGAAGAACCTGACCAATGGGCTGCTGCGAGCGGTGCGTCAAACGCTGAATATACCGGTGGCGGAGATCGCGGAGAAGATGGGAGTGAACCGTTCGGTGGTGTTCGACCTTGAGGCAAGGGAGCCGAAAAACACGATCAGCTTGAAGTCGATGTCGCGCATGGCGCAGGCGATGGGATGCAAGGTGGTCTACGGGATTGTGCCCAATGGCGGGAAGAAACTGGAGGATTTGGTGGAAGAGCGGTATTTGGCGGGCTTGATTGGAACAGGGAACAGGGAACAGGGAACAGGGAATAGGGAATAGGGAATAGGGAATAGAGACTAAGTCTCTGACCGGATGAAATGGTGCTATGAGGTGTGCGAGCGCGGGCTGGGAAGCCCGCGCTACAGCCGGTCTGGAGACCGGCGCTACACTTTTTACTTGTACCTAACCAGACGGTCAGAGACCCAGGGACTAGAAAATAAGGCTAGAAGCTTTTGCAGATAATTATGTGGCTTTCCGGTACGCTATGGGCAGAGCAATCGAATTGAGAGTGGAACGGAAGGCAGGAGAGAGCCTTTCTGATCTTGATCAGGCCATCTCCGCGGCGCGCGTGCGCAGGGGAGACGAAGGGCACCGGATTCTTAGAAGTCCTAAGAGAAAATCCTGACAATGTGTTTTGCGGCGGTTCCGGAGCGGAGTTGCCGCATATGCTCCTTTTCTGCGGACGCGAATGTCCGTGGAGCGTTGGCCGGGAATGTTGGAAAGATGGCAGTACTACAGCAGAAGTTGAGCAGTGACAATGTGAGCAAGACAACAGGCAGGACAACCAAGAAGAGGAGACAGAAACGGGCGGACGAGAAAACGTCGTGCAAGGATGGTGCAGAGCGACTGCATCAGGCGGCGGACAAGCGGGTGGGCCGGATTTCGGAGAAGTTGGCCGATCTGCTGTCGAACAAGGCGCTGGCGGGCGACCTGGCCAGCGCCAGGGTGCTGTTTGGGCTTGCGGAACGTAAGAAGCCTATTCAAGCGCCAGTGAAGAAGCGGCGCGGGCCGAGCCTGGCTGAGCGGTGGGCGGCGGAGCCGGAATGGAAGGGGAGTAGGGAGTAGGGACTAGGGACTAGGGACTAGGGAATAGGGCTATCTCTCGTGAGCTGTGGCTCGCTCATGGTTCAGGGCTAACAGACGCTCCAGTAACTCCGCATCGGTGAGCGTGGCGGGCCAGCCGTAGGCCGCAAAGACTGCTTCGTCCAGCTTGCGGTGAGCGTTCTCCAGCCACGCGGGGCGCTTGTTGTAGAGATTGGTCAAAGTCAGCTTGGCCAGGTCTTCCGGCGCGGCGTCGGGCGGGTTGAGCCAGTTGTCGCGCTGGCGCACCAGTTCACGCGCGGCCTCGGCAATGGCTTTCACTTGCGGCGAATCCTGCGGCTCCTTGCCCGGCGGCCAGGGAAACGGGAAGGTCTCGAAGGTCGAGGTGGGCGTGTAGCGGAAGCCGCTCTCCACCTCACGCAGTTGTGTTCCCTGCGCCCGCGCCCATACCTCGTGCGGGCGTGAGTGCAGCACGCCGAAGAAGTACTCGTCGTTGCGAGCGATGGCAAAGGTTGCTGAGTCTGGAACCGTTTCAGTTCCCAGCCATGCAAAAAGACGATGCTTCGAGACACGAGTAGTGATGATGTACCGGTTAAGCCTGGCAATTGCCGAGCGGAAATCGGTCCGTGGCTCGCCATGAATCCACCATTTGGCGCGATAACCCTCCCGATTATTCTCCAGCCGCTTGGCCTGCACGTGTTCGCGCAAATATTCAAACGGCATTTCGTATAACGCTGCCTCGTCTTCCGGCATATTCACGCCAAAGTCAATGATGTACATTCCGCGCGGGCGATGTGTAATGTCGCGGGCGTTGACCCAGGGACGAACCACGTCGGAGTTGGGCCTTCCGTTGGGATTGAGCGGCGCGGCTAACATCTTGCAGGCGGTTTCCGCATCAATGTCAAAGGCCCCGATTTTAGTGGTGCCCATAAAGCAGAGGCCAGCGTTCTCGGGCAGCAGACGGGCGCGGGTAGCGTCCACGCCGGAGGTGAGGTCGGGATTGATCGCATCCACTGCGGAGCCGTTCAATGTGCGTTCCGCTTCCCCTCCTCCATCGAAGCCGACAATGGAAATGTGGACTGCTGCGCCCTCGTTGATCCAGTTGCGGTCGCTCCATGCCATGAAGATATTGCCGGATTCGGCGATGCGTTTGAGAACTTCACGATTGGCTCCGCCGCGAATGCCCTGCGTGGCTACCATCCCCACGGCGTGCGCCTGCTTTAGCTCGACCATTTCGCGCGCCTTCTCAAACCAATAGGTGACCAGATCGGCTTCGGCGGGGACGCGGTCCTGGTAGAGCTTGAGCAGATTGTCCACGTATGCGTCACCGAGATTGCGGCGCAGCAGCTTCCCGCCCAGGAAGGGCGGATTGCTGACGATGAAGTCAACCTCGGGCCAGGCCGGTTCGATAGGATTGCCTTCGCTGTCCAGCTTGGGGTTGCCATCGGCGTCCAGTTCCATAATGGCGTCGCGATGCTGGATGTTTTCGAGCACTCGCAGGATGGGTTCGCTGGTGTCTTCCGGGCGATTTTCGCGCTGCCATTGGAGATAACCGATCCAGACGACGACCGAGGCTAGTTCATGCGCGTAGACGTTGGTCTCGATGCCGTAGAGCTGCGAGGGGTGGACCTTGCAGGGCAGGAAGGTGGGTAGACGAAGATCTGCCGCGAAAATCTGAGCCTCTTTCCACAAATCAAGAAGCAGCCAGAGGGCCATGTAGAGGAAATTTCCGCTGCCGCAGGCTGGATCGAGAATGCGGATGCGCGCAAGCTCCTCCATCCAGCCGAGTACCTTGTCTTCAAGTTGGACGCGCAGCTTGGCGCGAGTCCCGCCGCTGGCCGTCTCCATGGCTGCCGCGATCTCTTCCGCTCCGGCCTTGACCTGCTCCCAACGCCGCCGCAACGGAACCATGACGACCGGCTCCAGAATCAGCAGAATGTCTTCACGGCTGGTGTAGTGCGCGCCAAGCTGTGCGCGCTTGCCGTCGTCAAGAATGCGCTCGAAGAGGGTGCCAAAGATGGCCGGCTCAATGCGGCTCCAATCGAGCTTGGCCGCCTCGCCGAGAATCGCAAGGTCCTCTGGTTCGAGATCGAGGACCGCATTGTCGGCGAAGAGTCCGCCGTTGAAGTGCCGTATGAGGTAAGGCCCGTAAAAGTCTCCGGGCTGCGCCATGGCTTCAAAAAGATTGCTGAGCTTGCGCGTGAACTGGCGAGCTGTGCGCTGCCGGCGATCGGTCTCGATCATCTTGCGGAAAAGGTTCTCTGGAAGGAGGCCCACGCTGTCAGCAAAAAGGCAGAAGAGAATCCGCATGAGGAAGCGGGCGATCTCCTCGGAATTGCAGCCGCGAGCGGCCAAGTTGTTTTTCAAGTCGATGAACTTCTTCGCCGCTTCCTCAGTGACGCGAACCTCCAGCGCGCCGGGCTTGAGCTTGTCCGGCTCCTGGAATACGGCGCGCAGAATGTCGAGCGCGGAGAGGTCCAAGCCTGGAAAGCCGGGGATGGGCGTGGACAACATCAGGTCGTCAAGGGTGAACTTGTAGACCAGCGGGCGGGTGTTGGTGAAGTTGGTGTGAACCTCAAAATGCTCAAAATCGCAGACGACCAACAGAGGAGGATTGTCGAGGTCGGCGCTGTAATTGAAGAGTTGCTGGTAGGCAGCCTTGAGGTTCTTGTGCTTGCCCTTGTACTCCCAGCCGAAGAAGCCGCGCTTCCATACGTCTGCAAAGCCCTTTTCGTCGCCGCCAGTTTTGCTGACGTGCTTTTCGAAGGCGTAATCATGGCCTGTGGGGTCGGCGGCGGCCGGATGCGGCTCGTTGAGGATTTCGCACAGATCGATGAAATGCGACTGCGATCCGGCGCGCTCGGACAACTCGCTGTCTTTCCATCGGCGGATAAACTCTGGCAGGCTCAGGGTCATGGCGTAACACGAGTTTACAGCGGGCGGCGATTTTCAGGCGTGGAAAACGCGCGGCGGTCAGTTCGTGAGGAGGTTTTCGTTGCCGAGGATGCGGTAGAGGGTGGAGCGGCTTATGCCGAGCTGGCGGGCGGCGCGGAGCTTGTTGTTGCGGTTGAGGTCGAGGACGTATTGGACGTGCTGCTGAATGACGGCGTCGAGATTGAGGGTGTCGGCGCGGCCTTCCTGACGCAGAGCGGAGGGGGATTCCAGGCCGGAGGGCAGGGAAAGGTCTTCGGGACGGATGATGCCGTTGACGGCCTCGAGCAGGGCGGTTTCCAGCACCGAGGCGAGTTCGCGGACGTTTCCCGGCCAGGTGTGCTGGAGGAGGCGGGCCAGGGTTCCGGGAGCCATCACGACAGGACGTTGCTGGTAACGGGCGCAGATGCGGTCCAGCAGGGACTGGGCGAGCACGGGAATGTCTTCGCGGCGCAGGCGCAGGGGTGGAATGGCAAAGCGGACGGCGGTGAGACGGAAGGCGAGGTCGGGGAGCAAAAGGCCTTGGGCGGCCATCTGTCGCAGGGAGGTTTGGGAGGATGCCAGCAGGACGGCGCGGCCCGGCGGACGGTCCTGGAGTGATTTGAGCACGCCCAACAGAAGGCTCTGGCCGGGAGGGGCGAGCAGGTCCACGCGGTCCAGATAGGTGAATCCGGTCATGGTGGCGGGATCAGCGTCGGATACCAGCCATTCGCGCGCGTCGCGCCGCTGAAATGCGCCGCGGGCCAGAGGGGAGCGGCTGAAGAGATAGTGCGCCAGCGTGTACTTGCCGACGCCGTGCTCTCCCTCGATGGCGGCTAATTGCAGATGGGGCGCGGCCATGTCGGCCTGCATGAGCAGCTTGCGCCATGCGGCGCTGACTCCTACAGGCTGCGTTTCAAGAGGCGCTTCGGCATCGACGAGGGTGAGGCGGGAGACGGAAGGCTGGTACTGAGCGGCGCTCTGCATGGCTGTCAATTTGCCTCGCCTCCATGGCCCCAACGACGGTTCCAAAGGCCTACAGAAGTTTCATCGGCGGGAGGGGGAAAAACATGAACCGGAAAGAGAGGGGATCTTTCCGGTTCGGGAGGGGCGGGATTTGCAGCCTGAATCGGCAGGCTGGGTGTTTTAGAGAATTTTTTCTATTTGTGTAGAGTGCGGCGTGGACCGGGAGGTCCACGCTACAGCCGGCCGGGAGGCCGGCGCTACACTGGGAGGCCGGCGCTACAGTCTGTTCAGCGAAAGCACTCTGTCTAACGGAAGCACTCTGCCTAGCGGAAGCGCTTGGAGGGCTTGTCGGAGTCAATCTGGCCGTCGAGAATATGCACCACGCGATGCGCGTATTCGGCGATATCCGGCTCGTGAGTGACCAGCACAATGGTGTTGCCATTGGCGTGCAAGGAATCGAGCAGGGCCATAATCTCGAGGCCGGTTTTGGAGTCGAGGTTTCCGGTAGGCTCGTCGGCCAGGATGATGGAGGGGTGGTTGACCAGAGCACGGGCAATGGCGACGCGCTGACGCTGTCCGCCGGAGAGTTCGTTGGGCTTGTGGTACATGCGCGAGGCGAGGCCGACGTCGGCCAGTGATTCCTTGGCCCGCTCGATGCGCGCCGCGGCCGGGGTGCCGTTATAAATCAGCGGCAGCTCCACATTGTGCAGGGAAGTGGCGCGGGCCAGCAGGTTGAAGGTCTGGAAGACGAAGCCGATCTCCTTGTTGCGGATGCGGGCTAATTGATCGTCGTCCAGCTCGCTGACCAACTGGCCGTTGAGCCAGTAACGGCCTTTGGAGGGAGTGTCGAGGCAGCCGATGAGGTTCATCAGCGTGGACTTGCCGGAGCCGGAGGGGCCCATGATGGCGACATATTCGTTTTGCTTGATGCGCAGGTTGACGCCCCGGAGCGCATGCACCTGCTGCTCTGAGCCCATGTCGTAAGTGCGCCACAGATCCTCGACAATGATCAGGTCGTCGCTGGGCGGAGCCACGTGTTGGACCAGGTCTTCAGAACTGGTTTCGGTGTTGGTGTCGAGTAGAGCCATCGGCATCTCTTTTCTGGTCGAGTGTTAAGAATTTCCGCTGGTAGACGGAGTAACCGGTTTGGCAGTATCCCGCTTGACCGGCGCGTTGTTTTTGAGGCCGCGCAGCGTCTTGTAGGGGCCAATGGCAATTTCCTGGCCCTCGGTCAAGCCGCTGAGCACTTCGATGTCGGTGGCTCCGGTGATGCCGGTGGTGATGGGCACGAACCTGGCCCGCAGCTTGCCACTTTTGTTTTCAATTACATAGACGCCTTGCTGCGGCTCTTTTTTGGCGGTGGAGGAGCTGGATGAGGAGGAAGCCGCATGTGCACCGTTTTTGGCGGCATCGGCTTCGGGCGTAAACATGGTCAGCGCCTGGATAGGCAACGCGAGCACGTTCTGCTTGTGCGCCGTAGTGATCTTGGCAGTGGTCGAGAGTCCGGGGCGCAGCTCGCTGGTGGGCGCGTCGAGGGTGACAATCACTTTGAAGTCCTTGGCCTCCTCGGTGCCGGTGGTGGACTGCAAGGTGGCCACTCCGGTGGAGCGCAACAGGGCCTGATCGCCAGCCAGGGTTACATGCCCCTTGAAGACTTTGTTGGGCAGGGCGTCCACGGTGACGTCGACGGGCTGGCCGATGCGGATGTTGACGATGTCAGTCTCATCCACCTTGACCTCGGCGGTGACCACGCTCATGTCGGCGAGGGTCATCAATGTTGAGCCTACTGTGTTCTGAATGCCTGGGACCACGGACTCACCCTCGCGGACGGGCTCGTTGGTGACGATGGCGTCGAAGGGCGCCACCAGGATGGTCTGGTCGAGCAGGTCCTGGTTGGAGCGCAGTGTGGCTACCTGGATTTGCAGATGGCCGCGCAAGGACTCGGTTTGCGCGCGAGCCTGATTCAGTGCGGCGACACATTGATTCAGCGAGGCCACATCTGTGTCGTAAGCTGCCTTTTTGACGTCATAATCCGATTTGGCGACAATGCCCGCGGTGTAAAGCGGCTGTTCGCGCTCCCAGTCCAGCCGCTTCTGCTCCAGATCGGCCTTGGCCTTCTCGACGTTGGCTTCGGCGGTCTTTTCGTTGGCAACGGCGGCGGCAACATCGGTCTTGGCGGCGGAGATGGCGGCCTGCTGGCCATTCACACCGGCCTGCTGCTGCACGTTCTGGATGGTGGCCACTGTCTGGCCTTTTTTCACCAGGTCACCCTCTTTCACGTAGATGTGGGTGACCCGGCCCATGGCGTTGGCGCCCAAGTTTGCATAGGTTGTGGGCTTGATCTGGCCGGTACCGCTGACGACCGTGGCCAGCTCCTGGCGCGCGACCTTGGCGGTAAGAACCTTGGTGTAGCCGGCCTGCTGCCTGTAAATGAAGAAGGCTACAAGTCCAGCGACGGCTACGACGGCGAGGATAATCAAAAGTATCTTTTTCATGCGGGTACGTGCTCCATGAATGCCCAATTTCAGTGTACGCAAACGGCGCCGGGATAGTTCCCGGCGGCAGCCAACCGGCCCGCCGGAACCGGATCAATGAACACCCTGAACACGCGGCCAGTGCGAAGGAGGTGTTTGCGTTGCAAGTGCTTCAAAATAAAATGGCAGAAACCTAGCGCCTGTTTTCTGGCCAGTGGCGCGGCCCAACGGGTGTCAACACCCATCCTGCAAACAGTTTAGCAGTTCCATGGGGGCTTTTCCCTGCTTACCCTGGCGGCGATTCCGCGTCCAACGGGGAGCCGACTCCCTAAGGAATCTTGCTCAGCCCTTTCCGGACCCGTAGAATAGGGAATCGCAGGAGTTTTCAAGGCACATGATGCTCAACCGTTCTCATTTTCTCTTTGCCGCACTGGGTTGCGGCCTGATGACTATCCCCGCCGCCAAAGTTTTTGCCCAGCAGACGGGCAATCCGCCGGCACAGGCGCAACCATCCAACGACCAGAATCGGGAAGTAGACCCTCTCAAGCGCCAGCGCTCGGATAAGGAGAGGTTTGCCGCCCAGAAGGCGGTTAAACAGGAGTTGAAGGGGGCCTACAAGTCCTGGCTGGAACAGGACGTGACCTACATCATCTCCGATGAGGAGCGCAAGGCCTTCAGAACGCTCAGCAACGACGAGGAGCGCGACGCGTTCATCGAGAACTTCTGGCTGCGGCGCAATCCCAGTCCGGATTCACCGGAGAACGAGTTCCGCGAAGAGCACTACCGTCGCATCGCATATGCCAACGAGCACTTTGCGGCCGGCAAGCCCGGCTGGAAGACCGACCGCGGCCGCATCTACATCTCCTGGGGCAAGCCGGACGACATTGAGTCGCACCCATCCGGGGGCAACTACCAGCGGCCCATGGAAGAAGGCGGCGGCTCCACCTCGACCTTCCCCTTTGAGACCTGGCACTACCGGTATCTTGAGACCATCGGCGAAAACGTCACCCTGGAGTTTGTGGATACCTGCATGTGCGGCGACTACCACTTCACCATCGACCGCAGCGAGAAGGACGCGCTGTTGCACGTTCCCGGAGCGGGCGGGACCATGTACGAGGATATGGGCAAGGGCAGCAAGGCTGACCGCTTCAAGAACGGCATTGAAAGCCTGGGCGCGGGTCCGGAGGGGCAAGGACAGCAGAGCAAGCAGTTTGACCGCATCGAACTGATGGCCAAGATATTCGCACCGCCTCCGGTCCAGTTCAAGGACCTGGAAGCCTTCATGTCCGAGCACAAACTATTCTCCGGCCCGGTCTTCCCGTTTGACGTTCGCACCGATTACGTGAAGGTGACGGAAAGCACAGATCTGGTGCCGGTCACCATACAAATGAAGAACCGCGACATCACCTTCTTGACCAAGGACGGAGTAGCCAAGGGCGTGGTGAACATCCTGGGCAAGGTCACCACCCTCACCAACAAGACGGTGCAGACCTTCGAGGACACGGTGGAGGTTACGCAGCCGGCGGAGTTGCTTGAAAAAAGCCTTGACCGCCAGTCGGTCTACTGGAAGGCGCTACCCCTTCTTCCCGGGCTCTACCGCCTGGATATCGCCATCAAGGATGTGAACAATCCCGACCATATGGGTTATTACGCGCGCAGTCTTAATGTCCCGACCTATCGCGACGAAAAGCTGGGCACCTCCTCACTGATTCTGGCCGACCAGATGAACACGGTCGATTCCCACTCGATTGGCAGCGGCAACTTTGTCATCGGCAATACCTATATCCGGCCTCGGGTGAGCACCTCCACCCCGAGCAACCCCGATCCCCCGGCCAAGTTCCATCGCAACCAGCAGCTCAGTTTCTGGATGCAGGTCTACAATTTGCAAATCGACGAGGCAACCAAGAGCAACCAGGCTACGGTAACCTACCAGATCGTCAAGACCGGCGCAGTCACGGCCACCACCCCGGCCACGGAGACGGTGATTTTTGAAAAACAAATGGACTCCAAGGATCTGGGCACGCATAGCGACCAGATGACGGTGGAGAAGACATTGCCCATCGCGGGGCTGGAACCAGGGAAGTACAAGGTGACGATCAAAATCAATGACGGAATCTCAAAACAAGAGGTTGCGCAATCGGCGCCTTTTGTCGTGGAATAATGTATGTATCCCGTACAAGAGGGTTAGCGGACGCAAGATCCGGAAACCCGCGCGGGTTTGATTGCAGTCAACTTGCCAGGGACGCCGCCAGGTCACCAATGAATTGATGACGCGCAGGGTCCATCTCGTTGTTTTCGCGGTGCTGCTGGCCCCATGCATTGGGCCGGTCAGC
>Ga0302267_10006425_pt1 | contig 11926 bp, 9 predicted proteins | sample III_Bog_E1_3_FD_194555 | JGI IMG/M metagenome (GOLD analysis project Ga0302267, IMG submission 194555) | Peat permafrost microbial communities from Stordalen Mire near Abisko, Sweden - III_Bog_E1_3 | ecosystem: Environmental > Terrestrial > Soil > Wetlands > Peat | place: Sweden: Abisko... | reverse complement strand
ACCTGCGCGGGGGCGCCGGGCATGGGGAGGGAGGTGACCTTGGCAAGGTCGAGGGGGAGGGGGGCGCGGCGGAGGACGCGGTGGTCTTCGTCGGCGAGGTAGAGCACGTCCTCGGTGGGGGAGAGGGCGAGGGCGGAGCCTTCGTGGCGGAGGGAAAGCGCGGGGGCGGCAGCGTCCGGCGGGGGCGCGGCGGTGAGGGCAGGAGCGGAGGCGCTGGCGGGGGGCGCGGAGCCAGCATCGGGGAGCGGCGGAGAGGGGCGGTTGCCGCAGCCGACGAGGAGCGCGGTGGCGAGGAGCGCGGGGGCGAGGAGGGGGCGCATGGCGGCCTCTCGGGAGTAGGACAGCGGCACGACGGACGCAAACGCCTCCTCGTCTCGCCCCTACCGCAGCGCTCGTCTATGCTCCAGCCAATGGTTGCCGCGCTCCCGCTGCATTTCCAGCCTCCCGTCAGGCGCTCTGCGACGCGGCGCGCGGCCGCCGGCGTCGAGCCCGTGGGAGGCGACCTGCGCTTCCCCATCCACGGCGTGTCCTGGGCCCAGTATGTCGCCCTCAACGACGCGCTGGGCGAGCGATCGGGGGTGCGGGTCTGTTACTGCGAGGGGACGCTGGAGCTGATGAGCCCGGGGCTGCTGCACGAGGACAAGAAGACCACGATCGCCCGTCTCCTCGAGCTCTACGCGCTCGCCCACGACCTGCCGCTCTACGGCGCCGGGTCCATGACCTACCGCAAGAAGCCGAAGGAGCGCGGGGCGGAGCCCGACGAGTGCTACTACCTCGGCAAGGCCACGCAGCGGAAGCCGCCCCACCTCGCCATCGAGGTGGCCGTGTCTCGGAGCGCCATCGACAAGCTCAGCCTCTACGCCGGGCTCGGCGTCCTCGAGCTGTGGATCTGGCGGGACGACCGCATCGACGTGTTCCATCTGGGCGCCAAGGGGTACCGCCGGGCCACCAGGAGCAAGCTCTTGCCGGATCTCGACATCGAAGAACTGTCCGCCTTCGTTCGCAGGAACGATCAGGTGGCTGCGGCCAGGGCCTACTGGAAGAAGCTGCAGAAGAAGCCGAACCGAACGCGGTGACGTCCGCGCCCTGACCGCTTCACCCCCGCCGCGCTGCCGCCGCGCATCCCACCAGCGAGACCAGGTGCGGCCAGTCGAGGGGTCGCGGCAGGACCGCCAGGGCCCCGGCGCGCTCGGCGCCGTCGAGCGCGCGGGGGCGGTCGGCGAGCGGCGCGATCACCACCACCGCCGGCGGCGCCGGGCGCGCCCGGAGGCGCGCGACGTCGGCCGTGCCGGCGGCGCCGGGCATGAGCAGGTCGGCCACGACCACGTCCCAGCCGCCTTCGTCCAGGCTCCAGAGGAGGCGCGCTCCGTCGGCGACGCCGTCGGCCTCGTACCCTTCGAGCCGCAGCGCCGCCAGCGCGCGCGCCCGGCGGACCGGATCGGGCTCGCCCACCAGCACCCGGGCCGGGGTCGCGGGAACGCGCGTCGGGGCGGCTGGGGGATCTCCCCCCGTCGTCGCCTCGGGGAGCGCGAGCACGAAGTGCGCACCTTCGGCCGCGCGCTCGCGGAAGATGCGCCCGCCGCTGGCGGCCGCGAGCTGCTGGCACAGGTAGAGGCCGAGCCCTCGGCCCCGCCCGCCGCGGATCGCCCGGGCGAAGATCTCGCCCTCGGCGGCGCGCTCGAGCGCGGGCCCGCGATCGGCCAGGACGAGGTGGATCTCGCCGGCCTCGCGGGTGGCGATGACGTCGATCGGCGTCCCGGGCGCGCGCGCCGCGATCCAGCCGAGGACGCGGCCGATCACGGCCTCGATCTGGACGGCGTCGACGAGGACCTCGCCGGGGAGCGCCGCGGCGACGCTGGCGACGTGGGGAGTGGACGCGAGCGCGCGGCGCACCAGGGCCTCGACGGCGACCGGGGCGCGCTCGGCCGCGAGGGCGCCCGCGGCGGCGCGGGCGGCGTCGAAGAGATCGGTGAGCAGCTCGTTCATGCGGTCGACCTGGCGCGCGATGGCGCCGAGCCCGTCGGCGACGTCGGCGCGGTGGTCGGCGCGGCGCCCGTCGAGGGCGCTGGCCCAGGCCTTGATCGCCGCCAGCGGAGCGCGCAGCTCGTGGGCGGCGACCGCGACGTAGTCTCGCTCCGCGGCGTGAACGGCGTGCGCAGCCGCGGCCAGGGCGCTGAGGTCGCCGGCGCACACCAGCACGCCGGCCGGCATCCGTCGCGCGCGCAGGCACCAGAGCGAGCCTTCCCCGTCCCGGCCGCGCCGCTCGACGTAGTGCTCGGCCGCGCCCGCCGATCGCGCCTCGTTCCACAGGCGCGCCGCGCCGGGGTCGCCGGGGAGCAGATCGGCGAGGGTGAGGCCCCCGGGATTGCCGCGCCCGGCCCACTCGACGAACGCGGAGTTGGCGGCGCCGATGCGGCCCTCGGAGCCCTCGAGGAGGAAGGCGGGGCCGGGCAGATCCTCGAGCGAGAGGGCGAGAGGACCGAAGGGGACGGCTGTCGCCACGTTGGGCGGTATAGCGCGCCGCGCCGCCCCGGACCGTAGGGAGGAGCAGGATTGTGAGCTGGGCGCACGCCGTCCACAGCGCTCGCGCGCGTCGCGCCCCGCTGCCTCAGGGCGAGGGCGGGCGCGCTCCAGCGCCGGACGGCGGCGCTGTGCGGTCCGCGCACGAGGCCTTCGTTGGCACCAGCCCTGCTCCCCACCTGCTGTCATGCCTGACCCCGAATCGCCGCCGCTCCCGCCTGCGAACGCCCCGGGTGGCGCGCTCACGGGTCAGCTCCTCGGCGGCCGTTACCGCGTGGGCGCGCTCCTCGGCGCGGGCGCGATGGGGTGTGTCTACCGCGCCGAGCACGTCGACCTGGGCCGGCCCTGCGCGGTCAAGGTGATCCGCGCCGACGCCGCCGGGCGGGGCGGCTACGTGGCGGCCCTGGCTCGCTTCCGCGTCGAGGCGCTCGCCGGCGCGCGCCTCGACCACCCCAACGTGCTGCGGGTGCTCGACTTCGGTCGCGAGCCCGGGGGCGGCCCCTGCTACCTGGTCTGCGAGCACCTCGGCGGCCGCGATCTCGCCGACGTGCTCTCCGCGGAGGGCCGCCTCCCCGAGGCGCGCGCCGCCCGCATCGGCGCCCAGATCGCCGCCGCCCTCCAGCACGCCCACGACCGCGGCGTGATCCACCGCGACCTCAAGCCCGCCAACGTGCGCATCGTGCGCCGCTCCCGCGACGAGGGGGGCGACGCCGAGGAGGTGAAGCTCCTCGACTTCGGCACCGCCCTCATCGAGGGCGTCCCCGTCAGCGACGGCTCGGTGATCGGGACGCCCGCGTACATGAGCCCGGAGCAGCTCACCGCCGGCCCGCTGGATCGGCGCAGCGATCTCTACGCCCTCGGCGTGGTGCTCTTCGAGCTGGTCACCGGGCACGTCCCCTTCGAGCAGGCCTCCGTCACGGCCCTCGCGCTCGCCCACGTGCAGACCCCGCCGCCCCGCCCCAGCGCCTTCGCGGGCCCCCTCGACCCCGAGCTGGAGGCGGTGATCCTCGCCTGTCTGCGCAAGCTCCCGGGCGATCGCCCCGCCGACGCGCGCGCGGTGCGCGAGACGCTGGAGCGGGTGGCTCATCGCGCCCGGATCCGGGGGACGCGCGCCCCCAGGGAGGCGCTGCCCTCGCTGCCGGTCCCCTCACGACCGCGGCGCCGCCTGCCCATCGCCGCCCTCGCAGGCGCGGCCGCCGTGGTCGGCGTCTGGATCGCCATCGTCGCCGAGCTGGGCACGTCGGGGACCTCGCCCGAGCCCATCGAGGTGAGGCTGGGCAGCGCGGCGCGGCGCCTGCCGGATGCCGGCGCGACCGAGGTGGCGCGGGTCGCCCCTGAGGCGGACGCGGGGGCACCGAGCGAGCGGGCGCAACCCTGAGCGGAGCGGTCGGCGTCCGTGCGGGACCAGCCAGCGTCCGCACCAGGGCGGTCTCAACCTCGATGTTCAGCTCGTCGTGGGCACGCTGAACGAATTCGCCCGCATGAACTCCGTCTGCCCACACCTTTGCGACCGATGGGTACTCTCGGCGCGCGGTTGCCAAGAGCGGCCACCCGCCGTCTCGATCCTGGGTCGCGCGGGGAGTACCACAATGGCGAGAATCAAGCCGAGCACATCTACGAGGATATGCCGCCCGAGCCCCATCCGCGACTGCTGCGTGCGCAGAGAAGAAGGCGCCGCGCCCCCTGAAGGGCTTGACGAAGCAGCGGCTTCATAGTGGGTACCAGGTTGGTGCCCAGGCTTCCGGTTCCGTCAGTCCGGTACCAGGAAGCCTTGCATGTGCCGCTCGATCAAAGCCATCGCCACCGCGGCTGCCGCCGCCACCCTGCTCGCCTGCGCCCGCGCGCCGGTCGTGGCGCAACCGACGCAACCGATCAGGAACATCGTCCTGGTCCACGGCCAGTTCGTCGATGCGTCCGGCTGGAAGGGTGTCTACGACATCCTGACCAGAGACGGCTACAACGTGAACATGGTGCAGGAGCCGATGACCTCGCTCGAGGACGACGTCGCGGCCACCGTGCGCGTGCTGGCCCGCCAGCAGGGCCCCAGCATCCTGGTCGGCCACAGCTACGGCGGCGCGGTCATCACCCAGGCCGGAACCGACCCCCATGTGGTCGGCCTGGTCTATATCGCCGCCCATGCGCCGGACGTCGGCGAATCGACGGCTTCGAACAAGGCCAAGATCCCAGCGCAGATCCGCACCCAGCTCACGCCCGATGGCTATGTGTTCGTGGACCCGGCCCACTTCCGCGAGGACTTCGCCGCGGACCTGCCGGAAGACCTGACGGAGTTCATGGCCCGCTCCCAGGTGGCGCCGAACGCCAAGGTGAACACGGCGCTGATCACCAGCCCCGCCTGGGGCGTGAAACCCAGCTGGTACATGGTGGCCAAGGACGACCATGCCATCAATCCGAACCTGGAGCGCATGTACGCCGAGCGGGCCCATAGCCACACGGTCGAGGTGAGCGGCAGCCACGCCATCTACATCTCCCATCCCAGGGAGGTCGCCGCCATGATCGAGGACGCGGCGCGCACGCTGGGCAAGTAATGCGGCCGCCGCGCCTCGGGAGCGCGCGGTCGACCGCGTGACACTGCGGCCCTCCGGCCCGGGAGTGCTCCGGCCCTCGGCTTGCCGTGCCGAAGCGATCTGATCTAAGATAAGCGCTACGCAGAAACTCAACACCGGAGTCTTATCGACGATGAATTTACAGACACTTGCAGCGCTGGCCCCTGGCATTGCGCTGACGGGCGTTGCGTTCGTGCTCGCGATCGGTGCTTTCGATACCAACCATGCGGCTGCGCCTGCGGCAGATGTCGATGCCGACCTTCTCAACGACGCCCGGAGCAACCTCCAGCCGTTACCCAGGGATATGGCGACGCCCGAGTTCCCGATCCCGCCTTCGCGGGTTGAGCTCGGCCGGAAGCTTTTCTTCGATCCGCGAATCTCCGTCGACGGGACCGTAAGCTGCGCCCGCTGCCATCAGCCCGCACTCTATGGCACGGATGGCCTGCCGAAGGCGCGCGGCGCCCGTTACCAGCTGAACCAGCGGAATGTGCCGACCATTCTGAATGCCGCTCTTCAGTTCAAGGCGCATTGGCGGGGCGATCGCGAGAATGTCGAGGACGAGGCGAAGCAGGTGCTGATCGGTCCGTTCTGCTTCATCAATCCCGACTATGCGAGCGCGATGGCCCGCATTAAAGCTGTTCCCGGCTATGCCGATCTCTTCCGGAAGGAGTTTCCCGGGGATCCGGACCCGGTCACGCCGGATAACTGGGCCAAGACGATCGGCGCGTTCGAGCGCACGCTCGTGACGCCGTCCCGATTCGACGCCTTTCTCGCGGGCGATGCTCGGGCGCTCTCGCCGGAGGAGCGTACCGGGTTGCGCAAATTCATCGATACCAGGTGCATCGCCTGCCACAACGGTGCGGACGTCGGCGGCGGCATCTTCCAAAAGTTCGGCGTCGTCGAGGATTATTGGACCGCGACGGGGAGCCAGCAGCCGGACAAAGGCCGCTTCGATGTGACGCACGATCCGCAGGACGCTTACGTGTTCAAGGTGCCGAGTCTGCGCAACGTCGCGATGACGCCCCCCTATTTCCATGACGGCTCGGTGCGCTCGCTTCCTGAGGCGGTGCGAATCATGGCCAAGGTGCAGCTCGGACGGGCCCTCAGCGATCAGGATACGGCCGACATCGTCGCTTTTCTCGGCAGTCTCACCGGAAAGCTGCCGCAGAGGTTCGTCAACGCGCCAATCCTGCCGGCATCCGGCTTTGATGTAAGCCAAACGGAAGCGCCTCAACAGCAGCGGTAACCTGCTGGGGCCTACGACCGTGGTAAGCTTGAACGGGGATCGGCTGAGTCACGCTCGTCGCGCCGGTGCCCAGCTCCCGTCCTGGTTTGCTCCTCAGCACCACAGGGTTCGGGGGCAACCCACCAGCGCGCACGTCTGGTTCCCTCCCGCCGCGACGCTGGCGACCTCTGCCAGCGCGTTGACCGTCACGGGCGCAGCTGGGAACTCCTGGACCTTCCCGGCGCGATGCGGAGGGCGTCTACGCAATGACCCTGGTCTGCACGCATGCCGGATCTCGGGTTCGAGGGGTTCGAGGCGGCGTAGCCAGCCAAGCGCGCCGCCGCAGGAACCCGCCGCCGGCCCCCCAGCGCGTCGTGGCCCGCGCGAAGGCGCTGGCCATTGCTATCCGCCCGGGCTCCTTCTCGGCGAGGTCGAGGATGTTGCCGCAATCCGTTTCGAGGTGCCTCCCGTGCCAGCCTCGCTGGCAGGCATAGAAGTGGTGCTGGCCACAGCCGGAGACCTCGACGATGGTGCTGGCACGTTCGTCGGGATCGTCGCAGGGTCGACGTCGCGCGTCGGGTGGTGGGCGCCGTGATCGCCGGTCAGCTCGTAGACCGCCTGCACCCAGTCCTGCGTCCTGCGTCCTGCGGTTGATCCCATGGCGCGCGTCGAGCGGCGGTGCCGCGACGGTTCACGATCGACTGCGCACGGACCAAGTCTTCGTCGGCCGAAACGCATTCCGAGCTCGGTCACGCGGCGGGGCGGGCGGCCTCAGCGGCTTCTTGGCTCTTCAGTCCCTCGCCCAGCAGGCGCGCGATCTCGAGCGTCGCCTCGAGGCAGCGCTTGGAGTGCGCCGTCATCTGGATGAACCCGTGGGGGAGATCGGAGTAGTGGACGTAGGTCAGATCGTTGCCCGCTGCCGCGAGCTTCCTCGCGTACTCGTGCCCGACGTCGCGCAGCATGTCGAAGCCGCACGTGACGAGGATCGCCTGCGGCAGGTCAGCGTGGCTCGAGGCGTTCATCGGCGTGACGTAGGGCTGGGAGTAGTCTTCGCCCTGCTTGAGCAAGCACCACACGAACAACAGCACGCCTGCGGTGTCGACGTACCCGCCCGAGCGGTTCTCGACGCCCGCGGCGGTGAAGAACGGCATCTGCGTCTCCGGGTAGAGCGGCAGCTGAAGTGCGAGCTTGGGGCCGCGCTCGTCACGGAGCTTCAGCGTGATCACGCAGGTCATGTTGCCGCCGGCCGAATCGCCGCCCAGCGCGATGCGGCTCGGATCGAGGCCGCGCTCGGCGGCGTGCTCGACGAGCCAGCGGACAACGAACTCGCCCTCCTCGATCTGCACCGGCCAGTTGTACTCGGGGGCCAGCTTGTAATCGACGCAGTAGACCTGCGCCCCACTGTGCTCAGCGAAGAGGCGCATCGCCGTCTCGAACTGATCCAGCGACCCGACGATGAATCCGCCGCCGTGGAGGTAAATCAACGCGCCGCCTTCGGCCGGACCGCGCTTCGACGGGTGATAGACGCGCACCGGGATCGTCCCGTGCGGCCCGCGCAGCCCGAGGTGCTCGATCTTTCCAATCGGCGGCTTCTGCTCGTCGATGAACGCGTCGTGCTCGCGGCGCTGAACGTGAACGGGCAGGTGCGCGCCCAGCACAGGCGCGTTGGGTAGCCAGGCGGCGATCTCGGGATCCTTGGTGCTGCTCGTGACTTTCTCGGGGATGTTCTTGGCGCTGTAGATCGGCATCGGTGACTCCCTCGTGCTGCTCCCTGCGGGAGCACGTTCGCTCGCGGCGGTGACCGCGCACCTCTGCGAGTCTCTTGCGGTGGGGGGCAGCGAGCGTCGAGGCGCGCGCGTGGAATATTCACGACACCACGGAGGCTTTCGCCGAGCGATCGACGGGGGCGCCACGGGGCGCATCGGGCCCGGCACCATTCGACCCCTCGGAAAGAGGGCCGGACAGGGATCCTCGGGGCGCCGGAAGTTGTCGGTGAGCGCGCCCGACGCCTCGCGCGTCGAGCACGCCCATCCAACCGCGACACGGAGTCTGGCGGGAGTCGAGCATGCTCAGCGCCCTGTGGATCGCCGCGCGGGTGATCGGCTTGCTCGGGTCGCGGCCCGGGAACAGGCGCAGCCCCCGCGACCGCGCGTCTTTCCAGTAGACCCGCAGGGCCGAGAGCAGGCGGGGGCTCAGCATGACGTACCGCTCGCGGCCCCGCTTGGCATCGCGGATGTGCAGGACCATCCGTTTGGCGTCGATGTCCCCGACCTCGAGCCGCGCGACCTCGCTCACGCGCAGGCTCGCGCCGTACGCGAGCATCACGATCGCCCGGTGCTTCAGCGTCGGGATGGCGGCAAACAGCCTCTCGACCTCCGTGCCGCTTAGGACCCGGGGCAGGTGCATCGGCGTCTTCAGCCGAACGACATCGGCCACCACCTCGGGGCGCTTGAGGGTGACACGGAACAGGAATCGGAGCGCGGCAGCATAGGTGTTGACCGTAGGCGGCGTGACCTTGGCTTCGTGGAGCAGATGGAGCAGGTAGCGTCGAACTTCCGCGGCTCCGAGCCTCGCGGGCGGGAGGGCGAAGTGCTCGACGAACCTCCGGGCGCACCGGAGGTAGGGGTCGATGGTGTTGGGACGAAGCCCTCGCAGCTCGAGGTCCTCGCGCATCGTGTCGCGCAGCCGTGCCGTGGCGTCTCCTGGGCAGCCGGCGCCCGCCGGTCGGGCGCTGGGACGCACCGGATCGCGCGATGGGCAGGGCCCACCGCGCGCAGATGTCGCAGGACCGGCGACGGCGGCCCCACTGAACGACGCCGAGCGCGCACCCGGAGGCGACGTCAACGAGGCGGACTACCTCAGCGTCGACGCGCGGAACCACCCCTCGGGCGGCGAGGCGCTCATGCGAAGCCAAGCTGCCGCGGAGCGGCCTTCGTCCAATCGCACAACCACGACGTGGTCGTGCCATCCAGAAAAAACGAGTAATTGGGGCAGGTAAGCGTGTCCCGTTGGGCTCAGCGGTTACCGCTCTACTGTACGCGCCAGATTGGCCGGCCTCGACCGCCCGGGCGACGGCGGCCGCGGTCGCCTCGGCGATGGCGCGAGCGTCGTCGTGTCGTCGGTAAGGGGCGCGGTCGGCGCGACGACGAGGCGGCCCCCCGGCAGCCCGGGCGCAGGCAGGACGACCGGCGGTCTGGCCCGCCGCGACGCGAGCGAGGGTCCGCCTGCGTGGCGGCAGCCACCGCCGCGCCGACCAGCGGGCCGAGTCTGCCCGCGACGACGACGAGCGCGTCGTGCTGGGCGAGGGTGTCGGGGTCGAGCGTCTGGAGCGCGCGCACCGCGATGCCGTGGAGGGTGGGGGTCGACATGGCGTCCAACTCTAGTGCCGACCGCGCCGCCGACGGAGTGGAAAACCTCGGCGGGCGGAGTCGGGGCGCTCGATCCGGCGGATCACACGCCCGAGGGCACGCGCCGGGCGACGACGAAGCGTCGCACCGCCGCGAGGAGCTCCTCGATGTCGAATGGCTTCGCCAGGCAACCGGCGGCCGCGACGTCGGCGGCACGCCTTCGCGCGCTCTCGGCGGCCGTCATGACCACGATCGGGGTGTGTTCGCCGTGCCGCCGGCGAAACTCCGCGGCGAACGCCCAGCCATCCATGCGCGGCATCCGCATGTCGAGGAGGATGACGCCCGGCGTCCCCTCCGCCGTCCGCTCCAGCGCGGCCAGGCCGTCGCTCGCCGTCCACACCTCGAAGCCATCGCGCTCAAGGACGCCCGAGACGAGCTCGCGCAGGTCGTCGTCGTCCTCGACCACGAGCACGCTATCGCGCTGTGGCGTCGGCGCGCCAGGTGGCGACGCTGACGTGGAACCGGCTGCCATGCTCCACCTCGCTCTCGAACCACATGTCTCCGCCCATCTCGCGCACGAGCAGCCGGGCGACGCACAGGCCCACGCCGATTCCCCCGAAATCGTGGGACGTGTCCGTGTGCGCTCGGTAGAAGCGCTCGAAGATGCGACCCTGGCGGTCCGACGGGATCCCCACGCCGTGGTCGGTCACGGTGGCGATCGCGTCGTCACCCGAGATCACGCACTCGATCTCCACGTCGCCGCCCTCCGGCGAGTACCGGATGGCGTTGTCCACCAGCGTCCGCAGCACCTGCTCGAGACGCTCGGGGTCGCCGCGGACGACCGCCGGCTCGAGCCGCGTGACGCGGACGCGGTGAGTACCCGAGCCGCGAGCCGCGCTCTCGGCGATCCTCTCGACGATGTCGTTCATGGCCACGCGCTCGACGGCGAGCGAGCCCCTCTTGAGCTGGAGCTGCGACATGTCCACCACGTCGCGGAAGAGCCGGGCCAGCCGATCGGTCGCCCTGCTGATCGCGTCGATCATCCGTTTCTTTTCCTCCGGCAAGTCGCGCATCGTGCGGAGGATCTCCTGAGCGTACCCCTTGATGATGGTGACCGGAGTCTGCAGCTCGTGCGCCGCGACGCGGATGAACTCGTCCTTGGCGGTCTCGAGCTCCATGAGCTCGGTCACGTCGCGGAGGATCTCGACCGCGCCGATGATCTCCCCGTCGTCGTCGCGGATGGGAGAGGCGTTGACGCGGACGCGCACGTCTCGACCGGTCGATCGGTTCAAGGTGAGCTTCTCGAAGTCCCGGAGGACCTCGCCCCGGAGAGCGCGCACGACCGGCAACTCATCGTAGCGGAGCGCCCGACCGTCCGGATACCGTGCGGAGTTGGATTCCCCGATGACGTCGGACAAAAGACGACCGACGAACTCCTCGGGCCGCACACCGAGCCGCCGGGCGAACGCCGGATTCGCCACGGTGATGCGGGCGCTGGCGTCGACCGCGAAGACCCCGTCGGTGATGCTGTCGACGAGCGCGTGGAACTCGCGCACCATCCGGCGAAGGTCTTCTGGGCTCGCCTCCGTCGGCGTCCTCGGAGCGCCCGGCTGCGGGCTCGCTGTGGAGGTCGGCGCCTGCATCCTACGCTTCGAGCCTGGGACGCTCCTCCCCCGTCCGCAAGGCGCGAGGCACGACTCCGCGCGCGAGCGGCCCGCTCGACGAGCGAGCCCCTCCATGCGGAGGACGGCCAGCCTCGACGGCTGCGGCGCTATCATGGCAGCATGACCACCCGCCGCTTCGGGGGATAGGTCGAAGAAACGGATTCAGAGCTGGCACGATTTTGGGGGGGACCTGCACGTCGACGCCGAAGGTGGCGGCCACCTTCAGCAGCACGGGGACCGTGAGCGGTCGCTCGTCGTTTTCGAGCTGGTTGTAGTAGCTCGCCGACAGACCGATGGCGGCGGCGACCTGGTTCATCTGGCGCTCCTCTCGCAAGCGTCGAAGGCGGACGCCCATGAACGTCTTCATCGCAGCCACGCGATCGCAACATTCGCGGGCTCGCAAGTGATGTTCGCGAATCTACGCGATTTTACGACTTGCTGAGGCATGTGCGCGTGCGTATTTGGCGAATGTCAAACGAGGTGTTAGCGATCGCGAAGAAGCGCGGAAATCTGGTGAAGGAGGCGGGGGCCGACCAGCGTGACGCGTGGGGCGGGCTGGTTGGAGTGGTTCGCGGTGCCGTCGAGGGCGATGGCGTGGAAGGCAAC
>Ga0302267_10006422_pt1 | contig 11936 bp, 8 predicted proteins | sample III_Bog_E1_3_FD_194555 | JGI IMG/M metagenome (GOLD analysis project Ga0302267, IMG submission 194555) | Peat permafrost microbial communities from Stordalen Mire near Abisko, Sweden - III_Bog_E1_3 | ecosystem: Environmental > Terrestrial > Soil > Wetlands > Peat | place: Sweden: Abisko... | reverse complement strand
GAGCTGATGGTGCGGGAAAGGCGCGGAGCATAATCCGCTTTCCTCTACCGTCCATGGACTGAAAACCAAAGGCCCTGTCGGGAGCTCCCCGGCAGGGCCGCTTTCTGTTGAGAGAGAAATCTCTCGCGTGTAGGCGGCTTGCTGGGAGCAGCATATGGCGCAACTCCCGTGGCCGATCCATCGCTCTGTTCAACAAATGGCAAACGAAAATAATCGGACGGTCAATGCCTGAGTTTTCGCAAAACTTTTTCGTGGATTCGTGTTAGTAAATCTGTATTGCAAGGCCATTCACCGTGGGGCTCCGAGCAGGAATGTTGATGTTCAAGAAACTGTGTACATTCCTATTTTTAGTCGCTGCCGTGGTAGAGGCGCGGGCCGATGCTGCCTTCCTGCTGGAAGAGCCGTACGGCCACTTTGGCGCCATCAATCCCACCGGGCACGCCGCCGTGTATCTCAGTGGCGTCTGTGCGGATTCTCCCACCCGGCTGCGCCGCTGTTCTGCGGGTGAGGCCGGAGTGGTGCTCAGCCGCTATCACCGCATCGCCGGGCGCGACTGGGTGGCGATTCCCCTGGTGCCCTATCTCTACGCCGTCGAGCGGCCCAAGCAGATTCCCGCTGCCGTGGATGTACAGAAGGTCTCCGAGTTGCGCGATGCCTACCGCCGCCGCCATCTGCGACAGCTCGCACCGGACAATCCTGATGGCAGCACACCGGACGGCGACTGGTATCAACTGGTCGGCTCGGCCTATGATCGCACGCTCTGGGGTTTCCAGATTGAGACCACGCCGGAGCAGGATGATCGCCTGATCGAGTGGTTCAACAGCGAAGACAACCGGACGCAATATCATCTGCTGACAAACAACTGCGCCGACCTTACGCGCCAGATCATGAACTTCTACGCACCGCACTCCGTGCGCCGCAACCTGCTGGCGGATATGGGCGTCACCACGCCCAAGCAGGTGGCGCGTTCGCTGGTGCAGTATGCCCGCAAGCATCCGGGACTGGAGTTGTCGGTTTACAGGATTCCGCAGGTGCCGGGCAGCGTCGAACGTAGCCATCCCACGCGCGGCATTGCCGAGTCGCTGGTTAAGACCAAGAAGTATGTGATTCCTCTGTTTGTCATCAGCCCGTTCTTCACCGGGGGGCTGGCCGTGGCCTACCTGACAGAGGGGCGGTTTAATCCCAGGCACGGCGCGGGAGAGTTTGACCTGCCTCAGGCCGTGCGGGGATCCTCAGGACATTCCGGTGGCTCCGAGCCGATCTCCTCCTTTGGAGGCGCCGCCCACACAGGCCACGCGAACGACGCTCTTCCGCTGCCCTGAGTCTCCGGCATTGCCCCGGCGGTTGATGCGCGACCTGCTCGTCAGTCCGCGGCATTCACCTCGTCGCGCGGCCAAGGCGGCAAGATCTTCACCATCACCGCCAGAATGAAGAAGGGAAGCAACAGCAGGCCGGCGGCAATCAGTTCCCCCTCGCGGCTGATCAAGTCCACTTTGTATGTGGTGTAGCCAAGAAAGCTCTTGCTGAACAATTGGCCGCCGATGACCACGTTCCAGCGCATGGCGAAGATGCCGATGATGGTCAGCGTGCCACAGACGGCGTAGCAGAACTTCCGCACCTGTTCCGGCACATGGAAGATCTGGATGAAGCCCAGGGTGAGAATGGGCACCAGCGTCCCCAGGGCAATCTGCAGTACCACCTGTGAGAAGAACAACTTGGTGTGCATCATAAAGTTCAGCGAGTGGAAGCTCTCGTCAGCCTCGTAAATGCGGTGGATGAGATCGAGCATCTCCAACCCGAAGTCAATGATGAATGTGTACAGCAGGTACTGCGCGATGGTATCCACGCAGCGCATGTCTATCACCTTGTGGCGCAGGTGTGCGCTGGCCATGTAGATGAGCAGCACGATGGCGATGCCGCTCACCATGGCGGAAAACAGGAAAACCACCGGCATCAGCGGTGTGTTCCACCATGGGTTGGCCTTAATGGAGCCGAAGATGAAGCCGACGTAGCCATGCAGCAGGAAGGCCGAGGGGATGCCGATCAGCGTGATCACCCAGCCGACCTTGTCATCCACCTTCAGCGCGCCCTCGCTCAGGTTGCTGCTGCCCAAGGTCAGTACGCGATACATCAGGCGCTTGACACCTGTCGTGCTCTGCGAGAGCAGCACAATCTCCTTGCGATACTCCAGCCACACCTCCAGCAGTATGACGGCCATCAGGTACCACAGGTAGACGAAGCCGAACATGGCCATGGCCGACGAGGTGTGCGGCGTCAGGTACATCTCCAGCGAGCGCTCCGGCCGCCCCAGGTGCAGTTGCAGCGGCAGCGGAGCCACCAGCAGGAAGCTCAAGGCCGTCAGCAGGGCCAGCCGGTACGTGGGCTTGACGGCCTCCACGTGGAAGATGCGCTCCAGAGAGGCCAGGATGAAGGCGCCCGCCACCAACCCGGTCACAAACGGGTAGACGACGATCAGCACGCTCCACTGCAACTCGACTTCATTGGGATACATGAACCCATCGAATGGCATCAGCTCGTCTCCTCAGCGCACCGACCCGTCGAGGTCGTGGTAATAGGCTTTGGCGCCCGTTGCAAGATGCGGCTTCAGCACCTGCACGCTGTGGGTGCGCAGGAACTCGTGGATGGGATCGTCGGGATTCTTCAGGTCTGCCAGTTGGCGAGCACCGGTGGGACAGTTCTCGCAGCAGGCCGTGGTCAGTCCCTTGGTAATCCGGTGGTAGCACAGTGAGCATTTCTCCGCCGTGCGCTTGACCGGATTCAGGAAGCGGCAACCGTAGGGGCAGGCCTGGATGCAGTAACGGCATCCCAGGCAGTATTTGTCGTCCACCAGCACAACACCGTCGGGAGTATGCAGTGTGGCGCCCACCGGGCACACCTGCGTGCAGGGCGAATCCACGCAGTGGTTGCACATCTTGGGCACAAAGAAGTTCTTTCCGCCCGTGTACGGACTGGGCGGAAAGCCCTTGATGCCGCCCTCGGGTGAATCCACATTGGGTGGCTCTTCGGGGCCTCCGGTCACGTGGTAGCGCTCCACCCAGGTGCGGTAGTAGCCCTCGGGGACGTTGTTTTCCGCCGAGCAGGCGCGCACGCAGTTGCCGCAGCCAATGCACTTGTCCACCTGCAGCAGCATGCCCCACCAGTGCTTGGCGCGGTCGTAGTTGGGTGCGGCCTCGGGAGTGCCCATCAACACGTACGGATAAGCAATGGCCGCAGCGGGCAGCAGCAGGAGCAGTCGGCGTCGCGTGATCATGACTTTGTCTTCTCCCCGGGAGCAAGCAGCGGACTGTGCGGCTGGTGGCAGGTTTTGCAGGCTTCGCCACCGGAGTGCTCGGCCGTCACTACCTGCGGGAAGCTCTTTGGCTTGGCCAGGTTTTCCTCGTGGCAGCGGGCGCACAGCACTTTGGTGTCCGGCAGCACGGGTGTCACCGAGCCCGGATCGTCGGCGTGTGTGGCCAGGGGACCATGGCAGCCTTCGCAGTTGACGCCGGCGTGCTTGCCCATCTTCTTCACGTCCAGCACGTCGGGATGGCATTGCTCGCAGGCCTGATGGCCCGCGTAGTGGATGGGTTTTGCAGACAGCTCGGCCAGCGCGTCACCGCGGTAGTGTCCGTACTGCCCGAAGCTCTTGGGAATGAAGTGCGCCCGCACCAGCAGAAAGATCACCAGCACAATGGCCGATGCCACCGCCAGCCGGACAATGTGTTCGGCGTCCTTAAATGTAGCCAAGCTCACCCCATGCAGGCCGCCGCTTGGCTGCTGGGCGACCTCTTGAGCCAAAGAGAAATATGTCATCACGGGAAAATCTTCGGTGACAATTGACACACAGCAGTGTGAGGTACTGCCGGAGCGGGCTATAATCTCCACTCCATCAGCAACTTCGGTGGAATTGCCTGAAGTGAGGTGAGTGCGCGGCTTGAGCGTTACCCAGGGGACAAAATCGGCGCCGGTCAAGGCCGCTCCCGGGCGCGGGGCTGGACGGCTGCTGCGCGCGTTTCTCGCCGGAGTGCTGGCGCTGCTCATTCTGCGCTGGGCGCTACCTGGACTCTTCCCGGCGGTTACGCGTGCGCTATTTGGTGGCGGGCATGGCTGGCTTTCGGCCGTCGTGCTGGGCATGGCCCTGCTGTTCGCCCCGCTGTTGTTGTTCGCCGCCTGGCTGGTGCGCCGCACGGAGCGCCGCGGCCGCCAGGTGGAGCAGGAACTGCGCGCCAGCATCCAGCGCTACTCCAGTATGGTGGCCACGGCGATGGATGCCATCATCACCCTCGACTCCGGGCAGCGCGTCGTCGTCTTTAACGCGGCGGCGGAGAAGATGTTCGGCGTGCCGGCCATGGAGGCCATCGGCCGTCCGCTGGATCGCTTTCTTCCCCCCGACGCCCGTCCGCACCACGCCGGCTACGTCCACGCCTTCGGGAAAAGCGGTGTCACCACCCGCAGCATGACCTCTCCGGCCATCCTTACCGCCCTGCGCGCCAATGGCGAGAGCTTTCCCATTGAGGCCACCATCTCGCACGCCAATTCGGACGGGCAAATCCTCTACACGGTCATCCTGCGCGACATCAGCGCCCGCCTGCGCGCCGAGGAACACCTGAAGCAGGTGCAGCGCGTGGAGGCCATCGGACGGCTGGCCGGGGGCATTGCCCACGACTTCAACACCCTCCTCAGTGTCATCCTGGGCTATGCTGAACTCCTTATGGGCGAACTCGACGAGGGCGACACGCGCCATGCCCGCGCTTTCCAGATCAAGAGCGCGGCTGAGGCCGGAGCCCTGCTCACCCGCCAGCTGCTCGCCTTCAGCCGCCATCAGCCGGTGGCGCCGCAGGTGATTGACCTCCGAGCCCTTCTACGCAGCATGACGCCGATGGTCGAACGGCTGCTCCGCGCTGACATCGAACTCAGCGTCAACCACGGCGACGCTCCCTGCCCGGTCAAGGCCGACCCCGGCCAGATGCAACAACTGGTGCTGAACCTGGCGGCCAACGCCGCTGACGCCATGCCGCGTGGCGGCCGCATCAGCCTGGAGCTCCGCGCCGTCGAACTCGATGCCGCTTACGTGCAGCAGCATCCCTCGGTCCGGGTGGGCCGCTACGTCATGTTCAGCGTGGGCGACACCGGCACCGGGATGGACCGCGAGACCGCGGCACATATCTTCGAGCCCTTCTTCACCACCAAGGCGGCGGGCAAGGGAACCGGTCTCGGCCTGGCCACCGTTTACGGCATCGTGCGTGCCAACAACGGAGACATTTGGGTATACAGCGAACCCGGACTGGGCACCATCTTCAAGGTCTACCTGCCGCTCGTCTCGGAGGGCGAACATGCTGCCGGCGCACCCCGGCCCGCGGCTGCGCCGGAGCTGGTGCGCGGCGGCGGTGAGACCATTCTTCTGGTGGAGGATTCGGCCGCACTGCGCGAGCTGGGCAGGGTCATCCTCGCCCGCGAGGGCTACCATGTGCTGGCGGCGGAAGACGGAGACGCCGCATCGAAGGTTGCGGCGGCGTACCCGGGAACCATCCACCTTTTGCTGACCGACGTGGTGATGCCCCGCATGAGGGGGCCGGAGCTGGCAGTGCTCCTGTTGCAGTCCCGCCCGGACATGGGCGTGGTGTTCCTCTCCGGCTACGCCGATCTTGCCACCTTGCGCCCCGATGGTGCCGCGGCCGTTGAGCTGGTGGAGAAGCCCTATACGGCGGAGGCGTTGCTGCTGGCAGTGCGCCGTGTCCTTGCCTCCTGCGCCCAACGCCGGTTGCCTCCCACCGCGTAAGGCTTTTCTTTCTGTTCGCTTGGCTCGCGGTGACTTACAATGTTCGGTGCCTTCCGGACGCCCGGATGGAGGGCCGTGCGGTGCATACATCAACACGGGCGGAGACACTGAAAGACATGGGAATTGCAAGCTCTCAATCGCAGAAGGTCACGGCCCCCGGCAGCGAACAAGTCCAGGGCGGCGCCATGGCAATGGTCACAACCCTGTTCTTCATGTGGGGATTCCTCACCTGCCTGAACGACATCCTTATCCCTCACCTGAAAGAGATCTTCGACCTGAACTACGCCAAGGTGATGGCCGTTCAGTTATGCTTCTTCTCCGCCTACGCGGTCTTCTCCTGGCCAGCCGCCAAGGTCATTGAGTGGATTGGTTACAAGCGCAGCATGGTCGCCGGCCTGCTGACGATGGCCGCCGGTGCGCTGATGTTTATTCCCGCCGCGCGCATTCCGTCGTTCCCGCTCTTTCTTACAGCGCTGGTTGTGCTGGCCGTTGGCATCGTGCAGTTGCAGGTAGCGGCCAATCCTTACGTCGCCGTGCTGGGTCCGGCGCGCACCTCCAGCAGCCGCCTCAATCTGACGCAGGCCTTCAATTCGCTGGGAACCACCCTGGCCCCGTTCTTCGGCAGCGCGCTGATTCTGAGCACCACGCTGAAGTCCGCAGCCGACAAGAAGCTGATGAACACCGAGCAACTCAGCGCCTATCGCGTCGAGCAGGCGCACTCGGTCATCACCCCTTACTTCGGACTGGCCATCGTGCTGACTCTGCTGGCGATCTCCATCGCACTCTTCCGCCTGCCGAAGATTGCCTCCGTGGAAGGCTCGCTCGAGGAGGTTTCTCACCTTGGCGACAGCGTTTGGCGGCACCGTAACCTGGTGCTGGCCGCCATCGGCATCTTCGTCTACGTTGGCGGAGAGGTCAGCATCGGCAGCTTCCTCATCAACTACTTCCATCAGGATTTCATGGGCGGCATCGCCGAACAGGTTGCCGGGCGGCTGGTGGCCTTCTACTGGGGCGGAGCCATGGTGGGCCGCTTCCTCGGCTCCTATCTGCTGCAGCGCATTTCCACGCGCCGGTTGCTGACCTTTAACGCCGGTGCGGCCGCCGCGCTGGTTGTCATCTCCATGTCCACCACCGGCCCGTTGGCGATGTACAGCATCCTGGCCGTCGGTTTCTTCAACTCCATCATGTTCCCCAGCATCTTCACCCTGGGCATTGGAGGCCTCGGCAAGCTCACGGGCGAAGGCTCGGCCGTGCTCTGCATCGCCATCGTTGGAGGGGCCATCATTCCGGAGATTCAGGGCGTGCTGGCCGATACCATCGGCATCCACCATGCGTTCATCATCCCCGTGCTCTGCTACGCCTACATTGCCTGGTTCGGCGGCGCGGCGCGCGAGGTGGGCAGGGAAGAGGCCGCGGCCTGATTCGGCGGGCGGTGGAAAACCAGTCATCCGGCCCCATGTGGAGCACTCCATGTGGGGCCGTTTGTTCTGGTGCGCCCCGGAGAAGAACGGTGTTTCACCCTTTGTTTATGCGGCTTTCGTTCGTCCCCGGCCAGCATAATTGCCGACCATGAGGCCCATAAGAATTTTCGATTTCCCTAGACTTCGCCGTACCCCCACAATGGGTCATCCAACAATGCAACAAGCCGCCGGATGGGCGTTGGGCCGCGGCACTGGCCTGGCGTAGTGGGGTGCGGTCAATTCGGTTTTTTTCGCTTCTTGTGGCTGACGGAGGGCCGCGAGCCAGATTATCCTTATCCCCAGGGGCCGACCCTGCCGAGCACCATGAGCCGCGCGGCCCGGAGAAAACGATCTTATGACGAAACTGGAAGCAGTCATTCAGCCCTCCAAACTCGATGCCGTCAAGGAAGCGCTCATTGAGATTGGCATTGATGGGCTCACGGTATTCGAAGTGCGCGGACACGGACGCCAGAAGGGCCATACCGAGTTCTACCGCGGTCGCGAATACAGCGTGGACCTTTTGCCCAAGATCAAGTTGGAAGTTGTGTTGCGCGATGAGCGCGTGGATGAGGTCGTCAAGACCATCCTTGGCGCCGCCCAGACCGGCAAAATCGGCGACGGCAAAATCTTCCTCTCGCGCATTGACGAGGCGATCCGCATTCGCAACGAAGAGCGTGGCTCCGACGCGCTGTAAGTTTTCATCTGAGGGCTCAGAATGGCCGCTGGCATCGCGCAGGCGTTAAAGGCCGAATACCAGGAGGCCGCGGAGCGCATTCGCCTTGACTTCGAGCAGACGCGCTCGGGGCAGGACGTGTTGCGCAGTCGCACCTCCCTGGTGGACGGGCTGGCGCACCGCCTCTGGCGGCATCACATCTCGCCCGACCTGAGCGAGCCCGCGGGCTTTGCCCTGGTGGCCATCGGCGGCTACGGCCGCGGAGCCCTGGCGCCGTACTCCGATATTGACCTGCTCTTTCTCTCCGACGGGGCGGCACCGGCCGGCGCGCACAAGGACGCCATTCGCGCCTTCTGCCAGGACCTGTGGGATCTGCGCCTCAAGCTGAGCCCGACCACGCGCATGTTGGACGATTGCGACCGTCTGCATCGCGACAATCCCGAGTTCAACATCAGCCTGCTTGACAGCCGTATGCTGGCCGGCGACTACAAGCTCTTCCGCCGCCTGCATGACGAGGTGGTTCCTCGCACCGTTCTGCGTGACTGGCAGGAGCTTGTCATGCTCCTCGGAGAGGTCAACGAGCTGCGTCACCACCAGGCCGGCGATACCATCTTCCATCTGGAGCCGAACATCAAGGAGGCTCCCGGCGGGCTGCGCGACTACAACGTGGCCAGCTGGCTCGCCCTGCTCAACGGCTTCTCCCGCGTCAAGGGCTGGAGCGATCCGCTCGATTACTTTCCACCCTCCCTGCGCGACCGCGCCCTGGAGGCTCGCCAGTTCCTGGTCAGCGTGCGTTGCTTCCTGCATTACCGCGCCGGACGCGACGACAACCAGCTCAACTGGGAGGCGCAACAGGCCGCCGCCGACGCTCACATCGGCTTCGATGGCGCCAGCCAGGATGCCTCCGAATGGATGCGCTGTTACTATCGCCAGGCTCGCGTGCTCAACCGCCTTTTTGCCACCATGGTGGACGAGGTCGTGCCCGCGCGCTCCTCGCTCTTCCAGCAGTTCCAGAGCTGGCGCCAGCGCCTCAGCACCGAGGAGTTCAGTTGCGTCAACGGGCGCATTCTTTTGCAGCAGCCATCGGCGCTGGTCTCGCCCGGACACTTCTTCCACTGCTTTGAGTTCATGGCGCAGCATGGCCTGCGCTTCGCCGCCAGCACCGATCAGCGCATCGAGCAGGCGCTGCCTGGCATTGCCGCGCTCAACCTGAGCGGCCCACAGCGCTGGGAGTTCCTCCGCCAGATACTGGTCCGTCCGCATGCCGGCGTGGCCCTGCGCTCCATGCAGGAACTCGGCGCTCTTGGCCTCCTGATGCCGGAGTTCCGCGCCGTCGAATCGCTGGTCGTGCGCGACTACTATCACCGCTACACCGTGGACGAGCACACCTTCCGCGCCATTGACGCCATCCACGAGCTCAAACTGGAGAAGAAGAAGGACGGCAGCCGCACGCTGGCCAACCTGAAGGATGAGCTCGAGCGCCCGGACCTTCTCTACCTCGCGCTCCTGCTGCACGATTTGGGCAAGGCGACGCCCGATGAATCGCATGTGGACGCCAGCCTCGAAGTGGCTCTCAACGTCTGCCGCACCTACGGCCTCTCGCCGGAGGAAGAGGATATGGTCTGCTACCTGGTGGGCTATCACCTCGATCTTTCGGCCGCCATGCGCCGCGACATCTTCGATCCCGAAACCATCCACGAGCTGGCCAAGCGCGTTGGAACCCCGGAAAAGCTCAAGATGCTGGCCCTGCTCACCTACGCCGACATCGGAGCCGTGAACCCGACCGCGCTTTCGCCATGGAAGTCCGAAAACCTCTGGCGCGTCTACTTCCTTACCGCCAACTACCTGAACCGCAGCGTGGACGACGACCGCTTCCACGGCGGCAACGAGGATGAGCAACTGGCCCGTGTGCGCCTTCTGGCGCCTCAACTTGGACGCCGCCTGCGCGAATATCTCGATGGCCTGCCGCAGCGTTACCTGCGTATCCACTCCGCCGAGGAGATCATCGAGCACGTCAACATGGCCTCGCAGCTCAAGGGTTCGCACGTGCAGACGCAACTCAAGCGTCTGCGCGGTGACTTCTCGCTCACGGTCATCACCACGGACCGCCCCGCCCTGTTTTCCACCCTCGCCGGAGTGCTCGCCGGATGGGGCATGAACATCCTCAAGGCCGACGCCTTCAGCAACGATAGCGGCGTTGTGGTGGACAACTTCGTCTTCCACGACCGCTTCCACACCCTGGAGATGAACGTCCAGGAGTGGGAGCGCTTCCGCAATAGCTTCCATGAGGTGCTCAGCGGCGCCGTGCCGTTGGAGAAACTGGCGCGCAAGCGCAGCCTCAACGTGCAGCCTCCCAAGGTCAAAATCGAGCCCAGCATCAATTTCGATCAGAAGTCCAGCAGCCACAGCACCATCATCGAGGTGGTTGCCCCGGACCGCAGCGGCCTCCTGCATCGCATGGCCGCCATCTTCTCCGAATGCGGCTGCAACATCGAAGTGGCGCTGATTGACACCGAGGGCGAGGTCGCCATTGATACCTTCTATCTGCGCATTGCCGGCCGAAAACTGGCCGAAGAGGAGTGCGCGCTGCTGCGTAACGCCCTGGAGACCGAACTCGGTGGATAGAGGCCGCTTTGCACCGAAAATCGCGCGCCTCTTGAATCCTCATCCCCTTTCTGTGAATCTCTCCTAGTAGCAGGGCCTGCGCCTTGGTGCGGCTCCGCAGTCTGCTGTCATCAAAGGAAGCCTGTCCGCAATGTCCTCTTCGGCTATCGCGCATAAGCTGGCGCAATTCGGTGTCATCGGCCTCGGCGTCATGGGCCAGAACCTCGCATTAAACATCGCCGACCACGGCCAGAGCGTGGCCGTGTGGAACCTGGAAGGCGACTGGGTCGCACGCTTCCTCTCGGCCAATCCCGGCAAGTCCATCTCCGGCAGCGCCGACCTCAAGGAGTTCATCGCCTCTCTGGAGCGCCCGCGCCGCATGTTGATGATGATCAAGGCTGGCGACCCGGTGGACGAGATGCTGAACCGCCTGGCGCCGCTGCTCGAGGCCGGAGACATCGTCATTGACGGTGGCAACTCCTTTTTCAAGGACACGCAGCGCCGCGAGGCCTGGATGCGCGAGCGCGGCCTCAACTTCTTTGGCATGGGCGTCAGCGGCGGAGAAGAGGGCGCGCGCAACGGTCCGTCGCTGATGCCCGGCGGCAGCGAAGACGCTTATCGCCACATGCAGCACACATTGGAGGCTATTGCCGCCAAAACCTCCAGCGGCCCCTGCGTCACTTACGTTGGAACCGACGGTGCGGGCCACTTCGTCAAGATGGTGCACAACGGCATCGAGTACGGCGACATGCAGCTCATCGCCGAGGCTTATGACCTGCTCCGCCACTCCCTTGGCATGAAGGCCGCGGAGATCGCCGAGGTCTTCACCCGCTGGAACGCCGGACCGCTCTCCAGCTATCTCATCGAAATCAGCGCCGAAATCCTCACTGCCGTGGATCCCGAAACCCATCGCCCGCTTGTGGATCTCATCCTCGACAAGGCCGGCCAAAAGGGCACCGGCAAGTGGACTGCGCAGATTGCACTCGACCTCGGCGTGCCCATACCCACAATCGCCGCCGCAATTGACGCCCGCGCACTCAGCAGCATGAAGGATGAGCGCATGGTGGCCTCAGCGCTCTATGCTCGCACGGCTGGCCGCTACACGGGCCCGCGCGAACCGTTCATTCAGGCCATTGGCCACGCGCTCTACGCCAGCAAGGTGTGCAGCTACGCGCAGGGCATGGGGCTCATCGCCGCCGGCGCCGCCGAATATAAGTGGAATATCAATCTGCGCGAGATCGCGCGCATCTGGAAGGGTGGTTGCATCATCCGCGCCGAACTGCTGGACGTCATCATGCGCGCCTATGACAGCACGCCCGCGCCGGCCAACCTGTTGCTCGACCCTGGCTTCCAGAAGAGCATCGGCGCCGCCTTGCCGGATTGGCGCAGGGTGGTCAGCACGGCCGTCGAACTTGGCATC
>Ga0302267_10006420_pt1 | contig 11937 bp, 10 predicted proteins | sample III_Bog_E1_3_FD_194555 | JGI IMG/M metagenome (GOLD analysis project Ga0302267, IMG submission 194555) | Peat permafrost microbial communities from Stordalen Mire near Abisko, Sweden - III_Bog_E1_3 | ecosystem: Environmental > Terrestrial > Soil > Wetlands > Peat | place: Sweden: Abisko... | reverse complement strand
GCGGGCGACTCGACGACATCCACCGCGCGCGTCCGTTCGATGAATGGAAAAACGCGCCAACAGTTTCCGTCCGCGTCGCCGTGAAAGGATTTCCCGTCGCGCGCCGGCACGAGCGTGAGCACGCGCCGCGCGGCATCGGGCACGCCGGACATTTTTTCGCCGAGATGCGCCGTGACGCGCCGGATATTTTCCATGACGGCGGCGGGATTTTGGAAAACGGCGGTGTTGAGGCGCTGTAAAATATATCGGCGGCGTGCGCCGCCTGCTGCAAAAGTGAAGCGGTATGTGTCGTTGATATGGCCGCTGCCGAACGGTTCGGCGTGGAGAAATTCCCCGGCCAGTTGAAACTGGCCGGCGATGTCGCAGACATCGGATGACAAATTCATGCGGCGAATTTTTCCGCATCAGTGCCCGCCGTGGCAGTGTCCACCGCAACAGCCGCCGCTGCGGCGACCACCGCCGGTTTTTTTACTCGCGTTGGTGTCATTGCCGGCGCCGGCGGACGCGAAGGTGGAGAATTTCTTTTCGAGCCGCGTGGAGCCGCAGTGCGGGCACTTGGTGCCGCGCCAATCGGCGGAGCGGACGAGAATCTCGGAGTCGCGTTCGCACTGGACGCAATGGAATTCGTAAATCGGCATGGCGCAAAAGTAGTCCGCGCGGCGGGAATGTTCAAGCACGGGTGCGCGGCGGAAAATGGCGGCCATCCGCCCAGACCTCACCAAGGTCGCGCGCCCTTGAGTTTCTTTTTGGCGAGCGGATCTTTTTCGCGCGCCTGACCGGCGCGCACTTCCATGCGGAATGGCGGCTCGATTTCCGGCGGCAACGGCGCGGGCGGCGGCACGAATTTTGGCGTCGCCGGGCCGGCGTCCACAATCTTGCCGATGACGGCGAGCAGCTCAGTGCGGCCATGACCGGTCGCGGAGGAGCACTGGAAAATTTCCGGCAACTGCTCGAACCAGCCCGCGATGCGCGCCTGGAACGCCGCGATGTTCGCCGCCACGGCTTCGGGCGTGCCCCGGTCCGTTTTCGTGAACACGATGACGAACGGCAGCGCGTGACTCGCGAGCCATTGCACGAACTCCAAATCAATCGGCTGCGGTTCCAGGCCGGAATCAATTAACAGAAACGTGCAGCAGAGATTTGGCCGATGCCTGATGTAGTTTGCCGCCGCGCGGTTGAACTGCGAGACGTGTTTTCGCGAACCCTCGGCGTAGCCGTAGCCCGGCAAGTCCACAAGCCGCCACGTCTTGCCCATCGAGAAAAAATTGATGAGCTTGGTAAAACCCGGGGTGGGCGAAACGCGCGCCAGCCGCTCGACGCCCGCCAGCGTGTTCAGCAACGACGACTTGCCGACGTTCGAACGGCCGATGAAGGCGAACTCCGGCAGCGACTCGTCCGGGCATGAGGCCAAATCCGGCGCACTGCAATCAAAGATAGCGGATGAAATATTCATGATTCTAACTGCTGTAAACTCGAAATATATGTTAAAACATTTGTTTTTAATTATTTATGTGCTTTATGACAAGTCATTGCCTTCGGCATGATTCAATTGACATATGCTTTCGGAACCGGTTGATTTATTTTCAATTTCGTTGGCGGCACGTTTTAGCCATATTAACAATATGCTGATGTCCGCTGGTGAAACGCCTGAAATTCGCCCAGCCTGGCCAATGGTGTGCGGCCGGATTTTAGCCAGCTTTTGACGCGCTTCTAGCCGCAGGCTTGGAACGATGTCAAAATCAAATGCATCAGGAATAATTTTGTCTTCAAGTTTTTTCGTGCGAGCAACTTCGATTTCTTGGCGGTCAACATAGCCGGCGTATTTAATGGAAATTTCAACCTGCTGGATAACTTCCAAATCCAGATCCGCATTATTACCGGGCAAATCTTGATAAGACATTTCGGTTCGGCACAGAATTTTTGCCAGCGAATCTCTTTGTGAGTAAGTTGTGTATAAACGGGATGTTTCGCTCTCAATCGCCGCCTCTTTGGCGGAAAATTTTTGAAAATTCCGGGTCGGTAATAATCCAATTTCATAACCGAGGCGCGACAGCCGCAAATCGGCATTGTCCTGACGCAACAACAACCGGTATTCGGCGCGAGAGGTAAACATCCGGTAAGGCTCGGAGGTTCCCTTGGTAACAAGATCGTCAATCAAAACCCCGATGTAAGCCTGATTACGGCGCAAGATTACTGGCTCCCGATTTTGAACTCGGCGCGCGGCGTTAATCCCCGCCATCAATCCCTGTGCACCCGCCTCCTCATAACCCGATGTCCCATTGATTTGTCCGGCCAGAAACAGGTTTTGGCAAACCTTTGTTTCAAGTGATGCCAGAAGCTGGGTTGGAAAGGCAAAATCATATTCGACCGCGTAGGCTGGCCGCATAATTTCTGCGTTCTCGCAGCCAATGATGGAATGAACTATGTCAATCTGAACCTCAAACGGCAGACTGGTGGAAAAGCCGTTGACGTAAATCTCATCGGTTTCAATCCCCTCCGGCTCAAGAAAAATTTGATGCCGCTCTTTTTCAGCAAACTTGACAATTTTATCCTCGATTGACGGACAATATCGTGGACCTACGCCTTCAATTATGCCGGAATACATCGGAGATTTGTGAAGGTTTTTTCGAATGATATCAGACGTTTTGCCGGTGGTGAATGTAATATAGCATGGCAACTGGCCGTTGATTTGGCTTAAAATTGAATGCGGCGGGTATTTTCCATCCGAATTAATTGATTTGACTCGGTTCTGCCTAGAATGTTCCATGTGGAACAAATCATCTTTCCAAAATGTAAAATATGGAACCGGATGGTCACCAGCCTGAATTTCGGTTCTGGAAAAGTTAATTGATTTTCGCAATAATCTTGGTGGTGTTCCGGTCTTAAGGCGACCCAATTCAAGCCCCAGATCTTGCAACGAGGCGGAAAGATTCATGGCCGCAGCATCTCCAGCCCGCCCGCCTGATTGTTGATTTGATCCGATGTGCATCAAGCCTCTTAAAAAAGTCCCCGTCGTAATCACCACGGTCTTTCCAAAATACTGGACTCCCAACAATGTTTCGACCCCAGAAGCAACTCCGTCTTGGTGGATTATTTTTGACGATTGTCCCTGCTTTACATCCAAATTCTGCTCCGATTCACAAATCCACTTCAAACGAAATTGATATGCCTTTTTATCGCATTGCGCCCTTGGCGCCCAAACCGCCGGGCCTTTTTTGGTGTTCAACATCCGGAATTGAAGTCCGGACATGTCGGTAGCCTTACCCATTTCGCCGCCGAGCGCATCAATTTCTCGTGCCAGATGTCCTTTTGCCAGACCACCGATTGCCGGATTGCAAGACATTTGGCCAATGCTGTCGGCATTGATGGTTAGCAGCAAAGTTTCACAACCCATTCTGGCAGCAGCAAGCGCAGCTTCTACTCCGGCGTGACCTGCACCGACCACAATCACATCATATTTTTTTGGATAAACAAACATTATTTCAATTTTATTGTTTAAATGTATCAAGGTTAATGATAACGTAAAAATGCTAGAAATTCAAAGTTTTCTACGCTCTAAAAATGCGAAAACAATCTCCCAATTTAAAAGAGGCATATTCTACATATTTTCGAAAGATTAAAATAATACTTACCAGCCAATATTGATTAAATGATTTTGGCTTAAGAAGCGCAAGAAAAAACCAATTGCAAAATTTAGTCAGGAATGGCCTTGCGTCACGGCGATAGAAAAGTAAACCCTGGCAGATTCCGCAGTATGGCGAACACCAGCGCGACGGCCAGCAGCGGCCAGAAAAATTTTGTCGGGAAAATTTCGCCGGTTGACCTTTCGTAAAATTTATTCCACAAATACCACACGCCGCGCAAGACAAGCGTGCCAAGGGTCAGGACAAACAGCGCGTTGTCGCGCAGCGCGGCGGAAAAATGTCCATGCAACAGCGCATAAAGCGCACGGGTCATGCCGCAGCCTGGACAATTCAACCCGGTGAGCCGGTGAAACTGGCAGACAGGATAAAAAACATGGGTTGCCGGGTCAAAAAAGAAAACGACGGCGATGATTCCCAGCCCTGTGGCGACGAGAAGCATTCCCGCAAACCGCGTATTGGCTGGGACGATTTTGGGCGGAGCCGCGTTCATTCAAACGGCGCTGTAATGCCAACTCACATTGGCCGGAGTCAGCGCGAGTTGAAATATCCCTAGGCCTAAATTGAACAGCAGGCTGACGGCCGAGCAAATCAGCCCCGCCAGTGCCAGTCCCCAACCGGCCTGCTTTTGCACCTGCCGATTGATCTGCACCAGAGCGATGATGGAAAAAACCAAGCCAAGCACGTTAAACGGGCAACCGCAGCAGCACACACAGGAAAGGATGCCGCAGACTAAGCCGGCCGTCGCAAAACCATTGGTGCCATTGGCTGAAACAGCGACCGGCTTTGGCGGCGCAATCACCGGCGGCGAGCCGGAGAAATGCGGCGCGAATTCTGGCAGCAGGCCGATAAACGTCCACTCCGTCGTGCCGGCGGGCAACACCGCCGTGCGATTGTCAACGCGGAATTGTGCGATCCACTCGCGGATTTGTTCCGCTGCGGCAGCGTAGGTTCGACCGTCGTTCCCGATAATCTTATACATGGTCAATGATATTTGATTTCTTTGAGCACCAGCAAAATCAATCCTACCGCCAAAATAATTAAAATGGCGACCGGCCATTTTTGCGACTGCCGTTTCGGCGGCGGCGGCGCATGAGGCGCAAACAGGTCGGCAAATTCCGGCAACGATTCGAGGAACACCCAGTCCCGTGAGCCGGGCGGCTTTACCGGCGACTTCCGCTCCAGCCGCTGTTCTGTGACCCAAGCGCGGATTCTTTCGGCGGAGACCGGCCCATATTCTTGACCGTCCTCGCCCATCACATGATAATCAAGCGGTGTGATCATGTTTCGTCGGGGCTGTGTCCGCCAGTGCCGGTGTCGGCGCACACGCCGCGTTTGGCGACGGCAATAAATTCCAACATGGCTTTCGCGCCAGCGCCAGTGAAATTCGTTTCCGCATCGGCCACGGCGGAACGAAATAATTTTCCCCCGCGAAACAGCACATGGTAAAGTTTTTTTAACTCCAGCCGTTCCGCCGCCGAAAATCCCGCGCGCCGCAGGCCGATGGTGTTCAGGCCGCATATCCCGTTGTCGCCGCGCGCGATGGTAAACGGCGGCACATCCTTGCTGACCGCCGAGCCGCCCTGCATGATGGCCAGCGTGCCGATACGGGTGAACTGGTGCACCAGACAGTTGCCGGAAATAAACGCGCGATCCTGCACCGTCGCGTGGCCGCCGAGCAGCGCGCCGTTGGCAAGAATGACGTGGCTGCCGACCACGCAATTGTGCGCGACGTGCGCGCTCGCCATGAGCAAATTATTCGAGCCAATCACCGTCGCCTCCACCAATTTATTCGCGCGATGCACCGTGACGTGTTCGCGGAAAACATTGTTATCGCCAATGTTCACGCGGGTTGGCTCATTCTGGTATTTCAGGTCTTGCGGCGCGTCACCGATGACACAGCCGGCGTGAAATTTGTTTCCGTTACCAATTCTTGTCACGCCGGTCAGATATACATGCGGGCCGACCACGCAGTCCGTGCCAAGCTCCACATCCGAATCAATCACGGCAAATGCGCCGACGCGGGCGTTCGCGCCGAGCTTCGCTGACGGATGGATGATGGCCGTGGGATGAATCACTTTCCCAACAGATAAACACAGATGCACACGGATGAAAGACGATTTTTCTTTGCCGCCGGTTTCGCCAATCCGCCGGCCGCCGCCGCTTTTTCGTGTGTTCCTCGGGTTTCACGATTAAAATTAATCCGCCATGACCGGCACAACTGCAACTGAAACCAATCCGCAATCCACCATCCTTGCCGCGTCGAAGCGCAGCGAAGACGGGCGCAATCCGCCATTGCCGGAGTTGCTCGCGCCCGCCGGCGATTGGGACTGCGCCAAGGCCGCCGTCGAAAACGGCGCGGACGCGATTTATTTCGGCCTCGACAAGTTCAACGCGCGAATGCGCGCGAACAATTTCACCGAGGCCGATTTGCCGAAGCTGATGGAATTTCTTCACCGCCGCGGCGTCAAAGGCTACATCACGTTCAACACGCTCGTTTTTCAGAACGAACTCGCCGATGCAGAAAAGTATCTGCGCACGATTATCGCTGCTGGTGTGGACGCGGCGATTGTGCAGGACGTGGGCATCTGCAAATTAATCCGCTCGCTCTCGCCGGATTTTCCGATTCATGCCTCGACGCAAATGACCATCACCAGCGCGGCGGGAATTGAATTTGCCCGCAACCTCGGCTGCAATCTCGCCGTGCTGGCGCGTGAATGTTCCATCGCAGAAATTGAAAAAATCCGCGCCGCAGATGAAACAGCCTCGTCACTCGTCACTCGCACCTCGTCACTACCTTTGGAAGTTTTCGTCCACGGCGCGCTGTGCGTGGCGTATTCCGGCCAATGTTTGACAAGCGAATCGCTCGGCGGCCGCAGCGCGAATCGTGGCGAATGCGCCCAAGCCTGCCGGATGCCGTATGATTTAATTTCCGACGGCGCGCAAGTTCCGCTAGGCGACAAACGGTATTTGTTGAGTCCACAGGATTTGTCCGGGCTGGAGGTTTTGCCGGAACTCGTCCGCGTCGGTGTTGCGTCGCTGAAAATCGAAGGGCGACTAAAGTCGCCCGAATACGTCGCCAGCATCACGCGCGTCTATCGCGCGGCATTGAACAAAATCGCCGAAGGCCAAGCCGCTGCGGTTCCAGCGAGCGATCGCTATGATTTGGAAATGTCCTTCTCGCGTGGCCTGTTCACTGGCTGGTTCGGTGGTAACGACAATCAAAAACTTGTCCACGCGCGGTTTGGAAAAAAGCGCGGCGTCTATCTCGGCGAGATTAAAAAAATTGTGCGCGACGGCGTCATTGTGAACCTCGCCGCGCCGGTGAAACTTGGCGATGGCATTGTTGTTGACGCCGGCAAGCCGGATGGAAAAGAAGAAGGCGGACGCATTTACGAAATCCAGGAGCCACGTTACAAAGTCGCTGGCGAGAAACTGACCGAGCTGCGTTTCGGCTACGGCAGCATTGATTTTCTGCGCGTTCACGTCGGCGATAAAATTTGGAAGACCAACGATCCCGAACTCGATAAGCGTCTGCGCCAAAGTTTCGCTGGCGACGCGCCAAAATTTCAGCGGCCGATTCAAATTGAAGTTCACGGGCTCGTCGGTAAACCGCTCACGCTCATTGCGCGCGACGAAGAAGGTCACGTCGCAAAAGTGGAATCCACCATGCCGCTGGCGAAAGCGGAAAAAGTTCCGCTCACGGAAGAAAAATTGCGCGACCAGCTGGGCCGGCTCGGCGGCACGCCGTTCAAACTGGGCAAACTAAAAAATAATCTATCCGGCGAAGTGATGGTTGCCGTCAGCGAATTGAACCGCCTGCGCCGCGAGTTTGTAGCTGAACTGGAAAAACTCCGCGCGCTGCCAAAGCGATGGCAATTGAATAGCCACCGAGGCACAGAGGCACAGAGTTTGGCTGTTTCAATTTCTGAAACCTCTGCGTCTCTGCGTCTCGGTGGCAAATCTGAAGCACAATTGATCGTGCTCGTCCGCAACCTCGCGCAACTCGAAGCCGCGTTGAAGTGCGGCGTGACGACGATTTATTGCGAGTTTGAAGATCCGAAGAAATATCGCGAGGCGGTCACGCTATTTCACACCGCCCACGGCTGCTCCGTCTCTCAACCATCAACCATCAACCATCAACCACCCGGCATCTTCGTCGCCCCGCCCCGCATTTTCAAAATGGGCGACGACTGGATTCTCAAACAAGTCCGCTCCTGCAACGCCGACGGCTATCTCGTCCGCAATTACGACCACCTGAAATTTTTCGCGGACACGCGGCGCGTCGGGGATTTTTCGCTGAACGTGGCGAACCGCATCACGGCGGATTATTTTAAAAATTATTTTGGCCTCGAACGCGTTACGGCGAGCTACGATTTGAATGTCGCGCAGCTCGACGCATTGTTGTCCGCCGCGCCGCCGGAATGGTTCGAGGTCACGATCCACCAGCACATGCCGATGTTTCACATGGAGCATTGCGTGTTCTGCGCGTTTCTTTCCAGCGGCAAAGATTACCGCGACTGCGGTCGCCCGTGCGACACGCATGACGTTCGCCTGCGCGACCGCATCGGCGCAGAGCATCCGCTTAAGGCCGACGCCGGCTGCCGCAACACCGTCTTCAATTCGCAGGCGCAGACCGGCGCGGAATTTGTGGAACGGCTCCTCGCGCTCGGCGTCCGCAATTTCCGCGTGGAATTTCTGAATGAAAATCCCGAGGAAGTCGTCCGCACCATCACGAAATACCGGCAGTTGCTGCGCGGCGACATTTCCGGCACGCAGCTCTGGCGCGAACTGAAATTATTTAATCAACTCGGCGTCACGCGCGGCCAGATGGGCGGTTGAAGAACACTGGAATGGTTTCACGAAAAATTCAACCTTCAGAGTGTCGGAGCAGGATTTGAAATACTTCCGTTGATTCAATTTCCTTCGCGCTCAAAAATTCCCGCCGGCTGGTGATAAACACCGGCCAGTCTTTTTTGTCCGCCGGTCGCCGGCCGTGCGAACCTTTCACCAGCGTCGCGTCGAGCGGTATCACGTCCATCAACATCCGCAGGCCGAGTTTTTTTTGCAGCAGCCGCCACGCAATTTTTAATTTCGGCAACGGAATTTTCGGATCCAGAAACAATTCCACCGGGTCGTAGCCCGGCTTGCGGTGGATGTCCACCGTCCGCGCAAAATCCGGCGCGCGCGCATCGTCGAGCCAGTAATAATAGGTGAACCACGCATTTTCCCGCGCCACTGCGATCAATTCGCCCGCGCGCGGATGGTCAATGCCCGCCGCGATTTTCTCCGCCTTGCCCAAAACCTTTTCCACTCCGGAAGTTTTTTCCAGAACCTCGCGCACGGATTTTTCCAGCGATGTGTCGTTCAAATAAATGTGCGTGACCTGATGATCCGCCACGGCGAAAACCTTGCTCGCGCCCGCGTCGAGAATTTCCAAGCCGAGTTCGTCTTTCACCGTCAGCCAGCCGCGCTCGCGGAAAATCCGGTTGAGATGCACCGGCGTGTCCACGTTGGTGATGCCGTATTCGGAAAGCAAAACCACTTGGACGCCACGCTGGGCAAAAAAAACAATTAGGTCGCCGACGATGGCGTCAATTTCATGCAGGTCGCGGTGGATGGCGGGATTCGTTGAACCGTTTGCCGATTTAACGCCGTGTCTTTGCAGGTTGTAATCCAAGTGCGGAAGGTAAATCAGGTTCAGTGTGGGCGAGTATTTGTTTTCAATCCATTTCGCGGATTCGGCGATCCAGCGCGAGGCGGCATCGGCGTTGCCTTGCGACGAATCAATGCCCGCCGCCGGCCCCCAAAAACTGAAGAAAGGAAATTCGCCCAAATCTTTTTTGATTTCTTCGCGGATGGAATATGGCCATGAGTAAACATCGAAAAATTTTCGGCCATCGGCGGGATACATCGGTCGCGGCGTGATGGAAAAATCCACGCTGGAATACATGTTGAACCACCAGAACAAATTTACGATTGATGATTTACGATTTACGATTTCGGATTGCTCACGGAGCGCATCCCATAGTTTCAGGCTTTGAACCAGATGATTTGACTGTTTCCAGAATTGCACTTCGGCGAGTTCACGGTTGAACCAGCCGTTGCCGACGATGCCGTGTTCGCCCGGCGTTTTGCCGGTGAGATAATTGGATTGCGCCGTGCAGGTGACGGCGGGAAATGCGGGCGCGATATGCGCGAGTGCGCCGCGTTTGCGAAATTCCGCGATGCGCGGCGTATGCTCGCCGATGAGCGCTTCGGTGAGGCCAACGACGTTGATGACGGCGAGCCGGCTCATTTGCCGGCGCGCGCGCGCAATTCCGCGACGGCGGCGGCGATGGCGCGCGGATTCATTTCGTGGATTTCGACGCCACGGCCAATTTCCGAAAGCAAGGTGATGGAAAGTTCGCCGCCGAGATGTTCGCGAAATTCCTCGAGGCCGGACAACAACGTCGGCAGGTTGGCGTTGTCGGCGTTGAGCAGTTCGTCGGCAAACAATTTGAAACCCAGTTTTTCCAACAGGTTCAAAACTCGCGCGGCGGCGGCGGGATGGAGCAAACCCATTTCACGCGAGTAAATCACGTCGAGCGCGATGCCGATGGCGACGGCCTCGCCATGGGAAATGTTGAAATTCGAAAGCTGCTCCAGCTTGTGCGCCGACCAGTGGCCGAAATCCAGCGGGCGGGCGGAACCGGTTTCAAACGGGTCGCCGCCGGTGACGATGTGGTCGAGGTGCAGTTCGGCGCAACGGCGGATGAGCCGCTTCATCGCGTCCGGCTCGAACGCGGCGAGCTTTGCGGCATCGCGCTCAATTTCGTCGAAGAATTTTGTGTCGCGGATGCAGGCAATCTTGACGGCCTCGACATAGCCGGCGCGTTTGTCGCCCGGGGCGAGCGGGGCGAGAAAATTGTAATCGTTGATGACGGCGAACGGCGGCGCAAAGGTGCCGATGAAATTTTTCTGGCCGAAGGCATTCAGGCCGTTCTTCACGCCCACACCGGAATCGGCCTGGCTCAAAGTGGTCGTGGGAATACGGACATGGCGGACGCCGCGATGCGCGGTGGCGGCGGCAAACCCGGCGACGTCGAGCAGCGCGCCGCCGCCGACCGCGATTAGATACGAGTGCCGGTCAATGTGATGCCGGTGGATTTGCGAATGAATTTCGTTGGCGAGGGTGTCGGAATTTTTGGCGCGTTCACCGCCGCAGGCGAAGAGCGGCGGATGGACGAGCCGGACTTTCTCCGCGTGAACGGAAAAATAGTTTTCAATCTGCTGATCCAGTCCGGGCAGCGCTTGGGCGAGCGAATCTTCCAGCACGACGAGCGCCTTGCGCGGGCCGGTGTCCGCGAGCGCGTCGCGCAGGACGGGGTTGTCCGGCGCAAAAATATTTTCGGTGAAGAAAACGCGCAGTCGCCAGCCGACCTGGATGGAACATTGAATCACGGACACACGCCTAATCTGAAACGTGCGCCGGATTTTTTCGAGAACAATCGGCGGTCAGTTATTCCCCGTGGACTCCACCGGAATCCTCATGCAGTAAAACGAGCGATAGACAAACACGAGCGCGATGAGGAAACAGCCCGCGCCGATAAAGTATGACAGCGGTGAATCGGGATTTTTCTGTTTCAGCTCCACGGCAATTTCCACGGCGAGCAGGCCGAAGAGCGTGGTAAACTTGATGATCGGATTCATTGCGACGGATGACGTGTCTTTGAACGGATCGCCGACGGTGTCGCCAACGACGGTGGCGGCGTGGAGCGGTGTGCCTTTCATCTTCAAATCAACTTCGACAATTTTTTTGGCGTTGTCCCACGCGCCGCCGGCGTTCGCCATGAAAATAGCCTGGAATAAACCAAAGAACGCAATCGCGATCAGGTAGCCAATGAAGAAATACGGGTTGATAAACGGCAGTCCGAGCGCGAAACAAAACACGACGATGAAGATGTTGATCAAACCCTTTTGCGCGTAGCGGGTGCAGATTTCGACGACGCGTTTGCTGTCTTCGATGGAGGCGGATTCCTTGTCCAGCTTGATGTTTTTCTTGATGAAGACGACCGCGCTGTAAGCGCCAGCGACAACGGCCTGACACGAAGCGCCGGTGAACCAGTAAATCACCGCGCCACCCATGAGCAGACCAAAGATGATCTGCGGCATGACGAGGCTCAGGCGGCCGACGGCGTCGCCGAAGACGTGTTCGAGCAGCATGATGATGCCGAAAATCATCGTGGTAGAACCGACCACGGCGGTGCCGATCAAGACGGGTTTCGCCGTGGCTTTGAAAGTGTTGCCGGCACCA
>Ga0302267_10006416_pt1 | contig 11941 bp, 6 predicted proteins | sample III_Bog_E1_3_FD_194555 | JGI IMG/M metagenome (GOLD analysis project Ga0302267, IMG submission 194555) | Peat permafrost microbial communities from Stordalen Mire near Abisko, Sweden - III_Bog_E1_3 | ecosystem: Environmental > Terrestrial > Soil > Wetlands > Peat | place: Sweden: Abisko... | reverse complement strand
GACCCCGAGTGCTGAACTCGAGCAGCGCGGCATCGACGTCATCCGGGGGCTCGCCCTCGACGGACCGAGGGCGGCCAACTCCGGGCACCCCGGTACGGCCATGGCACTCGCCCCACTGGCCCACGCGCTGTTCACCCGGGTCATGCGCCACGACCCGTCCGAACCCGACTGGCCCGATCGGGACCGGTTCGTGCTGTCCAACGGGCACGCCTCGATCCTCCTCTACTCCCTGCTGTACCTGACCGGGTACGGACTGACGCTCGACGACCTCCGGGCCTTCCGCTCCTGGGGTAGTGCCACCCCGGGCCACCCCGAGCGCCACCACACGGCCGGCGTCGAGGTCACCACCGGGCCGCTCGGACAGGGATTCGCCAACGGCGTCGGTATGGGGATCGCCGAGCGGTGGCTCCGGACCCACTTCTCCCCCGACCTGTGTGACCACAACACCTACGTGATCGCCGGTGACGGCTGCCTGGAGGAGGGCATCTCCCACGAGGCCGCCTCGTTGGCCGGCCACCTCCGCCTGGGGCGGCTGGTCTACGTCTACGACGACAACCACATCACCATCGACGGGCCGACGGAACTGAGCCTGAACGACAATCCGGTCGAGCGCTTCGAGTCCTACGGGTGGTCGGTGGACTACGTCGGCGAGGCCGCCAACGACGTCGACGCCCTCGAGGCCGCGCTCGTCCGGGCGCGTGCCGAGGAGGAGCGGCCGTCGCTCATCGTCCTGCGCAGCCACATCGGCTACCCCTCCCCCCATCTGACCGACACGGCCAAGGCCCACGGCGACCCCTTCGGCGACGACGAGACCCGGCTGACCAAGGAGATCCTGGGCCTGCCGACCGACGAGACCTTCTGGGTGCCCGACGACGTGCTGGCCATGTACCGCGCCACCATCCCCCGTGGTCAGGCGTTGCGGGCCGAGTGGGAGGCCCGACTGGCGGCATGGGACGGCGACCGCGCCCGGTGGGACGCGGCCCAGGGCGGCCACGGTCTGCCCGGCTGGGAGTCGACCCTGCCGACGTTCGCCCCCGACGACGGTCCCATGGCCACCCGCAAGGCCATCAAGGTCTGCCTGGACGCCAGTGCCGAGCAGCTGCCGGGTCTGATGCCCGGTAGCGCCGACCTGACCGGCAACACCGGCATGGCACTGGCCGGCGCCACGGCGCAGTCGGCCGAGGACCCCGGCGGCAGCCTGATCCACTACGGCATCCGCGAGCACGCCATGGGTGCGGTCATGACCGGCATGGCGGCGCACGGAGGAACACTCCCGGTGGGCGGCACGTTCTTCGTCTTCTCCGACTACATGCGGGGGGCCGTCCGGGTGGCGGCCATCTCCGGCGTCCATGTCGTCTACTCGTGGACCCACGACTCGGTCGGCCTCGGCCAGGACGGTCCCACCCACCAGCCCATCGAGCAGCTGGCGGCCATGCGGGCCATGCCCGGACTGCGCGTGGTGCGGCCGGCCGACGCCAACGAGACGGTGCACGCCTGGCGGGTCGCCGTGGACTCCGAGGGCCCGACGGCGCTCATCCTCTCGCGCCAGGACCTGCCCGTCCTGGCCGCCACGGCCGAGCTGGCCGCCGAGGGTGTCGCCAAGGGTGGCTACGTGTTGTCCGACCCGGCCGACGGACCGGCGCAGATCGTCCTCGTCGGCACCGGGAGCGAGGTGTCGCTGTGCCTGGACGCCGCCCACCTGTTGGCCGAGGCCGGCACCCGGGCACGGGTGGTGTCGTTGCCGTCGTGGGACCTGTTCGCGGCCCAAGGTGCGGCCTACCGCCACGAGATCCTGCCGCCCGGTGTCCCCGTGCTGTCGGTCGAGGCCGCCACCACCTTCGGATGGGAGCGTTACGCCGACGCCTCGGTGGGTATCGACCACTTCGGCGCGTCGGCACCCGGGCCGGTCGTCCTGCGTGAGTTCGGCTTCGACCCGGTCCACGTGGCCGCCCGGGCCACCGACCTGCTCAACCCCACCTGACCGACGGACGGGGTCCCTCAGACAGGGCATCCCGACCACTCCCCACCGGCACCCCGAGAGGACCATCCATGACCACACTCCACGATCTCTACGCCGAGCAGGGCCAGAGCCCCTGGCTCGACAACCTCCGCCGCGACTGGATCCAGGACGGCACCCTGGCCGGTCTGGTCGACCAGGGCATCCGGGGCATCACCTCCAACCCCACGATCTTCGCCAAGGCGATCAGCGGCCAGGACACCTACGACGAGCAGTTCCGCTCCCTCATCGCCACCACCAGCGTCGAGGACGCCTACTGGGACCTGGTGGTCGACGACATCCTGGCCGCCCTGGCCATCCTCCGTCCCACCTACGACGCCTCGGACGGGAGCGACGGCTTCGTGTCCGTGGAGGTGGCCCCGTCCCTGGCCCATGACACCGCCGGCACGACCGAGGCGGCGCGGGGTCTCCACACCCGCATCGACCGCCCGAACGTGCTCGTCAAGATCCCGGCCACCCCGGAGTGCGTGCCCTCGATCCGCCAGATGATCACCGAGGGGCGGAGCATCAACGTCACCCTGATCTTCTCCCTCACCCGCTACGCCGAGGTGATGGAGGCCTACCTGTCCGGACTCGAGGCGTTGGCCGCCTCGGGCACCGACGACCTGTCCGGCGTGGCCAGCGTGGCGTCGTTCTTCATCAGCCGGGTGGACACCGAGGTCGACAAGCGGATCGAGGCCGCCGCCAAGGATGCGCCCGGCCTCCTGGAGCTGCGGGGCAAGGCCGCGGTCGCCCAGGCACGTCTCGCCTACGCACTGTTCACCGAGACGTTCAGCGGTCCCCGCTGGGCGGCGCTGGCGGCCAAGGGCGCGCGGGTGCAACGCCCACTGTGGGCCTCCACGTCGACCAAGAACCCGGCCTACCCGGACCTCGCCTACGTCGACACCCTCATCGGCCCCGACACCGTCAACACCATGCCCGACGGGACCGTGGCCGACTTCCTCGACCACGGCACCGTGGCCCGCACGGTCGACCACGATGTCGACGGGGCCCGGTCGGTCATCGACCGGCTGGCGGCGGCCGGCATCGACATGGAGGACGTGGCGGGCGTACTCGAGACCGAAGGCGTGGCGTCGTTCGCCGCCTCGTTCGACGACCTGATGGCCTCCCTCACCACCAAGGCCGGTGAGCTCGCCGGCCGCTGACGCACCCCCTCATCCACCCCCTCATCCACGCAGCCACTACCCACCACCCGCCCCCCAACCCCTCAGGAGGAGCATCCATGAAGATCGCAATGGTCGGACTCGGCAAGATGGGCGCCAACATGTCCCAACGGCTGATCGAACACGGTCACGAGGTGGTGGCCTTCGACCTCAACGCCGACGCCCGTGCCGGTGCCGCCGGGTTCGGGGCCCAGCCCGTGGCCACCCTGGAGGAGTTGGCCGCCGCCCTCGAGCCGCCCCGCGTGGCCTGGGTGATGGTGCCCGCCGGCAAGCCCACCAACGACACCATCGCCACCATCGCCGGGCTGTTCTCACCGGGCGACGTGGTGATCGACGGGGGCAACTCCAACTACAAGGAGACCGCCCCGCTGGTGGACGAACTCGCCGCCAAGGGCATCGCCCTGGTGGACGCCGGCACGTCGGGTGGCATCTGGGGCCTGAAGGAGGGCTACTGCCTGATGGTGGGCGGCACCAAGGAGGCGGTCGCCGTCTGCGAGCCGGCCTTCCTGGCCCTGGCCCCGGAGGGGGGGTACGCCCACGTGGGTCCGCCCGGCGCCGGCCACTTCGTCAAGATGATCCACAACGGCATCGAGTACGGGCTCATGCAGGCCTACGCCGAAGGGTTCGAGATCCTGTCCGAGGCCCCGGAGTTCGATCTCGACCTCCATCAGATCTCCTCGATCTGGCGCTACGGCTCGGTGGTCCGCTCCTGGCTGCTCGACCTGGCCGAGCGGGCGCTTCGACCGGAATCGGGCTTCGACCAGATCGAAGCGGTGGTCGTCGACTCGGGCGAGGGCCGCTGGACGGTCGAGGAGGCCATCGAGCGGGGGGTGTCCGCCCCGGTCATCTCCTCTGCCCTGTTCGCCCGCTTCGCCTCGCAGAAGCCGGACGCCTTCGGGCTCCGCCTGGTGTCCGCCCTGCGCAACCAGTTCGGCGGCCACGCCTTCACCACGACGTCGGGCTCCCTCGGCGGCGAGACGGCGACCCCGTCATGACGGGACCCGAATCCATCGCCGCCGGCATGGACGCCGGACGTGACCCGGGCTCGGACACGTCGAGCGCGGCCAAGGACGAGGAGCGCACGCTGCCGCCGGTGCTGTCCAAGGCCCCTCCGGTGGCCATGGTCATCTTCGGGGCGTCCGGTGACCTGACCGGCCGGAAGATCCTGCCCGCACTGGCCCGCCTGGCCGACCGCGGCGTGCTCGACGACGGCTTCACCGTGATCGGGGTCGCCCGGACCGAGTGGAGCGACGACGAGTTCCGCGCCCACGTGGCCGAGTCCACCCCCGACGGTGGTCCGAAATGGCGGGCGCTGACCGAGCGGTTCAAGTACGTCACGGGTGAGTACGACCACCCGGACACGTTCGACCTGTTGAAGACCCACCTCGACGAGGCCGACCAGGTCGACGGAACCGACGGCAACCGGCTCTACTACCTGGCCACCATCCCCAGTGTGTTCGGCCTGGTGGCCGGGGCACTGGCCAAGCACGGCTGCAGCGGTCCGGGCGAAGGCGGCAGCTTCGCCCGCGTCGTCGTGGAGAAGCCGTTCGGCCGCGACCTCGACAGCGCGCTGGCGCTCAACGACCAGATGCACGCGGCGTTCGACGAGAGCCAGATCTACCGGATCGACCACTACATGGGCAAGGAGACCGTCCAGAACGTCCTCGCCCTGCGGTTCGCCAATGCCATCTTCGAACCCATCTGGAACCGGCGCTACGTCGAACAGGTCCAGGTCACGGTGGCCGAGAGCCTGGGCGTCGAGCACCGGGGCGGTTTCTACGAGACGGCCGGTGCGCTGCGCGACATCGTCCAGAACCACGTGATGCAGGTCCTGGCCCTGACCCTCATGGAGTCACCCACCAGCACCGATGCCGACCGCATCCGCGACGAGAAGGTGAAGCTGCTCCAGGCCATCGACATCCCGACCCCGGACGAGGCGGTCGACAAGTCGGTACGCGGCCAGTACTCGGCCGGTGTCATCGACGGCGAGCCGGTGGTCGGGTACCGCGACGAGGAGGACGTCGCCCCCGACAGCCAGATCGAGACCTACCTGGCCCTCCGCCTCCGCGTGGAGAACTGGCGCTGGGCCGGGGTCCCCATCTACGTCCGCACCGGCAAGCGCCTGCCCGCCCGGGTCACCGAGGTGGCGCTGACCTTCCGCCAGGTCCCCTTCCTGTTGTTCGACCACCGTTCCAGCCGCGACCTGCGGCCGAACACCCTCATCCTGCGCATCCAGCCCGACGAGGGGATCAGTCTCGAGTTCGGCGCCAAGATCCCGGGGGAGAAGTTCCACCTCCGGTCGGTGGCCATGGACTTCTCCTACGACGACGCCTTCGCCGGGACGGAGGCCGCCGACGGCTACGAGCGGCTCATCCACGACGCCATGGTCGGCGACGCCACGTTGTTCATCCGGTCCGACGAGGTGGAGCAGGCCTGGCGGATCGTCGACCCGTACCTGGTGGCCTGGTCCCAGCCGGGCGGTGCCCTCCACTTCTACCCGGCCGGGACCTGGGGGCCCCACATGGCCGACCTGCTGGTCGAGCGGTCGGGCGATGAGTGGCGCAATCCGGTGATGGACCTCGAGCTGAGCGGGGGCCGCCAGACCACCACGGAGCAGTGACCCCGTGATCGGCACCGTCCGTCTGGTCCCGTCGGTGCCCGACGCCTTCGCCGACCTCGTGGCCGCCGAGCTGGAGGCCGCAGCCGCACGCAGCGGTGCCGGGTCGCGCTACTCGCTCTTCCTGTCCGGGGGCGGGACGGCCACCGAGTGCTACCGGGCCCTGGCCGGGCGTCCGGGACTGCCCTGGTCCGGCGTCGAGGTCTTCCTGGGCGACGAGCGGTGCGTGCCGCCCGACGACCCCGATTCCAACCACCGCATGATCACCGAGGTCCTCCTCGACGTGGTCGGACCGGTGGGCGCCGACCACCCGATGTACACCGCCGGTCCGGCGGCCGAGGCCGCCGCCGCCTACCAGGAACTGGTGGTCGCCCTCGGCCACCCCGACCTGGTCCACCTCGGGCTCGGGCCCGACGGGCACACGGCCTCGTTGTTCCCGGGGTCCTCCGGACTGGCCGATGACGACCCGACCCACCTGGTGGTGGCGAACACCGACCCGAACGGGGTCAATCCCCACCAGCGGCTCACGCTCACCTTCGCCGGCATCGCCCGGGCGGAGCGGATCGTCGTGACCGTGGCCGGAGCCTCCAAACGCGCCGCCCTGGCCGGCATCATGGCCGGTGAGGACCTGCCGGGCGGGCGGCTGGTGGGCGACGACATCCTCTGGCTCGTCGACGCCCCGGCCCTCGGCGACGGAACACCGGACGAGGTGGGTTGACCCCACGCGGCGCCGGGGACCACCCCGCGGAACGTCCGTCGCCCATCGGGGGACCGTTGCCAACGCGTCACCGGGTCCCGTACGCTGGAATTCCCTGGGGGGACGCGGGTCGAGGCCACGCGACACGAACGTGCGGGTAGGCATCCGGACAAGGACTGAGGGGCAGCACCATGCGAGTGACACCGTCCGGACGTGCACGTCCAGGCACCTGGGCCCCACGCGCCGCTCTACTCCTGGCCGGGGTGACCACCCTCGCCGTCGCCCTGCCCGCACCGGCCGGGGCCACCTCGCCCCGCGCGGACACCGCCGTCCCCCTCTTCGCCTACGCCGACGGCACCGCCCCGTCGCCGACCACCTGTCCGGCGGACACCACGGACACTCCGACCGTCGAGTGCTCCCTCACCGACGCCCTCGACCTGGCCGGCACCCACGGTGCGGGCAACCAGGTCGTCTACCTCGCCACCCCCGGTACCTCCGCCCACTTCGTGGGCAACTGGACCCCTGACCTGTCCCACACGACGGCGGCCCATCCGATGCTCATCCAGCCGGCCCCGGGGCTGTCCTCGTCACCCGTGCTCGACGGCAACGCCGGATCCGCCACCGGCTGCCCGACCGGAGCGTGCGACGACGCCATCCTCACCACCGACGGCCCCGGTCACGTCGACCTGACCGGCTTCACCATGACGAACGCCGACAACACCGACTCGGGAACCGGTGGGGCGATCGACAACCAGGACGCCACCGTGGTCCTCACGTCGATGACCTTCTCCCACGACACCGCCGCCATCGACGGTGGCGCCATCGACTCCGGCGACGGTGCCACCGGGACGTTGACCGTCACCTCGTCGACCTTCACCTCGGACAGCGCCGCCAGTGACGGTGGTGCCATCGACAACGCCGACGGCGGCACCGGCAACTCCACCGTCACCTCGTCCACGTTCACCTCGAACTCGGCCGGCGCCGACGGTGGGGCGATCGACAACGCAGACGTCGGGACCGGCAACCTCAGCGTCACCGGCTCCACGTTCTCGTCGAACACGGCCGGCAGCAACGGCGGGGCCATCGACCATGCCGACGACGGCGAGGGCACCGCCACCGTGGCGTCCTCCACGTTCACCGGCAACACCGCCGACGACGACGGAGGGGCCATCGACAACGGCGACGACTCCGCCACCGGTCCGGCGTCCCTCGCCGTGACCGCCAGCACGTTCACCACCGACGCCGCGACCCTCTACGACGGCGGGGCCATCGACAACGCCGACGCCGGGGAGGGGACCATCACCGCGTCGGTCAGCGGTTCGACACTGACCGCCAACTCCGCCGGCAGCGACGGTGGGGCCGTCGACAACGGGGACGGGTCCACCGTCTCCAGCGCCGTGACCCTGACCACGTCGACCCTCACCGCCAACTCCGCCCTGACGGGTGGTGCGGTCGACAACGCCGACAATTCCGGGCTCGCCCAGTTGGTGGTGTCGGCCACGACCGTGTCGGGCAACAGCGGGACCGCCCCCGGCATCGAGAACGGCAACGGCACGGGCACGGTCGCCACGGCCGCCGACCTCCTCGCCGATGCCTGTGACCAGGGCACGGGCTGGACCGATGCCGGCTACGACGTCGGCGACGCCACGTGCCTCGCCGGGGGGCCGGGCAGCGTCACCTCCAGCACCGTCCCCTCCTACCTGGGAGCGCTGGCGAACAACGGCGGACCGACCAGGACCATGCTTCCCCTCACCGGGAACGCCGGTATCGGCGCCATCCCGGCGACGAAGTCGGTCACCCTCGCCGGCAAATCAGCCACCCTGTGCCCGACGACCGACCAGCGGGGCGTGGCCAGCGTGGCCGGCCGGACCTGCAGTGCGGGATCGGTCCAGGTGGCCGCACCCGTGATCACGACCGCGTCCCAGGCCACGTTCGTGCTCTCGACCCCCGGGACGTTCACCGTCCGGGCCACGGGACTGCCGGCGCCCCAGTTCTCCGAGGTGGGCACCCTCCCCCCGGGAGTGACCCTGTCGGCCGACGGCCTCCTGAGCGGCACCCCCACCAGGAGCGGGTCCTTCCCGATCACGGTGACCGCCCACAACTCCTCGGGGGCCGACGCCCACCAGGCCTTCACCCTCACCGTCGATGCGGTCCAGCTCCAGGGCTACTGGCTGGTCGGCGGCGACGGCGGGATCTTCAGCTACGGCGCCGCCCACTTCTACGGCTCCACCGGCAACCTGCACCTCCAGCGCCCGGTGGTGGCCATCACCCCGACGTCCGACCGGGGCGGGTACTGGCTCGTGGCCTCCGACGGGGGCATCTTCGCCTTCGGCGACTCGAGCTACCACGGCTCCATCCCGGGCATCGGACTGGCGCCGGCCGGGACCCCCGGCACGACCAGACGACTCAATGCCCCGATCGTCGGCATGGTGCCCTCGGTGGACGGCGCCGGCTACTTCATGGTCGCCTCCGACGGTGGCGTCTTCGCCTTCGGGGACGCCCGGTTCTCCGGATCGTGTCCCGGGATCGGCGGATGCTCGGGGGCGGCGGTGTCCGTCGTCCCGGACGCCGACGGTGACGGCTACTGGGTGGTGACGGCCACGGGCAACGTGTACGCCTTCGGCAAGGCCCCCAGCTACGGCGCACCCGGGGCCCGTTCCGTGCCGGTCACCTCGGCGGTCCGCTATCCCGACGGCTCGGGGTACTGGATCCTCTTCGCCGACGGCACCGTCTGGTCCTCGAACTCCGCCAAGGCGTTCGGCGGCCCGAGCGGTCTGGGCGGCGCCAACCCGGCCACCGCCGTGTTCGCCACCACCGACGGCAAGGGGTACTGGGTGGCCACCGCCAACGGGTCCGTGCACCCCTACGGCGACGCCACGTTCCACGGCGACCCGTCGGGCTCGGCCCTCAACGCCCCGATCATCGCCGCCAGCGGATTCTGATCCCCGTGGCGCCCGTGCGGGCGGCCCACACCGGGCGTCAGAGGATTCCACGGAGCCGGTAAGGTGTCGCCGATGCCCGCCGACGATGGCTCCACCGAGACGAGCCCCGGGGGCGTGCTCCTGCGGTCCGCACTGCTGGCCACTCCCCTGGACGACCTGATGTCGCAGGCGGCCCGGCGGCGCGACGACACGTTCGGGACCCGGATCACCTTCTCCCCCAAGGTGTTCATCCCGCTGACCATGCTGTGCCGGGACCGCTGCGGGTACTGCACCTTCGCCAAAGCGCCGGCGCGCCTCGAGTCGCCCTACCTGGGCCTCGACGAGGTCCTGGCCATCGCCCGGGCCGGACGGGCCGCCGGCTGCCACGAAGCGCTGTTCACCCTGGGTGAGGGGCCCGAGGACCGCTACCCGGCCGCGGCCGAGTGGCTCGAGGCCCACGGCTACACCTCCACGGTCGACTACCTGGCCGCCGCCTGTGCCGCCGTGCTGGAGGAGACCGGCCTGCTCCCCCACGCCAACGCCGGTGCACTGCGCGCGGCCGATCTCGCCACCCTGCGGGCCGTGTCGGCCAGCCAGGGGATGATGATCGAGTCCACCAACCCGGACCTCGACGCCCACCGCTCGGCCCCGGACAAGGTGCCGGCCCGACGACTGGAGACCCTCGAGGCCGCCGGCGAGCTGGCCATCCCCTTCACCACCGGGCTGCTCGTCGGCATCGGCGAGTCCCGGGACGACCGCATCGACACGCTCGAGGCCATCGCCGCCAGCCACGCCCGCCACGGGCACGTCCAGGAGGTGATCGTCCAGAACTTCCTGCCCAAGGCCGGCACCTCGATGCACCGGGCCGAACCGTGCCCGACCGACGAGTTCCTGTGGACGATCGCCGCGGCACGGCTGATCCTGCCCACGGACATCCACCTGCAGGCGCCTCCCAACTTGTCCGACGAGCTCCGTCCCCTGGTCGACGCCGGGATCGACGACTGGGGTGGCGTCTCGCCGGTGACGGCGGACCACGTCAACCCCGAGCGGGCCTGGCCGGCACTCGGCATCCTGCGCGCCGCCACCGAGGCGGCCGGTCATGTGCTGGCACCGCGGCTCACCATCTACCCCGAATTCGCCCTGCGACCCGACACCTGGTTGGATCCGGCCCTGCGCTTCCCGGTACTCGACGCCTCCGACGCCGAGGGGCTGGGACGCGACCACCCGTGGGCCTCGGGCGGCGAGTTCCCGCCGCCCGAACTGCTGGGTCCCTTCGTGGCGCCGGACGCCTCCGCCCGACCCGGAGTGGTCACGCTGGCCTCGACCGGTGGAGCGGTCGCCGAGATCCTGACGGCGGTCGTCGACGGGCACACCGTCGACGAGGACGAGATCGTCACCCAGTTCGGCGCCCGGGGTCCCGAGGTCCGGGCCATCGCCGAGGTGGCCGACCAGCTCCGCCACGACATCGTGGGCGACGAGGTCACCTTCGTCGCCAACCGCAACATCAACTACACCAACGTGTGCACGTTCAAGTGCAAGTTCTGCGCCTTCTCGAAGGGTCCGCTCTCCCTCAACCTCCGGGGCACGCCCTATCTGTTGGAGCTCAGCGAGATCACCGACCGGGTGGCCGAGGCCGAGGCCATGGGGGCCACCGAGGTCTGCCTGCAGGGGGGCATCCACCCGAAGTTCGACGGCGACTACTACCTCGAGGTGATCAAGGCCGTCCGCGAGGCCTCCCCCACCATCCACATCCACGGCTTCACCGCCCTCGAGGTCACCGAGGGCGCCCGTCGCTCCGAACTGCCGCTCGCCGACTACCTGATCCTGCTCCGCGACGCCGGGCTGCGCACCATCCCGGGCACCGCCGCCGAGATCCTGGACGACGAGGTGCGGGCCGTCATCTGCCCCGACAAGATCGACACCGAGGAGTGGCTGGAAGCCCACCGTACGGCGCACTCGGTCGGACTCAACTCCAACGTCACCATCATGTTCGGTTCGGTCGAGCAGCCCCGATCGTGGGCCCGCCACCTCGTCCGCACCCGTGACCTCCAACGCGAGACGGGTGGGTTCACCGAGTTCGTGCCGCTCCCGTTCGTGCACATGGCCACGCCGATCTACATCCAGAAGAAGGCCCGGCGGGGCCCGACCTTCCGCGAGACGGTCCTCATGCACGCCGTGGGTCGGATCGCCTACCGGGGGACGATCGACAACATCCAGCTGAGCTGGGTGAAGATGGGCGCGGCCGGGGCCCGTCAGCTGCTGCGGTCGGGCGTCAACGACCTGGGCGGGACCCTCATCGACGAGAACATCTCCCGGGCCGCCGGTGCGAGCCACGGCCAGATGATGGACGCCGACTCCTTCCGGGCCCTGGTGACCCCCCTCGGGCGCACGCTGGCCCAGCGCACCACCCTGTACGGACGGGTCGTCCATCCCGACGGCCACGACTCCGTGCTCGCCGGCGCCCGCTGACATGACCCCGTCGTCCTCGGTCCCCGAGGGGACGGACGCGCCCGACGGCGAAGCGTC
>Ga0302267_10006413_pt1 | contig 11943 bp, 11 predicted proteins | sample III_Bog_E1_3_FD_194555 | JGI IMG/M metagenome (GOLD analysis project Ga0302267, IMG submission 194555) | Peat permafrost microbial communities from Stordalen Mire near Abisko, Sweden - III_Bog_E1_3 | ecosystem: Environmental > Terrestrial > Soil > Wetlands > Peat | place: Sweden: Abisko... | reverse complement strand
ATTTACAACTACTTCAAGCATTTCGGATACAAGACCGTGGTCATGGGCGCCAGCTTCCGCAACACAGGCGAGATCACCGAGCTCGCCGGCTGCGACCTGCTCACCATCTCACCGCAACTGCTCGCCGAGCTTGAATCCACCCAGGCCGACCTGCCCCGCAAGCTCGATCCCGATGCCGCAAAGTCGCTGAACATCGGCAAAATCCCCATGGACAAGGACGTCTTTGAAGCCATGCACGCCGCCGACCGCATGGCCACCGACAAGCTCAAAGAAGGCATCGAAGGCTTCTCCGCCGCCCTCGTCAAGCTTGAAGGCCTGCTCGCCAAGCGCCTCGCCGAACTTGAACAGCGCACCCCCGCCACCGTCTGAGCAGCGCGCCACCCGCCGCAAACACCCCGTGCCCCATCCATTCGCCGGCCGCTTGGCGAATGGGTGGGAAACCACGAACCTCCTGCGAGCCAAGAGCGAGTCCGCCGCGGCGGACCGCACCGCAGGTGCCTCGCAATCGTTCCCGTCCTCTGCTAACAATCTTGATTCGCCCCTCTTTATATTCACCACTTTTCCGATAAGCTCAGTGTCAAAGCACGATAAACAGGCACTGGCTCGCCGTCTTCCTGCATCTCACTCCACAGGCTGCCGGCCGTTGCCTCACAGGCGATACGGCTGCGCGTGCAGCCTTGGGAGGTGTGTATGCAGACCCCGTCTCATCCGCTCGAGCCCTTTTTCCAGCAGGCTGTGCGCAACAGCTACGAAGGCAAGCTGGGACTCAACGACCCCGACGTCACCGCCTACGTTGCCCGCCTCCTCTGCGAGTTCTCGCAATCCGACCGCCTCTACAAAGTGCGCGACGAAGTCGGCCGCCCCATCGATGAGCTCACCGAGATGATCTCCGCCTCTGACCCCATCAACGGCACCGCGCCCTCGTTCGATGCCGAGCGCGCGCTGCGCAAGCATATCGGCGACTACGCCCTCTTCGTCGCCGGCATGTATCCGGAAGCCATGGCCTCCGGCCGCCGCGAGCGCCGCCATCAGCCCTCGCTCGGCGAACTGATCGCCGCCGGCAAGGAGAGCTACTTCATCGTCAGCCAGTTCAACCTCTTCGAATACGAGCAGGAAGCGCCGCTCTTCGCGCGCCTCTCCGACCGCTTCGAGCGCTGCATCCTCGGCCTCACGCTCGTCCGCGAAGAGCTAGGCCCCCGCAAGCCCCTCCTGCTGCCCGAAACCATCAACTAGCAAGCTCGCAAAGAGCAGCAAAAGCCCCAGGTCTGCCTTCGCGGCAATGACCTGGGGCTTTTTATTCCCTAATCCCTGTTCCCTGCTCCCTGCCTTTTCACTCCGACCACACCCCGAGCACATTCCCCGCCCCGTCGGAGAAATGGAACCGCCTTCCGCCCGGAAACTCAAACGTCGGCACAACCACCCCGCCGCCCTCCAGCCTGATCGCAATCTCCGTGGCTTCCAGGTCCGACGAGTAGAGCACAACCAGCGGCCCTATCTTCGCCGAGTTGTCGTGCGGCTCGCACCGTACAAACCCGCCGTCGATCCCCGCGCCCTGAAAGCTCACGTAGTCCGGCCCATAGTCCACAAAGCTCCAGCCGAAGACGGCCGAATAGAACTTCTTGCTCTGCGCAATGTCGATGGAATGAAACTCGATGTAGTTGATCTTGTGGTGATGTCCTGCCTGGCTCATTCGTCTCTCCTCTCTGTTCTGATGCAGATTGACTCAAGGGGAGAGGCGTCGCGAGTTCCAGCGTCCAAAATGGAAGCGCGCAGGCACACCTTTCCCAGGTGCTCTGATGCGCCCCCATCCACATTCCCTCAGCAGCAGGAGAGTGCAGGTAGAGCCCGCTCATCTTCGTCCCGGCGCGCGGACTCGCGAGGTACCAGAACAACGTAGCAGAACTTCGCAATGCGTTGCAATCAGGATTTGAATTCGTTCACTGCAAACTTGCCGAACACCGCTCGTGCCGACAGCACGGAGCATCGCAGCAATCTAGTGTCCCAGCCACACTTGAATCCCACCCGTGATCGAACGCCCCGGCATGGCCACGCCGTTGATCTGCTGGTAGCCCGTGTTGCTCAGATTGCCCAGCCGCACATACGGCCGCACTCGCCCCGAGCCCCGCGCCAGCGCCGCATCCCACACCGGATACGCGTTCGCATTCCACGGCGCAACGCCCGCCTGCTGATACATCTTCACCACTTCAACTGCATTGGTCGCCACAAGCCCATGGGGCAGCTCGGCTGTCCAGGTAGCGCGCAAATTCTGCGCCGGATAGTTAAGCGCGTACTCCGATTGCAGCCCGTTCAGCGCAGGCTGCGCGCCCGACAGTCCCGTCCACGCCGCGCGGATCGTCTGCGACTTCGCAGGCTTCCACGTCACCAGCGCTTCACTCCCCGCAAAGCGCGGCCCGCTCAGGTTCGCCGCCTGCCACTGCGCCGCCGGCGACGCGCGCAGATAGTCAATCGTGTCATGCTGCCGGTTGTAGAAACCCGTCACAGAAACCGTAAGCCGGCTCCCCGCAATCCAGTCCACGCCGCCCTCGCCCGACCACGCCGACTCCGCCTTCAGATTCGCATTCCCCACCGTCGTCGGGTCCGAGTAGTAAAGATCCGTGTACGTCGGAATCCTCAATCCATACCCGCCATTGGCGCGCAACTTCAGCGTCTTCGTCACCCGCACACTCGCCCCCAGGTGCGGCGCAAACGCCCCCTCCGGCCCACCGGAAAACATCTCCTCGCGCCCGCCCACTGACAGATTCCAGCGCGCCTTCGCCGGCCGCAGGTTCAGGTCCGCATACCCCGCGCCCCGGTTGCGCGCATGCAGCCCCAGGTTGTTGCTGCGGATACTGTCCCCGTCCCCCTCCAGGCCAAGCAGCAGTACCGACGTCGTTGCAAGCGGAACTGTATGGCTCAGCGAAGCCTGCCACGACCCGTCGATGTGATTGTTCTCGTACACCGCCGGATCGTCGCGCAGCAGCACAAACTCGTCCGTGTGGCGGCGATAACCAAACGCCGCGACTGTCCGCGCGCCCAGTTGCTGACGCGCCGCCGAGAACCATCCCTTGGTCCGCTCCCACGATTCGTACGGGCCGTAAAACTGGTTCGCGCCAAAGGCCCGGTCGCTCGCCGCAACCAGCACATCGGTGATCCCCAGCCGCGTCCCCACCCAGTTCTCGATCGACGAATCCTCATTGCGATAATCGCGATCCGCCGTAAAGCCCGTCGAATAATTGCGGGTCGCTGTCAGCCTGCCGCTCCAGCGCGCGCACGCCACGCCCGCCACCACCGACTCCTCATTGGCGCCAAAGCTGCCCTCACCCGCGCGCAGCCGCAGTGAAGTTGCGGCGGGCGCAGCCGTGATGAAGTCAACCACGCCGCTCAACGCATCCACGCCATGCAGCGTCGAGCCCGCCCCGTGCAGCACTTCAATTGAATCCATCGCGTCCAGCGGGACAGGCAGATCGAGATTGTGGTGCGAGGTCTGCGCGTCGTCCATGCGAAAGCCGTTGAGCAGCACCAGCGCCTGCTCAAACGTGCCGCCGCGCAGCACAATGTCCGCCTGCCCCCCCCCCGCTCCGCGCTGCTCCAGGAAAACCGATGAGTCCGCGCGCAGCAAATCCTGCTCGGAGGCGAGCCTGAGCGCCTGCCCCGCCGCCGGCAGCACCTCCACCGAAACCACCGACTCAGCCAGCGGCGTCGGAACTGCAGCCCCCAGCACCACCACCGTCTCCGTCGGCGAAGGAAGCGCCGCCCCCTGCGCGGTTATCGCCGCTTGAGCAAAGCCGCGACTTGCCGACATCACTTGAACCATCAACAACGCGATCCAAACCGCACGACAGGCCTTGATTCTCATAGCTTCGACCATCTTCAGTCCGGCGGCAGTCGCCAGGCAACGGCAATTTGGTATTGTATTAAATAGTTGAGGTATTCAATTAAAGGATGAATTCATGCGCATCGACGCGTTTCTTCACGAAAGCCCCATGTTTGCCGTTAATCGCGCCGCGCGCCGGTTTGAGTCCCTCACGACTCAGGTTCTCGCCGGCGACGATCTGAGCTTCCTTGAGGGCCTGGTCCTCGCCGCCATGTTCTTTGAAGCGCCGCGCCTGGTCAAGCCCTCGCAGCTCGCGGAGACATTTGCCACCACCCGCGGCAACATCAGCCACTGCGTCTCGTCGCTCGAATCCAAGGGGCTCCTGCAGAGAAAGATCGACCCCGACGACGCCCGCGCCTATCTGCTCACCCTCAAGCCGCAGGGCAAAAAATGCGCCATGCGCGTGATCGGCACGTTTGACAAGCTGCAGAAGATCTTCGAAGACGAAGTCGGCAAGACCGCTCTGCGCGAGGCGCTCAAAACCCTCCGCCAACTGGATGCACTGAGCGCGGGGAAATAAAGCCATCCCCATCCGCAAAGGCGCCGCGCTCTCAAATAGGAACCGCTTCGCAGCCGGTTAGAGAATGTACCGCGACAGGTCCTGATCCTTCACCACTGACGCCACCATCTGCTTCACATACTCGGCGCCAATCAGAAACGTCTTCTCCGGCCCCGACGCAGTCATGCGCTCCTCATACGGCAACGGCGTGGAGGACTCAGCCTTGATGGCCTCGTTCAGCGCCGCGGCAGCTTCCGCGTCCGGCGCGCGGCGCGCAACATCCGGCGCCAGGAAGCTCACATCCTCAAGAACCCGCTCCATGATCGTATGCAGCCGCCGCGCGCCAATATTCTCCGTCTGCTCATTCACCTTGAAAGCAAACTCCGCCATCTCGCGCAGCGCTTCCGGCGCAAACTCCAACCGCACACCCTCGGTCTCCAGCAACGCCGCGTATTGCTTGGTCAGCGACGCCTTCGGCTCCGTCAAAATCCGCAGAAAATCATCGACAGTCAGCGATTGCAACTCCACACGAATCGGAAACCGTCCCTGCAACTCGGGAATCAGATCGCTCGGCTTCGACACATGAAACGCGCCCGCGGCGATGAACAGAATGTGATCGGTGCGCACCATCCCGTAGCGCGTGTTCACCGTCGTGCCTTCCACGATCGGCAGAATGTCGCGCTGCACGCCCTCGCGCGAAACATCCGGCCCATGCCCGCCCTCGCGCCCGGCAATCTTGTCAATCTCATCGAGAAAAATAATCCCGCTGGACTCGACCTTTTCAACGGCTACGCGGTTCACCTGGTCCATATCGATCAGGCGGCCTTCCTCTTCCTGCACCAGGTAGTCGAACGCGTCGCCCACCTTCATCTTCCTCTTTTTCGAACCACCCCCGAACAGGTTCGGCAGCATGTCCTTGAGGTTCATCTCCATGTCTTCAAGGTTCTGGTTCGAGATGATGCCGAACTGCGGCGCCCCGCGCTCGCGCACGTCCAGCTCCACCTGCCGGTCGTCCAGCTTGCCTTCGCGGAACTGCGTGCGCAGCTTCTCCCGCGAGCGCTGGTAGCTGTCCGATCCAGGCAGCGTGAGCTGCCCCTCCTGCGCCGGTGGCGTTGGCGGCGGAGGCGGCAGCAGCACATCCAGCAGCCGCTCCTCGGCGTTCATCTCCGCCTTGTCTTCCACTTCCTCAAGCCGCTCCTCGCGCACCATGTCGATGGCGATCTCCACCAGGTCGCGAATCATCGACTCCACATCGCGGCCCACATAGCCCACCTCGGTAAACTTCGAGGCTTCGACCTTCAAAAATGGCGACCCGGTCAGCTTCGCCAGCCGTCGCGCAATCTCGGTCTTGCCCACGCCTGTCGGCCCAATCATGATGATGTTCTTGGGCATGATGTCGTCGGCGATATCCGGCGGCAGCTTCTGCCGCCTCTGCCGGTTGCGCAGCGCAATGGCCACCGCGCGCTTGGCGGCCTTCTGTCCAACCACGTGCTTGTCGAGCTCGGCCACAATCTCGCGCGGCGTCAGCTCGTCCAGCGAGAGTTCCTGTTCTTCAGCGGATGCGGGTAAGTAAATTGCCATGGGGATGTTCGTAACTCCAGTGATCAGGCGGTTCGGAAAGATGGGCGCAGTTCTTTGCGGACCACCAGCTTCAGGCCCGACCAGGTTTCATCAATGGCGCAAACCTTCACGTCGACAAAGGGTGTCTTCAGTGCGATCGCGCGAATCGCGTTGTCGCTCAAATCGGTTTCTACGCGAGAGGATTTCTTGGGCCACGCAGCCCATATCGTGCCATCGGGCTTCACGGCCGTTTGAAGCGCGGCAAAGCCCGCCGTAAATTGACGCAGCGACGTTGCAAAAAGCAACGCCACATCCAAATCTCTTGCTGCGCGCACCGTCGGAAGACCGCGCAGCTCCGCAGGCATTGCCGCCGGAGCGTTCTTCACCAGCACGCGATCTCCGTCTTTGATGCCCAGCTTCTTCACCAGTGGCGTCCCCGAGTATCCTGTCATCGCGCTGCCTGCGTTTGCATCGCCGGGAAAACTACTTCAGTTCCTCAAGCGTGATGCGGTCATTGGTATAAATGCAGATGTCCCCGGCAATCTTCATCGCTTTCTCGGCAATCTCGCGAGCACTCAGATCGGTGTTTTCCAGCAGCGCGCGCGCCGCGGCCGTCGCATAGCTGCCGCCCGAGCCAATCGCCGCCAGCGGCTCGTCCGGGTCTATCACGTCCCCCGAACCCGAAATCAGAAACGTCTGCCCCTTGTCGGCCACCAGCAGCAGAGCCTCCAGGTTGCGCAGCATCTTGTCCGTGCGCCAGTCCTTGGCCAGTTCCACAGCAGACCGGTTCAGGTTCCCTGCATACTGCTCCAGCTTCGTTTCAAAGCGTGAAAAAAGACTGAATGCGTCCGCCGTCGATCCCGCAAAGCCGGCCAGAATCTTGTCTTGATACAGCCGCCTGATCTTCTTCGCCGAGTGCTTCAGCACGTGATCGCCCAGCGTCACCTGCCCATCGGCGGCCATCACCACCTCGCCGTTGCGGCGCACGCAGATCACAGTCGTCGAGCGGATCCGATTCCGCGCCCGCAGACTCTTCCGGGAATCCTGTGCCCGATTGGAACTTTCGTCCGAAACCACTGAAAAACCTCCGGAAAGAGAGCCTCCGGCAAGGGGAGGAGCTCGTTGAAGACGCAGTCACGAGTATAGCGCAGCGGGAAACCGCTTCGCTGCCCGCACCGGTGCACGTTGCCGCAGTCGCCCTGCGATATCCTCTAGGTGGAACAACTGGGAAGTGTTCTCCCTGCCCATGCCCACGCACAATGCAAATCCCTGGGTGATCGGCGCTGGCCTTGTTGTGTTGGCCGCCTTGACCGCGCTCGTGCTGTGGCAGTGGCTGCGCAAGCACCCCTCGGCCGAAGAACTCGAGCGCGTGCGCCGCCAGTTCCTGGTTCAATCCGGACGCATTGTCGACGGCATGCTCCTCGACGTCTGCGAAGTCGATGCCGACGACGGCCGCACCCTCACCATGCTCCTCTTCAGCTACCGTATCGGCGGCGTGGACTACGAGTGCTCGCAGGACGTGACCGACATGCGCGAGGTCGTCGACACCACCCAGATCCGCGCCGGCTTCCCCTGCTCGGTCCGCTACCAGCCCGGCAACCCGCAGAACTCCATCGTCGTCGCCGAGCACTGGACAGGCCTGCGCATCGGCCTGCCCCAGCTCCCCGTCTACGACGACCCCGACCCCATCGACCTCAGCCACCTCCGCCCCGGTAGAGGATAAGGCGATGCATTGGTGGCAAATCCCTTTGTTCGTCTTGGTCGCGGCCTGGGCGCTTTACCTTTACTCCACCCCAAGCAAGACCGTGCTCGGGCGCCTGGCAAATATCCGTGAGTGGTTACGTTCGCGAAAGATGTGAACCAGCCGGGTGCCCCATCCTTCTAGCGTTCCTGGCTCGAAGGGCGGAGGCCCGCGAACCTGCTGACGCGCAAGCGTCGTCTGCCCCACCCAGGTGGTTTTGCGCCAATACCCACCCCCGGTATACTAGACACATGCATGTCCACGCAGCGCCCTCGGGTTCCGCAGCCGACCGCACCAAGTCCGTGCTGCGCGTCTCGCTGGTGGCCACACTGGCTTATGTTGTCGTCACGCTTGTCGCCGGCCTCCGCGCCCACTCGCTCGCGCTCTTGTCTGAAGCCGGCCACAACGCCTCCGACTTTCTCGCCCTCCTGCTCAGCTTTGCCGCTGTCTACTTCCAGACCCGCCCTGCCTCGGACTCCAAGACCTTCGGCTATCAGCGCGCCGGCGTACTCGCCGCCTTCATCAACGCCGCCACGCTCATCGTCATCTCGCTGTGGATCGCCATCGAAGCCATTCACCGACTATCAGCACCCGTCGCCGTGCAGCCCCGCCTCATGATGATCGTCGCCGCCGCCGGCGTCGTCATGAACGGCGTCATCGCCGCGCTGCTCTGGGGCGTGGCCCGCGACGTCAACATGCGCTCCGCCTTTCTGCACATGGCCGGCGACACGCTCTCAACCGCCGCCGTCATCGCCGGCGGCGCAGGCATCCTGTTCACCGGCCAAAACTGGATCGACCCGGTCCTCTCGCTGGTGATCGCCGCGCTCATCCTCTGGTCCAGCCTCGGCATCGTCCGCGAGACGCTCAACATCCTGCTTGAAGGCACACCCCGCGATTGCTCGCTCCGTGAGATTCGCGCCGGCATGGAAGCCGTCGAAGGCGTCATGAACGTCCACGACCTCCACGTCTGGAGCCTCGGCTCGCAGTCCCGCGCCCTGGCCTGCCACGTCTGCATCGCCGACATTCCGCCATCCGAGAGCGCCTGCATCCTCGTCGCGCTCCAACACGTGCTCAAAGTGCACTTCCACATCGCCCACACCACCATCCAGTTTGAGCACACCGGCTGCGGCGAGCTCGATGGCTGCGTGGTCCCCATCGAAGAGATGGCCGCATCGGAGTCCGCACGTGCCCATCACCACGGCCACGCGCACTGATTCGTCCATCAGAAAGACCCATGGAACTCATCGCCGGCAATAGCCGCGCTCCCCTCACGGCCGCTCGCTGTGCCGCAATCAAACTCAGTTGTGAATCGGTTTGACGCCTCACTTATAGATAGGTAACAACTAATAGAATAGTTGTTAAGAACTAAGTCGGAACTTACAAATTTTCTAAGTTCATCGCTCACACTCCGGGCAATCCTCTGTCTATCTGGGTAACTTTCACTGGAGGACTTACCGTGAGTTACAAGAAGTCAGCAAGCCTGTCGCTCTCATTCGCATTTTTCGTTTCCTGCTTGATCCCGCTCAACTGCCTCGTCTCTTCCGCACGCGCGCAAACCGGCGATCCCGCCCCGGCGCAAAAGAAGTTCACCCCCTCGGCGGATCTCTCGCTTGGCGGCTTCGGCCAATTGACGGCCACGCGCACCCCTGCCACCACCAATGTCTACGGCCTGACCGGAACCGGATTCACCCAGACCACGCAAGGCGCGGCTGCATCGGCCGGCCTGCTGGCCACATTTCACCAGTCGCTCCGGCCGTGGCTCGGTTACAACGCCAACTTCGGCTTCACGCGGCTCACCGAGCAGTATTCCAACGGCATGCAATTTGTCCCCAACTCCACCTCGGGGTTATCGCCGTCCTCCAGCTTTATTCGCGGAGCAGTCAGAACCAATATGTATGAGGCCACAGTTGCCGCTGTATTAGATGGCCCGCGTAGCCGGCGCTTCAGCACCTTTACCCAGGTCGGCGGCGGTGGACTCTTCTTCGATCCGCTGAGCAGCATCCAGGGCGCCCGGCAGCAGGTCCGGCCGGCTCTGCTCTTCGGCGCCGGCGCTAACTTCAAGCTCACCCCGCGCCTCGACCTGCGCGCCGAGTACCGCGGCCTGCTCTATAAGAGCCCGGACTTTACCCTGCCCGATATCTATCCCGGCCTGTCCCCGACAAGCCAGTTCCCGATGACTCGCCTGTTCACCGTCACCAGCGAACCCACCATCAGCCTGGTCTATCACCTCGGCCATGCGCAACCAGCCCCGGCATCGCAGCACAAGTTCTAACCGGGACAATCGCGCCCATGCGAGCGGATAGCGAGTTCGCCGCGGCGAACCCCACCGCAGATGGTTACTGCCGCGTCTGCTCGGCAATCAGCTGCTGAAAGGCAGGCATGCCGCGCAGCACGGCAAACTCGCTGTCGGCCTCAATCTTCTTGGTGCTGATGAATCCCTCATTCAGCGCCATGCGCAGGTAGTCGATCGCGCAGTCGTTCATCCCCGCGCGCGCGCACCCCTTGGCCATGTAGTAGTTCATCGCCCCGCGCTCTTCTACTGACGCCGGGTTCTGCACGCGCGGCCCGCTGCTCGTCTTGAAGATGCCAGGGTCGATCTCCAGCGCCGTCTTGTAGGCTTCCCAGCCCTTCTTGAACTTGCGCTGCGCCAGCAGGTTGGTGCCCAGATTCTTGTTGATCAGCGCCGAGCGGGGATCAAGCTTGAGCGCCCTTTTATAAAGCCGCTCCGCGCTGCCGTATTCCTTCTCCGCGTCGTAAATCGTCCCCAGGTTATTCAGTACCCGCGAGTTCTTCCCGTCCAGCCGCAGCGATGCCTGGTAGCAGCGCGCCGCATCGACCAGGTTGAACATCAATTGGTAAGCAATCCCCATCTTGTTCCACACGTCCGGTGAGTTCGATGGGGCCCGCTTATACGCCTCGATGGCTGCCTGGTAGCGCTGCCGCCCCATCAACGCATCGCCCACCTCTTCCGGCGTAGGCGGCGGCTGCGGCGCCAGTCCGCTTGGCAGCGTGGCCGCGGCCGGCGCCGTGATCGGAGCCGGCGCCGGCGCGGAAATCTGCATCGCTTCCTGCACGGCCGGCAGGGCCGGACTCCAGGCATCCGGGTTCTGCGTTCGCACCGCGCTCGAATGCGCAAGAACTGGTAGAGCGAGGGCCGCCAAAACCGTGAGCGCCGGCAGCCCGTAGCGCCGCATGTGCCAACTCATATTCCCTCCTTCAAGAAGGAACCCGAGCGATCCATCCACCCCGTCGCCCATTCCCATGCGAACTCCCCCACATTAGACCACCAAACAGCTCCCGCATGCCGCAAAAAGTGGTGCCCATCCCCGCCCGGACCGGCAAAATGCGGGAATCCACCCGCTGCAAGGTAGACTGTTTCCCAAGCGGGCGCCCCAGCCCGCCGGAGGCCAACCCATGAGCTCCACCGGAGAGTGTTGTCGTCAGTTGGACGTTTCTGCTCGCTTCAGCAGCGTGCGCCAGCGCACCCTCGCCCTCTGCGCGCCCCTCACCCCAGAGGACATGATGGTCCAGTCCTGCCCCGAGGCCTCGCCCGCCAAGTGGCACCTGGCCCACACCGCCTGGTTCTTTGAGTCCTTCATCCTCCGCGAATTTCTGCCCGGTTATCGCCTCTTCAATCAGGACTTCCCCTGGCTCTTCAACAGCTACTACCAGAGCTTTGCCGCCTTCCCTGAGAAGCGCCTTCGCTCCTCTTTCTCCCGCCCCTCGCTCGATGAAGTTCTGGCCTATCGCGCCCACGTCGATCGCGGCATCGAAGACCTGCTTGACCACCTGCACTCCGCCCCTCCCGATCACGAGGCCCTCCTTCGCATCGAGCTCGGCGCCAACCACGAAGAGCAGCACCAGGAGCTGCTCCTCACCGACATCCTCCACGCCCTCTACACCAACCCCCTCCGCCCCGCCTACCTGCCTCTCGCCGATGAAGCGAATGCCGCCGGTCCCTCGTCCGCCGCGGCGGAGGTGCCGAGGGAAACCGCACTCCGTTACGACACCTACCCCGGCGGCCTCATCGAAGCCGGATACTCCGGCCCCGGCTTCTGCTTCGACAACGAGCGCACCCGCCACCGCGTCTGGCTTGAGCCCTGCCAGCTCGCCACCCGTCTCGTCACCTGCGCCGAGTTTGCCGCCTTCATCGCCGATGGCGGCTACCGCCGTCCCGAGCTCTGGCTCTCCGCCGGCTGGGACGCCGTCCAGACCCTCAAATGGCGCGCGCCCCTCTACTGGGACCAGGCCGAGGGCGGCGACGGTCGC
>Ga0302267_10006406_pt1 | contig 11947 bp, 10 predicted proteins | sample III_Bog_E1_3_FD_194555 | JGI IMG/M metagenome (GOLD analysis project Ga0302267, IMG submission 194555) | Peat permafrost microbial communities from Stordalen Mire near Abisko, Sweden - III_Bog_E1_3 | ecosystem: Environmental > Terrestrial > Soil > Wetlands > Peat | place: Sweden: Abisko... | reverse complement strand
CAGCCTCCACCCCCCTCCAAGGAGACCCCCATGACCACCGTGACCGAACCGACCGGACCACCGGCACACCTCAACCCCCGAGAAGCGGACCCCAAGCGGTGGGCCGCCCTGGCGGTCATCGCCGTCGCCCAGCTGATGGTGGTGCTCGACGCCTCCATCGTCACCATCGCCCTCCCGTCGGCCCAGCGGTCGCTGCACATCTCCACCGACAACCGTCAGTGGATGGTGACGGCCTACACCCTGGCCTTCGGCGGCCTGCTGCTGCTCGGTGGTCGGATCGCCGACTACGTCGGTCGTAAGCGCATGTTCATCATCGGCCTGCTCGGGTTCGCCGGTGCCTCCGCCCTCGGAGGTGCCGCGGTCAACGCGCCCATGCTCTTCGGAGCCCGCGCCCTGCAGGGTGCGATGGCGGCCATGCTCGCCCCCGCCGCGCTGTCCCTCATCACCGTCACCTTCACCGAGGTGAAGGAGCGGGCCACCGCCTTCGGCGTCTACGGCGCCATCGCCGGCGGTGGGGCGGCCATCGGCCTGATCATGGGCGGCATCCTGACCCAGTACGCCTCGTGGCGCTGGTGCCTCTTCGTCAACGTGCCGATCGCCATCGTGACCGCGTTGGTGGCCCTGCCCATCGTCCGGGAGAGCAAGGCGGACGGGAACACGAGCTACGACATCCCCGGTGCGGTCACCGTCACCGCGGGTCTCGTGTCCCTCGTCTACGGCTTCACCCAGGCCGCCCAGCACGGCTGGACCGCCACCAGCACGCTGTCCTACCTCGGTGCCGCCGTGGTGCTGCTGACCGCCTTCGTGCTCATCGAGCTGCGGACGAAGAACCCGCTGCTGCCGATGCGGGTCGTCCTCGACCGCACCCGGGGCGGGTCGTTCCTGAGCTCGCTGATGGTGGGCTCGGGCCTGATGGGGATGTTCCTCTTCCTCACCTACTACTTCCAGGAGAACCTGGGGTACTCGGCCCTCAAGACGGGCTTCGCCTTCCTCCCCTTCTCGGCCGGCATCATCCTGGCCGCCGGGGCGTCGTCGAAGATCCTGCCCCGGACCGGTCCGAAGCCCCTCATGGTGACCGGGTTCAGTGCCGCCGCCCTGGGCATGGTGTGGCTGACCCAGATCGGCGCCCACACCGCGTTCGCCAGCCACGTGCTGCCCGCCGAGATCCTGATGAGCCTCGGCATGGGACTGGCCTTCGTCCCCATGAGCAGCACCGCCCTGTTCGGGGTGCCCGCCCACGACGCCGGTGTGGCTTCCGCCACCTTGAACACCACCCAGCAGATCGGGGGCTCCCTCGGGACCGCCCTGTTGAACACGGTGTTCGCCTCGACCACGGCGGCCTACCTGGCCACCCGTGTCGGGACCCCGGCGGTGCGGGAGGCGGCCCAGATCCACGGCTACACCGTCGGGTTCGCCATCGGTGCGGTGTTCCTGGCCATCGCCGCCCTGTCGGCCGGCTTCCTGATCAACGCCAAGAAGGAAGACATGACCGAGATGGGGGAACTGGCACTCGCCGTGGCCTGAGTCACCCGATCATCAGTCGTCACCGGCCGGCACCGCTCCCTCCCCGGAGAGGTGCCGGCCGGTGCGCGTGCGGGGCCCGGCCGGGGTGGTCGCCCCGCGGCCCCGTCGTCCGTCAGTCGGCCGGTACCCGCTCCACGCGGACACCGGGGAAGTCGGCCTGCTCGCGCCACCGCTCGAGGTAGCCGACGTAGTCGAGCAGGCTCCCGGTGTAGGTGAGGTTCCGGGCCGCCCGGCCGTCGATGGCCTGCTGCTCGCTGTTGTAGAAGCTGGGTGTGCAGGCCTGGAAGTAGCGGGCGTTGCCCATGCCCACACCGAGCAGGATCTGGAGCCACTCCTCCTCGGCGTCCTCCTCGGGTTCGATCTCGACGATGCCCTGCTCGGTGCAGGCCTCGATGATCGTGGCCACGTGCCGGGCCGACTCGGACAGCAGGTGGGAGAAGTTCGTGCCGAACCCACCCTGGACGAGGCTGATCAGCAACAGGTTGGGGAACCCGCTGGCCAGCACCCCGTGCAGGGTGTGGGCGCCCTTGGCCCAGCGCTCGGACAGGCTGACGCCGTCCCGACCCTTGGGGTCGAAGCCCAGCCGGTGGTGGAGGTCGGTCGTGACCTCGAACCCCGAGGCGTAGATGAGGAGGTCCACCGGGTACTCGACCCCGTCGACGACCGGGCCGCGTTCGGTGCAGCGGTCGACGCCCTGGCCGTTGGTGTCGACCAGGTGGACGTTCGGCCGGTTGAACGCCGGCAGGTAGTCGTCGTGGAAGCAGACGCGCTTGCAGTGCTTGCCCCAGTAGGGCTTGAGCTTCTCGGCGGTCTCGGGGTCCTCCACGATCTCGTCGACCCGACGACGGATGGCCTCCATCGACTCGAAGTCGGAGCGCTCGAGTTCGGCGGCCTCCTCGGCGCTCGACGCACTCTGGGTGTCGACCCACAGCAGCTCGGTCCAGCCGTCGTGGACCAGGTCCACCTCGGGTTGGGCACCGGTGACCGCCTGGGTGAAGTTCACGATCCGCTCGTGCTGCCATCCGGGCTTCAGGCTCTCGAACCACTCGACGTCGGTGGGCTGCTGGTTGCGGACGCCGACGGCCCCCGGGGTGCGCTGGAAGACGTAGAGCTCCTTGGCCACCCGGGCGATCTGGGGCACGACCTGGACGGCGGTGGCCCCGGTGCCGATGATGCCGACCCGCTTGTCGGCCAGGTGGTCCATGGGCTCGGTGGGGCTGCCGCCCGTGTAGCCGTAGTCCCACCGGCTGGTGTGGAAGGCCTTCCCCGCGAAGTCCTCGATGCCGTCGATCCCGGGCAGCTTGGCCTTGTGCAGGATGCCCCCGGCGAGGACGAAGAACCGTGTCGACAGGTGGTCGCCCCGGCTGGTGGTCACCTGCCAGCGACGGCTGTCGGCGTCCCACTCGGCGCCGGTCACGTCGGTCTGGAAGAGGGCCTTCGGGTAGAGGTCGAACGTGCGCGCCATCAGCTTGGAGTACTCGAAGATCTCCGTGGCGCTCGAGTACCGCTCGGTCGGCATGAAGCCGGTCTCCTCGAGCAGGGGAAGGTAGGTGTAGGACTCGACGTCGCACATGCAGCCCGGGTAGCGGTTCCAGTACCAGGTGCCCCCGAAGTCGCCGGCCTTCTCGATGATGCGGATGTCGGTGATCCCGTGCTTGCCGAGGTCGATGGCCGTGAGCATCCCGGCGAACCCGCCACCCACGATGACGACGGTGGTCTCCTCGACGATCGGGTCCCGCGTGAACCCGGGCTCGACGAACGGGTCGCGGTCGAGCTCCTCGTCCAGTTCGCGCCACTGGGCCATGCCGTCGGGACGGATCCGCTTCTGCTGCTCACGTCGGTACCGCTCACGCAGCTCGTCGATCGAGGGGCTTCCCTCGGTTCCGCTCCGCTCCATTGCTGTCTGCCTTCCCGTCGGACCACGTCGGTCGACGCGGCCAGTCTTGCTGCTGTGGATCCTGGCACGCACATCGGTGGCGCCACCGGCACCGGGGACGCCAGGTCCTGGTGCCGCAACGGGCCGGATCGGGTCCGGGGCGACCGGACGCCGACGCACGGGCGTCCGGGCTCAGGTGGCCGGATGCCGGAGTGGGCCGTGCCCACGGTGGGAGCCGCCGTCCCACCACCGGGGGCACACGGCGTGTCCGGGTCCGGTCAGACGGTGCCGCCGCGGCGGCTCTCGACCACACCGCCGATGACGGCGGACAGGCCGAGGGCGGCGGCGATGGGGGCCAGCCACAGGCCGAAGATGAAGGTCATGGTGGCGAACAGGGCCCCCATGCCGAGCAGGAACGGCCAGATGCTCGACCCCGGGAAGGCGTCGATGACCCCGGCGCCGTCACTCATGTCGGCATCGGCGTCGTCGCCCTCCAGGGGACGCATGCGGAGCGACCACCAGAGGTAGTACCCGCCGGGCAGGATGCCGAGCAGCGCCGAGCCGATCAGCATCACGAAGCCGGCGTCCTCGTAGGCGGTGAACCAGTAGAAGAGGCCGATGATGCCGAAGAAGATGCCGATGGTGAGGAGGAACGTACCGCTGACTCTCATGCGCTGGCTCCCACGGGCTCCTCGTCGTGCTCACGGTGACGCTTGTCCCCGTGGGACTCGTCCTTGCGGTGCTCCGGATGGTTGTAGTCCCACACCGGTCGCTCCGAGCGGATGGGCGGCAGGTGGGTGAAGTTGTGGTGCGGCGGCGGCGACGAGGTGAACCACTCGAGTGCGTGGCCGTCCCACGGGTTGTCGCCGGCGGGAACGGGCTTGCGCCACGAGTGCACCAGGTTCACGAGGAAGAACAGGAACGACGTGAAGATGATGATGGCGCCGACGGTGGAGAGCTGGTTGAGCCCGGTCCAGCCGTTGCCGCTCAGGTAGTCGGCGACACGTCGGGGCATGCCCTTCAGGCCGACGATGTACTGGGGGATGAAGGTCACCCAGAAGCCGATGAACAGCAGCCAGAAGTGCAGCTTGCCCAAGGTCTCGTTGAGCATCCGACCGAACATCTTCGGGTACCAGAAGTAGAACCCGGCGAACCCGGCGAACACGGTCGTGCCGATGAGCACCTGGTGGAAGTGGGCCACCACGAAGTAGGTGTCGTGGGTCATGAAGTCGACCGGGGGCGAGGCCAGCAGCACGCCGGTCACGCCCCCCATGAGGAAGGCGAACAGGAACCCGACCGAGAAGAGCATCGGCGTCTGGAAGCTGATCTGGCCACCCCACATGGTGCCGATCCAGTTGAAGAACTTGATGCCCGTGGGAATGGCGATGAGGTACGACAGCAGGGAGAAGAACGGCAGCAGCACGACGCCGGTGGTGAACATGTGGTGGGCCCACACCCCGGTCGACAGGGCGGCGATCGACAGGGTGGCGAACACCATGCCGCGGTAGCCGAACAGCGGCTTGCGGCTGAACACCGGGATCACGTCGGTCACGATGCCGAAATACGGTAACGCGAGGATGTACACCTCGGGGTGCCCGAAGAACCAGAAGAGGTGTTGCCAGAGCACCGGCACACCACCTCCCTGGACCGAGAAGATGTGCGTCCCGAAGTGGCGGTCGCAGAACAGCAGCACGACGGCGCCGAACAGCACCGGGAAGGCGATCAGGATCAGGATGCCGGTCACCAGCATGTTCCAGGAGAAGATCGGCACCCGGAACATGGTCATGCCCGGCGCCCGCAGGTAGAAGATGGTGGCCACCAGGTTGACGCCGGTGAAGATGGCCGAGAACCCGGTGAGGGCGAGCGACATGAGCCACATGTCGGTGCCGGTGCCGGGGGAGTTGATCGAGTTGGAGAGCGGTGCGTAGGCCACCCAACCGAAGCTGGCCGCCCCGCCGGCCACCAGGAAGCTGAGCGTCATCATCGACGCGCCGCCCAGGTAGAGCCAGTACGACAGGGCGTTCAGGCGGGGGAATGCCATGTCGGGTGCGCCGACCTGCAGCGGGACGATGTAGTTGGCCAGGCCACCGAAGGCGAAGGGACCGGCGAACAGGTACAGCATCAGGCTGCCGTGCATGGTGAACAGCTCGTTGTAGGTCTGGAAGTTGACCAGCGACGAGGTGGGGTTGGCGAGCTGCAGACGGATCACGATGGCCATGCAGCCCGAGATGAAGAACGTCACCAGCGAGGTGATCATGTACGACTTGCCGATGACCTTGTGGTCGGTCGAGGTGAGCCACTTGAGCAGTCCCGTCGGACCGTGCTCGGCGTGGCCGCCGCCGTGCTCGTGGGAGTCGGGGCCGTGGGCGTCGGGACCGTGGGCGTCGGGACCGCCCGGCTCCTCGGGCTCGATCAGTTCAGGGGACTCGACGGTGGTGGTCACAGGGAACCCTTCTTCGAGGAGGGCGCAGCCAGGGCGTTGGACGGGGTCACGTGCGTGTCGATCGGCGGCGTGTCGGCGGCCGGCGGCAGCGTGCGGGCCAGGGTGTGGCCGGAGGCGATCTCACCGGCCGTCCACCTCTGGAACTGCACGGGGGTCACACCCTTCACGGTGAAGAGCATTTCCGAATGGTAGAGGCCGCAGATCTGGGTGCACTGGCCGCGGAACAGGCCGGTGTGGACGATGTTCAGGTCGAAGCGGTTGTCGACGCCGGGCAGGGCGTAGCGGCTGAAGTTGAAGTCCCGCACGTAGAACCCGTGGATCACGTCGTTCGAGACCAACAGGATCTGCACGGTCTCACCCACGGGTAGGACCATCTGCGGTCCGAGCCCGCCCGGGCCGTTGGTGACCTCGCCGGAGACGGTGACGTTGTTGTTCGGGTAGTCGAAGCGCCAGCCCCACTGGAACGCCGTCACCTTCACCTGCAGCACGGGTGCGCCGGTGGTGGTGACCCGGGCGTTGTTCGGCACGGTGGCGTCGACGTTGTTCTCCGTGAGGACGGTGAAGAGGAACAGGCCGGCCACGATGAGCACGGGGATGCCGGTGTAGAGGATCTCGATCGGGATGCTCTCGTGGAACTGCTTCGGCATCTCGTCCGAGCGCCTGCGGTACCGCAGGACGGTCCACAGGATGAGGACGAAGACGAACCCGCCGACGATGATGCCGGTGGTCATCATCCCCGAGTAGAGCTTGAACGTGTCCTGGCCCTGGGTCGTGGCCCCCCGGCTGGCGCCGTAGGTCGGGTAGAAGTTGCAGCCCCCGAGCACCAGCGGCGCACCGATGGCGAGCCCCGTGGCGACCCGCTTCCACCGCCGGCTGCGGGCGGGGGCCGAGCGACCCTCCGTCCCCTCCGGACGGTCTGCGGACAGGGTGTCGCGTGCGGGCAGTGACGTCGGAGATCCGTTTGTGAAGGCGTTCACGGGCGTCACACTAGTGGGGTCCGCACCAAAATGAGAAGTTGAGGAATCGGTGCGCCGGGCGCCGGCGGGTCCCTGGTCACAGGCGTGGATCCGGCGCCGGATCGGACGCATCGTCCCCCGGTCCCCCGACCTCTGCTCACGACTCGCGGGCCGCCCAGCCGAAGACGCCCCGGGCCATGGTGGACGAGGCCGCCCCGGCGCGCCGGGTGAACACCGACCGGCGGACCTCGGCGATCGCCGGGTCGTCGGGAGCGGCCAGCCAGGCGAGTTCGGCCAGGTGACCGGCCAGGCGCAGGGCGGTGTCGTCGTCGCCCTCGCTCAGGGTCCGGGCCCGGTCGGCCAGGGCACCGGGCCCCCCGGCGAGGTCGGCCAGTTCCCGGGCCACGGCCGCCTCCGGCGCCGGCCGCAGGGTGGCGGGGTTGCCGTCCCACCATCCGCCGTAGAGGCGCCACACCCCCCGGACGACGAATTCGGGCTCGTCGTAGACGGGCTGCAGATAGGGCCGGGCCAGTAGGTGGGCGGGGGCCACGACCCCGTGGATGGCCTCGTCGAGGCGGGCACCGGCGTTCATGTACCCGAGGGTCTGGTCCACGAGGGACTCGAGCAGCTCGGCGGTCTCGGACAGGGCCCGACGGATCCGGTCGGCGCCGATGATGGGGTAGCCGTGACCGGGCAGCAGGACCTCCGGCCCACCGCCGGGCCTGTCGTACAGGCCCAGCATGACCCGCAGGGCCGCGGCCCATTCGAGCGGATAGCGCTGCACCTTCTGCGGGTTGCCGGCGTTGGGCGACGCCCAGATGAACAGGTCGCCCGTGCAGAGGACCCGCTGTCGGGGGAACCACGTCCACGCGTGGTCGTCCGTCTCCCCCCGGGCGTGGTGGAGCTCGAAACCCACGCCGCCGACGTCGAGATCGAGCCGGTCGGTGAAGGTGCGGTCGGGGTAGCGGTACCGCGTCGGCCACTCGAGGTCGTCGAGACCGAACTGGCGCCGGTTGACGACCGTGTTGTAGCCGGCGGTGCGGAGGTAGCGGTCGAAGCGGGCGGCGACCGCCTCGTGGGCCACGACCACCGGCGCCGGGGCCCCGCGCTCGGCGGCGTCGGCCTCCCAACGGTCCACGCCGAACACATGGTCGATGTGCCCGTGGGAGTAGACGGCGGTGTGGAGGGGGAGGTCGGTCCAGGTACGCAACGTGCGGTGGACCTGACCGGACAGGAACGGGCTCCCGACGTCGACGAGCACCAGGCCGTCGTCGGTGGTCACGGCGGCGACGTTGGCGAACGAGGGCACGAAGACCACGCCGTCGGCCACCTCGGCGATCCCGCCGCCCGGAGCCATCGGGTGGGCGTCGATGGGTCCCTCGGCGTTCCACAGCCGTTCGGCGACGGCCAGGACGTCGTGTTCCTCGGTCATGTGGTGCGCCTCCGCTCGGGGTGGGTGGTACTCGGTTCGGGGAGGCTCGGACTCAGGCCCGGTCGGAAGGTGGCGACTTCGGTGCGGTCAGCCGTCCGGCCAGCCGGCCCGCGCCGCGCAGGCCCTTCTTCACCTGGTCCTCGACGGCCGGCCGGTGCTCGTCCACCGCGCGTCTGCCGGCTGCCGCCGCCGCTCCCGTGGTCCGGCCGGCCTTGCGGAGGACCGAGTCGGGGTCGGGGGCCCCGGGATCCACGGCCGGCCCGGCCGGCGGCTCCGGGGCGGCCGGGATGACCGTGGCCGTGGCGTCGATGACCTCGCCTCCGCCCGGGGCCCGGCGCCGGCGTCGGCGTCCGCCACCGGTCGTGGTGCGCGCCCCGAGCACGATCAGGGCGACGACGGCGAACGCGATCACCAGCAGTCCCTCGAGGTCGGGGCGGGTGGAGGGGATACAGGCGGCGACGACCAGCGCGACGACGACGCCGACCAGGATGACGAGGTGCAGCCGCTGACCGCACCGCCGGTAGACGCCGAGGGGTCCGTCCGCGGTGAGTGCCAGCACGGCGAGGACGGCGCCTGCGACCACCAGGATGGCGCCGTGGCGGACATGGACCGACTGGGTGACGAGCAGGAAGGCGACGCCGAGCTCCAGGACCTGGAGGGCCCAGAAGGGGATGCGCCAGCCGACCGGTGCCGTGTCGGTGCGCGGACGGTCAGAGTCCGCTCCGATGTCCGACGGCACGGGTGCCGGTCGCTCAGGAAGTGGTGCCTGCGGACCCGTCGGCGGCGGGCGGGGCCGGGGCCGGTGCGGGGGCCGGAGCCGGAGCCGGAGCGGCCTGTGGGGCCTGGGTCAGGGGCGCGGCCGGGGTGGCGGCGGAGTCCTGGCCGCCCTCGTCGAGGCCCTTCTTGAACTCCTTCTGCGCGGAGCCGAGGGATCGGGCCAACTTCGGGATCTGGGTCGAGCCGAAGAGGACGACGGCGATGACGATGAGGACGATGATGCCCTGTTCGCCGAAGAGTTCTGCTGGCGGGGTGAACGACATGACGGTGGCTCCCTTGTCGAGTGCTGGCCCCAGGTTAGACCCGGTTGTAGTTCGGCGCCGACCGACCCGCCGGATGACGGGCGGTCGACGGTGCTGGTCAGCCGGCCAGGAACACGCCGAGGGCGAGGGCGGCCACCGAGGCCACCCCGCCGACGGACCCCCAGACGGCCAGTCCGGCCTTGGAGGTGGCGCGCTGGTGGAGGAAGACCGCCACCCCGGCCACCACGACGGTCACGATCTTGGCGATCAGCACGGCGGTCCAGGCCGACGAGGCGTGCTGGGCGTCGATGGCGCTGATGTTCCAGAACCCGGTGATGACCAGTACGGCGTACGCCGGCCACAGCAGCCGGGCGAAGGCCCGGGCCACCTGCTTCGGGGCGTCGTCACCGAGGGAGCGGATGGTGGGCAGCAGCCCGGCCACGGTGAACTGCCCGCCCACCCAGATGGTGGCGGCCAGGACGTGGAGGATCAGGCGGAACCCGTCCAGGCCGGAGGCGAGGGTCGGACCCGACTCGGCCAGCAGGGGGAGTGCCACCGCTGCGGTCGGGCTACTTGCCGGTCCAGTTTGGCTCGCGCTTCTCGGCGAAGGCGATGGCGCCCTCCAGGGCGTCGGCCGACTTGCCGATCTCGCCGAACACGGCGTCGTTGATGGCCCAGGCCTCCTCCTCGGGCAGTTCGGCGGCCTGCTTCATGACCTGCTTGGACAACCGGACGGCCAGGGGCGCGTTCTTGGCGATGCGCTCGGCCAGGGCCAGGGCCTCAGCCAGCAGCTGCGCACCGGGGACGACCTTGTTGATGAGCCCGATCTGCAGGGCGCGGTCGGCGTCGATGGGCTCACCGGTGAGGGCCAGCTCGAGTGCGATCGCCTGGGGCAGGCGCTTCGGGAGCCGGATCAGGCCGCCGGCTCCGGCCACCAGGCCGCGGGCCACCTCGGGGATCCCGAACTTGGCGTGGTCGGCCGCCACCACCAGGTCGCAGCTGAGCACGATCTCGCAGCCACCGGCCAGCGCCGAGCCGTTGCAGGCGGCGATGAGCGGCTTCGGGAAGTCGCGCTTGGTGATGCCGCCGAACCCCTTCTCGGTAATGGGGAACTCGCCGGTGGCGAACGCCTTCAGGTCCATGCCGGCCGAGAACGCCTTGTCACCGGCCGCCGTCAGCACCACGACCCACACGTCGTCGTCGTCCTCGATCTCGTCGAGGGCGGCCGACAGGGCGGTGGCGGTGGCGAGGTTGATGGCGTTGCGGGCCTCGGGCCGGTTGATGGTCAGGATCTCGATGTGACCCTGGCGTTCGCGGAGCAGTTCGGACATGGCGGTCTCCCTGGAAGCAGATCGGTGGTGGCGGTTCAGCGCCCGGGGAGACGGTAGCGCGGCTCGCCGGCCTGGACGACCACGTCGCCGCCGATCAGGCCGGGCAGGTCCTCCTCGCCCATGGCGGCCAGCACCTCGTCGTCGGCCGGTGACAGGGCCATCTGGCCACCGCTGGCCAGTCGGGCCACGACCGGGGCTCCGGCGGCACTCCCGTCGGTGTCGCGCCACACGGTGGCCGCCACGACCGTGGCGGTCTCGGGGGCCCCGACGTGGTCGACCACGGGGGCCGCCGTCACGTCGATCCGGGCCTGGGCGGCCGTGGTGTCGCCCCGGTGGAAGCCGGCCGGGGGCGGGGTCGAGCCGTAGAGGCCGAGGGCGTGCTTGGTGACGAACCAGCCGAGCCCGGTGGCGAGGCCGAGGCGGGTGCCGGTGCCCTCGCCGTCCCGCAGCAGGTCGGTCAACGTGGCGATGCCGTGGGTCGTGTAGTTGTTGCCCGGGCCGCCGAAGTAGGGGAGGCCGCCGGTGACCGTCAGACCCCGGGCGTCGGCGCCCACGAGGCCCAGGGCGTCACAGGCCATCTGCACGGCGGACGGGAAGCACGAGTAGAGGTCCATGCGGTCCACGTCGTCGATGCCCACCCCCCGGCCTGCGGCGGCCGTGGCCGAGGTGAACAGCGCCTCGCCCGCGGCGGCGATGGCCGGCGAACGGCCGGGATCGGGGCGCGAGGCGACGAACCGCACGTCCACCGCCTCGGCCCCGGACCACACGTACACGGCGCGGTCGGCCACCCCGGCCCTGCGGGCCGCGGCCAGCGAGCAGACGACGAGGGCGGCGGCCTGGTCCGATCCGAGGAAGGCGGCCATGCGCTTCGTGTACGGCTCGCAGACGATGCGGTTGTCGGCGCTCGGGGTGGCGATGTCGACCGCGGTGCGCGCGTCGCGGAACCAGGCGTAGGGGTGGGAGGCGGCCACCCGGGTGAACGGCGCCATCAGCTCGCCGATGGCCCGGCGCTGGGCGTCGGCGTCCCGCCCGGCCCGCGCGGCCAGCACGTTCTCGAAGAGCGGGTAGACGTGGATGGGGGCGAGGAGGGAGATGGCGAGTTCGGCCGGCCCGAACCCGGGCAGGTCGTCCCCGACGACGGGATCGGGGGCCAGGTCGGCCCGGCCCTCGTCACGGGCCAGTCCCTCGGCCCGGCGGGCCCGGGACGACCGGATCGCCTCCGCCCCGGCGATGAGGGTCACGGACAGCGAGCCGGCGGCGATCTCGCTGGCCGCCCGGTTGACCAGCCACTGGGGGGTGTTGCCGCCGACCGTCGTGACCTCCCGGACGACGTCGGGCCCGAGGCCGAGCCGGTCGGCCAGCTCGG
>Ga0302267_10006402_pt1 | contig 11952 bp, 8 predicted proteins | sample III_Bog_E1_3_FD_194555 | JGI IMG/M metagenome (GOLD analysis project Ga0302267, IMG submission 194555) | Peat permafrost microbial communities from Stordalen Mire near Abisko, Sweden - III_Bog_E1_3 | ecosystem: Environmental > Terrestrial > Soil > Wetlands > Peat | place: Sweden: Abisko... | reverse complement strand
CTACATGCAGGTGACGCAGGCGGTCGAGGCGCGGGTGAATGCCGGTGACTTCCTGAACCCGGCATGGATGGCGACGCTGGATGTCGGCTTTGCCGGGTTTTACTTCCGCGCGATTGCGAGTTCCCTAGCCGGCCAGTCCACGCCGGGCTGCTGGCAGGCGCTGTTCGCGCGGCGCAATCAGACGGAGTTGGCGCGCATCCAGTTTGCGCTGGCCGGCATGAACGCGCACATCAACCACGACCTGCCCCAAGCGGTGCTCGCCCAGTGCCGGGCCGAGCAGATTGAGCCGCAGCGCTCGACGCCTCAATACGCCGACTTCACTTCACTCAACACGACGCTCGACGGCCTGATTCAGCAGGCCATCAAAGACATGCGCCTGCGCCTGCTGGGCGAGGAGCTGCCGCCGGTGGCCGACTTCGACGACAGGGTCGCCGCGTTCAGCATTGGCGCCGCCCGCGAGGTCGCATGGGAGAATGCCGAGTTGCTTTGGCGCACCGATTCCCTGCTCCCTGCCTTCGACGCATTCCTGCTTTCGCTCGATACCGCAACCGCGGTCGCGAGCGAAGCCCTGCTCATTCCCATTCCGTAGTCCGTAGTCCCTCAGTCTCTCGTCTCGGGTCGCTCAGTCCCCAGTCCCTCGTACATGCCGTAAAATCGACCTAAGATGAAATGTCCCTATTGCGGTTTCGGGCAGGATCGCGTGGTGGACTCGCGCGAGAGCAAAGAGGCCGACTCGATCCGCCGCCGCCGCGAGTGCGAGAGCTGCAACCGCCGCTTTACCACCTACGAGCGCATCGACGAGATTCCTTACATGGTGGTCAAGAAGGACGGCCGCCGCGAGCGGTTCGACCGGCAAAAAGTGCTGAGCGGCCTGCTGCGGGCCTGCGAAAAGCGGCCCGTCCCGGCCAGCAAGCTGGAAGCCATTGTTGACGCGACCGAAGCCTATTTGATGGACGCTCCCGAACGCGAGCGCACCACCAGCGAAGTCGGCGAGCTGATCATGACGCACCTCAAGTCTCTCGACACGGTGGCCTATATCCGCTTCGCCAGCGTCTATCGCGACTTCAAAGATGTGCGCGAGTTCAAGGAAGAGCTGGAAGGGCTGCTGGGGGGAAGTCGAGGAACCAAGGGGAAGAAATAGAGGCTAGCAGGGGCTGAAGATGGGTGCCGATAATCATGAAGGTCAGGGTGTATTTTTGACCGCGGAGTGGAAGAACCTGGCAATGCTCAACTATGCGGTCGATCCTTCTCTCCTGGCGCGGTTCGTTCCGTCGGGAACCGAGCTGGATAGCTTTGAAGGGGTGACTTACCTCAGCCTGATTGGCTTCGAGTTCAACCGTACGCGCATCTTTGGCATCCCGGTTCCGTTCCATCAGACCTTCGAGGAAGTGAATCTGCGATTTTATGTGCGCCGAGGAGATAAGCGGGGGGTTGTCTTCGTTCGTGAGCTTGTTCCCAAGTTTGCAGTTGCAGCCATTGCGCGACTGGCTTTCAATGAGAACTACACGTCCGTGCAGATGTCGCATCGGATCGAGTCTCACGGCGGAGACAGGGTAGAAGCGGAGTTCGCATGGGGGCCGAGGAAGAGTCGGTCGACGATGCGGATTGAAACGGAGGGGGCGAGCTTTCTACCAGCAGAAGGATCAGTGAGCCAATTCATTACCGAGCATTACTGGGGCTACGCGTCGCAGCCGGACGGCAGCTGTTTGGAGTACGAAGTACAACATCCGCGATGGATGGTACGAAGCGCGCGGCAGGCCGGCTTCAGCGGCAATGCCGCCGCGCTCTTTGGAAATGAGATTGCGGAATGCCTGAATCGGAACCCTGACTCCGCATTCCTGGCAGATGGTTCGGCCGTGACGGTCTTCAAAGGAAGGAAGATCAGTTGATGGACCGTGCAGCTTTGAAGGGTTGGGTACTCTACGACGGCGAGTGCGCATTCTGCGTGCGCTGGCTCCATCTGTGGGCCCCGCATTTGCGCCGCCGAGGCTTTGAGATTGATACGCTCCAGGCCGGCTGGACTGCACAAGCCCTGGGAATGACCCGCGAGGATACGCTGCGGGACATCCGGTTGCTGACCGCTGACGGCAGCTCGTATGCAGGCGCAGACGTGTACCTGTATGTCGCCCGGAAGATTTGGTGGCTTTGGCCTTTTGGCCTCCTGTTCAGCCTTCCCGGTTTCAATTCACTCATCTGGGCCGGATACAGATGGTTTGCGGCGAATCGCCAATGCATTTCTGGCCGTTGCGCTGTGCAGGGACGATGAAATCCTGAGAGGTTGACTCCGGCCGCATTACAGCTCAGGAGTTGAAAGGAAAGAGAAAGGGTGACGGAGGCGACGCTTCGTGCTCGAATTGACTAACGGTCATTCGCTTCAGGCTAGCCACGGAAATCATCATCGAAACGATGCTATTATTGATGCTGGAGGCGTTCCTATGCGCACCACCATCGCACTCGACGACGAGTTGATCCGCCACGCGCAGCAGTACACCGGCATTACAGAAAAAGCCGCGCTGATTAATCTGGCGCTCACCCAGCTTGTCCAGCGCGAAGCCGCGCGCAGGCTCGCGGCGCTGGGTGGAACAATGCCTGACCTGAAGCCAATTCCGCGCCGCAGGATTCCGTGAAGGCCTCGCCACCGGAATCGCTGGTCCTGATCGACACAAACATGTGGGTCGATCATTTTCAGCATGTAAACTCTCATGTTTTGGCGTTGCTCGATGCCGGAAGAGTCGTCATGCATCCTTACATCGTGGCCGAACTGGCCCTGGGCGGTCTTCATGACCGAGACATGACGTTGGCATCGCTCGAGTTTCTGCCTGAGCTTCCCGTTGCGGAACTTCACGAGGTTCGTCAACTTATAGAAATACGAAAGCTCTATACACGCGGCGTCGGCTTCGTCGATGCTCATCTGATTGCCTCACTCATCATCGTGCAAACTCCAACCGAATTGTGGACGAACGACGAGGCTCTCAAGGGCGTTGCTGAGAGCTTCGGATTTCTGGCCAATCCATAGCTTTGGGGCTGAAGAGCGATCAGGCAAAACCAATTACCAGCTCGCCGCGTTAGGCTAGAAGCAAGAGGATGGAAACTCTCATGGCAGAAACCAAGACCCACAAAGTAACCCTCATCCCCGGCGACGGCATTGGCCCGGAGGTCACGCAGCAGGTGGTCCGCATTCTTGAGGCTACCGGCGTCAAGTTTGAGTGGGAGCGCTTTGCCGCGGGGGCCGAGGCCTTCGAGATCTTCGGCGAGTACATTCCGTCGCAGCTCTACGAGTCGATCGAGCGCAACAAGGTGGCGCTCAAGGGCCCGGTGACCACGCCCATCGGCGGCGGCTTCAAGAGCATCAACGTCACGCTGCGCAAAAAGTTCGAGCTCTTCGCCAACTTCCGGCCCATCAAGAATCTCCCCGGCATGGCCACCCATTGGCCTGGCCTGGACCTGATCATCGTGCGCGAAAACACCGAGGGCGAGTACGTGGGCCTGGAGCACGAGGTGGTGCCGGGCGTGGTGGAGGCCATCAAGGTGATCACCGAGAAGGGCTCCACGCGCATTGCCAAGTTCGCCTTTGAGTACGCGCGCAAGCACGGCCGCAAGAAGATCCACTCCATCCACAAGGCCAACATCATGAAGCTCTCCGATGGCTTGTTTCTGCGCTGCGCACGCACGGTGAGCGAGGGATTTCCGGAGATCTACTACGGCGAGCACATCATTGACAACACCTGCATGCAGCTGGTCATGAATCCCTGGCAGTACGATACGCTGCTGCTTGAGAATCTCTACGGCGACATTGTGAGCGACCTCTGCGCCGGCCTGGTGGGCGGCCTGGGCCTGGTGCCCGGCGCCAACCTGGGCCACGAGTGCGCCATCTTTGAAGCCGTGCACGGCTCGGCGCCGGACATTGCGGGCAAGGACATTGCCAACCCCACGGCGCTGCTGCAATCGGCCGTGCTGATGCTTCTGCACTTGGATGAAATGTCCGCCGCTGACAAGGTGCAGGCGGCGCTAGAAGCCGTCTACGCCGAGCGCAAGACGCTCACCCGCGATGTGGGCGGCACGGCCGGCACCACTCAGTTTGCCGATGCCGTGCTCGCCGCGATGAAATAGACGGCTGATCCGAGCCTTCCAACAGACGGCGGACGCAGTATCACGGAGCTGCGGTGTATGTGTAGTTGCTGGTCTCCGCCACTGAACCGTAAAGCGTGTGCAGCTGCACATAGATCGTTTCGCCGTTGGTAGGCAGGCCGGTTACCGTGACCGAGGTAGCCGTTGTGCTGTGCGAGTTGTACAGATTGTAGGAGCCCACACCCGTTGAGCCGATCCACAGGGAATAGCCGGTGGCGGCGCCGGTGGCCGGCGTCCAGGAAAAGGTCACAACGGAGCCGGCGAGCGTGCCGCCGGGTGCGGGCGTCGTGAGGACTCCCGACGTAACGGCCGTAAATGTATAGTCGTTCGACTCCACCTGGCTGCCAAAGTTGGTATTGAGGCGCACGTACAGTGGCTCGCCGTTGACGGGAAGGTTGCCGACCGCGGCGCTTGTGCCGGTGATCGTCCCGCCCTTGTAGAGGTTTGAAGACCCCACGCCAGTGGAACCCAACCAGATGGAATAGCCGGTGGCCCCGTTGACGCCGGTCCACGAGAAGGTCGCACTCGGCCCAGGCAACACGCCGCCAGGGGAGGGTGCGCTCAACACCGCCGGAGCTAGATTCACAGCCGTGCAGGTAAAGTCGGCGGCCTCCAGCGTTCCATTGAAGCTGGTGTAAAGGCGCGCGTAGATCGTCTCGCCATTGGCCGGCAGGCCGGAAACGGCAACCGAGGTTCCGGTCTGCTCGGTCGACTTGTAGAGGTTACTCGACCCCACGCCGGTCGAGCCGAGATAGAGGTAGTAGCCTGCCGGCGAGCCCGTGGCGGCGGTCCAGCTGAAGGTCGCACTGGTGCCAGTCAGCGTGCTGCCCGGCGCCGGACTTGCGAGCGAGGCCAGCGACGCTGCCGTGAAGGTGACAGCGCTATGCGCCGAGGTTGCGGCGAAGATGATGTTGAGCTGCGCGTAGATGGTTTCACCGTTGGTAGGCAGCCCCTTCGCCGTGACCGTTGTCGCCGTGGTGCTGTGCGAGTTGTACAGGTTGTTTGAGCCCACACCTGTTGAGCCCAGCCACAGCGAATAGCCGACCGCGCCACTGGTCGGAGACCAGGAAAATGCCACACTGGGGCCGGCCAGCACACTGCCCGGCGCAGGCGTCGTCAGCCCGGCCACCGTTTCAGCGGTATACGCAGAGTCGCTCGAGACCGCGGTTCCGTTGTAGATGGTGTAGAGCCGGGCATAAATCGTCTCGCCATTGATCGGCAGACCGCCGACCGCAACCGAGGTCGTTGTTCGTGCCCCTGAGGAGTATAGGTTGTAAGAGCCCGCGCCCGTTGAGCCCAGCCACAGGGAGTACCCGGTGGCTCCGGAGATTGGCGTCCATGTAAAGGTGACGCTGGAGCTGGTGAGCGTGCTGCCTGCCGTGGGCGCGGTGATGGAAGCCGGGCCCATGATTGTTTCAGTCAGCGCAGCCGAGGTGCTGGCGGAGTTGCTGCTGTCTCCGCCATACGCGGCGGTGATGCTGTTGAGCCCTGCCGGCAAACTCGCTGTGGCGTATGTGGCCACCCCGGCGCTGTTCACAGCCGCGCTGCCCAGAGTGGTTGTGCCGTCCTTGAATGTGACCAACCCCGTAGCATTGCTCTCTGCCGACGCGACGCTGGCCGTGAAGGTGACGGACTTGCCCACACCGATGGATGCGGCCGAGGAGGACAGGGCGGTTGTGGTGGCCAGGTTTGCACCATGAACCGTGAGCGTCTGGTAGCCGAAGTTTGCGCAGCCGGTCCAGCTCTGGTTGGTGGGGAAGTTCTCCACGTAAACCTGGAGCGCGCCGGCCGAGGCAATGTCGGTTGCAGGAATCTGCACGGTGAGCTCGTTGGCGCTGACATACGTCACGGTTGGATAGGTGGGCGATCCTGCGCCGACGATGGCTCCAACGATCGAGTCGGGACTGAAGCCGGTTCCGGTGAGCGTGAGCGTAAACGCGGGACCGCCGATCAGGGCAGATGCCGGACTGATGCCGGTGAGTGTCAGCGGCGAGTTCACGATATTGAAGTTGGCGTTGACCAGCGTCTCGTCGTTCGCCGTTAGCGTGGCGGGGGTGCTGGTCCCGGTGAGATCGAAGCTCCAGCCGGCAAACTCCCAGCTGTAACCGGGTGTGGGCGTTGCGGTGTAGGTCAGCACCGTGCCCTTCGGATAGAACCCGTCTCCGGTGGGCGAGGCAGGCGTGAGCGTCGCAGTACCGCCACAGGGCGGATAGCTGAAGTTGGTCGCAGGCGCAAACTGCGGGGTCATGGCGGCCACGTAACTGGTGCTCGTCGCGGGCAAAGATGGAATGGAGAGGGTTGTGTTGGCCGGCGTCTGCGCGACACCGTTCGCGTTCCACTGCGAGAACGCGTAGCGGCTGTTGGAGCTATACGGGTATTCAGGAGAATAGAGGGACAGCGTGTGTGAGCTGCCCGCAGTCCAGGTCGAGTCCCAGGAAGAGGAGAAGTTTTTCGGCGTGTAGAAGAACTCGCCGTCGACATCTGCATACAGGTTCGAGCTGAACGTGTTCGGTGTAGTGTTCACCGTAAACACCGGTGTGTTGGTGAACTCGGCAGTGGGGTCGACCGGGTTTCCGGTGTCGGGAACGTAGAACACCTTGGGGTTTGCGCTCAACCCGCCGGGCAGCCAGTAAGGTCCGTTGTTGAACTCGTAGAAGCTCCAGCCGGAGTTCGGCGCGGCTGTCAGAGTGGCGAGCTGGCGCGCTACAAGGTATTGGCCGGACGTGTTGGTGTAGGTCTTTGCGGCGGGTGAGATGGTGGCCGAGCCGGAACCGCCGGGGGAGATCTGCGGCGCGGTATAGGGAACCAGCTGAATAAAATTCGCCGAGTAGGTGGCTACCTGCGGTGAGGTGGCGGGAAATCCCGCGCCGCCGTCTCCGGGCAGCACGGTGATGGTGTGGCTCTCGGCCGTGCTGTCGTTCCAGCGGCCGTAGGTGTAATAAAAATTTGCCAGCGTGCTGCTGTTCTCTATGTCGCCGGACAAAGTCTGCACGCCGCTCGCCACGGCCAGCGTGTGCGTCGAGTTCAAGGGCCAGGCGTAGATCTGCGGGGTCGTCACGGCCTCGCCGTCCACCTCCACCTGCAGGCCCACGGGGTTCGAAGTGACCGTAACCTGCGTGGGCGGCGCGCCATAGAGGCGGTCGATGGCCTCCTTGTCGCCGGCCGAGTAATCGGCGCTGGCCTGCGCCGGCAGTCCTTCGAAGCTGCCCAGCGGCATGCCGGCCGGAATGGTTTCAATCACCGGGCCGCCGTTGCGCGAAAACGAGTACGACGGATACTGCATGAGTGACGCGTAGTCATAGAGCCCGAGCGTCTCCACGTCTTGAGTGAGAATCTCGAAGTTGCCCCACGATCCCTTGATCGCATTGTTGTAGTTCACGGTGACGTAGTTGTTGCGGTCGGGCCGCTCAAACTCGTGATAGAGGCCGATGACATGGCCCATCTCGTGGAGGATGGTGCCCACCGCACAGGTGACCGAGCCGCCCATGGGCTGCGCCGGCGCGGCCTCGTAGCCTTCGTTCGCCTCGCACTCGCCAGTTGAGTCGTATTGGTTGAGATTGATCTCGACGTAGTTTGGCCCATCTGCCTCGACAGATGTCCACGGGACCCATTGCAGCAGGCCGGAAAAATCGGCGTTGGATGTGCCGATCGCGGCAGCGATGTTGGCGTTGGCGGCCATCTCCGCTGCGTTCATGGAGTTGGCATTGGCGTTGACGTAATACACCGTCGCGACGCCGCCGACCCGCGGCCACAGGTATTGCGGCGATGCGGCGGTTAGAAACTGGGGCCGCGGCCGGCCGGCTGCCCCGGCCTGCTTGCCCGGCAAATCCGCTTTGAGGCCTGTTCGGCCTCGATCGACTGCGACCGGACCCGCGAGTTCCGGCAATCGCTTCAGGCCCGGATCGGGTGCGTTGAGCGGCTGCTGGCAAAGCGAGGCGGCGCACACCAGGCCTGCGGCGGAGATGAACACGAAGCTGGGAAAAATGGGATTCACGGGGCCTCCCGGATGGGCGGAAATTTCTCGATCAATCAGGGTCAAAAAAAGACGGACGATGGGTACGGATCAATCGATCGTTCACAAGGCAGGAGTTCTTGCGGGCGCAATCTCACTCCGCGCCTGGCGGCTGAGCAGACGCCCAGGGGAAAGCGGCCGATGGGGTTCGGCGCGCGAACTGAAGGCCATTATGGTCCGACGCCGGATTCGCTGTCAACGACATGGAGCGCCCACCGCAATGCCCGGAGCGTCAGCCGGCGCCACCCCTGAGCGGTATCATGCACGGATAGGGTTTTTCGCGTTCCCCTATCAAAGGAGCAATGGATGCAACTCTGCCGTCTTCGCTCGCTGCTGTTTCTGGCCACCGTTCTGGCGCTCACCGCATTCCAGGCACACGCTGCTGAAACCATCTCGCTCACCGTGGATGCGACCAGGAACCAGCAGAAGCTGCTGCGCGCACATGAGGTGATTCCGGTCAGGCCGGGGCCGCTCACGCTCTACTATCCCAAGTGGATACCCGGCGAGCACTCGGCAAGCGGCCCCATCAGCAGCGTGACCGGCCTCAAGTTTGAAGGCAACAGCAAGGTGATTCCCTGGCTGCGCGACACGCAGGATATGTTCACCTTTCATGTGAATATTCCTGAAGGGGTGAGCAAGCTGGACGCGCGCTTCGACTTCATTGAGCCCGACGGCGGCTCGTCGAGCGATATGCTCACGGTGCTTGAGTGGAACGAAGTGGTGCTCTATCCGGCAGACCCGCCGGCCACGCAGCAAAGCTTTGAAGCCAAGCTGATTCTGCCTGATGGGTGGAAGTTCGGATCGTCACTGCCGGTGGAGAAGGAATCGGGCAGCGAGATTACGTTCAAGCCCATCTCGCTGGATATGCTGGTGGATTCGCCGGTCATCGCCGGTGAGTATTATCGCGCCATCGACATCACGCCGCCGGGCGAGCCGATCCACCACGAGCTGGACCTTGTGGCCGACAGCGAGGTTGCGCTCAACATCTCACCGGAAAACCAGAAGGAGATGACGAACCTGGTGGCCGAGTCGGGCAAGCTGTTTGGGACGCGCCACTATCGCGACTACCACTTCCTGCTGACTCTCAGCGATCACGTGGCCCACTTCGGCCTGGAGCATCACGAGTCGAACGACAGCCGGCTGCCGGAGCGCACGCTACTCTCGCCCGGCGCGGGCATGGCGCTGGGTGGCCTGCTGGCGCATGAGTTTGCCCACTCCTGGAACGGCAAGTTCCGCCGCCCGGCTGATCTCGCCGTTCCCTACTACGAGCAAACGGAAGAGACCGATCTGCTATGGGGCTATGAGGGCCTGACCGACTACGTGGGCCCGCTGCTGGCGGCGCGCAGCGGCCTGTGGACGCCGGACGAGTATCACGAGTACCTGGCCAGCATCGCCGCCTCGCTCGGGCCGGGGCGCCCTGGCCGCACCTGGCGTCCGCTGCAGGACACGGCGACCGGCGAGCCGATGCCCGACGGCGGACGCGGCTGGCTGAGCTGGCGCCGCGGCACCGACTACTACGACGAAGGCGACCTGCTGTGGCTGGAAGTGGCGACCATCATCCATCGCGAGTCAAAGGGCGAAAAGTCCATCGACGACTTCTGCCATCTGTTCCACGGCGGCCCCAACAACGGACCGGAAGTGAAGCCCTACACGTTTGAGCAACTGGTGGGCACGCTCAACACCATCGCGCCGTACGACTGGGCCAAGTTCCTCCGCTCGCGGCTGGACTCGACCGCACCTGAGGCGCCGACCGGCGGCATTGAGAACGGCGGGTGGAAGCTGGTTTACGATGCGCAGCCGGCCAAGCTGAGCGGGCGGCGCGGCGCCCCGTCCGACATCTACTCGGTGGGCCTGCAACTGGGCGGCGACGGCAGCGTGAACGACTCCCTCTACGGCGGGCCCGCGTTTGAGGCCGGCGTGGTCTCCGGCATGAAGGTGATCGGCGTGAACGGCCGCGTGTACAACCACGATCTGCTCGAAGACGCGATCAAGGGGAGCAAGGATTCCGCGCAGCCCATCACGCTGCTGGTGGTGAACGACGATTACATCAACACGGCGACCATCAACTACCACGGCGGCCTGCGCTACCCGCACCTGGTGCGCGACGAGGCCAAGCCGGACTACCTGGATGAGTTGATCAAGGCACAGGCGGCAACGAAGTAGGCGAGCGCGCAGGCGTTCGATCTTTGCCGGATTCCGCGCAGAGATCGCAGGCGCATGCACCGCATTTTTTGCGCTGAACCGGGGGTCGTGCGTCTGGTATCGATTGCAACGCTTTCGGTGCAAAATAGGCTCATCGAGGTCGGGTTTCAGGGGGGAATCTTCGGGATTTCTGGGTCAATGTTGCCTGATTAATACACAGCATAAAACTAGTAACATGCTTATTTTGTAGAGCTTAAAGCGAATATCCCAGCAGGGATTGCGGCTTTGCGCGGGAGGGGGGGGTGTATGCGGCGGCGGAATGCCGGCCTGCGGAGGGTGGACATGGAGCCATTGTGCGCTTGCGGGCGTAATGATCTGCAAGCCGTTGCTGGTGGGAAGGGATAGCGGGTTCACTTTTCTTCGCGCGCGGCAGGGGGACGGGCGAGAGCATCGGGATTGATGCGGGCGATGCGGCCGTTGGGGCCGACGACGAAGGGGAGGGAGAGGGCGTTCCAGTTGCCGTCGTCGAGCGGCTGCCAGGTGCGGCCGTCGTCGCGGCTGATGTCGGAGCCGTTGGTGCCGGCGGTGATCCAGAGTTTTTCTGATTGGGACCATTGGACGGCGGAGCGGTAGCCGTGGGGCGGGGTGGTGGAGGCGGTCCAGTGCTGGCCGCTGTCGGCTGAGGACGCTGCTGCCGTGCCTACGCTTTCATTCGGCTTTGTGTAGTCACCGCCGACTGCAACAAGATGCCAATATGTACCAAAGCCACAGTCGTCGCAAGGGCTCCCGGTGTAGCGAAGCGCAAGGGCAAATGCCCCGGCGCTGTCACCGCCGGCGGCGAGCGGAATGACACGGCGGTTCCAGTCCGGGAGAAGGTCGAGGGAGCTGTACCTTCCGTGAGAGAATCGCGCCTTCTGCTGTGAACGCCCCTCCCAGCGTTCGATCAGATATGCGCCGCTCTTGCCGCCCGTGACGAAACCGGGAAAATAATCAGTGCCCGGCCCCCGTGTGTCGCCCTCTCCCCGGCTTGCTTTTCCAATCGAACCGTTGCTGGCGGCGAAGGCTGCGAGGGAGTCCCCGTGCAATTCAAGCGATTTGCTCTGGTCGCGACTCCAGGTGACGCCGCCATCTTCTGTTTTCAGGACTGTGAATCGGCCCTTGACTGGATCGCCGAGTAGCATCCCCTCACCGTAGATTGCGTTCAGCCAGAAGGCATCATAAAACCCATCAGGATCGGCGTTCCTCAGCAGCAGCGCCCACGTCTTGCACCCATCCGTCGTCTTGTATAACCGGCTCTTGTCGCCGGGGCCGGAGGCCATCACAATCGCCATCTCCGCGTCCCAGGCTTGCACGCCGCGAAAATCGAGCGTGATGCCGTCGGTTGCGGCGTCGGGGATGGCGCACTTCTGCCAGTGCGCGCCGCCGTCGAGGGTCTTGAGCACGGTGCCTTCCGTGCCGCTGGCCCAGGCTACTTTGCCGTCGACGGAATCGATGCCGCGCAGGCCGGCGGTCGAGCCGGAGTCCTGCATCTGCCAGGTTTGCGGCGGCTGAGATTGCGCGGGGGATTGCGCGACGGCTATTGCAGAGATGGCCACGACAAGTGTGAACGAAACAGCGCGCATGGCTTGCAGTATGACGGCGCACGACGGTGGGCGCGTTGAGCAATCTGA
>Ga0302267_10006400_pt1 | contig 11956 bp, 7 predicted proteins | sample III_Bog_E1_3_FD_194555 | JGI IMG/M metagenome (GOLD analysis project Ga0302267, IMG submission 194555) | Peat permafrost microbial communities from Stordalen Mire near Abisko, Sweden - III_Bog_E1_3 | ecosystem: Environmental > Terrestrial > Soil > Wetlands > Peat | place: Sweden: Abisko... | reverse complement strand
AATGTCCGATGGAGATTCATCATGCGCTCAATCGAAATATTATGTGCCCTTCAGAACGCGGACCGCCAACAATGATGGGGCTGTTCTCGCCCGCGGCCACAAAACGGTCTGAGGTACATAACTATGACAACACCAAGATTGCGGTGGCCCGCATCCTGGGCGGCGAAGAGCGGCTGCGTACGCGGGCCTTCTCCGAGTTGCTGAGCCACTACCTGTTCGCCGATAAGTTCGGACGACCGGCCAAGGGCAGCGACAAGGGCAAGGTCGAGGGACTGGTGGGCTATACGCGGCGCAACTTCATGGTCCCGGTTCCACGGGTTAGCAGTTGGGATGAGCTGAACGCACGGCTGGAGCAGGCGTGCCGCAAGCGGCGTGAACGACGGATGCGCGGACACCGGGAGACCATCGGCGAACGCTTCGAGCGCGACCGCGCCGCGCTGTTGCCATTGCCCGCAGCGCCCTATGAAGCCTGCGAGAAGGTTACGACTCGCGTCAACTCGCTCGCGCTGGTGCGCTATCGCGGCAACGACTACTCGGTGCCCACCCGCCATGGCCATCTCCAGGTGCTGGTCAAGGGCTATGTCCATGAAGTGACCATCGCCTGTGCCAGTGAGATCATCGCCCGGCATCCGCGCAGCTATGAACGCGAAGTCGTGGTCTTCGATCCACTGCACTACCTGGCGCTGCTGGAACAGAAGACCCGCGCCCTCGATCAGGCCGCTCCGCTGGTGGGTTGGGACCTGCCGCTGTGCTTCGCCACCTTGCGGCGTCTGCTGGAAGCTCGGCTCAAGAAGCATGGCAGCCGCGAGTATGTGCAGGTGCTGCGTCTGCTGGAGACCTTTGACATCGCGGAAGTAACCCGCGCCATCGATGATGCCCTGCGGTTAGGCATCATCGGCTTCGACGCGGTGAAGCATCTGCTGCTGTGCCGCATCGAGCGCAGACCACCCCGGCTGGACATGGAGAACTATCCCCACCTGCCGCTGGCTCAGGTACGCACCACCCAGGCCAGCGACTATATGGCGCTGCTTGGCGGGGTGTCGGCATGAGCCAGACAACATCCCCTGTTGCCGCAGAGACCCCGCAGCTCCTGCTTGAACATCACCTGAAGGCGTTGCGCCTGCCCACCTTCCTGCGCGAGTACGACCGCGTGGCGCGGCAGTGCGCCGTCGAAGACATCGACTATCCGCGTTACCTGCTGCGCATGGCAGAACTGGAGCTGCTGGACCGCGAACGCCGCGCCACCGAACGACGCATCCGTCAGGCCAGGTTCCCCATCACCAAGAGCCTGGACAGCTTCGACTTCGTCGCCATCCCCACTCTGAACAAGTCCATGGTGCTGGAACTGGCACGCTCCGAGTTCCTGCTGCGCCGCGAGAACGTGCTCCTGCTGGGCAACTCCGGCACCGGCAAGACGCATATCGCGCTGGCTCTCGGCCTGGCCGCCTGCCAGCACGGCCATCGCGTCCGCTTCACCACCGCATCCGCCCTGGTCAGTGAGTTGATGGAGGCACGGGACGAGAAGAAGCTGCTGCGCTTTCAGAAGCAGATCGCCAGCTACGACCTGCTCATCGTCGATGAACTCGGCTTCGTCCCGCTCTCCAAGACCGGTGCGGAACTGCTCTTCGAGACCTTCAGTCAGCGCTACGAGCGTGGCTCCACCATGGTCACCAGCAACCTGCCCTTCGCCGAGTGGACTGAAGTCCTCGGCTCAGAACGCCTCACCGGCGCTCTGCTCGACCGCCTCACCCACCATGTCCACATCCTGGAGATGAACGGCGACAGCTTCCGCCTCAAGCAGAGCCGACGCAAACGCAGCCCTGCCAACTCCTGACCCACTGGCGTCCAGCCACCCATCCAAACGCACCACGGGGTGTATGCCGTCTTCCGCTACGCTCCAGACGCCATACACCCCGTAAATCCTTCAACTTCCCGCTCGCCTACTGGCCTGCTTTTACTCCGCCGCACTGGTAGGGTTTTACTCCGCCCTTGACAATGAAAAGATTTGGAGCGGCACTGCACGATCCGAGTGCGGCCATCAGGACTGCCGATGAATTTGTGCCCCCGCCCGGGTTGCCGCCTTGCAGCATAATATATGCCTGCTCCGTGGATACGCAGGAATACGAATTGGCAGGGAAAGTAAAGTAGCCTGTACCATCCGTTGTCGTCTGCGCAAGTTGGGTTGAGGCCGCGCCATAGCCTGAAGTGCCGGCCTTGTAGATTGTGATCAGCGCGTTTGCTACTGGTTGTTGCCCTCCCATGGCAATCCCTCGAATGTCTCCATTGCCAGTTGGCATCATTTGCTGCGAAAAGTTGATGCCTCCCCCACATCCGGTGACAATTACTGCGATGCCAAACGTAAATATGGACTTATAAATATACCTCGGGAGGTGCAATAAAAGCATTCGGGCTAGCATTTTGAACTATCTCCGGCATTTGGAAACTAACTAGAATGGTAACGTTTCCACATTATGAAATTCGAAGCAATTATATACACCAGATGATTGAGCTGGCTCCTGCTGAAGAAAACTTTTTAATCGCTTCGGAGGCGCTCATTCTAGAGTCTGTAAGGAACTTGGACCAAGGTAGATTCTTTGCGAACAGTTGATATTTATCCAAGATGAAGGGATGGGGAACACGAGATAGGTACCGTCGCTAGTTCAGAGATTGTTGTGCGTGTCGTCATTATTCCTACCCGCACTTCGTTTTCCCGTGGTACAACCCCGATCCAATGCAAGCGGGGCGGGTAGGATAATATAGACCAAAGTCAGAGGCTTGAGGAGATGTGAGCTGTACTACTTGGTGTTGCGATCCTCTCCAGTCAGCAGCCAGTCTGTCGTCTTACCGTAGTGCTGAGCAATGCGGAAGAGGATGCCTGCACCAGGTTCCTTTATTCCACGTTCAATGGCTGAGATATAGCTTTGTGCAACGCCAATAGCATCTGCAACCTCTGACTGTTTGGTATCGAAGCCGCGAAGCTCTCAGAACCTGCCAATTCTTATTGGCCCCTTATGGCCCCACGGTTAGCCCCGTGAAGGCACATCGGCAACATCTAAATGTTTGAAAGAAAAATGGTCGGCCCTGGTAGACGATTTTCGAACTTATTCTGCTTCTGAGAGCCTTGCTGGTCCTGCCAACAGGTGACCTGAGAAGCGCAAGTCACTGAAGCGCTCCCCATCACACGCACATCTTGCGGGGACCAACCGGTCGGACTCGGGACGACCAGATTCGAACTATCGACCTCACCCACCAAAAAGCCGAGATCTAGCTATTTATCATTAACTTACGGGAAACTCAGGCATTTCAGAACGCTGTAGAAACACTGGAAAATCCTTACTGGACCCTCAATGGACCCACGACTAGTCCTCGATGGTGTATGCGAAGCGCGGTGTGAATGAGACCAATGAAACTAGTCTGCCTCATCGGTCACCGAGGAGCAGGTAATGGGGCGCAAGGAGCAGAATGCGGGCCGCCCATTGTTATTTAGCCTTCCTTATCGCGTGGATGAGATGGTGAGGGTATTCATCGATTTGGCAGGGACACGCAATTGATAAGCGTAACCACCTGCCTGGATCGCGGCTGCGACGGTTGCGTCTGAGTCATTGAGAAACTCCACTACGTTCTCTCCTGATGGATTCTTGAATGCAACGATGTCAGCAAACGGTCCACCGCTTACCGCGATGCGACGCGCGCCGGGGAGTACTTTGGCGGAGAAGTGCTTCATGGAATAGAACTCGGGGTTATAGTGCACCTGTTTGGTGGTGCGGTCTACGATGAGCAGGCTGTTCTGGTGCCAGTCCCAGTGGCTGCGACCCACTTCGTTGAGCACGGTATTCCAGTAAAAGTAGCTGCCGGCGAAGTTGCCCGTGTCTTGGATGATATTGCGATAGGTCACGAGGCCCTGCTGCCACTGGTTCTCGCCGTTGTAGCACTCGGTCTCCGACTGCATGAGCTTCTTGCCGGGATACCTGTCATGCGTTTCGCGCATGGCGAGCTGGCCCTTGTATTGGTAGGCGACGCCGGTGATGATCGGGTTGGTTACAGGGTCGTCGAGGACGGGCAAAATGAAGTCGGCGAGGTTCTCATTTACGATGGTGCCTTCCCACACCTGGATGTCGATGTGATCCTGTTTGAGGCGCGGCGCGAGGTAGTCGCGAAGGAAGGTATTGAGTTCTGCGCCGCTCCACGCGGCCTGCGGATACACATTGTTGTTGTACTTTGGCTCGTTCTGCGGCATCACGGCGTAGAGATGAACGCCTTCGTTGCGGTAGGCCTGCACAAACTTTGAGAAGTAGAGCGCGTAGGTCGCGAGGGAATGCGGGTCCTGCTTCATGCGGCCATGTTTATAGTCGCCGTTGGTGGTGAGCCATGAGGGCGGCGACCACGGAACAGCCCATACACCCAAATTGGGCTGGTACTTCATCGCAGCGTGAATGAAGGGCAGGAGCGATTTGCGATCACGATCGATGCTGAAGTTCTTCAGCGCGAAGTCGCCGGGGGTGTCGTCAAACGAGTAGTAGCCATTGGCGAAATCGTTGGCGCCGATCGGCATACGACCGAGAGTGAAGTTTGCGCCTTCCGGAGAGAAGAGGGACTTGAGCACCTGCTCGCGGGCAGCTTTATCCAGCGACATGAGGGCGTCCCACCCATACTCGTTGAAGCAACTGCCGAAGCCATCGATTTGCTGATAGGCGGTTTTGTCATCGAGGCGGATGGGAACGGACGCGGAGGCGGCTAGCGGGGGCGTGGTTTCAATCACCATCTGTTTCCACGGCTCGGTCTCGGTGCTCGATATCCAGCGGAGGCGGCTGGCGCTGGTGTTTTTCTGGGCATGCGTGATGCTGCCGGTGAATAGCAGGCACGCGAGGATCACGACAGATCGCAACTTGTTGGTCATCATTGTGAATGAAAAAATAGGGCAGTCGCGAACGACTGCCCAGGGTGAAAGACTGGCGCTGAGTAGCCCGGAAATCTAGAACATAAATCTGACAGCGAGCTGCATATACCGGCCGCCGGGTGCATATTGTGCTCCACCGCGAGCACTGGTAATTTGGCCGGCAGTCTGGTCAATGGATTTGTCACTGGGGTTCCCTAAGGCAGGTGTGTTGGTTGCGTTGTAGACATCCCAACGAAACTGTAGCGTATATCGGGTGGTGAGTGTGAAGGTTTTGGCGAGACTGGAATCTAACGAGAAGTAGCCTGGACCGTAGGTGGAATAGAGCCGACCGCCTAGGTAGGGAATCGCCGCAGCGCCCATGACGTAGTTCGTACCATTCACGAGTGGCTGACCCTTTGCGGGCGCAGGGACGGAAGAGGCGGGAGCGGGATTGGCGTAAGCGCAGGGGTTATACCAGTTAGTCTTGTTGCGAACCTGGGTTGGGCAACCCGTGAGAAGCGTATTGCTGGGGTCTGGTGTACCGCCGGGCTTGGTGGGATCGCCGACCAAGACAGCATGTGCCTGTCCGCCATATACGGAGACGTTATTGCCGGATACGCTAAACGGATTTCCAGTCTGAACGCGCAGGATCGGGCTGACATTCCAGCGTCCGAAGGCCACGTCAGTCCAGCCCTTGTGATTCATAAAGTGGCGGCCGTTGCCAAAGGGAAGTTCATAAGTGCCTCGAAACGTGAGACGGTGACGGGTGTCGAAGGTGGAATTGGAGTAGTCCGGGCGGATACCGAATATATCCGGTCCGCGGTAGTAAAAGACGCTGCTATCCACTTCCTGCGACTGAATGGCATCATCCAGCGAATGGGAGTAGGTATAGCTGGCGGTGAATGAGAGTCCAGCGGTAGGCCGCAGGGCCATTACGCTCTGCAGGCTGTTGTAGCTGGAGATGCCAATGTTGCTGGTGGTTAATCCCTGTCCGAAATCAGGGAACGTAACCCAGTTCAGATAGGAGTAGCCAGTGTTGGGATAGAGTGCGGCTGGAGTATTGGTATCGGGGCCAAAGACCTGCAAGTGGCGGCCTACGGTACCGACGTATCCAACCTGCCAGATGAGCTTGTGCAGGATGTCGCGCTCAACCGTGAGGTTGTAGATCTGCGCCTGGGTTGTCTTAATGTGTTGTGGCGCACTGCGCAGTATGAGTTGGGGAACAGAGGTCGTTCCCTGGAAGCCAGTTGGCAATGCGATTCCTGCATTTGGGCATGACGTAACAGTGCAGGATGGGGCAGTGTACGAGAGCTCCTGATCGAAAGGATAGTTCTGTGCGAGATTACCGGCGAAGCCGACGGACTCCAAGCCGCCGAAGAACAACCCATAGGCACCCCGAATGACTGTATTCTGGCCCATCTGGTAGGCGAAGCCAACGCGCGGAGAGAAGTTGAGGTGCTGTGCCTTCGTGCCCGAATCATTATCGGAGAATCCAACTGCGATGTTGTCTTTGGCGAAGGTGGCAGCATACGGGCCGAGGAGATTAGCGATCGGGATATTGCTGAGCGAGCGAGGGAAGAGGTAAACGCCATAGCCTGAGCCGTAGATGATATTGGGGGCCGATGGGCTGAGTTGGGAGAAATTCGCTTGGTGCGAGTTGTGCTCTGTGTAAGGAGAGAAGTAATCCCAACGAAGGCCGAGATTGATGGTGAGGGACGAGGTGGCTCGCCAATCGTCCTGTGCGTATGCGGCATTGGACCAGCGTTCGTCGTGGCCGGCAGGAATCGTATTGTTGATGCCGATGGACCGGTTCGCGCTGTACATATTACCGGTGAGAAAATCAGCGAGACCAACGCCTGACGATGCTCCTTTGTACGAGGTGTACTTCCCGGTATAGGTATAGAGACCGCGGCCCCAGGTATCATGCAATTCGTATGCCCGGACCTGTTGAATGCTCACGCCGAAGCGAAGACTGTGATTGCGCAGCACGTACGAAACATTGTCGAGCAGTTGGGGGGAGTTCTGGCCTTCATACTGCGGGCTGTTCTTGATGCTTCCGAAGGTGGAGATTCCAGATACTGCGAACTGGGGAATACCGCCGGGGTCGCCTTGCAGCGAAGAGATGCCGCCGAGTCCCAACTGAGAGTCAGCTTGAGGCAGGTTATTCAATCCGAAGGCCTGTGAGGATCCGTAGGTAAAGCCAAGGCGGAATTCGTTCAGGAGCCGCGCAGAGAAGATATGGGTCTCGCTGAGGACGAACCCCATGCCGAGAATGTTCAAGACATTTCCGCCGCCAAGTATCGGGCCAAAGGGGTTCATCGCGTAGGAATTGTTCCGTGTATAGGCATAACGGAAGTACGCTTGATCTTTGGAAGAGAGGTTCCAATCAAAGCGGATGCTATCTGAATTGGTATTATAAGTGTGCAGTATCGTCGTATTGTAGTTGGGCTGTCCGAGTTGTTGGCTGGCGACATTCGGCAGTGGGAGCAGATTGACTAGGGTGGATGCCACCGGGTCAATCTGCGATTGGCAGAGCACGTCTGGCACGCCATTGCAGTTCATCTGTTCGGTGGGCCAGCCGGGCAATCCCTGGTTTGGGTTTGGCGGTTCATAGAGGGAGTAGGTGTTCCCGTTCGCCAGCGCAGGATTCGCATACTCTGAAAAGTTTCCCGTGCGTGCGAGCGCCGTGGGAACGGTATAGAGGGCAGGGACGGCAGAGTAGATTCGCCATTGGCGGGTATCGCCGAAGAAGAAAAGCTTTTGGGTAATCGGACCGCCAAGCGCCAGACCCATGTCTTCGTCATGATAAGGATTCTTTGTGGTGGTGAAGTCTGGGGTGGCATCGAAGACCTGGTTGCGGAAGTAGCCCCACGCTTCGCCCTGCAAACGCCGGGTTCCGCTCTTGCTGACAACGTTGACCACCGCGCCGCCGGAACGCCCTAGTTCGGCGCTGTAATTGCCTGTCTGGACGCGTACCTGGTTCACCGCTTCGGGGGTGGTGAGAATGACGTAGTTGGCGCCGCTCATGTTATCGAAGGCGGTCGAGTTGTTGTCTACGCCATCGAGTAGGAAATTGTTTTGCTGGGAACGCATGCCGTTGGCGCTGAATGCTCCAGCGGCTGAGTTGTTTTGATCGGCTACGACGCCAGGCGAAAGTTGCGCGAGAAAGACGTAGTCGCGATTCGGGATAGGAAGTTCGTTCACTTCTTTACTGGTGAAGGTGTCTCCGACGGATGCATCCTCAGTCTGCAAAACCGGCTTTTCCTCCGCATTGACGACAACGTAGTCACTTGCACTGCCTAGTTTCAGCGACAGATCCGCTTTGGCTGTTTGGTTGGCGTCCACCTGCACATTGTCGGTGGTGTAGGTGTCAAAACCCTTGGCGGTTGCCTGCACTTTATAGAGGCCCACCTTGAGCGGCTGAAATGCGTACTCGCCGGCGGAATCGGTCTTGGTATGAAACTGTAGTCCGGTGTCTTTGCTGATGATCGTGACGGCCGCGTTCGGTACCAGCGCGCCCTCCTGATCCTTCACGCTGCCCGAGATGCCGCCCTGGTCAATCTGGGCCCAGGCGCTCGTGCTACCAGCCATTAATACGGCGGCTAGGAGCGCCAGCAGGGAGAAAACGCGGATCCACTGCCCGGCTTTCCCGGTTTGGAAGGAAGCCATGGTGGGAGCAATGCCAATTAAGGGTATACGTTTCACATGCAGCACGATAGTGAAAGCCCGGCACGGCTGTCAACTGAAATACAAGGAAATCCCTTATTATTTATGATAATAAGAGAGGATTGCGCTGTTGGCTAGCTGAGGGCTTGCCAGAATTGGTCGCGAATGGTTACAGTAGCTACGTGACATCAGGTAAACATTTACCAAGATTCAGCACTCTCCTTGACGCTGCTCTTCTTTGCCTAGGGGCCAGTGTCGGCCTATGCCGCGGCGCTGGCCCTCGATCCACTACTCGCGCGTCACAACACCAAGTGACCCCTATGCGATTTTTCGTGCCCAATCATCGTGCTCTGCGCCTCCTCTGCCTCTGCTTGCTCACTGCGGGTGCAGCGCGGGCCGAGATTCATCCAGCATCGCTCTTCAGCGATCATGCGGTCCTGCAGCGTGGCCAGAAGATCCCAGTCTGGGGAACGGCGCAGCCCGGCGCAAAGATCACCGTATCCATTGGCGATCGCCACGCTGAGGCTGTGACTGACAACGCGGGCCATTGGCGCGCGTTGCTTCCACCAATGTCTGCCGGCGGCCCATTTACGCTGCATATTGCTGGGGATGGCAGCATCGATATTCAGGATGTGATGATTGGCGAAGTGTGGCTCGCGTCGGGGCAATCGAACATGGCGTTTCAACTGTCGCGTGCTCTCAATGTTGATACAGAAGTTGCGGCGGCAACGAATCCTTCGATCCGATTCTTTAAAGTTGGTGCGATGCCGCAGGTTGATATGCAGCAACCGCAGAGCGCTGTGCGGGGAGCTTGGCAGCCTGCCACACCGCAAGCAGCGGCACAGTTCAGCGCGGTCGCGTGGTTCTTTGCAAAGAAGATTCAGGAGACGCTGCACGTTCCTGTAGGTGTGGTGCAAAGCGCGTGGGGCGGAACGCCGGTCGAGGCCTGGAGTAGCAAGCGCGTGATGACCTCTAACCCCGAGTTGACGACCTTCTTCAACAGCGATCTTGAAAAGCTTGCGAGCAAAGACAAGGTGACAGATACCTTCACGAAGTCTCTGGCGGCGTGGGAGACGACGAATAGCGACCAGGACCCGGGTAATACCGATCTGAGTTTCGCGAAGCCGGGCCTCGATCTTGCGGACTGGTCCACGACGAAGCTCCCGGCTACGGCCAAGGATCTCGACATCAAGGGCGGATCCGTCGTGTGGTTTCGTAAGGATGTCATGATCGATCCCGCGCTGATCGGTAAGCCGCTGATGCTTCACTTCGGCCGCATTGCAGAAGAATCTGTCTGCTATGTGAATGGCAAGCGGCTGGGCGGCTATGGCGGCATCGGGCATCCCGCCCTGGGAGATGTGACGTTTACGGTTCCTGCCAATCTGCTGCATGAGGGCACGAACACCATTGCGCTGCGAGTCTTCGCTCACACTCCACGTACGGCAGCGTTCGGAGAAAACTCTATTGTTTTCGACGGATCCGGGAAGCAAGTGATCGATGGCGACTGGCAGTACAAGATCGTCTATCGGGCGACGATGCTCTCAGCAGAGGCGGAGAAGTCATTTCCCACGTATAGCCCGGTCGCGGAGTATCGCATTTCAACCGCGCTATACAACACGATGATTGCACCGCTCGGTGATTACGCTTTGCGCGGAGCTCTTTGGTACCAGGGAGAGCAGAACTTCAACAAAGATGCGCAGTATCGTGTGGTTCTGCCGATGATGATTGCCGACTGGCGCGCACAGTGGGGCAACGACTTTGCGTTCTACATTGTGCAGATCCCGAACCTTGGCTCGCCTCAGGGGCAGCCCGACCAAAAAGGGATTGCGCGCCTACGTTATGTGCAGGCTGAGACGGCACGCACCGTGCCCAATTCGGGGCTGGCTGTGACGATCGATGTGGGTGATCCCAAGAACATACATCCCACGAATAAGCTGCCGGTTGGCAATCGTCTGGCCGCGCTCGCGCTCGCACGCACGTACCACTTGAAGGTGGAAGACTCAGGGCCGGTGCCCGGCATTCCGACTGTTCAGAAAGATTCGATCATCATCCCGTTCACTCATACCGATGGGCAGTTGGTGTCTCGAGGAGGCGATCTGGAAGAGTTCTGGATTGCGGGCCGCGATCAGAAGTTCTATGCAGCTGAAGCAAAGCTTGTGGGAAGTGCTGTTGTCGTCAAATCTCCGCTTATTTCGCGGCCCATCGCTGTCCGCTATGCCTGGTCGGACAATCCTGAAGGCGCCAATCTCTACAACGCAGCCGGCTTTCCCACGGCTCCCTTCCGCACTGACGACTGGCCCATTTCATACAAATAAGGAAACATCATGCGCACTGTCTTAGCCCGCATCCTCCACACATCCGCAGTCATAGCACTGCTCGCCGCACCGGTTCTGCATGCTGCTGCTGACAAGCCATTCTCCGGTATCTGGGACATCGCGGATCATAAGCTTGATGACGGATCTACTTATCATATCTATGTCCAGCTGGAGCAGAAGGACAGCGCGGTAGTGGGCCACATCGCGTATCCGTGGGGATATCGCATCATCAGCGAGACCAGGGTCTCGGGAAATCATTTCCAGCTTATCGATGACAAGCATCAGTTGATTGCGGAAGGTGAGCGTGTTGCTGACCACCTGGAGTTGCTGCTCAAGGTAGGCTCAACAAAGAATTTCCTGCGCACCGCGACGCCTGTTTCTACAGAGCCGCTGCCTAAAAAGCTGCCTTTGCCTGCGCTGAAACCAGTCAAGGCCAACGGCCTTGCCCTGACGCCGCCCATGGGTTGGAACAGTTGGAACAAGTACAAGGAAAACGTCAACGACAAAACAGTTCGCGCGATTGCAGATGCGATCGCGAGCAACGGCATGAAGGAAGCAGGTTACATCTACGTGAACATCGATGACACGTGGGAAGGGCCGCGCGATGTGCAGGGCAACATCACCACCAACGCCAAGTTTCCCAACATGAAGGCTCTCGCGGACTATGTTCACTCGAAGGGGCTTAAGCTTGGTATCTACTCTTCGCCCGGGCCGTTGACCTGCGCTGGCTATCCCGGCAGCTATGGACATGAAGAGCAGGACGCGAAGACGTTCGCTGCCTGGGGGATCGACTATCTCAAGTACGACTGGTGCAGTGCTCAGACTATCTATTCGCCGTCTGAGATGCATGCTGCCTATCAGAAAATGGGCCAGGCGCTCGCTGATTCAGGCCGACACATCGTCTTCAGTCTCTGCCAGTATGGCGAGGCGGATGTGTGGACGTGGGGCCCGAGCGTGGGTGCCAACCTATGGCGTACGACCGGTGACATTAGCGATAACTGGAAGCGCATGACTGAGATTGGTTTCTCTCAGGAGCACATCGGCTCTTTTGCTGGACCAACTCACTGGAACGATCCGGACATGCTCGAGGTTGGCAATG
>Ga0302267_10006397_pt1 | contig 11958 bp, 10 predicted proteins | sample III_Bog_E1_3_FD_194555 | JGI IMG/M metagenome (GOLD analysis project Ga0302267, IMG submission 194555) | Peat permafrost microbial communities from Stordalen Mire near Abisko, Sweden - III_Bog_E1_3 | ecosystem: Environmental > Terrestrial > Soil > Wetlands > Peat | place: Sweden: Abisko... | reverse complement strand
AGGGTTTGGGTAGGTGTAGACCGGGAGCGTTGCTGCTTCGTCAGGCACTTTTTCGCCCGTGATCGGGCTTTTCTTGAGAGTGACCCCATCCCACCGCGCGATGGGCTTCCCTTTCTGGTCCCGCAGCAGCTCGGCCATAGGAGCGCCATCCCAGGTCAAAACTGCGTCCCGGCACTCGATGTTCTTGAAGTCTTGCAGCACCGGCACCGGCGGTGGCATGCCCTTACCGTGCGTGCGGTAGTGCCATTGCAAGTACCCGATCCACAGCACCAGCTCCGCGATCTCCTTGGCCCAGGGCTTCACCTCGATCCCGAGGAACTGCTTGGGCGTGACGCGAAGGAGCTGCTCCTGCTTCTCTCCGAGATCGGCCAGCAGCGAGAGAACCTCGCTCTCGATCTGCTTGAAAATGTTCATCGTAACGTAGAGAAAATTCCCCGATCCACACGCAGGATCGAGCACGCGCGTCTCGCAGAGCGTCTGGTGAAAGGCATGCACGGCGTCCTTCGCGGCGTCCATTTTGCCGTCGACCTGGAGCTTGTGTACCGCCGTCTGGACGTTTTCCCACTCCGTGCGCAGGGGCTCCTCGACTGTCGGCCGCACCAGACGCTCTACATAGGCACGCGGTGTGAAATGGGCACCGAGCTTGTGGCGCTCCTTCTCGCTCAGGGCCCGCTCCAGCAACGTACCGAAGATGGCCGGCTCCACGTCCGACCATTCGCACTTGGCCGCCTCCAGCAGCCGTTCCAGACCCACCGGCCCGAGGGGCAGCGCGCTCGAATCCGCGAAGAGCCCGCCGTTGAAGCGCGGGATGTCGACGATGGCTCCGAACGGCATGCCGTCGTTCATCGCCCGCCAGAGGGTCTCGATGCCGAGCTTGAATTTCTTGGGGTGGGGGATCCAGACCTTCTCGAGGGTCTTGGTGAACATGTCGTCGGGGAGCAGGTCCACGTCCTCTGCGAACATGGTGAACAGGCACCGCATCAGGAACTTGGCGATCAGCTCCGGCGAGTGATTCTCCTTCTCCAGGTACTTCGCCACCTCCGCCAGGTGCTCGGCGACCTTGCGCGTCACCTTCACCTTCGCCTGCGAGGGATCCAGCGACCAGGGGTCGAGGAACACCGCGCGCAGCGTCGGCGTGTGCTCCACCAGGTCGGCCAGGAAGAGCTTGTTCTTCTGCGCGTTGGGGAACGGCAGGTAGTACCCCGAGCGGTCGAAGTCGGCGTACAGCTCGAAGACGTAGCCGATGTCGCAGGTGACGATGAACGGCGGCGGGTCGTCCATGGAGCGCGCGTAGCCGACGGCCTGGCCGCAGGCGTTCTGCATCATCTGGTTCCACCCGGGCGTCCCCCGGCGGGCGCTCCCCACCTTGGCGTCTCCGGGCTTCGAGCCCTGCTTCGCCTCGAGGATGAAGCAGCCGCGCTTGTAGAGGTCGGCCTTGAGGGTCGTCGTCTTGCCGCCCTCGTGGACGGAGAGCACGTCCGCCTCGAAGACGTAGACGTCGCGGTCCGGATCGTTGGTCTTGGGGTCGGGGTGCGGGACGTCGATGACGGCGCAGAGCTGCCCGAGGAACGGATCCTTGTTGGCGCGCTCCGAGCCGCTGGAGTTTTCGAGCCACCGCTTGATGAACGCCGCAGGATCCATGGGGCCGGGCAGGTTACCCTACCCGGCCCCCGGTCGCGCAGCTTCCGTGGGCCTCGCGCGGGGCCAGCTCGTCCGTGGGCGGTGCCCGCGACTCGCGGGCTCCACGCCTTCAGGTGCGTGGACGAGTAGGTCGCCGCGTTGCTGGAGTCCGACGCATGCTCGCCATGAACCGTGCCGGTTGACCGTCCCGCCACGGCTCTTGGCGACCTCGCCGCAGCTCGGCGCGCGCCAAGGGACGCCGCCGACCGGCGCGGGCTCGACGACCGGCAGGCGCAGCGGAGCGACGAGAGAGCTGGCGCGCGGCTGCCCGCGCTGCTTCTCGGTCGCCCCCGCCGCACGTAGCGTCGTCGGTGGCGCCAGGGCCTTTCGGTTGGCGCGCTCGCAACGGGTGGGATCTTTTTTCTGCCGGGTCGGCGCGGTTTCTTGCCGGGTCGGCGCGATTTCTTGCCGGGTCGGCGCGGTTTCTTGTCGGGTGGGATCGTTTCCTTGCCGGGTCGGCGCGGTTTCTTGTCGGGTGGGATCGTTTCCTTGCCGGGTCGGCGCGATTTCTTGCCGGGTCGGCGCGATTTCTTGCCGGGTCGGCGCGATTTCTTGCCGGGTCGGCGTGGTTTCTTGCCGGGTCGGCGCGGTTTCTTCCGGGTCGGCGTGGTTTCTTGCCGGGTCGGCGTGGTTTCTTGCCGGGTCGGCGCGATTTCTTGCCGGGTCGGCGCGGTTTCTTGCCGGGTGGGATCGTTTCCTTGCCGGGTCGGCGCGATTTCTTGCCGGGTCGGCGCGGTTTCTTGCCGGGTGGGATCGTTTCCTTGCCGGGTCGGCGCGATTTCTTGCCGGGTCGGCGCGGTTTCTTGCCGGGTCGGCGCGGTTCGCGCCGGGTGGGATCGTCTCTGCCGGGTCGGCGCGGTGCGCGCCGGGTGGGATCGTCTCTGCCGGGTCGGCGCGGTGCGCGCCGGGTGGGATCGTGCCTGCCGGGTCGTTCCGCGCACCCCACCCCACCGGTGGTCTGGACGACCACCGCGACGAGTCTGACATCGGCCAGCCCGCGGGGATCGTGCGCGGGCGTTGCGGAGGACCACGGGGCGGGTAACGTCGCGCCCGCGTCCGAGGGTGGACGGGCAGGAAGGCCGGCGAACGATGGGCGGATCAGGGACGGCAGTGCGCAACCAGGGCAACCAGGCGGACTTCATCCTGGGGACAGCCGAGGGCTGGGACGCCTTCGGCGTGGTGCGCTGGCACGGCGTCGAGGAGCTATCCCAACCCTACCGCTACGAGATCACGCTCCAGCGCCAGGTGACGAACGGCGCCGTCGACCTCGACTCGTTGCTCGACGCCGCCGCCTCGTTCCGCATCGCCTCGCAGAACACCTGGCGGGTGGTGCACGGCATCCTGGCCGAGGCCGAGGAGATCGACCGGACGACGCAGATCATCCTCTACCGCGTCCTCCTCGTCCCCTTCTTCTGGCGGGCGCGCTACCGGCGCCGGTGCCGCAACTTCCTCAACAAGTCGCTCGTCGAGATCGTCTCCTCCGTGTTCGAGAACCGCTCGGCCGCCCACCCCCAGGGGATGGGCGGCCTCCTCACCTTCAGCTCCGCCCAGGCGCCGGACGCGAACCCCAGCTTCACGTCGTTCTCTGCCCCGACCGCCGCGTACCGCTGGGACGTCAAGGACAAGACCCGCTGCGAGGACCGTACGGTGCGCCCCTACGTCGTCCAGTACAACGAGAGCGACTTCGACTTCGTGTCGCGACTGCTCGAGGACGAGGGGCTCACCTACTACTTCGAGCACGGCCGGGACCAGGTCGTCCTCACCATCACCGACCTCCCCGGCGTGTCGCCGATGTTCGAACAGGAGGAGGGGAACGCCACCTTCACCCTGCGCCGGCTGAGCGCCAGCGGCACCAGCCAGAACCAGGAGATCGTCCGGTCCTTCCGCGACACCCGCCGGCTCCGCTCGCGCTCGGTGACGGTCCGCGACTGGGACTACAACCGCAGTCCGCTCCCGCTGGAAGGCAAGCTGGAGGACAACTCGCTGTTCGATCCCGACCAGAGCCTCCACTTCGAGTTCCCCGTCGGCGAGGAAGCCGTCAAGAAGCTGCCCTGCCAGAACGCCGCCACCGTGCGCAAGCAGCGCTACGACGCGGAACGCGCGCTGCGCGAGGGGTCGAGCACCCTGCGGACCATGGCGACCGGCTACCGCTGCACCCTGACCGACGGCGACGGGATCAATGCGGACGCGACCCTGCTCCCGGTGCGCGTCGAGACCTTCGCGACCGAGCTGGCTCCCCAGAACACCGCCCTCGACGAGGAGCCCTTCGGCTTCGCCAACGCACCGGGGCCCGTCACCGCCGGCTTCGACAGCCGGTTCCTGGCCCTCGCCGATACCGTCCCGTTCCGCCCGGCGATGCTCACGCCCAGGCCGCGCGTCCAGGGGGTGCAGGCCGCGGTGGTGACCGCCGAGGAGTTCCCCGACGGTGAGCGGCCCGTCATCAACGGCGACGCACTCGGGCGGGTGCGCGTGCGGTTCCCCTGGGACCAGCGGGCGGACACGAACGACAAGAGCCCGACCTCCACCTGGCTGCGCGTGTCGCAGTTCTGGGCCGGCGCAGGCTATGGCGCGCTCTACACGCCGCGCGTCGGGCACGAGGTGCTGGTGGCCTACATGCAGGGGGACCCCGACCAGCCGGTGATCGTGGGGCGCGTCTACAACAACGATCACAAGGCGCCCTACGACGTGCAGAAGGATCCCACCAAGAGCACGGTGAGGAGCCAGAGCGCCGAGGTGAAGAAGGAAGTGGACGGCTTCAACGAGATCCGCTTCGAGGACAAAGCCAAGAACGAGGAGATCTTCCTTCACGCGCAGAGGAACTTCAACGAGGTGGTGCTGGCGAGCCACTCCACGAGCGTGGGCGGGGACCAGTCGAACTTCGTGGGGCACGACCAGACCAACAAGGTCAAGGGGCACCGGGAGCACACCATCGACGACTACGAGACGGTGACGGTGGGCGACGACAGGACGACGCTGTTCATGGCGAACGAGCACCATACGGTGGCCGGCTCCAGGGACACGACGATCGGGATCAACGAAAAGCTCGCCGTGGGCGGGTTTCGGCTCGCGCAGATCGCGGCAAACGACGACCTGCAGGTCGGCGGTTGGCGCAACGTGCTCGTCGGGGGCGGCGACACGCTCGGAGTCAACGGTAAGCGCGACGTCAGCGTCGGGGCAGACTACACGGTCAAGACGGCGGTCAACTACGTGTCCGAGGCGGGCTCCAACCACGTGTTCAAGTCGACAAACACCTACGTCTACCCGACGGGCGATTTCCAGGTGGACTCCACGACGGCCGGATTCAACCAGTCGGCCTCGTTCTACATCAAGGCGGGGACCGCCACCTTGAAGATGGAGTCGGGGATCATCTCCTTCAACAACGGCGCGGGAGCATCGGTCTCGCTGGTCGGTGGCATGATCGTCGTCGATGCCGCGGCCACCGTCGTCGTGAAGAGCGGTGCCCTCACGATGCTCAAGACGGGCGGCTTGATGGGCATCGAGGCGGGTGGAGACATCAACGCAGTGGCGACCGCCATCAGGCTGAACGGATGAGGCCTCCATGCCCATCGACAAGCAGGAGCACGGTCCGTCAGCCTCGTTCCTGGACCGGATCTCGCTCGGGATCGCGACCGTCGAGAGGAGCTTCGACGAATGGATCGTCGAGCGAGAAGGAGCGCGCGCACGGGAGTGGATGGCTCGCTACTGGCCCGATGCCACTGCGCCCCTGCCCGACACCAAGTACGTCTGGCCGCATGTCTTCAAGTACCGCGGGCACCGGGCCATGCTCGTCACCGGCTACCCGGAAAAAGGCAGCAGCTGGGATGACCTGCGCGTCTTCTACGGCCGCGAGAGCATCGTCGTGCGGGGCGAGACCTTCACCCCGCCGGCATGGTTCCCGCTGGTGAAAGCGACGGATCGCCGAAGCCTTGGCTACAGCGGTCTCGTCCTCCTGCTCAAGGCCGTGCCCGCCCTCGCCTCGTTGCTCAGGATGCGCTTCCTGTTCAACAATTCCTTTCGACTGCTGATCAAGCGCCCGCTGGTCTTGTTCCTCGTCGCGCCGGGACCGAGGGCGAGAACCGTGTGCCGGCGCGACGCAGAGGAAGCGGTCGCGCGCGATCTGACTGTCGTCTGCGACGCCACCGGGATTGCCTGCTCGGGGAGCTTCGACGATTCGCGTACCCAGCTCACTGGCGGCGCCATCGAGGAGCTGTGCGCCTGGGCGCTCGCTGCGGCGGGACGCGCGATCTCGCCCGACGACCCGCGGCACCGACCGGAAGGGGCGGCATAGCGCATGTTCGTTCGCAATCGCACCGGCCTGCCCGTGAGGCTCGCGCACGGTCACCTCTCCGATGACTTTGCGGTCGGCTCGGTCAACCTCGAGTCGGCGTTCGCGCTCGGCGAAGGGCGCCTCGCTCCGGTTCCGCTCCCTCCGCGCACGGATGCGGATCCTCCGGATATCGGCGGGTATCCGCTGTGGGATGGCGTGTCCGTGACGGCGAACGGGAGCGTGGTTTGCCCCAGCGCGCCCCCGTTCGTGCAGCCCGTGGTCGTCACGGTCGGCGCGGAGGTGGAGCGTCTCGCGGTCTTCGGGCCGCGCCGCTGGACGCGATCTTTCGGGGGCGGCGTACTTCGGCCGAGCCCGCCGGAGCGGTTCGACCACCTTCCGATGACCTGGGACCATGCCTTCGGCGGTGCCTTCGTGCTTCCTCCGGGACTCCTCTTTGGCACCGACCTGCCACACCCCGGCGGGCGGGTCGCCTACACGCTGAACGAGCAGGGGGTAGGCTTCTATGCTGACGAAGCGAGCGCCTCGGAGCACACGTTGCCCAGGATCGAACGCGCCGAGGGGCTCGTGCAGCACTGGAACGACAGACCGGAGCCCAGCGGTCTCGCCCCCTGCCCGCAGCTGGCCGCCCTGCGGTTGTCCCACCAGGCGAGGCGGATGGGCGAGCGCCCGACCGTGAATCCGACGGAGGTCGCCCCGGTCGACGCCACGGTGGTGCTCTCCCTGCTGCACCACGCCCCACCGCGCCTGATCGTCCGCGAGCCACCGCCGCTCACCTCCGTCTCGCTGGATGGCTTCGCCAGCGGGCCCATCCGCTTCGAGATCCCCGAAAGCCCCATCGAAGTCGTGGTGCGTATCGGTAAGGTCGGCGAGCCCGTGCGGCCGCGGCTGCGCAGCGTCCACGTCGACGCCGCGCGGCGGCTGGTTCGAGTCACCCACGGTCACATGTTCCGCTACTCGCCGGACCAGGCACCGGCGTGGATCCTGGTCACCCGCAGAGAGCAGTAAAGGAGGTCGTCGTGTCCGCTAACTTCTTCGACAACTCGGGCGTCATGGCCGGCATGGACTTTCATGACTTCTATTTTCTCAATCCCGTACCCATCATCGGGCAGGCGGGCCTCCCGCCGATCAAGTTCTACCCGCACCTCGTCGGCGCTCCCAACTTCTGGAAGGGCACGGGCGGCAAGCGCAGCAGCACGGTGACCTCCGACGGCTGGAAGATGATCCAGAAGTCCTTCCGGATCGAGTTCGTGCCCCACGTCGCCATGGCCACGCTGGCAAACTACGGAGTGCTGGAATATCCGTGGATCGCGAACGTGCTCGCCCAATCCTCCAGCGAGGCCACCATGGGGGTCGCCAGCGTGACCGGAGAAAAGCACGAGCTCGCGACCTGCCTCGTCGGCCCGGTGGGGATCAACAACAACTGTAGCGACCTCCCCGGCCTGACCAACAGCGTGCTGAACTTCAACTCGGTCAAGACCTCCCCCACGCTGGGCGACTACCTGCGCTGGGTCTGGTCCATGGCGAAGAAAAACGTCCTCCGCTTCCTCGGAACGAAGTGGAACAAGTACTGGGACAACAAGTGGGAGGAGAAGAACAAGGACCTCGGCATCACGGACAAGATCAAGGCCAAGGCGAAGAGGTGGCTGTGGGCCACCGCCAAGAGCGTGGCGTTCAGGGGAGGACTCTGGGTGCTCGACAAGCTCGGCATCAAAGATCCTCCGCAGTGGATCAAAGACTTCGGCAAGTTGCTGGCGAGCTGAGATGGCGTCCTCCCTTGTCCACTGCTTCGAGGCGGCACCCGGGCAGCACTACCTCAGCATCATCGTCAAGCGCGCCTATGCCATCCGGCCGGGTGGCCGGGCCGAGCCGACCCGGGACTGGCCGAGCATCCGCGTCGAGCCGGAGTTCGCCGAGTCGAAGAGCGCGCCGGAAATCGAACGGCTCGTCCATGACAGCGATCTGTTCGCGCCGGGTAAGCCCCTGACGGACGTGCTCCTGTCCGGGAGCGCGCACGCCCGCGATCGGGTCGGCTGCGTCGAGACGGGGCTTCAAGTCGGGCGAGCACGCAAGGCGGTCCGGGTGTTCGGTGACCGGCGCGTGGTCCGGTCCTCCAACGGTGTGCTGGGCTTCTCCACGCCGGACCCGTTCGTGCGGATGCCCATCCATTGGGATCTCGCCTACGGCGGGCGTGACCTGACCGCGGAGGCCGCGGCGGTGCGCGAGCTCGCCGAGCCGTTTGCCGCGCTCGGGATCGCGGCAGGGCCCGACGACGAGCTCCCGATGCTCGCGTATCCACGCAATCCCGCGGGCCGAGGCTACTTCGTCGGCAAGGATCTCGAACGGCTGATCGGCACCCTCGCGCCCAACCTGGACGACCCCTCCGACCCTGTCGAGGCGGGCCGACTCATGGCGCCCGATCCGATGGCGTGGTTGGATCTCCCCACGGCAGCCTGTTATGAACCAATCGATCCCATGACGTTTCCGCGGTCGGCATTCAGCGTGCAGCCGGCGTTCAGCCCACCGCGACGCCCCGTGCACGAGCTGGCGCTGGGAGGGCTACTGCCCGAAGACCTCCGTGAGCGTGACCTCTGGGCGCCCCCCCACGCGCGCTGCAACAACGCGGCGCCCGCGGGCCTCGCCGTCTGCCGCCTGGAGGGCGGGGAGCGGGTCCAACTGTGGAACCTGCACGGCGCCTACCAGCTCCTGGAGTTCGACCTCCCCGGCGATCGTCCGGAGCTGGTCCTCGAGCCTCCCGGTGTCGCCCCGCGTCGACTTGCGCCACTGTTGCAAACGGTACTCATCGAGCCCGACCGGGATCGCGTGACCCTGACCTGGACCGGCTCGTTGCCCGTGGCGATGCCCTACCCCGATGAGATGACCGCGAGCATGCGCCACGGCGTAAACTGGAGTCGGTGAGCCCATGACCGGGATCGGATGGGAGAGGTTTCGATGAGCATCCCCGCGCCGTCCCTTGTCAAAGTCAAACTGCCTCCCGTCAGCTTGGCCGCGGTTCCTCACGAGGAGCGCGTGCTCGCCTCGGCTGCGTACTTCTCCTCCTTCGCCGGCCTCTGGCTCATCGTGCCTGCGGCGATCTACCTGTGGAAAGGCAGGCAATCACGCTTCCTCGGGTTCCACGCCGTCCAGTCGGTGTTGCTCCAGGTCGCGCTGATTCCGGTCGGCTGCTTCGGTCTCGGCGTGGCGTTCGCGATCATGGAGGCGATCGAAATCTTCGGCTCTGCTCGCGCCGCTCCGCTCGCGAGTCTCCTGTTCTTCATCGTGCTCGGCGTCACCGTCACCCTTCCCTCGGCGACCATCGTATGGCTCGGCTTCAGCGCTCTCCGGGGTAAGCCGCGGGCGCTGCCGCTGCTCGGGCGCTGGGCGAACCAGATCGTTCGCGACGTCTGATCTGACAGCGGCTACACCGGGTCAGGCCCGTCGGCGATGGCCGACCAACCGAACGGCTTCGGCTCCGGCTCGTCGTTGAGCCCGATGTGCTCGCCGTCGAGCGCGATGCGTCCGTTCGCGCGCACCCCCACGCCGCCCTCATTGGCTTGCACCTGTACGGTCGCCGCTTCGACTCGCTCGGCCCCGGCCACTCGAGTGTGATGGTCACCGGCGATGGTCTCTCGAAGCGAGCCGCCCGCGTTCAGCGAGACGTCGCCCGAGGCGTGGATGCTGACCTCCTGGGCCGTGATGCTCAGCCGTCGCACCGCCTCCAGGTCGAGGCTCGCGCCCGAGAAGGAAAGGACCGGCCCCGTATCCGTCACCTCGATGCGCAGGACGATGTCGCCGGCCCGCGAGCGGACCACGAGCCGATCCGCGTCGGGCCCGGCCTGGATGTCGTAGCGCCGGCCCGACGTGAGGACGACCGCCGCGCTCGGCATGGGGACCGCAACGTCGTCGATAGGCGTGTGCGCTGACGCCTCGCCGCACTCCGCTGCCTCGCCCGAAGGCCCCGGCCGTTCCGCGTCTGCTGTTTGCATGAAGCTCCCTGTCGCGAACAGCGTTACCGCGGTTGCCGCCGAAGCCATTCGGAGTAGGTGGAGAACGCTTGGTCCCAGGTGACCTTGGTGTCGGGGTGAGCGTCGAGCCGGGTTCGCCACTCATGCTCCAGTGCCGCGTGCGCGGCGTCGCTGGATACGTTGTACTTCCGGAGGATCTCCGCTGCCTTCTCAGGGAAGACGGCGAGCTCCGCGCAGAGCGACGCGTGCGTCTGGAGGGGCATGCGCGGGTACGCGACGGGAGCCGGCCGACCGGCTCCCGTGGGGAAGGGAAGCGTGGCGTGCTGAGCGGCCAGGTCCTCGCCGATCCCGATCGTTCCTGAACCGACGGCGACCGCTCGTGCGGGCGGCGGCTTGGGCGCGGCAGCGCCCACCGCGAGCGAGGGTCCAGCGTCCGCGCGAAACGGAAGGGCATCTGCCGCCTTGGATCGGAGCGCTGTCGGCAGCTCGAACGCGGCAGCGGTGGCCGCGAGGCTCTCGCGCGGGCTCTCCATCAGCCGGATGGCGACCGCGGAGACGCCACGATCCTGAAGGAAAGTAGGCACAGCGGTCTCGGGAGCCAGCGACGCTTCGGGCGAGCTCTCTGCCTTGGCGTCGGATGCCTCGGCGGGTGGCGTGATCACGGACGGCATGTCGGCGGCACTCCCGCGCCCGGCAATCTGGGCCGCGCAGATCGCGGCGTAGACGCGTGCGCGCTCCATGCGCCCCTCCCCGATCTCGTCGGCCAGCGCGAGCGCGTAGTGTCGATCGCAGCGCTCCCAGTCCTTGTTCGCAACGTCGCGCTCGTCGAGGAGGTCGAAGCGCTCGTCCGCGCTGAGCTTCGCGAGCCGCCCGGACAGCTCGGCCCAAGCTTCGAAGGAGAGTGGAAGCTCGGCTCCGTCCGGCGGGTTCTGACGGCTCATTCCCAGGTCGCTCATCGGGGCGCAGTCTAGCCCGCCTCAACGCGGAACGGGGCCCGCATGGCGCGGAGGAGGGAGGAGAGCGAGGAACGTCGGACCACGTACGGCGTTGCGCCGAGCACGACCCATTGCCGATCGAATCAGGCCTCGGGACATCACCCGCTCACAGCCCCCTCTCCGACAGCCCCGGCTCCCCCGCCGGCCGCACCCCCAGCGGCCAGCGGAACCGCCTCTCCCCCTCCTCGATCCGCACGTCGTTGATGCTCGCCTCCCGCCGCCGCATCAACCCGTGCTCGTCGAACTCCCACAGCTCGTTGCCGTACGCGCGCCACCACTGGTCGGAGGCGTCGTGGCACTCGTACTGGAAGCGCACCGCGATGCGGTCCCCGTGGAACGCCCACACCTCCTTGATGAGGCGGTAGTCGAGCTCGCGCTCCCACTTGCGGGTGAGGAACGCCACGATCGCGTCGCGGCCGGCGAAGATCTCGTCGCGGTTCCTCCAGCGGCTGTCCGCCGTGTAGGCGAGGGCCACCCGGGCCGGGTCCCGGGTGTTCCAGGCGTCCTCGGCCAGGCGGGCCTTGCGGGCGGCGGTCTCGGCGTCGAAGGGGGGGAGCGGGGGCCTCGGGGTCATCTCTTCACCTCGCCGGCGCGGGGCGTGCCGCGCAGGAGCTGGTTCGTCGCACGCGTCGACGCGGAAGACATTCGAGCGCTCGGACCGCGCGCGACAGCCTCCCGTTCCGCCCGCGGGTTGAATGATGGCGCCCTCCACGGCAACTCACGGGCGAATGACACACCCATCTTCCCTGACGTTCACCCTTTTGGCATGCGCTGCAAGCACGGGCTGCGTCCCCGTGGTGTTCGAGGGCGGGACGGGCGCTGGCGGGGGAGCGAGCGGTAGCTCGACTCATGCTGCCACGTCGTCGACGAGCGGCGCAGGTGGCTTGGGTGGCGGGGCAGCGACGAGCACCACCTCGTCGTCATCGTCAACGAGCGGCGCAGGTGGCTTGGGTGGCGGGGCAGCGACGAGCACCACCTCGTCGTCATCGTCGACGAGCGGCGTAGGTGGCTTGGGTGGCGGGGCAGCGACGAG
>Ga0302267_10006390_pt1 | contig 11965 bp, 7 predicted proteins | sample III_Bog_E1_3_FD_194555 | JGI IMG/M metagenome (GOLD analysis project Ga0302267, IMG submission 194555) | Peat permafrost microbial communities from Stordalen Mire near Abisko, Sweden - III_Bog_E1_3 | ecosystem: Environmental > Terrestrial > Soil > Wetlands > Peat | place: Sweden: Abisko... | reverse complement strand
GAAGATGGAGCGCTCTCGCACCTCGCAATTGATGGCCAGCGCCGCCAGCGTGGCGAACTCGACGGCCTTCGCGTTCAGCACCGGCAACGCCCCCGGCAATCCGAGGCACACCGGGCAGATGTTCGTGTTCGGCGCCGAGCCAAAATGATTGGCGCAACCGCAGAAGGCCTTGGTGGCAGTGAGCAACTGAACGTGGACTTCGAGTCCAATGACGGGCTCGTACTTGCTCAGGACGTCGGGGGCGACTGTGGCGGACATGGGTTGATTTTAGCGCGGCGAAGGCGCACCGCTGCCGGCCATGGCTGCAACCCGAAGCGCGAAATCGCGCAAATGCTCGCGTGTTGTCCTGCACCTTACAAACTACTCAATGGTCACAGGGATGCCCTGGCGGACAATGGTCTTCCCTTTGAGTTTCTTCTTTTGCTCCTCGACCATCTGGGCAACGTCGGCAAGCAGTTTCTTCGGTTCGTAGATGATTCCGTCCTTGATGGTGTACTTGACGCCGCCTACGCGTTCCACTTTGCCCGTTTCGTCGTTCAGCTTCATCCATCCGGTTCCGTAGAAGACTTTCAGGTTTTCGAGCGGATTCTGGTCCACGAGCACCAGGTCGGCCTGTTTGCCGGGCCGGATAATGCCAAAGTCAATGGTGTCCTGCTTTGGACTCTGCAACTCGACCGCGCCATTGTAGGTGGCGGCGCGGATCACTTCCAGCGGCGTCAGACCGGCCTCGCGCAGCAGCTCAAGTTCCTCGATGTAGGTGAACCCGTAGGTCTGGTAGATAAACCCGGCATCGGTGCCCACCGTGATCCGGCCACCCATCTGGTTGTAATCCTTGATGAGGTCTTCCCAGACCCGGTAGTAGTTCTTGAATGCCACCTCGTCCTCGGTTGTCCAGTAATACCAGTAGGAGCCGTGATTTTCGCGGTTGGGCTGGTAGTACTCCATGAGGGAGGGCAGGGTATATTTATCGTGCCATTCGGCGGTGTAGGCGCGCATCAGGTCCCGGCCTGCGGAGTAGATCGCCAGCGTCGGGTTCATGGTGGCGTCATGAGCCTTGAGATCGGCAAGAAAGTCGTTCCACTGGGCCGAGCCTCGCGGATAGACCTTGTCCCAGTTGCGGGCGATCTGGCCAAAGCGCATTGAGTCGTCGTTGTAATTCTGCCCCACGGGGTAATTCTGGATCGAGGTGTCTTTCAAAAGCGACTCGAAGAGCCCGTAACTATGCGTGACCGTGCGCAGACCCAGATCGACGGCGATGCGCGCTGTGAGGCGCGGTTCGCTTTCCTGGCCCAGGTGGGCGAGCGAGCCCAGGTGGCGTTTCCTGGCCTCGTCGAGAATCGCAGCCACCACCTCCGGGTCGCCGCCGAAGAGCTTCACGCCATCGGCGCCCTTATCCGCGATGAAGTCCACCCATTTGCGGCCGAGCTCCGGAGTCAGTTCCGGAGATCCCTTCCAGCCGTCACCGCTGAAGGCTGGCTGATAGACGAAGATGTGCGGCGCAACAATCTCGTTTTTTGACGAGCGCTCCCGCTCCTTGAGCGTCCAGTCGAGCGGTCCGCCCGGAACGCCGCGAACCGTGGTGACGCCGTGAGCCAGCCAGAGCTTGTTCGCGTACTCAGCTTGAGGAGCCTTCTGGGCGTCTCCGTAGTGAACGTGCGTATCGACAAAGCCGGGCAGCAGGTACATTCCCGTGCCATCGATCTCGTAATCGCCCTTGGCCGGACGCTTCTTCGGATCGATGGGCCGGTGCGGAACGCCCACATCGACGACGTCGGCGATCTTGCCTCCTTCGACGACAACATCCATCGGCCCTTGAGGAGCGGCGCCCGTGCCGTCAATGACCGTGACTCCGCGGATGACCAGCCGTTTGAAGGGGCCCATCCCCTCGCCCGGCTTGCGGTCGGGAGCGGCAATCAAACCCTGCGCGCAGAGCTGGATGGGAACCAGGGCAAGCAAGGCCGCTGCACAAGCGAACATCGAAAAAGCTCTAAGCTTCGGCATGGGTGAGTCCTTTCGTGCGAGGGGAAACAGACCACCGCTGGCCGGGGTTTTTGTTAGCCCCTGTCCGTAGAGAAAAGAAACCCCTGGCACCCGGCTTCAGTATGTTCTGGCGTGTGAGAAGTGTAGCTTACTCCGCCGGATCTTCCGCAGTAAACGGCGAGCAGCACGGCTTCTCGCTGGCGTGATAGTTCATCAGCTCCACACGAATGCCGTCCGGATCGTAGAGGTTGAACTGACCTTTGCCATCCTTGCCGATCTTCGTTTGGTCATCGTGCCGTCCGCTGAGCCGGTTGCCGTCTGCAAGCTTCTTGTAGGCCATGTCCACCGAGATTTCGCCGATCGAGAAATGATCCAGCACGCCCAGTTGCCGCTGCGAAATCGTGTTCGGAATCCCCGTCCCCGACGGTCCGCTGGTCAGCATGTATTCCAGCCAGTCGTGGCTGTCCGGCGCCTGCTGGCTTACCCAGTCGATTTTGCCCTCGACCATGCCGCCAAACCAGTAGGGCTTGAAGCCCAGCAGGTCCCGGTAAAATGTGTCCTCAACGGCGCGGCTATGCACCAGAAATCCGACGTGAATAATATGCGTGCCAATCGCCGTGGGAACCGAGAGCGATTTCAGATTCTCCGGCAGTTGCACGAATTCCACCTTGTTGCCTTCGGCGTCCTTCACCGTAAACCAGCGGCTCCCGTCCGCGCCCTTTTCCACCTGGCCCGGCACCTTCCACGCCTTCGAGCCCAGGTAGCGCCGCATGGCCTCCGCGTCGTCCGTATTCCACGCCGTATGATCCAGCCTATCGATGCCCGCGTCCGCAGGCAGCGGCAGCACCTCAATGAACTGCGTCGCGCTCAGCGCGTAGCGCACACCCTTGGGATTCTCCGGGTCAGCCATCTTCAACGCGCCGATAATCTCGCGGTAAAAATGGTCGGTAGCCGCGGGGTCGGAGGTATACACCGCAATATGAGAGATGCCGGTGATCCTCGGCCGAGTCACCGGCTTATCTGCCCATTGTGCTGCGGCGGTGACGGTGAATAGGACGAGAGAAGCGGCGGTCAGAAACTTGCAATGCATAACGCACCTCGATTGTTTCGTGGGTACACGATAAATCGATTACGCGCCCTCAAGCAAACAGGGGCAACGCCAATTTTCCTGGCGAAACTCCATGGGGCTCCGCAGTACAATGCGCACATGCGCCAAAACATGGCTTTCTCCCCGATCGCTCTCGTTGTTCTCGTGGCCGGCATCGCTGCCATCTGCCTCACCCCCGCCGCGTTGGCCCAAACCCCGCTGTTCAAAGCCTCTGACGCGGATCGCGCGGAAGCCCGCGACCTCCTCAAGGAACTCATCGAGATCAACACTACCGATACGCCGCTTGGCAACGTCACCACCGCCACCGCGGCCATGCAGAAGCTCTTCCTCGATGCCGGCTTTCCCGCCGAAGACGTACACCTGCTCGGTCCCAATGAGCGCAAGCAAAACCTCGTCGTCCGCTTCCGCGCCGCCGGTACACCCACTGAAAACCCCGTCCTCTTCCTCTGCCACATGGATGTAGTCCAGGCACTGCGCGCCGACTGGTCTACCGACCCCTTCGAGTTCGTCGAGAAGGATGGCTACTACTACGGCCGCGGTACCCAGGACATGAAAGACAGCGATGCCGCGCTCGTATGGACGTTCCTGCGCCTTCACCGCGAGGGCTGGAAACCGAAGCGTGACCTGATTCTCGCGCTTACCGCCGATGAAGAGGGCGGTAAATTCAACGGCGCCAACTGGCTGGCCCAGCAGCATCGTGAACTGGTCGACGCGGCCTTCGTCATCAATCCAGACGCCGGTGGCATTGAACTCGACCACGGCCACGCCGTTGTGGCCGATGTCGAAGCTACTGAGAAGGTCTACTCCGACTTTCAGATCACCGCCACCAATCGCGGCGGCCACAGCTCCTTGCCGCGCCCCGACAACGCCATCTATGAGCTCACCACAGCGCTCAACAAGCTGCAGGCGTACACGTTTCCCTTCGAGCTGAATGAGGTCACGCGCACCTACTTCAAGAGCCTTGCCGGCCAGGAAACCGGGCAGAACGCCGCCGATTTTAAGGCGATCCTTGCCACCCCGCCCGATCTGGCCGCTGCTGGCCGCCTCAGCGCCGCGGAACCCAGCTTCAACTCCAATTTCCGCACCACCTGCGTCGCCACGCGCCTCAGCGCCGGCCACGCCAACAACGCGCTTCCGCAAATCGCGCAGGCCAACGTCAATTGCCGCATCTTCCCCGGCCACTCGCCCGAGGAGATTCGCCAACAGCTCATCGGCATCTTCGGCGACGACAAGCTCACCGTGAAGTACGTCTCCGACGGCGGAGTGGTCTCCGAAACGGCTCCCGAGCGCAAAGCCATGTCCCCGCCCCCACCCATCCCTGAAGTCTTCGAGCCGCTGACCTCGCTCACTCAACAGATCTGGCCCGGCCTGCCCGTCACGCCCGAGATGGAAAACGGCGCCAGCGACTCCATCTACTTCGCCCTGGTCGGCATCCCGTGCTACGGCTTCTCCGCCATCGCTCTCGAACGCGACGACGTGCGCGCCCACGGCAAGGACGAGCGGCTGCCCATCGATTCCTACTGGAAATCCCTCGACTTCTTCTACTCCTTCGCCAAAGCCGTCGGCGGCAAGTAAATCTGATTCAATGAGATAGCGGGGAAAAACTGGAACCGGAGCCTGACGATGGCAGAAGCAAATCGAGAAACACCTGACACGAAATCTAGGACGGCGATGCAGACGGCAAAACGCGCTTGCCTCCAGAGGGACGCGCTTGCCGCATGGCATCACTATCAGGAAACTGGCCTGTACTCGACAGCAGAAGAAGTTGATACCTGGCTGGCCAGACTGGAAGCGGGTGAGCCTGCCGAGCCTCCTCAATGCCACCGTTGAATTCTGCGCATTGACTAAGAGCTTCCCGATGCTAAAAGTCAGTCAGTCTTGACATTGTCAGTACAAGCGCCGACAATATGAGAGTAAGCGACGGTAAATCGAATGGCCACACAGCCCACACTCACAGAACGGCGAACGGAAAAACTCGATGTACGGGTCTCGCCGTCGGCGAAGGCGAAGTTGCAGGCTGCCGCATCAGCCGTTCATCGCTCGATGAGCGACTTCGTGATGGAGAGTGCTCTTTCGCGAGCTGAAGAGACTCTTGCGGAGCGCCGGGTCTTTGGGTTGGACGCGGAAAGATGGGCCGCTTTTCAGGCTGCTCTTGAAGCGCACGTCCGCCCATTGCCTCGCCTGCAGAAACTCCTTGATGAGCCAGGATTCTTCGACTCCGACTCGTCACGATGAGCCAGTCCAGGTCAATCGAAAAACTTCGTCGCGACCATCCAATCGACGCATTCGACTGCGGACAAGAAGCATTAAACACTTGGCGGCGAAAATACGCGCACCAAAATCAGGGTGCTGGCGCAGCGCAGACTTATGTCGGATTGGCTGATGGCGTTGTCATCGGCTATTACAGTTTGACTGTCGGGCAGATTGAGTTCTGCGACGCCCCGGAGCGATTGCAAAAAGGACTGGCCCGCCACCCGGTGCCGATCATGCTCCTCGCCCGCCTGACTGTTCATCGCGACTGGCAGAAGCAAGGTGTCGGACGCGCGCTCTTGCGGGATGCTGTGCTGCGCACGATGCAAGCAGCCGATATCGCCGGCGTCCGCGCGCTCGCCGTCCACGCCAAAGATGACAACGCTCGCCGTTACTATGAGCAGTTCGATTTTGTCGCATCACCCGCCGATCCTCTCCATCTGGTTGCGCTGCTCAAGGATATTCGCAAACTCGCCGGGAGTTGACAACGCGAACCAGCGGATTCATTCGATCCGCTTTCGGCCCAGCCGTCTCCATCGCTGCTAAACTAGAACCTCATGATTCTCCCGTTCGTCCGCGAAATCTTTGCGGACCTGGAGCACTCTTCGGGCTTTGAACGCGTTCGCAGGCATCTCAGCCTCGCTGCGGGGCGGAGACGTGTGTCTGGTCTCACCGCCACCGCGCGTGCCCTCTATATTCCGCTCATGGCTCGTGCCGCCCGCCAGCCGGTCATCGTGGTTGTCGCCGACAACAAGGCCGCCGAAGCCCTGGAACCCATGCTCAGGGCCGGCTGCGAGCTCACCGGCGCCATCGATCCCTCTGAAGTGGTGCGCCTGCCCGCCCACGACGTCCTCCCCTTTGAAAACCTCTCTCCCCATCCCGACGTGCAGGAGCAGCGCGCCTCCGCCTTGTGGAAGCTGGCCACCGGCGCCGTCTCCATCCTGATCGCGCCGGTCGAGGCGGCCGCCCTCAAGCTCTTTGACCGCGACTACTACGCCGGCCTCGCCGTCACCCTCAAGCGCGGCGAAGAAGTCGACGTCGAGGTGCTCACCGCCCACCTCGCCAGCGTCGGTTACACGCAGATGGACCTGGTCGAAATGCCGGGCCAGTTCACCCGCCGCGGCGGCATCCTCGACGTCTATTCACCCGAGTCCGACCGTCCCGTCCGCATCGAGTTCTTCGGCGACGAGATCGAGACCATCCGCAAATTCGATCCCGAAACTCAGCGCTCCCAGTCCGGCCTCGATGAAGCCCAGTTGCTCCCGCTCACCGAAACTCCAGTCACCGAACGCCTGCTTGCCGCGGTCCATGCGCGCCTCAATCGTCAGCGCATTGATGTTGACGCCGCCGAAGCCGACGAAGACATGGCCATCGAGATGGCCGCAGCCGGTGGTGTCAGCGTCTTTCCCGGATGGGAGTTTTTCTCCGCCGTCGCCGGTGCGGAAAAGTCGCTGCTCTCTCTCGCGTCCAAGTGCGTGCTGTTTGTCGAAGAGCCGGCCATGGTCCGCAATCAGATCGAGCGTTGGTGGAACAAGGTCGAGCAGCGCCACGACCGCTCCGCCATGGGTTCGCTCATCACGCCGGAAGACATTTATCTGCGCCCCGAAGTCCTCCAGGCACAGCTCAACTCGCACATGGGCCTCGATCTCGATCAGCTTGGCGTAGTCGATATTCTCGACGACGACTCGACCCTCGGCGAAATTGAGCTGAACACAAGGCCCACCCTTCGCTTTCACGGTTCCATCCCAGCGCTTACGGAACAATTGAAAACCCTCATGGCATCGGAGACGCGCATCGTCCTCGCTGCGCCAACTCAGGGCGATGTCGAGCGCCTCGCCACGGTCCTCCGCGAATACCAGGTCCCCTACCGCCTCGGCAGCCGCAACCCCCATCCCGGCGAAACCATGCTCGACGAGGGCAGCTATCTTGCCGGCGACCTGCGCGTGCCGGTCATCGTGCGATCGCCCCTATCGGCCGGCGTCACCTTTGCGGACGCCAACCTTATCCTCTTCGGCGCCAACGACCTCAGCGACGACGCCGACGTAGCCGCGCGCCCCGAACCTAAGCGTTCCAAGACCGCAGCCTTCGTCTCCGATTTTCGCGACCTCACCATCGGCGATTACGTCGTTCACGTCGAGCACGGCATCGCACAATATCAGGGCCTGAAAGAGATCGTGCAGGACGGCCTCTCCGTCGAGTTCATGATTCTCGAATTCGCTGAAGCTGCAAAGTTATATGTCCCGCTAACTCGCCTTGATCTGATCCAGAAATATCGCTCCACCGACGCCGGCCCCGCGCCGGTCCTCAACAGGCTTGGCTCCCAGCAGTGGGCCAAGACCAAGGCGCGTGTCCGCAAGGCCATGCAGGACATGACCGGCGAGTTATTGAAGTTATACGCCCAGCGGACCACCGCGGAGGGCACCGCGTTCTCCAAAGACAACGAGTTTCAAAAGGAGTTTGAAGATTCCTTCGACTACAACGAAACCGACGACCAGTTATCCGCCATTCGCGCCATCAAGTACGACATGGAATCAACCACGCCAATGGATCGATTGCTTTGCGGCGACGTTGGTTACGGAAAAACCGAAGTCGCCATGCGCGCCGCCTTCAAAGCCGTTCAGGACGGCAAGCAGGTCGCAGTCCTCACTCCGACAACCATCCTGAGTTTCCAGCACTTCGAGACATTCAAGAAGCGATTCGCGCAGTTTCCCATCAACATCGAGATGATCTCGCGTTTCCGCACTGCGAAAGAACAGAAAGACATCGTCGCGCGCGTTGAGACCGGCAAAGTCGACATCCTCATCGGCACCCACCGCCTGCTCTCGAAGGACATCAAGTTCCAGGACCTCGGCCTGCTGGTCGTCGATGAGGAGCAGCGCTTTGGCGTGCGCCACAAAGAGCGCCTGAAGCAAATGCGCAAAGAGATCGACGTTCTGGCCATGAGCGCCACGCCTATCCCGCGCACCCTGCACATGTCTCTCGTCGGATTGCGCGACATGAGCGTCATCGAGACCCCTCCCAAGGACCGCATGGCGATTCAGACCGTTGTCGCCAAGTTCGACGAGAAGATCATCCGCTCCGCCGTTGAAGTGGAACTCGAACGCGGCGGCCAGGTCTACTTCGTTCACAACCGCGTTGAGTCCATCTATGAAATCGCCGCGCGCATTCAGGAGCTTGTCCCCGCGGCCCGTGTCGCCGTCGGTCACGGCCAAATGAGCGAGACGGAACTCGAGCGCGTCATGCTCGCCTTCATGAGCCATGAATACGACGTGCTCGTCGCCACCACCATCATCGAGAACGGCCTCGACATTCCGCTCGCCAACACCATGCTCATCAATCGCGCCGATCGCCACGGCTTGAGCGAGTTATACCAGTTACGTGGCCGTGTGGGCCGATCCAACCGCCGCGCCTATGCGTACCTGTTGATCCCCGCGGAGAACGAGTTGACTGACATTGCGCGCCGCCGCCTCGCCGCGCTGAAAGAATTCAGCGACCTCGGCGCAGGCTTCAAGATTGCCGCGCTCGACCTCGAACTGCGCGGCGCGGGCAACATGCTCGGCGGCGAACAGAGCGGCCACATCGAGGCCGTCGGATTCGAGCTCTACACCTCCATGCTTGAGGCCGCGGTCAAGGAGATGAAGGGCGAGAGCAGCGAGGAGCACCCCGCCACGCAACTCAACCTCGGCATAGCGCTCCGCATCGACGAGAGCTATGTGCCTGAAGAAAACCAGCGACTCCGCCTTTACAAGAAAATCGCCGGCGCATCCAGCGAAGCAGCGGTTGCCGAGGTCCGTGCCGAGATGGAAGACCGCTACGGCGCGCCGCCCGATGCCACCGTCTACCTGCTTGAAGCTGCCATGGTGCGCCTTGAATGCGAGCATCTCGGTATCGCGCAGGTCGATCGCCGTCGCAGCGAACTGCAGATCCGTTTCATGGAGAATGCGGCCGTCGACCCGCAGCATCTCATGCGTCTCGTGGCGCGAAACGCCAAGCGCGGCGCGCAGTTCACGCCGCAGGGACTGTTGAAGTATCCTTTGACTGCTGTAAGGTCCGACGAAGTCCTGCTTGAGATTCACGAGTTGCTTGCCAATCTGGCGCCTGCGCCGGTAAGTGCCTAAAGCGCTATATGTTGGGGGATAACTCGCCAACGTTGTAACGCAACAAACCCAAAGTGGTCTGAACATTGTCGAGATGAGGATAATAAGGTGAACAAACGAGTACGCAAAGCGGTATTCCCCGCAGGTGGCCTTGGCACACGTTTTTTGCCTGCCACTAAGGTAATCCCCAAAGAGATGCTGGCGCTGGTGGACAAGCCCATTATCCAGTACGGCGTCGAAGAGGCGGTGGCGTCGGGAATCGAGCACGTCATCATCGTAACCGGGCGCGGCAAGGGCTCGATGGAGGACCACTTCGACCATAGCTTCGAACTGGACGCAACGCTGGAACGCCGTGGCAAGCATCAGCTACTCGCAGTCTCCCGCGGGGTGTCCGCGCTTGCGAGAATCAGCTATGTGCGCCAGAAGGAACCGCTGGGCCTTGGTCATGCTGTGTTATGCGCAAGAGACCTTGTAGGTGACGAGCCTTTTGCGGTGATTCTGCCCGACGATGTGATTGCATCCGAAGTCCCCTGCATCAAGCAGATCATCGACGTGTTCAACCAGAAGGGCGGCTCGGTACTGGCCACCATGACCATCGAAGGGTCCGCCATCAGCGCCTATGGCGTGTTAGCCGGCGAACAGGATCCCGATAACTGGCGAATCTATAACTGCACCGGAATGGTGGAGAAGCCTAAGTTGGAAGATGCGCCGTCAAAACAGGCAATCATCGGCCGCTACGTCCTCACCCCGCGCGTCTTTGAATTGCTTGAGCAAACCAAGCCCGGCGCCGGCGGCGAGATACAACTTACCGACGGCATTAAAGCGCTGGCGAAGGAACAGAAGGTCTACGGCTACACCTTCGAGGGTAAAAGATTTGACGCGGGAGATAAGCTCGGCATGTTACAGGCAACCGTGGAGTTTGCGCTTGGCCGCAGCGATCTCGGTCCGCAGTTCCGTGAGTATCTGAAAGGACTGGCGCTGTAACAGCCCAGTCAGCAAGTTAGCAAACGCGCACGCCGACCTGCTGGTTCACGCCTTCCACTTGATGTTGCACCCGATCGACGGCCGCTGGTCTGCCGGAACAGCCTCGCCCGTAAGCACCAGGTCGATGGCGGCACGCAGGTCTCTGCCGGTAACGGGAACGTCGTTGCCCGGCCGGCTCCCATCGAATTGCCCGCGATACACCAGCCGAAAGTCGGCATCGAAAAGGAAGAAGTCGGGAGTGCAAGCGGCTTTGTAGGCGTGCGCCACGGCTTGGGATTCGTCGTAGACGTAGGGGAACGTGAAACCGAAGGTCTCGGCCTGCTGTTTGAGTCCTGCGGGGCTGTCCGCGGAGTGCGCGATTGCGTCGTTGCTGCTGATCGCCACGATTGCGAGGGACCGTGACGCGTAGTCCTTGCCGAGTGCGGCCAGACCCTCATTGATGTGCTTCACGTAGGGACAGTGGGCGCAGATGAACATGACGAGCAACGCCTTGTCGCCCCGGCTGTGGTCGAGAGTAACCTCGTTGCCAGTCACTGTATCGATGAGGACGAACTCGGGAGCAAGAGTCCCCAGTTCCAGCATGGTGGATTCAGTAAGTGCCATGAGGGAAACCTCCTTTAAGATGCATTCATCTGCTAACTTGCCGACCAACCGCTAAGCTAACTCGCTAAAACAGCGGCGTCTGTCTTCCCGGCATCGTCAGCTCAAAGTGTTCATAAGCCAGTCGTGTCGCAACACGTCCGCGCGGTGTGCGATCTAGAAACCCTATCTGAATAAGAAACGGCTCGTACACTTCTTCAAGCGCGTCTTCTTCCTCGGCCAGGGTCGCAGCCAGTGTGCCCAGACCCACCGGTCCGCCGTCGTATTTCTGAATGATCGTGAGCAGCAGCCGGCGATCGATTTCGTCGAAGCCATGCGCATCCACTTCCAGCATGGTCAGTGCGGCGTTGGCCGTGGGCCGGTCGATCGTCCCGGTTCCGCGGACTTGCGCGTAATCGCGGACGCGGCGCAGCAGGCGGTTGGCGATACGCGGCGTGCCACGTGAGCGAAGCGCGATCTCCGCAGCGCCGTCCTCGTCGATGGGCACCCCCATCACTTCCGCCGAGCGCTCCACAATGAAGCGCAACTCCTCCTCGGTGTAAAACTCCAGGCGCAACAGGATGCCGAAGCGCGACCGCAGCGGCGACGACAGCAGCCCCGGCCTGGTGGTGGCGCCGATAAACGTGAACGGCCGAATCTCCATCACGTGCGTGCGCGCCGCCGGGCCCTGGCCGATAATGATGTCGAGTTTGTAGTCCTCAAGCGCGGTGTAGAGCTTTTCCTCCAGCACAGGCTGCATGCGGTGAATCTCATCGAGGAACAGCACCTGTCGTTCGCGCAGGTTGGTGAGAATCGCGGTCAGGTCGCCCTGAATCTGCAAGGCCGGCCCGGAGGTCTGCTGGAAGCCCACATCCAGCTCGTTGGCAATGATGGTGGCCAGCGTCGTTTTTCCCAGACCCGGAGGACCGAACAGCAGTACGTGATCGAGCGCCTCGCCCCGGGATTT
>Ga0302267_10006388_pt1 | contig 11965 bp, 9 predicted proteins | sample III_Bog_E1_3_FD_194555 | JGI IMG/M metagenome (GOLD analysis project Ga0302267, IMG submission 194555) | Peat permafrost microbial communities from Stordalen Mire near Abisko, Sweden - III_Bog_E1_3 | ecosystem: Environmental > Terrestrial > Soil > Wetlands > Peat | place: Sweden: Abisko... | reverse complement strand
CCGGTTGGCGACGATCAGGCGATGCGCAAGGGCGACCAGCCCCGGCAGGTCGGGCACGTCGGCGACGGGCCGGGTGGGCAGTACACCGCGAAGGAAGCACAGTTCGTTGCGATAGACGTTTCCGAGGCCCGCGATGATCCGCTGGTCGAGGATTGCCAGGCCGATGGCGCGATCGCCGTCGCGCTCCAGGTTCGCAACCGCGGCATCCGGGTTCCAGTCGGTGCCGAGGATGTCCGGTCCGAGGTAGCCCACGACCTCGTGTTCCCGCTCCCGCGGCACAACTTCGAGGACGCCGAGCAGGAAGCCGACCGCCTGGGTTCCCGGAACGCCGAGAATGGCTCGCGCTTGCCAGGCGGGATTTCGCCACCGTTCGCCATCACGGTAGATGTCCCACGACCCCTCCATTTTCAGATGGCTGTGAATCGTGAATTCGCCGATTCGATGCAGCAGGTGTTTGCCGACGCTAACGACCGATTCCACCCGTTCGCCGGTCAAATCGACGGTTGCGAAGGCGGGAACTCGGATGTCACAGCGCTCGAGCACCTGCCCTGCGAGAGCCGCGTCGAGGGCTCGCGCGGCGCGATACACGGTGTCGCCCTCGGGCATCAGCGCCCCACCGCGTACCCCTGCATACCGCGCGGGTTTGCCGCCCCGCGCAGGCCATCCGGGCCGGTACTGACGGCGCAGAGCCGACCCAGTGCCCAGGATCCTGCGACCGTCACCTCATGCCCGCGGTCCCGAAGGCCGCGCAGTACCTCTCGTCCGATGCGCTCTTCGACCACAGCGCCGGTCGGCACCCGTTCGCGCGGCCAGAACGATTCGATAGCGGAGCTGGTGTGCAGGGCCGGTGCGTCGATGGCCTGCTGCAGGCTGTAGCCGCCGACGAGATAGCGAAGCAGGAACAGCAGTTGCCACTGGTCTTGCTGGTCGCCGCCGGGAGTTCCTGTCGCCAGCACGGATCCGTCCGGCGAGAAGACAAGCGTGGGGCTGAGGGTGGTGCGCGGCCTCCGCCCGGGATTGAGGGCACTGGGCAGACCCTCATCGAGCCAGGACATCTGCAGTCGTGAACCGAGGCAGAAACCGAGTTCCGGGATGTGGGGCGAGGACTGGAGCCAACCGCCCGAGGGCGTGATCGAGACAGCATTTCCGAACCTGTCCACCACGTCGACGTGGCAGGTGTCGCCCCTCGTCTGGCCGTCCCTGGCCACGGTGGGTTCGCCGGTGCCGGCGAGACCGTCGCCAGTGACGGTCGAAATGCGCTCGGGCAGGGGGTGCGGCCGTCGCCCGCCCGGCCATCCGGGCCGCAGGTCGGGGGCTGCGACGTCGGCAATGAGTGCGCGCCGGCTGGCGGAGTATTCGGGCGCCAGCAGCTCGCCGAGCGGCGTGGTGCCGTCGTCGCCATACCAGGCGTCCCGGTCGGCAAGCGCGAGCGCCAGCGCTTCAAGCACCGTGTGTGCGCCGAGTTCGGTGGACGGGTCGAGCCGGTCATCCTCGAAGCCGTCCAGGATGCCGAGTGCCTGGAGCAGAACCGGGCCCTGCGTCCACGGGCCCGCTTTGACAACCCGGTGTCCTCGGAAGTCTCTTTCTACAGGTTCTTCCCAGGTGGCCGCATAGTCGGTGAAGTCGGCCAGGGTGAGCACGCCGGCGTGGTCAGCGCCCGACGAATCGCGAAGCGGAGTTTGCACAAAGCTCGCGATCGTCTCCGCGACGAACCCATGCGACCACTCGGCGCGAACCGCATCGATGCGCTCCTCGCGGGTTGCTCCCCGGCCGCTGGCGAGGAGGCGCCTGAGCGTGGCTGCCCACTCGGTGCGAGTGGCGATGCTGTCGGGAACGATGCCGCCCCATGCCTGCTCCGACGTGGGCCACGCAGACTGGAACAGCCCACTGACCGCCTGGACCGTGCGGGCGACCGCGGGCAGCACGGGATACCCGTCTTCGGCGTAGCCCAGGGCGAATTCGACGACCTGGTGGAGTTCCCAGGTGCCATAGTCCCGAAGAAGCAACAGCCAGGCGTCGAACGCGCCCGGCGCCGTAGCGGCCAGAAATCCCGCGCCGGGCACCAGGTCGAGGCCAAGCTCGCGGTAGTGGGCGATGGATGCGCCGCGAGGGGCTGCGCCGAGCCCGGCGAGGACCCTCGCTGGTTCTCCGGCGGGGGAGACGAGCCCGACCAGGTCGCCGCCGGGACCATTGAGGTGCGGCTCGACGACCTGCAGCACAAATCCCGCGGCGACCGCCGCATCGAATGCGTTACCGCCCCGCTCGAGCACCGCCATCGCCGACTGGGAGGCCAGCCAGTGCGTCGATGCGACCAAGCCGAAAGAGCCCCGAAGGGTGGGCCGTGTCGTGAATTCGTCGGGGGTAACGAAGGGCATGACTCAAGCTTCGCAGCACCGGCACGCCGGTGCAGAGCTGGGGACCGAACCGGTGTCAGTCGAGCGCGCTGCGGATGTCGGTGTGCACGAAGTCATCGCCTTTGTAAAGCAATGGTTCGCCGCGGTCGGTGGCCAGGGCATACGCGAAACAGTCGCCGAAGTTCAGGCCGGCAGGATGCCCGCTGCCCTTGCCGAAGTCACGGTAGGCCTCGCGGGCGATCCGGGCCTGCTCGACGGTGACAGGCACTATCTCGATCCCCGCCTCGTGGAGCAATAGGTCAAATTGGCGGGAAGGTCGCGGGTCGCGCGATCGGTCGATAACAATGCTCGTCTCCAGGTAGCTGGCTGCCGACATCACTGCGTTCGGTGCGCGGAATAAGGCTTTTGTCAACCGCTCAGTGTCGGCCTCCGCTCTCAGGATGGCGACGAGCGCCGAACTGTCGACGATCATCGCGGCAGTCCGTTTTCGTCGTAGAGCCAGTCGTTGACGTTCTCGAAGCTTTCGGGCCGCAGCCTCGTGGATATTTCCTTAGCGATCGCCAGGAATCGCTCCGCTCGACCGGAATCACCACCGGTCGCTGCCTCGCGCAACTCTGCGAGGCGGCGCCCCACGGCGTCCTCGACCGCTTCTGTCTGGCTCATCCCAGTCAGTGTGGCGAGTTCTCGCACGAGCGCGTGCGTGCGTTCGTTCTTGATGTTGAGACTCATGGGCATAAGTCTACCAAGGAGGGGTAGACATCTACCCAGCGATTTCACGCTCGCAAACGCAGGCCCTGGGGGGTGGGGGCAAAGCCGGCGGCGGCCAGAGCAGATCCGAACGGGGTACCCACGGCGAACTCACCATCGACGCGCTCGACTCGAAGCCTGCCGAGGCCCGTCCGCACTGTTGCCGCGAGCGAGACGGCCGCTGCGCCCAGAACGGCCGTGTCATCAGTGAACGTGAGAACGGTCTTGCCACCCCGCTCGATGTAGATCGCAAGCGCGCCATCCACCAGCACGACAAGTGCGCCCGCTTTGCGACCGGGGCGGTGGCCCTGAGTTGGTCGAGCGTCGCCTCCAGGAACGGGCAGCCTATCCACTCCCGGCCAGCCCAGGGCGGCGCCATAGGGATTCGCCGGATCGGTGGCCGCAAGAGTGAAGGCGTTCAGTTCGGGCACCGAGTCGTCGTCCCGGATGAACTGGCGGAGCCGATCGACGGTCGCGCCCGTCCCAAACTGTGCGCCGCCGAGCCCGTCGACGAAATAGCCACGCCGAGCGCGTCCGGTCTCCTCAAAAGTCGACAACACCTTGTAGGCCAGAGCGAAGCCCCCCGGAATACCCTCGCTCATCACCGCGCCGCGCGTGACGATTCCGTAGCGGTCGAGAAGCGCTTCCGCCGTGGCCTTTGCCCGCACGGTCGTATCTCCCTCCGCCAGCGGCAGGAGCGACCAGCGACCGGCAACTGCGGGTGGCCCGGACTGCACCGTCAGCAGCGACGGCGTGCGGCCGCGATACGCGCGCGCCCGAGGTGCGCGGCGGGGCGCGGCCTTGCCGCCGAGATGGGATCGGAGTGGCGCAAACGTGTCGTTCGTCACCAACCCTGCCCAGACGAGATCCCACAGGGCGGTAGCGAGCTCGCGGTCATCCGTCGATCCGACTGCGGCACCCAGCTGGCGAAAGAAATAGGCGCCCCCGCCAGCCAAAGCGACCAGGATGTCGCGCTGCAATTCGGTGGTTTCGGCATCCACCGGCAGGGGAAGGGTCACGGCTGCGGTTTCGGCGAGGTGAAGGCTGATCCAGCCATCGCTTCCGGGCAGCTCGCCGGCGCCCGACCAGAGCACCTCACCCGAAACAGTGAGCTCGTCGAGCCAGGCCTGGGAGTAATCGCGCAGGCGTGCAGGAAGAATGAGGGTCTCCCAGGCGGATGCCGGCAGCGCGACACCACCCAGCTGCTCGACGATCTGGAGCACCCCGTCTGCGCCGCGAAGTCCACGACTCGAGTCCGCCAGAACGTGCTGCCAGGCGGGAAGGAAACGACCCAGAGTGTCTTGCGACACGGGCTCCACCTCCTGGCGGAGAGCTGCCAGCGAGCGACTGCGGAGTCGTCGCAGGATCTCCGCATCCACCCACTCGCTCCCCGAGGAGCCGGGACGGAATTCTCCTTCGATGACCCGCCGGTCGCTGGCAAGACGACGAAGCGAGTCGAGCACGACCGCGACTCCCAGACCGAAGCGGTCCGCAACCGCGCGTGCGGTAAACGGCCCATGGGTTCGGGCGTAGCGGCTCACGAGGTCGCCGACCGGGTCGGCTACCGGCTCGATGAAGGCGGTGGGTACCCCGATCGGCAGGGCGACGCCGAGCGCGTCCCGAAGGCGGCTGGCGTCCTCGATGATGGCCCACCGATCGTCGCCCGCGATCCGGGCGGACAGCACGCGACGCCCCCGGGCCAGTTCGTCGAGCCACTCCCTGATTCCCTCGGTCGCTGAGCTTCCCCCGGTTGCTGAGATTCCCTCGGTCGCTGAGCCCGTCGAAGCGCCCTCCACCGTCCGCGCCACAATTTCCTCGACCGACAGCGGCCCCAGCACTCGCAGCAGGTCGACGACACCTTCGATATCCCGCGCCTTCCGATCCGGTGCGAGCCGCTGCAGTTCCAGCTCGGTCTGCGCGAGAACCTTCGGATCGAGCAATTCGCGCAGCTCTGCTCGCCCCAGCAGCTCCGCGAGCAGGGTCGGGTCGAGGCTGAGTGCTGCGGCGCGACGCTCGGCCAGCGGTGAGTCACCCTCGTACATGAAGGCCGCCACATAGCCGAACAGGAGAGAGCGCGCGAACGGCGATGCGGATTCGGTCTCCGCTTCCACGATGCGAATCCGGCGATCGGCGAGCTGCGCCGTCAGCGACATCAGCGAGGGGAGGTCGTAGACATCCTGCAGCACCTCGCGCACGGTCTCCAGAACGATGGGGAAGCTGGGATATTTGCGGGCCACCTCGAGCAGCTGCGAGGCGCGCTGGCGCTGCTGCCACAGCGGCGAGCGTCTCCCCGGGTTATAGCGGGGCAGAAGCAAGGCACGCGCCGCGCACTCGCGGAAGCGCGAGGCGAACAGCGCAGACCCGCCCACCTCGTCGGTGACGAGCTGCTCGAGTTCGGCCGCCTCGAACAGGAACAGTTCGGCGCCGGGCGGCTGCGCATCCGTGTCAGGCAAGCGCACGATGATTCCGTCATCGGCCGCGACCGCCGCACCGTCGTATCCGAATCGCTCCCGAACCCGCGCCGTGACCGCCAGCGCCCACGGCGAGTGCACCGGCATGCCGTAAGGCGAGTGCAGGATGACCCGCCAGTCGCCCAACTCGTCGCGGAACCGCTCCACCACAAGAGTCCTGTCAGTGGGCACGTGGCCCGTGGCGGCCTTCTGGTCGGCGATGAACGACACCAGGTTGCGTACCGCGCGGTCGTCCAGGCCACCCGCTCGCACCCGGTCGAGTACGGCATCCGCGGACGTCGTCGACACCTCCCTGATGAACGCGCCGACCGCCGCACCGAGCTCGGCGGGTCGTCCCAGCCCGTCCCCCTTCCAGAATGGGATGCGGCCCGGCTGGCCGAAGGCGGGCGCGACAACCACGCGATCGTGCGTGATGTCCTCGATCCGCCAGCTCGTGGCGCCAAGGGCAATGACATCGCCGACCCGTGACTCGTAAACCATCTCCTCGTCAAGCTCGCCGACGCGCCCGCCTCCCGCGGTCGCCCCGACCATGAAAACGCCGAAGAGTCCGCGATCGGGGATTGTGCCGCCACTCGTCACCGCGAGTCGCTGGGCACCGGGCCTGCCGGTGATCGAGCCGCCGACCCGGTCCCAGACGATTCGCGGACGCAGTTCGGCGAACTCGTCGCTCGGGTACAACCCGCTCAACAGGTCGAGTGTCGCCTCGTAGGCGCTGCGTGGCAGCGTGGCGAACGGGGCACTCCGGCGTACGAGCTGCCACCAGTCCTCGATGTCGATGGGTTCAAGCGCAACGGCTGCGACCGTCTGCTGGGCGAGAATGTCGAGCGGGTTCTGCGGAATCGCGAGCGCCTCGATCTTGCCCTCCACCATCCGCTCGCTGACGACGGCGACATGGATGAGGTCGGCGCGGTGTTTCGGGAAGAACACCCCACGGGAGACTTCCCCGACCTGGTGGCCGGCACGGCCGATCCGCTGCAGGCCGCTGGCGACGGATGGCGGCGACTCGACCTGCACCACCAGGTCGACCTCTCCCATGTCGATTCCCAGCTCAAGCGTCGACGTCGCGACAACGCAGCGGAGGCGGCCCGCTTTCAGGTCGTCTTCGATGATGGCGCGCTGGTCTTTACTCACCGAGCCGTGATGCGCGCGGGCCAGGAGCTGCGCCGTTCCCGCGCTGGTGCCGGATGCGCCCGGCATGACTGCGGGCATCCCACCCGCCCCCGCGCTGGCGGTGACGCCCGCCGCCACGAGCCCCTCGACCCGCTCAGGGACCGCCTGCGGGAAGTTTCGTTCCGCGTACAGCTCGTTCAACCGCCCAGTGAGGCGCTCGGCCAGGCCCCGGGAGTTGACGAAGACGATGGTCGACCGGTGCTCAAGGATCAGGTCGACGATGCGTTCCTCAACGTGCGGCCAGATCGATCCCTGCGCTCCGGTGCCCGCCTGCGGGCCGTCGACCTGGGCTGCCGTGCCGAGCTCGCTCATATCGTCGACCGGGACCACGACCCGCAGGTCGAATCGCTTCGTCGACCCCGGGGCGACGATCGTCACGGGTGCGATGCCGCCCAGGAACCGCGCCACCTCCTCGCGAGGTCGAACGGTAGCCGACAGGCCGATGCGCTGGGCGGGCTTCGGCAACAGGGCATCCAGCCGCTCCAGGGAGACCGCGAGATGGGCACCCCGTTTGGTCGCGGCGACGGCGTGCACCTCGTCGACGATCACGGTTTCGACGCCCAGCAGGGTCTCGCGTGCGGCCGACGTAAGCATGAGGTACAGCGATTCGGGCGTGGTGATGAGGATGTCCGGGGGGAGGCGCGCGAGCAGCCGACGATCCTGCGTCGTCGTGTCGCCCGATCGCACTCCGACCGTAACGTCGGGCGCGGGCAGTCCCAGTCTCTTCGCTGTCTGCGCCACACCCACGAGGGGTGAGCGAAGGTTGCGCTCGACATCGACCCCGAGCGCCTTGAGCGGAGAAATGTAGAGCACGCGGGTGCGCTGCCGTGCAGGCACCTCCGGCGCGGACAGCAGGCGGTCGATCGACCAGAGGAATGCGGCGAGCGTCTTGCCCGAGCCGGTTGGCGCTACCACCAGTGCGTGGGCACCCGTGCTGATCGCATCCCAGGCGCCCGCCTGCGCAGTCGTCGGCTCCACGAACGCTCCCGTGAACCACTCCCGCGTGGCGGGAGAGAAACGGTCGAGAGCGTCACTCATCCCCTCATCCTGCCTCTAACGGCCGTCAGCGAGAACGCGGGAGACGAAGGCGCAGACGTCAGCGGCCTCGGAGGAGATCCGGTGACCCTGCCCGACATACTCGACAACGGTGATGTCGGCGTCATCCATGGGCCCGCAGGAATTCCGCGATGTCGGTGAGCTCGTCGGTCGAGAGGGAGTGGGCCAGGTTTTCGTAGATGCGGATGGTCGCGGTCGAGTGTGGGGGAAGCCAGGATTCGGTGCGTTCGATTGCGGCAGACGGAATGACCCGGTCGAGTGTGCCGCGGCCCCAGAAGACCGGGGGTCGCCCCTCCGCCAGGAGTTCGTCACCGGCGGAGTCACCGGCGGCGACAAACCCGGAGAGCGCCACGACCGAGCGGAACCGTTCGGGCTGCCGGCGGAGAGCCTGCAGGGCGACAACGGCACCCTGGGAGAACCCCAGCAGGCTGACCGAGGTGAAGTCGAGGCCGTCGAGCCAGGCGATAAGAGCGCTCGTCGCCTCATCCACCTCGTCGATTGACGGATCAGAAATACCTCGCGAGAGGAACGAAAACCAGGCCCAGCCGTTGTTCTCGGCCAGTGGCGCCCTGACTGACGCGATGACCGGTCCGAGGGGAAGCCGCGGCGACAGCTGGAACAGGTCGCCCTCGTGCGAGGCATACCCGTGCAGGAGCACCAGCAGCGGCCGTCCGGCGCGTTCGCGCTCGGGGGCCGACCACATCACCGCATCCGGGTTGAGATTCATCCGCTCCACGCTACCCGCTGCCCGGGCGCGGGGCCCGGTGTGGGTAAGAATGGAGCATGAGCTCAGTAGGAACCCCCGACCCGAACCCCGGCTGGCTGTCTGACGATGAGCTGGCTGACGCACGTCGCCGCCTTCCCCTGCTCTACGTCGAAGCCGTTCCCGTGCGCGTGGATGGCGTCGGCCAGGTGACCGAGGTGGGCATCCTCCTCCGCGCGAATGCGGACGGGGATATCACCCGCACGCTGGTCTCGGGGCGGGTGCTCTACGGCGAGAGCCTTCGCGAAGCGCTGTTCCGGCACCTCGAGAAGGACCTCGGTCCGATGGCGTTCCCACTGCTGCCGGCGTCGCCTGTGCCATTCTCCGTGGCCGAGTATTTTCCGTTTCCGGGTGCGCAGTTCACGGATGACCGCCAGCACGCGGTCGCCCTCGCGTACGTCGTGCCCGTTACCGGTACGTGCGAGCCGCGGCAGGATGCGCTCGAGCTCACCTGGATGAGCCCCATCGAGGCGACCTCCGATTCGGTCGCCTCCGAAATGGAGGGTGGGCGCGGTTCCCTGCTGAAGTCGGCGATGGCCTCGGTCGGGCGCCTGTTCTAGTCTGCCCTGCTGCTCTCGTTGTGTAGGGGCGGAGCATCCGAAGTCCTCGCCGTCATGAAGCGGGCGCTCGCGATAAGTCCCCCTCCCGGACGCTGATCCAGTGACGCCGTCGCTCCGCTCGCACGAGCGAGTTGCTCCACGATCGCCAAGCCGAGGCCACTCCCCGGTCCCGCCTGGTCACGGCGCCAGAACCGGTCGAACGCCCGGGACCGGTCGGCCTCCGCCAGCCCGGGCCCCTGATCCAGTACCGCAATCGTCGTTTCGGAGGCGCCGACGCGTACCGTCACATCGATGGTCGACCCGCGAGGTGCGACCGCGAGCGCGTTGTCGATGAAATTGTCGAAGATCTGGCCGGGTGCGCTCGCCACAGCGGTTGCGGGCGCCGTCGGGGGCGCATCGAGTCGCACCCGGACGCCCGATTCCTCCGCCAACGCCTGCCAGGATGCCACCCGTTCCACGGCGATCGCCGCGAGATCGACGAGTTCCCGTGGTGCCTCGCTCGATTCGACGCGGCTCAGGAGCAGCAGTCCCTCGATGATGCCGGCCAGCCGGTCGACCTCGGCCTCGGCCGCCGCCAGTCGCACTGCCGTTGCAGCGGCGTCAACGGATGCGAGCTCGCGCGCCCGCTCGAGCCGGAGCTTGAGCGCCGTCAGCGGCGTTCGAAGTTGGTGCGAGGCGTCCGACGCGAACGCCCGCTGCTGCGAGATCAGCGAGTGCAGCCGGTCAGCCATGACGTTGAAGGAGCGGGCCAGGGACTTCAGCTCGCTTGCGCCATGGGTCTCATCCGCCCGTTCGTTCATGGCGCCGTCAGCGATCTGCTCCGTTACCAGCCGCAACCGCCCCAGCGCGCGGGCAATACTTGTCGAGAGGAAATAGCCGACGATACCCGCAATCACCACTGCGACCAGCAGGGCGATCTCGAGGAGCCCGAGCTGTCCGTTCACGGTGTCGGTGATGACCTTCTGCGGGTAGGTGAGACGCACCGCGCCGTAGACCGTAGACCCGCTGAGTACGGGCACAGCCACGTAGAGCAGCTCCTCGTCGAGCGTCTTCGAATACCGGGTGCCCGTCGTGATGAGCCCGGTCATCGCCTTCGCGATCTCGGGCCTCGACAGGTACGACGAACCAACCACGGAATCGTCGGTATCGCTGGTAAACACCGCGATTCCGCGCCCATCCACGATGATGACGCGCGCACCGCCCGCGGAATGGTACGCCTTCGCAATCCTGGTAATACCCGTGTAGTCGGCGCGCGAACCCGATTGCAGCGCGGACTGCGCGCGGCTGGCGAGCAGCAGCGCATCTCGTTCGAGCGAGGTAATGATGCGGTCGTGTTCCGTTTGTTGCATGTAGCTGCTGAGTGGAATGTCCTGCACGAGCAGCGCCAACAGCGTTACAGCCATCAGAGCGGCCATGATTCGCCACTTCACTGCAATAAACCGAACGGCGGAGAGCCGAACCGGAAACCGACGCCACGAACCGACTCGATCCAACCACTGTCGCCCAGCTTCTTTCGGATGGCGGCGATATGCGCGTCCAGGGTCTTGGTTGTGCCGTACCAGTTGGTGTCCCACACGTCGTGAAGGATCTCGGATCTTTTGAACACGGCGCCCGGGTCGCGCGACAGGTACGCGAGCAGCTCGAATTCCTTGGCCGTGAGATGGATCGATTGCGACCCCAGCGTCACACGCTGTGACCGGATGTCGATGACGAGGTCGCCGAAGCGACGCTCGCTGGATCCCGACTGGCTGGCGGCGCTGTCGAATCGCCGGCTCACGGCACGAATTCGCGCAACCACTTCGCGCATGCCGAAAGGCTTCACAACGAAGTCGTCTGCGCCCATCTCCAGCGCGAGCACGCGGTCGATTTCCTCGTTGCGGGCGCTGACGACGATGATCGGCACTGGGCCGGCTGCCCGGATCGCGCGGCAGACCTCACTGCCATCCATGTCGGGCAGGCCGAGATCGAGAAGCACGACGTCCGGCTGGTAGCCCGCCAGCTCCACGAGGGCGCGAGCGCCAGTATCGACGTGGAGCGATTCGATGGCCGACGACGACAAGCCGTCCACGATTCCGTCCGCGACAGCGGCGTCGTCCTCAACCACCAGCACGCGCATGCCTCAATTGTGGGGGGACCATCCCGGGTGGGAAAGGATCATCCGCATCGCGCCGCGATCTTTGACAACTCTTGGATATTCGAGGGGGCGGTATTTACTGTTCGATCCCTAGCTTTGACACATGAAATCGCCCCTCGTCATTGGCCTCGTGGCCGTCAGCGTGCTCGGAGTCGGGTCCGCCGCGCTGGCGGTCAATCTGGGAGCCCTGTCGAGCTTCCAGACCGGAACCCTGAGCAACACGACCGGAGTTCTCGAGCCGACCTCGGTCGCTACCGGGACCCCGACCGCGCAACCGACCGAAACCCCCGAGCCAGCGGAGACGGAACAGACTGAGCCCGAACGTACGGCCCCGCCGACGGTGCCGGTGGCTCCCCACTCGAGCGATCCTGGCGAGCCCACCCCGACCCCCACGCATTCTCACCACGGGGATGACGGCGGCGGCGGCGGCGACGATGGCGGCTCCGGCGGGAGTGGCAGCGATGACTAACGGGCACCCCGCGGGGCGCACCCGCAACGTCACCGGGATGGTCGCCGTCGCCTCGTTCGTCGGCCTCGTCGCGGCCTTCCAGATCGGCGCAAACTCCAACCCGACCGCCACCCTCTCGACGAACAACGCGGCGTTGACGACGACGCCGACCGGCACGCCGACCCCCGTCGCGACCGCCACCGCCATGCCGACAGCCGTCCCGGTCGCCGCGGCTCCTGCGACGACCGCAAGTTCCGCCAAG
>Ga0302267_10006385_pt1 | contig 11972 bp, 5 predicted proteins | sample III_Bog_E1_3_FD_194555 | JGI IMG/M metagenome (GOLD analysis project Ga0302267, IMG submission 194555) | Peat permafrost microbial communities from Stordalen Mire near Abisko, Sweden - III_Bog_E1_3 | ecosystem: Environmental > Terrestrial > Soil > Wetlands > Peat | place: Sweden: Abisko... | reverse complement strand
GTCGCCGCCATACAAGCCGCCATTGCCACCGGTGTCCAGCACGCGCACGGCGATGACATTTTGCCCGTGCTTCAGCAAACGTCCCGGCACGCGATAGACGCGCGGCACGGTCCAGCCCATTGTCGCACCGACTTGCGTGCCGTTAATCCATGTGGTTTCGTTGTCGTCCACCGCGCCGAGATGCAACACCACGTCGCCACCGTCCCAGCTTTCCGGCAAATCCAACGCGCGGCGGAACCAGAAGATGCCGTTGAAATTGGGGTAGCCGGCGTTTTGCCAATACGTCGGCAACGTCATCGTCTTCCAGTCGTCTGTTGCCAAATCTGCCGTGCTCCACGACGCGCCGGATTTCGAGCCGGGATCCACTTTTTGATACCACGCCTCCTGCTTGGCCAAAGTTTCGCGACGCGCCAGTTCGGGATTGGCGGCGAGATTTTTCAATCCCGCCAGCGGCTCGGCGAAATCAGGAAATTGTTGCAACGTCGCTTCGCTCGTCCACGCCTCCGCCGGTGTGCCACCCCACGAACTGTGGATGATGCCGACCGGCACATGCCGCGCGGCAAACAAGTCACGCGCAAAAAAATAGCCGACAGCGGTGAAATCCTTCACCGTTTCCGGCGAACAGACCGACCAACTGCCTTTCACCGCCGACAGCGGTGTGACTGACTGCGTCTGCGTCACATAAAACTGCCGGATCTGCGGATAATTTGCGGCGGCAGCTTCCTGCTCCCAATTCACAATCGGCTTTTGCCCGCCGCGCAAACCGAGCTGGCGTTCCATGTTCGACTGGCCGCCGGCAACCCAGACTTCGCCAACGAGAAGGTTGGTGATTTCACAGACTTTGTCGCCGCGCAACGTGAGCGTTTGCGGCGTGGCATTTACTTTCATCGGCTTAAGCCAGACTTTCCAACTGCCGTTAGTGGCGACGGTGGAAACTTCCTGGCCGGCAAACGTCACGAAGATTTTTTCGCCATCGCGCGCCGTGCCCCAGACCGGCACGCGCGCGTCGCATTGCAAAACGGCGTTATCCTGGAAAAGCGGATTGAGTTCCGCCGCCATTCCTGTTGCAGCAACGGACAGAAAGAGTCCGAGAATAATTTGTGTTGTTGTTTTCATAGTGAATATGCTGACTGGAAAAAACTGCGATCACTTGCCATTTGCTGACGCCGGCACCACGGAAATCTCCGCCGCGCTCGTTTCAAAACGGCATTTTTCGACCACGCCGTTGAGTTGAGAATAGAAGTTTTCATTTGGAGGTTTGGAAAAGTCGCAGCGCAAAATGATAAAAGTTGCTGCCCCATGTATCAGCGTTGTGGCCGTGGTCGTCCACGTTCCAAATATGCGGAACATTTTGCTCCTTGAGATAAACATGAACGCCTTGGGAAACGCTGATAAGGCCGTCCTTATTGCCGCAGGAAATATAGAGCAATTTCAACTGCTTGCTCGCAGCGGCGGGATCGGGCACAAGTTCGGCGGGCGGCTTGGTGTTGGGTGCGGACGAAAATCCGCCGACCCACGCAAATGTGTCGAGATGCGTCAGACCGAAGTTGAGGGACTGGCCGCCGCCCATGGAAAGACCGGCAAGCGCACGCTGCTCGCGATTCGTGCTGGCGGAATATTTTGCCTGAATCGCGGGAATCAAACAGTCCAGCAGATCGCGCTCAAACTTCGCAAAGCCACCGGCATTTTCCGGTGAGTAAATTTTGTCCGGCGCAGGCACGCTGTCGTCATGAAGCGCGCGACCGTTTGGCATCACGATGATCATCGGCTTAGCTTTTCCGGCGACGATGAGATTATCAACGACTGCGTCGGCATGAACGTAACCTTTCCACTCCCATTCGTTGCCGGCGATACCGTGCAGCAAATAGAGCACGGGGTATTTTTTGTCGGGCGAGTATTTTGGCGGCAGATAAACGACCGCCTTGCGGCGTGCGCCGGTGACGGTGGAATCGTATTCGAAAACTTCGATGCGCCCCGCGATGCCGTTCGTCGGGGACTGGTCGAAACCGGCCGGCGCATCGGGAAACGCCCGCACGTCATCCGCCGCGAGCACGACGGACCGGCTAAAATTAGCTCGCGCGCGTTCCGGCGAAACTTGATCTGGTTTTTCTTGCGCGAACGGCGATACGGCGATCAGCACGAACAAACTTGTCGTCACGGTTTTGGCAAACGCAGCTTTGCGGACGGATGACTTTTTCCTTGGCAAATTACTTTTCATCAGGGATTCCCGGTTGAGCGATTCCAATAATCATGGCCGCTACCTTCAAAACGAATGAATACTTGGATGAGTATTTCATCTGTAATTCTTTCTTCATTCAAACTTCCACCAATCAAAGTTGAACTGTGGTTCATTGCCACCGGTGAATTTCAAAACCAAATCGTGGACGCCTGTCGCGCCGCTGACGTCGCAGGATTGCGTCTCCCATTTGTCTGCGCCACCCGTGGATTTGACTTTAAGTGTTCCAATGGTCGGCCCGTTTTCGTTGTCGATCCGCAGTTCAACTGCTCCGCCATCCGTTGCGCCGGCCACACGGGCCCTGAAATTGGCCGCACCTTGGCTGGTGAAATCCACGTTGCAGACTTTGATATAAGAGCCATCGTGGATGCCGGTCACATAAACGCCCGCAGCGGTGCTGTTGGTGGTCTTGACTCCCGATTCCCAAGCGATGGTTTCGGCCTCGACGCGCTGAAAAGGATTGAGCGTGGCGACGGAAGCCACGCCGTCCTTCGTCATGGTCATTGGGACGATGGAGCCATCGGGATTAAACTTCATCTCGTCCACACAAACGGAACGATGGAAACCATCGCCGCCGGGCAGGTCGCCATTGTGGTAAAACAGGTAAGTTTTTCCTTTGAAGTCCACAACTCCGGGATGGTCCGTGAAGCTGCGTCCCTGGGCGGGCAGCACGACGCCGCCATATTTCCATGGGCCGGTGGGGCTGGGGCCGGTGGAATAGCCGATATGTTCTGAAATGGGTCCGCCGGCAAAGATGAGGTAATAAAGTGCATTGCGCTGGTAGAGCCATGGGCCCTCTTCGTAGGTGGTGAGGCGTTGCGGATCATCCTTGCTACGTTTGCCAAAAGCTTCAACGGTCATGTCATGAACTACCAGACCGTGGTCACCGATGCTGGTATCGTAGGAAATCATGTCCTTGTTGAGTTTGACATGCCAATATCGGGGATTGCCCCAGCAAAGATAAGCCTGACCATCTTTGTCAATGAACACCGTCGGATCAATGCTGTCATACTGGCCGCCGATCAGCGGTTTGCCAATGGGATCGGTGAATGGTCCGAAGGGATTGTCCGCCACCAGCACGCCGATGCCGCGTCCTTGCAGCGGGCAATACATATACCATTTCCCATCCCGCTCAATGCACTGGGGCGCCCACGCGCCATTTTCAAATCCACCTCCCCAGCCGGACCCAGCCCATTTGAAATCGTAAAGCGTGGCCACCACGCCGTGATCCGTCCAATTGACCATGTCGGTGGAGGTGAAGCAGCGCCAGTCTTTCAGGGTGAAGCCATCTTTCCCCACGCCATCCTCGTCGTGGTCAACATACAAGTAGCAGACGCCGTCATGCACCACTGGCGCGGGATCGGCGGTGTAAATGGTTTGTATGATTGGATTCAGCGCGTAACCATGAACGGCTGTCATGGCCAGCGCTGCAGAAATCAAAAGCTTCATTTTCATAGTGTGTGGGCTCATAAGAGAGGATCGGCTGGCGCGTTCAGTTCTGGGGGCCGACGCGAAAGAGGCGCGCGCCGTGGGCGGGCACCTCGGCGGAAATCTCGCTGCTCGCGGGGGCGAGGTCGACGTGAGTCCAGAGATCGCGCACCTTGACCTTGCCGGAGAAACCGAGATCGGCCAGAGGCACGCGCACGGTGGCGGACGTGGTAACGGCGGTGTCGCTCGCGAGAACGCGGAAGCGAACCGTGGCGCCAAACTCGGTGCCGACGCCGACGTCATCGAGGCCGGCGAAAGCCTGGAAGCGGGTGTAGCCCGGTGGCACGGCGAAGGCGAGGTGGGCGGGGGCGTGTGCGCCGATACCGTCGGCCACCGGTTTTCCCTGGAGGAGAAGCGGCCCTCCGGCGGCATCTTTGCCGACGGCGACACTGCCCCAGCCGGTCGAGGCCGAGAGCCAGCCTTGCTTGGTCAGGCGGAGTTCGCCGGCCGGGCCGGTGAGGCGAGGATCGGACCAGACGACGTGGTCGCCCGTGATGCCGTCGCCGGCATCATCGGCGTTGAGATGAAGCGTTTTCGCACCGGTGATGTCCACGTCGAGTTCCACGCCCTGGCCGGGAGTGTGGCGGTCGATGACCTCGGTCTCTTGGAGCTTGCGCGCGGTCTCGTAGTCCTCGCGGGCGTTGAAGAGGGCCACGTATTTATCGGCCGAGCCGGGGATGTCGGCGACCCAGGCGATGAGGTTGTCGGCGGTGCGGACGAGCTGGCGGTTGTTCTCGCTGTGCTGATTGACGGCGAGGACCTCGTCGTTGGTGAGGAGCGCGAACGTGGCTTCGTCGAGCTTGGTCATATCGGCTCCGAGGATGAGCGGAGAGCGGGCGATGGACCAAAGCGTCATGAGGGTGAACAGCTCGTCGCGCGAGAAGTGGGTCTGGCGACCGAACTCGACGCGGCCGATGGGCAGCATGTCGGCATCGGGCCAGGCGCCGGCGCGACGATACGGAGTCCAGTCGTGGAGGCGTTTGAACTGGGATCGGAGGGAGGGCCAGTTGTCCCAGAAGTCGTCGCTGATGCGCCACATGTTGGCGTGGTCGGCGACGTGCGCGCTGCGGGCGAGAGGCGTCTCGCCGGGGGAGAGGCTCAAGACGATGGGGCGGCCGGTCTTGGTGATGGCGCGGCGGATGGCCTCGATCTCCAGCTTCTGCACCTCGTCGTAGGGGCGGGAAATGTCGTCCACCTTGATGAAGTCGACGCCCCACCCGGCGTAGAGGGCGAGGAGCGAATTGTAGTATTCCTGGCCGCCGGGGCGGCGGACATCGACGCCATACATATCCGGATTCCAACTACAGACGCTGGAGGTGTCGGCGATGTCGGCGGCGTGTTTGTCGGAGCCGAGAACTGGCGTGTTCTGCTTCACCGCCTGGCGCGGGATGCCGCGCATGAAGTGAATGCCGAATTTGAGGCCTTTGGCGTGAACATAGTCGGCGAGAGGTTTGAAACCAGCACCATTGGCGGCAGAGGGGAATTTTTCGACCGCCGGCAGGAGGCGGCCGAATTTGTCCATGACGAGTTTAGCACCCGGGACGTAGCCGTGGCCGCTCGCGGTGGGTTGATACCACTCGATGTCGACGACGACGTATTGCCAGCCGTGGGCCTTGAGCTTGGCCGCCATGAAGTCGGCGTTGGCCTTGGTCTGCGCCTCGGTGACGGTGGTGCCGAAGCAGTCCCAACTGTTCCAACCCATGGGCGGGGTGGCGGCCCAGGCATGGAAATCGGCGTCGGGGGCCGCAGAGGCGGACAGTGGAGTGGCGAGCGAGGGTTTCAGGAGCGCGAGGCGGTAGGGCAGGAGAAGGTAGTCGGGCTCATGGCTGCCGACAGGGAGGCCCTGATAGAGGAAGCGTATGTTCTGCGGATCGACCGTCAGGGTCTCGTCGTAGCCGTCGCGGAGGAGTTCGCCGTGGCTGACGCCTTCGGCCCAGCGCGGTCTGCCGTCGCTCGTGCGCACGTTCGCGTCGCCTGCAAAGGGCGTCGCCTCGGAGTCCGCCCCAGACAGCGGCTTCCAATCGCCGTCGAGGCGGTCGGCCACCCAGGCGCGGTAATAGCGGGTGCCGATTTTCCCGATGCACTCGACGAGCATGAGATATTGGCTGGTGCCCTTGAGGCGATAGACGCAGGAGCCTTCGAAAAGATCGTTCTTGGCCTCGTGCAGGACGACGACGGGGTCGTCGAAGCCGCGCGGGAAGTCCGCGAGGGTCGTGCGGCTGCGATACATGCGGCCGTGGTCGTCGGGGAAAAACAAATACGCGTGGGTGTCGTCGCAGATGATGAAGTAGTCGAGCCAGCCTTCGACGACGCTCTTGGGCGTGCCCTTGAAGAAGTCCTGCGGCGCGCTCCACGACATCGGGTCCGCGATGTTGTCAGTGGTCGAGAAGCGCGGCTGCTGTGACTGGAAAATCATATACCATTTCTTCTGCGGTCGGAAATAGAAGACCTGCGGCGCGCAGTTGTAGCCGCGGAGATTGGGATTCTCGTCGAGGTAGAAGGGCTTGGCCTGGGGTGCCTCGTCCCAGTTGGCGAAATTGAAATAGGCCATGCCCCAGCCCTTGCTCCCTGCGGTGGTGGCGAAGATGTGCCAGCGGCCATCGTGGAAAACGACGGAGGGATCCTTCACGGCGACGATCGGGTGGTTCGTGTCGGCCGTCGGATAAACGAGCGGGCCGGTGGTGATCCAGGTCCGCGGGGCGAGCGGAGGCTGGGCGGAGAGCGTCGGCGAAGGTCCGGGGGAGCCGGCGCCTTCCCCGATCCGGAAATAGTCAAAGTCCACCCGGCCGCCGGCGGTCTTGGTCGAAAAATTGAAGAGGGCGAAGCGATAACCCATGAAGTGCGGCACGGTGTATTTAAGGGCCGAGGGACGACCGATAGGTGTCCAGGATTTGCCGTCGAGGCTATAGGAGAAGCGGGCGACTTCAGGCGCGGGCTCAAATTCGCATTCGACCTTGAGGTGAACGGTATTGCCAGAGAGAGGAACGGAGGCGATTTCCTCGGGAGTGTCGGAGTCGGCGCTCACCATGACGAGAGATTTGGCGCCACCGCTCATCTTTACGCCGACAAAACCATAGCGTTTCTGAAACGCGGCGAGGCCGGCATAGTCGCCATCTTTCATGCCGCTCACGTCAATGCTGGTGGTGGCGGAACTGCGAGGGCCAAAGGTGCGTTGGGTGAGGGTATTCCTCGCGGAAGGTAAATCAGCGTCAACCCGGCCCGTAGTCAAACGCAGATAGCCGGGCCGTTGCGTGACGGACCAAAGCTTGTTGTCGGGATTGTGATTCCATTGCCAGGCCAGGGGCAGCGCGGGGTCGCCGGATCGGCGGTCGAATTCGTCAGAGGCGACGATGCCGGAAACGCCGGAGACGCCCTGCCCGCCGGCGGGGATGTCGAGCGTCATGGGCACCTTGCCGTCTTCGCCGAGAACGGGCCAGCCGTCCTTCCAAGTCACGGGCACGAGGTAGGGGATGCGACCGACTGCGCCGTTGTCCTTGAAAAGATAGGCATACCATTTGCCTTCCGGGGTGTCGATGAGGCCGCCTTGGGCGATACCGCGATCATCGAGCACGATGCGCCCCTCGTAGGGACCGGTGAGTGTGTCGGCGCGGTGGACGATAACGGTGCGCGCCCAGCGGCTCCCGGGCGAGGCGATGTTAACAAGGTAGTAGCGGCCGTTGATCTTGAAAAGCTGCGAGCCCTCGCCATTAAGCCCTCCCTGATCTGCGCCGAAGACGGCGTTGACGTTTTCGACGATGACCTTGTGCACGCCGCCGGGCTTGAGTCCGGAGAGATCGGGTTTCAGCTCGGTGAGCGTGATGCGACCGCCCCCAGAAACCATGTAAACGCGACCATCGTCGTCGAAAAACAGGCTGTTGTCATGCAGCGCAGGCTCGAAATGCGTCTCTTTCCACGGGCCGTGATCCGGATCACGCGTGCTGTAGATGTGTGTGTATCCGCTGGTGTAGGAGAACGTCGAGACATAGAACACGCCGTCGTGGAAACGCAGGCTGCTGGCCCAGGAGCCTTTACCGTAGGCGTTTTTGCCGTTTTCGAGGCGGAAGGCTTCGTTGTCGGCGAGGGTTTCATAGGCGTAGGAGGCCATGCGCCAGTTGACCAGATCCGTGGACTCCATGATCGGGAGGCCCGGGCTCATGTGCATCGTCGTGCTGCTCATGTAATAGGTTTTTCCTACACGCATGACCGAGATGTCCGGGACGTCGGCCCAGATAAGAGGATTATGGGCAGGATCCGCCGGTGCCGCCGGAAGGGGCTGAGACGCGACGGCGACGAGGGCGAGGACAACCAGGAGAATACCGGCAAGCCGGGCCAACCAACTATTCCCGACGGCGGTGATTTGTTTGGAACGATTTTTCATTTATCAAGATGGACTCATCAGGCTTTAATCCTAAGCGAGAGCGCGGTCTTGCCGTCAAATTTCTCCGGCAGTGAAACGTGCAGGCCTGTTTCGTCGCGGGTGAATTTCAACTTGTTCCACCAACCGCCGCCGACCAGCCGAACGCTGCCAATTTTGCCCGGCCATTTATCCGAACCGGCAGCCAGTGATTTGATCGTCACTTGGCCGTCCTTCGGAATTTCCAGCACGATGGCGTAAAGTGTTTTGCCATCCTTCGACTGCGTGAAGCGGATGTCTTCCGCCGTGAACGGTTTCTTGGACACATCCGTCTGGCCATCGAACTGACCTTTTTCCGCCGCCACGGTGGATGGCCCTTCGCCGTAGATTTTCCATGGGCGCGTCGCGTAAATCGCGTCGCCGTTGACCTTCAGCCACGCGCCGATTTCACTGACAATTTTAATCTCATCCGCATCCGGCTGACCGTCGCGCTGGAGCGGCACGCTCAACATCAGGTTGCCGTTCTTGCTGACGATGTCCGCGAGCATCCGCACGACGCTGGCAGCAGGCTTGTAATAGTGATACTTGAAAATGTTCTGGTCGTAATGCCACGAGCCGATGCACGTATCGGTTTGCCACGGCTGCGGCAAAATGCCCTGCGCTTTGCCACGCTCAATGTCATAGACCAGGGATCGGCGTTGTGCGTCATCCAGCCATTTGCCGTTGATAACGGCTTCGGTGCGGCCGTTTTTATCGAGACGTGTGTTGTAAAAATGCGCGGCAAGATTCAAACCGATCTCGTCCGTGACGCCGTGAAACGGCAGCACGGTGTCGTCGAAATAAATCTGGTCAGGATGATAATCGTCCCAGAGCTGCTGCGTGCGCTTGAAAAACTTTTCCATGTAGGCCGCGTCGGGCGTGCTGCTGCCTTTGGTGGCATCCCATTCCCAGTTATACCCTTTGGGCGCGTGATTCTGCGCGTAAAGATCCTGCGGATCGAGGCCGTCCCACCAGAGCCCCTTGCCGTCGGCCTTGGTGAGTTTGACGTCGTAAGGCACGCCCGCCAGCGGGCCGGTCTTGTCCCCGCGTTGCGCCGGTTCATACCACATCCAGGTGTGCGATGCGTGAACGCTCACGCCAAAGCGCAGGCCATTTTTGCGCGCCGCTTTCGCCCAGCCGCCGATCAAATCCTTGTGCGGCCCGACCGCGACGGAATTCCACGGCTGATATTTGGAATTAAAATTGTCGAAGTTGTCGTGATGGTTGGCCAGCGCCATGAAAATTTTCGCGCCGTTGTCCTTGTAAAAATTTAGCAGCTTGTCCGGATCAAAATCTTCCGCTTTCCATTCGTGAATGACATCCTTGAAACCGTTGGTCGAGGGATGGCCGTATTCGACCAAGTGCGATTTGTAATCGGCGCTACCCTGCATATACATCTCGCGCGCATACCAGTCGCCATGTTCCGGTTCGCATTGCGGCCCCCAGTGCGCCCAGATGCCGAACTTCGCGTCACGATACCATTCCGGTGCCGACTGATAATTGGTGAGTGAGTTCCAATCTGCCTTGAACGGGCCGGCGGCGATCGGTGGCAAGTTCAATGAGTTTGTTTGCGACAAAGCGGTTGCGAGCGAATAACCCAGCACCAATATGCTCAATGTAAATCGATTCAGTTTCATAAACTTTAATAAGGCCGCACCAACCGGAAGAAGACCGAGCCGTTCGCTGAGTTCAGCGGCATCGTCATCTGGTTGGTCTGCATCGAGGCCGTCACGTTGACCCAATTCGTGCCCAGACCGCTGGTGAGGTTGTTCGTTTGCGATTGCAACTGCCTGATTTCATCTTTGCAAACGGAAAAACAAAGTTGCATTGGTTGGGACGACAGTCACTTGATTGTTGGTGCCGATGATGGATGGCGTGAGGTTAACCGGGTTCCAAATTGCGCCGGAGCCCAAAGTTGGACTGGAGACCAGTGTGAAGCCGGAACCCGCCACCGGCCAGTTCATGATCAAATTGCCACTGCTTGTCGTCGAGGTCAGCGAAACACTCGTGGTGAGGAGAACATTCGGGCCGACGATCTGCGCGACGGCCAAGTCGGATGGCAGCATGGCACCGGCGTAAATGCGGAATTCGTCAATGCTCCCGGCCAACCCAGGATCGCCGCCCCACGGCGAGCGGCCCAGCGACGCAGAGTTCATGCTTACGCTGGCCAGCGGCGTGGAGACCGCCAACGACGTTTCCAAAACGCCGTTGGTGTAAATGATCGCATTGGTCGCACTATAAACGCAAGCCACATGAACAGATTGGCCGCCCAATCCGGGATTGCCGGCGAGGAAAGAATTGCCGCTGCCGCTGGCAAGCTCCAAAAAATTCCGGCCGTTGCTTTGGTCATGCAGCACATATCGTAAATAGCCGCCGCCCACGCCGTCCTGCAATCCGTCATCGAACGAGAACAAGGCCACGTTGTCCGGCGAAACGGCATTGGTCACCCACGCTTCAAGGGTGACATTTGACAAGCCGGCGAGCAAATTGCCGGGCAGGCTGACATACGTTCCGTTGGTTCCGTTCAAAACCACATGACCGCTGCCGTCAAAAATCGCGCCGCCTTTCAACGTGCCATCCGCGCCGCCAACGGAATCGTGCGCAATCGTGCCGCTGCTTTCATTGAAGCTGTAGCGATGAATCAACCCGGTCGCCGGTGTCGTTGCGCTGGCCTGCGCGCTGTTGGCACTTTCACCATTGGTATTCACCGCGCTCACCACATAGTAATAGGTCGTCGCCGGCGCCACCGAGAGATCGCTATAATTCGTCGCCGCAATGCTGGCGGCAATAACCGAGTAAGGTCCGCCGTTCGTCAGCGAGCGTTTGAGATTATAGCTGGTCGCGCCGGAAGACGCCGTCCAGCCCAGGCTGATTTGCAACGCCGAAATTGCCGTGGCGGTGAGACTCGCCGGAACAGCAGGCGCGGTGGCTGTCGTGGTTGCGCTGGCTTGGGCGCTGTTGGTGCTTTCCCCGACAATGTTCACCGCACTGACCACATAGTAATAAGTTGTGGCGGCAGCCAGCCCCGTGTCGCTGTAATTGGTTGCGGTCACGCCGCTGGCGACGACTGTGTAAGGTCCGTTGTTGGTGGTCGAGCGTTTGACATTGTAGCTCGTCGCGTTTGTGACGGCGTTCCAGTTCAACGCCACTTGCGCGTTGCCGGCGACGGCGGCGAGCCCGGCCGGTGCGGCGGGCACAACCGGCCAGCCCGGCTGCACCGTCACGTTATCAAAGGTCGCCGTGCAGAGGTTCGTATTGTTGTGGCTGGTCAGGGCCAAGCCAACTAGCACCGTATTCGACATCGTGATGGTATTGGTTCCTTGCGGCGTCCAGTTCGCCCCATCGGGAGAACGGTATCCGGTGAATAGAGTGCCGCTGCGCACCAGTTTGAACCAGTAAGGCGCGCTCAAGCCGGTGGTCTGGTTCCAACTGGTGCCGCCGCCGGAGCTTGAACGGGATTGCCAAGTCACGCCACTGCCCGGCGTCACCGCGATAAAAGCGTTGGCCGCGTTGGCGTCCAGGTTGGACCGGATCATCAAGCCGGCTTTCGACCACCCATCAATGTTCTGCACGGAGACCACACGGGCAACGATGGTGCAATCCCCGGTCACAGTCATGTAGTCAAACTGGAACGCATCGGCCGTGCCTTGAATGTCCGCTCCGGCCCCGGTCACCGTGAACACTCCGGCGGCGTAAAGCGAACTGCCGGCAACTCCCACCGCGCCGATGTCCTGCGTCTGCCACGGCGGCGGCACGGGCCCCGGCGGTGTCGCGCTGGCTTCGGCTGAGTTCAAGCTGGCGCCGAAGTTGTTGGTGGCGGCGACCACGTAATAATACGTCGTGCCGCCGACAACG
>Ga0302267_10006381_pt1 | contig 11976 bp, 10 predicted proteins | sample III_Bog_E1_3_FD_194555 | JGI IMG/M metagenome (GOLD analysis project Ga0302267, IMG submission 194555) | Peat permafrost microbial communities from Stordalen Mire near Abisko, Sweden - III_Bog_E1_3 | ecosystem: Environmental > Terrestrial > Soil > Wetlands > Peat | place: Sweden: Abisko... | reverse complement strand
ATCCCCCGGGGGGCTCCTGGAGATCCGCAAGCCTTCCGCTGACGCGGAGGCGGCCAGGTTCCTGCTGCTCGGCGCGGTTCCCTTGCGGGAGCCCATGGCGCGCTACGGGCCTTTCGTGATGAACACGCGGTCGGAGATCGAGGAGGCGTTCGCCGACTACCAGGCCGGTCGCCTGGGAAGGATCCCGGCGGCTTGAAAGGGAATCAAGGGCGATCCGGGGTCGTCCACGCAGCGTCGACCTCGCCGGTCGACGGGAGGTGTCGCTTGAACCGTTCCATTCCTCTTCTGTCCGTGGTCCTCGCGGGCTCGGCGTTCCTCGCCGGTTGCGCGGCCTCCCGACCGCAGGACGAAGCTCCACCTCCCATCCTCGCCAAGACCATCTGGGACGACGCCACGGACCGCGGAGCCCCCGCGGATTCGCTCTGGCGGAATCTGTATTCGGTCCTGTCGCTCCGGTCGGACATCGTCGTCCTCGCGAAGGACTCGCAACCGGAATCCCACCGAAGGCGCGGAATGGACGGGTCCGGAGGTGCGGGCGGTGGTGGTCACCACCACGGCGGGTACGGCGGCGGCGGGGAAGAAGGCGGGGGGTTCGGTGGCGACGCCCCCGAGCGTCCCCGCGGGGAGGAGGAACACGGCTACACGCCTCTGCGCCTTCTCGTCGCCGGAACCGTGGAGAGGTGGGACGTGGATTCGGAGCGGGCGATGCTGGATGCGGGTTCACGGGCCCCGTCTCCCGCGGACTCGTCGAGCCGGGGACCCGTGCGCATCTCTCTCCGACTTCTCAGCAAGGCCACCGGTCGGGTGGTCTGGAAGAAGGAGGAGGATTGCCCTCCTTCGCCGTCCGCTGTCTCCGCGGCGGACAGCACAACCATCCATCCCGGATGGGCGGCCGCCTTCCAGGCGTGCCGCGAGGAGGTCCTGCGCAATTGCGCGCGGGATGTTCCGGCGGCGGCTCTGGACTTGGCCGGCAAGGCGGCGATCTCCGAAGCCGCCCAGCGGGCGGACAACTGAGATCGCCACGGGCGAAGGGACTCAACCCACCGCTTCGTACAGGCTGTCGCGCTCCACCGGAATCCGTCCGCGACCGCGGATGATCTCCTGGAGCTCGGCGCTCGTCAATGCCGGGCGTTTTTCCTCCGCTCCGGCCATGGAGTAGATCCTGGTGGAGTCGTCCACGGTGCCGTCCAGGTCGTCCACGCCCCAATCCAGGGCTTCGGAGGCCAGGGGCACGCCCAGCATCACCCAATAGGCCTTGAGGTGCGGGATGTTGTCCAAAAAAAGCCTCGCCACCGCGTAGTTGCGGAGGTCCTCCTCGGGAGTGACTTCGCGAAGGTGGGAGAGGGCGTTGTTCTCGTTGCGGTAGCGCAGCGGGATGAACGACATGAACCCCCCCGTGCGGTCCTGCAGATCGCGCAGCCGTTCCATGTGGTCCACCCGGTGGCGGTGTTCCTCCACGTGTCCGTAGAGCATTGTTGCGTTGGAGCGCAGGCCCAGGCGATGGGCGGTCTCGTGGACCTCCAACCATTGGTGGGCGGGGGCCTTGCCTCCGGCGATCTTCCGGCGCACTTCGGGGTCGAAGATCTCCGCGCCTCCCCCGGGAAGGCTTCCCAGTCCCGCGGCCTGCAGTCTGCGAAGCGATTCTTCCAGCGACAGGCCCGATTTGCGCGCGAAGAACGAGATCTCCACCGCGGTGAAGGCCTTGACGTGGGCGGCGGGGTGGCGGCGCAGCACCTGCCGGCACAGTTCCTCTCCGTAGTCCACCCCCCTGTCCGGGTGGACGCCCCCCGTGATGTGGACCTCGGTGATGGAGCCCGTCGGCTTGGCCAGCAGGATCCGGTCGAACTCGTCGGCATCGTGGTCCCATGCGCCCTCGTCGGGGCCCTGGTCGGCCCGGCGGGCGAAGGCGCAGAACCGGCAGGCGTAGACGCACTTGTTGGTGGGTTCGAAGTGGATGTTCCGGTTGTAGAAGGCCCGGTCCCCGTGCCGGTCGCGACGGATTCCGTCGGCGCGCTCCCGCAACCAGCCGGAAGGGGCGTTCGCGTAGAGCCACAGGGCCTGGTCTCCCGACAGCCTTTCGCGCGCCTCCAGGCGCCGTTCGATTTCCAGGAGTTCCGACATGGAATGGGGCAATCTGCAAATTCGGCTCGGCAACCGCGTCCGACTTCCTTCTTGGGACCAGCGGATCTACCTTGTGGACACTATGGCGTACGCATGGCAGCGTGTCCCGGCCCACAACGCGTTCGAGGCGGCGAAGAAACAGCCGATCTCCTTCGATTCCTGGGTCCTGGCTCTCTACGACGACCCCCAGCGGCCCTCGTCCGAACAACCCAAGACCACCGCTTGGTTCATCGGGCCGGAGGAGGCCCACCAATTCTTCGAGGACCGGTTGTTGCCTCTCTGGTACCCGCCGGAAGAGGCGGCGGCGCGCGATGTCCTGGCCGCCCATGTCGCCAAGCTGCGCTCCGCGCGGAAGTTCAAGGTCAAGGACCTGGAAGGCTGGAGGCGGGCCTTCAACGAGATCGCCAAGGCCAAGGGACAGATCCTGTGGCTCGGCACCTTCGACGACCTGCAACGGGGCGAGGCATCGGCCGCCGAGATGGGCGCGGACCTGGAGTTCTGGCTCTCCGAGAACGGAGTGGAACTCTCCGAATTGAACCTCGAAGAACCACGCCACCAGAAGCTGGTGGTGGAATTCCTGGTGCAGATCGGAGCCTGATCCGGCTGCGCGGGCGCATACTGGCACCCGTCCGGGTGCCCCACCTCGCACTTCGCCATGCAGTGGTCCCGTTGGAGGGACCACTCGCCTCGGGTCGCCGTCCCGCCACGGACGCCTCCCGTCGGCTCGGAACCCTCCGCCGGTCGTCTGCATCCCGCTCGCACGGATCATTCCGGCTGCGCGGGCGCATACTCCCGTTCGTGCGTATTTTTGCCCCCTCGCCTTCCCACGGCTTTCGGGGGAAGGGATTTCCTGGGGGGTGTCCATGGCGCGGATCGGGATCCTGGGTGCGACCGGATACACGGGAGTTGAACTCGCCCTGATCCTGGAGCACCATCCGCACGCCGATATCGTGTTCGTTTCCAGCGAGGCCAGCGCCGGGCGGACGCTCGACGCGATCTTCCCCGGGCTGCGCGGATGCTCCAAGGTCTCGGGACTTCTCCTGCGCACGGCCGCGGACTGCGCGTCGGTGGCCGTGGACGCGGTGTTCTCCTGCCTGCCGCACGGCGCCTCCGCCGAGGCCTGCCTGGATTTCCTGGAAAAGGGCGCCTTCGTGGTGGACCTTTCCGCCGATTTCCGTCTGCACGACCCCCGCGACTACCCGCGCTGGTACGGCAAGGTCCATCCCAGGCCGGAAGGGCTCGCCAAGGCGGTCTATTGCATTCCGGAACTGCACCGGGAACGGCTTTCGGGCGCGCGCCTGGTGGCCAATCCGGGGTGCTATCCGACTTCGGTGCTCCTGCCCCTGGTGCCCCTGTTGCGCCGCGGCCTCGTGGGCACGGGGCCCGTGATCGCCGACTCCAAGTCCGGCGTCAGCGGGATGGGCCGCAAGGCCCTGCTCGCCAACTCGTACTGCGAGGTGAACGAGTCGTTCTCCGCCTACAAGGCGGGGCGCTCGCACCAGCACATGGGCGAGATGTTGCAGGAATTGTCCGCGGTCGTCCCGGGAGGGGTCCCGCTGGTGTTCACGCCCCACCTGGTTCCCATGGAGCGCGGCATCCTCACCACGCTCTACGTTCCGCTCGCGCCCGGACGCACGGGTGCGGAACTCCGGGAGGCGCTCGCGCAGGCCTACCGGGACGAGCCGTTCGTGGAGGTGCTTTCGCCCGACGAGGGTCTGCCCGCCACCGGCCACGTCTCCCGTTCCAACCGCGCCCATCTGGCCGTGGTGGAGCTGCCGGAGCAGGATGTCGCGGTGGTGGTGTCGGTGCTCGACAACCTGGTGAAGGGCGCTTCCGGGCAGGCCGTCCAGAACTGGAACGCCCTTTCCGGATTTCCGGAAACGCTGGGGCTCGCGCCTTGAGAGGAACCCCGACGGTGTTGAAGATCGGCGGCTCCATGGCTGAAGACAAGGATTGTCTCGGAGAGCTGGCCGCCGACCTTGCCCGGCTCGCCGCGGCGGGCGAGAGGGTTGTCCTGGTCCACGGGGGAGGGAAGGACATCAACCGCAACCTCCAGTGGCTGGGCCAGGAGCCCCGGTTCCTGGACGGCCTGCGCGTGACGGACGAAGCGGCGATGGACATGGTGGAAATGACCCTTTCCGGCCGCGTCAACAAGTTGCTGGTGCGCCTCCTGCAAAGCGCCGGCGCCCGCGCCGCCGGGATCTCCGGCGTGGATGGCTCCCTGTTTCTCGCCACGCCTTTGCGCGACGACGGCGCTCTGGGCCGGGTGGGCCATGTGACCTCCTGCGATCCCGCGATTCTTTCCGCGTTGTGGGAGGCGGGATTCCTGCCCGTGGTTTCCCCCGTGAGCCTGGGACCCGACGGCGAGTCCTGGAACGTCAACGCCGACGACGCGGCCTCGTTCCTGGCCCGGACCCTGGGCGCCTCCAGTCTGGTCTACATCTCGGACGTTCCGGGTGTGCTGCGGGCCGGGGAGCGCATTCCGGAACTCGATCCGGCCGCGATCGAAGAACTGATCTCGTCGGGGATCGCCACCGACGGGATGATCCCCAAGCTGCGCGGGTGCGCGGCCACGGTGGTCGGAGGGGCCGAAAAGGTGGTCATCGCGGGATGGTCCGGCCCGGGTACGCTGGGACGGATCCTGCGCGGGGACTCCGGAACCGTCATCCGGCGTCCGGTCGTCGGTTGAAGATCGTCTTCCTGGGGACGCCCCCCATCGCCGCCACCTGCCTGGAAGCGCTTGCGCGCGAGGGTCGCCACCAGATCCTGTCCGTGGCGACCCACCCCGACCGCGTCGCGGGGCGCGGCTTGAAAAGCGTTCCCACGGCGGTCAAGGCGACCGCACTGGGTCTCGGACTTCCGGTGCTCGAAGTTTCGGACGCCAAGGATCCCGCATTCGCACGGGACTTGGCGGCCCTGCAAGCCGACCTCCTGGTGGTGGTGGCCTTCGTGATCCTTCCCGTCCAGGTGCTCTCCGCCGCGAGGTTGGGTGCGGTGAATCTCCACGGTTCGCTCCTGCCGCGTTGGAGGGGAGCCGCTCCCGTCCAGAGATCCGTGGAGGCCGGCGAACCGTCGACGGGGGCCACGGTGTTCCGCTTGGACGCCGGCGTGGACACCGGGGGGATCGTGGCCCGGGAAACGATCGCGGTGGGGCCCGACGAGACCGCGGGCGAGGTTTTGACGAGGATCGGCGCCCTGGGCGGCCCTCTGCTTCTGCGGGCGTTGGATCATCTGGAGGCGCATCCGGAGGATCGCGGCATTCCCCAGGATCCGAGCCTGGCAACCCGCGCGCCCAAGCTGTTCCCCGAGGAGGGAGCCCTCGACTGGTCGCTTCCCGCGGTTCGACTGCACGACAAGATCCGCGCCTTCCACCCCTCCCCGGGAGCCTGGTGCCGACCGGGCGGGATCCTTGTCAAGATCTGGCGCACTCGCGTGCTCCAGGAGTCCGTTTCCGGAGTTCCGGAGGGATGGGCCACGCGCCTTCCCGATGGCAGGGTGGTGGCCTCCTGCGGGTCGGGTGCCTTGGAACTGGTGGAGGTGCAGCCCGAGGGACGGCGTCGCCAGAGCGGTGCGGACTGGTTCAACGGACTGCGCGCCGCCGGTCCGGTCGTGCTCTCTTGATTCCCGGGTACGCGGCCAGGAGATCCGCGCTCCTCGCCCTGCTGGCCTTCGAACACGAAGACCGGCCTGTGGCGGAGACCCTTTCCTTCGATCGGGAGTTGGATCCGCGCGACCACGCCCTGGCCCTCCAGATCGCTTCCACCACCGTTCGCTGGAAGGCGCTGCTGGACCACCACCTCGCGCCCTTCCTGCGCGCGCAAACGGCCCCGGATCTGCTCTGGATCCTGCGCCTGTCGGTGGCACAGGCGCACCTGCTGAAGAAGATCCCCATCCACTCCGCGGTGGACTTGGGGGTGGAACTCGCCCGGGAAGCCGGAGGGACCAAGGCCGCCGGTTTCGCCAACGCGGTGCTGCGCCGAGCGGCGCACAACCCGGTCCAACGCCCCCTGGGGGAAGATGCCGCCTCCCTGTCCATCCGCCACTCCCACCCCCAGTGGCTGGTGGAGCGCTGGCTTGCCCGCCACGGCACCGAGGCGACCGTGTCCATGCTCAAGGCGGGGAACGCGGACCCCGCCCTATGGGTGCGGGTGCGACCGGGGACTCCCGACATTCCATGGACATCCGAACAGGTCCTGGAATCGGCCCACTCCGGTCTCTTCGCGCGTCCCGATCTTCCCCGCGACCAGGTCCTGTCCTGCGCGGCCTTCCGGCGCGGAGATCTGGCCCTGCAGGACCCGGCGTCCGGAGCGGTGGTGCTCGAACTCGCCCCCCACCTGCGCGCAGGTGCCACCCTGTTGGATCTCTGCGCCGCCCCGGGCGGGAAGATCTGCTGCCTTCGCGACGCGGGACTCCTGGGCGGGGTGCGCACGGTGGCTTTGGACAACTCCGGCTTCCGCCAACGGCGCACCCTGAACGGCTTTCGCCTCCGGTCCATTCCCGCCCTGGTGGGCGTGGCCGATGGTCTGCGTCCACCGGTACGGCCCCGTTCGGCGGACATCGTCCTCCTGGATGCGCCCTGCTCCAACCTGGGAGTCCTGTCGCGGCGGCCGGAGGCGCGGTGGCGGGCACAGCCCCGGGATCCCGCGCGCCATGGGGCGCTGCAGCGCCAATTGCTGGAATCCGCCTTGGGTCTCGTCAAACCGGGGGGCGTGGTGCTGTATTCGGTCTGTTCCACCGAACCCGAGGAGTGCGACGACGTGGTGGAAGCGCTGGACGGGCGCGCCGAGATCCTTTCGAGGAGCCTTCGCCTGCCAGGGCAGGAAGGGTGGGACGGATTCTTTTCCGTTCTGGCCAGGGTCGGCGACTCCTCGGACGCCTAGATTGGGAGTCCAGGAGGTGTACATGCGCCACTGGCTACTGAAATCGGAACCCGACGCCTATTCGTGGGCCGATCTCGTGCGCGACAAGAAGGGTCGATGGGACGGCGTGCGCAACTTCACGGCCCGGAACAACCTGCGCGCCATGGCCAAGGGCGACCTGTGCTTGTTCTACCACTCGGTGAGCGAAAAGGCCGTGGTGGGGATCTGCAAGGTGGTGGGCACCGCCTACCCCGATCCGACCGCCGACACCGGCCAATGGGTTTGCGTGGACGTGGCCCCGGTGCGCGCGCTCAAGACCTCCGTGGAGCTCGCGACCATCAAGGAGGACCCGGCCCTTTCCAAGACCGAGCTCTTGCGCCAGGGCCGGCTCTCGGTGGTGCCCTTGACGGAGGCGGAATTCCTGCGGATCGTGGAACTGGGCTCCTGATCCGCCGACCGGCGGGTCAGACGGTCTGGACGCGCCGGAAGAACACCATCATCTGCCGGTCCACCACCGCGTGGTGCTCGTGGAGCCAGGGGATCACCTCGCGGCGGAGGATTCCGGCGGCATGGATTCCGGTCCGGTCGATCCGCGCTTCGTGCAGGACCTGGCCCAGATCGCGGAGGAACTTCTTGTGCCCGATCCGGCTGCTTTCCAGGAGCGGGCAGTTGAACGCCTCCATGGCCGATTCCTCTGCGCGGAACAGGTCCATGGCCGTGCTCCCGGTGACCCGGAACTCCTCGATGATCGCGGCGTCGTCGGTGTGGTGCACCAGGAAATCCGAGAGCGAGCGGAGGGAATCCACCACCTTGAGGTAGGCGACTTCCAGTTGGTCGAGATCGAACTGCGAGGTCATCGGGATGGATGCTACCATCGATTTCGGCGTCGCGCCAGTCCGGCATGCGGGATTGGACAGCCCGGAATTTCCAGGCCACGGCAAACACCCCGATCGCGGAAAACCGGAACCTGCGCCGCCGGTTCGGCGACATATTGGGCTCACATCCAACTTTCGGGATCCGCCAAATTCGCCTGGCCGGTGCCCGGGAGTCCATCCAGGAGAACTTTCGATGCTCTTCCACCGCCGCGCCGCCCTCCTCTGCGCCCTGGCCCTGCCGTTCTCCTCCGGCCTTGCCGGCGTCGTCACCGACCACGGAATGCTCCAGGCCAGCGGCAACCAGATCCTCGACAAGAACGGAGCACCCTTCCAGGTGGCGGGGATGAGTCTATTCTGGTCGATCTGGGGCGGGCAGAATTTCTTCAACCAGAATGCCATCGACACGATCAGCGCCAAATGGAAGGCGACCGTGGTGAGGGTGCCCGCAGCCATCGAACACCACGCAACAGCGAAGGACACCGCAGACCAGGGGTACATCCAGAATCCAACTCGCATCACGACCATCGTGAAACGTGCCGTTGACGCCGCCATCAAGGACGACATTTACGTCATCGTCGATTTCCACGCCGATAGCGCTTTCAAGGAAATCACCCAATCCAAAGCCTTCTTTGCCGATATGGCGCAAACCTACGGCTCCAAACCCAACGTCATCTTCGAGATCTGGAACGAACCCGATTCCGGTGTCTCCGTGAAGGGCACCATGACAACCTGGAACGACGTGAAGACCTATGCAGACTCGATCATTCCCGTGATCCGCCAGTACAGCAGCAATTTGATCGTCGTAGGAACCCCCTACTGGTCCCAAAACGTCGACAGTGCAGCAAAAGCTCCCTTGACGGACCCCAATGTCGCTTACACGCTCCATTTCTACGCATGTTCACATGGCCGTGCCCTTCTCAATCGCGCAAACAACGCCTTGGCGAGTGGAATCCCGATCTTCATCACTGAATTTGGATTGTCCCCTGACGACGGAGGTCAGGCCTCGAACAAGGACTCCATCATCTGCACCGACAGCGCGGCGATGTGGCTGGATTGGGCTGATTCGAACAAAGTTAGCTGGGCCAATTGGTCGCTATCCAATGCCGACCAATCCTCCGCAGCTCTTACAATGGCTGCCTCGTACAATGGAAATTGGCCAGATGCGGTCGTGTCTCCGAGCGGGATGTGGATCCGTTCACGCCTGCAGGCGCGGGCCGCGGCAGCGACGTCGATCGGTCCCGTGCACCCCACCTTGCTTCGCCCCGCCATCCGATTTTCGGTCGGCGACATGGAAGTTCAGCTCCCTGCAGGAACCAGTCGAGCAGAGCTATTTGATCTGTCGGGACGAACGCTGTGTACATCATCCTCCGATCGAATGTCGCTTTCACACAGAGTCTCCGGCGTAGATTGGGTTCGCTGGATCGACGGAACCGGTTTGCATAGCACTTCGATCGTCCTGCCTTGATCCGATGGTGGCGTGCCAAGTCGATCCTTGGACTTGAGGGGGGCCAAAGTTCCTTCGTGAAGCCAATTTCAGCGATCAGCAGCACAGCGGATGGATGCGCCAGACGAAGAATAGAAGGTGTTGTAAGGACCGTTCGAATACACATCGAGGATCGAAAGGTCATCCAAGAGCAACAGCGCGCCATCCTTTGTCCAAAGAGAGGCTCCCCTGAGATAATCCGTCGATGATTGCGCACTGTAGCTGCTCCAACCCCATGCTTCCGCTGGATATGTTCCAAAGCCGTAAGAATCCTGCGCGGCATACGTGGTGTCAGAAGTGACTCCTCCCGACACATAGGTATCACGCCATCCCGTGTCCGCTCGTAGCCTTTGCAGTCCTGCCTGCAAACCGGCAGTACCTCCAGCGGAGCGTGCCAAGGCACTCCACTCCGAGGAGTCGGAAACATGCCATCCGGTCGGGCAAATTCCGCGTTGAGTTCCACTGACGGGGCAAGCGGCGGTGTCGCACGATGTGTCCGAGAGATTCATCGCTTGCGCCCAGGTATACGATAACCCGCTGCGGTGCAGCGAATCCGCCCAGACCACCGATCCGATACTGGAGACAGTACGCAGGTTGCTCCTCATCCACACCTTTCCGTCCGGCATTGTGCGGGCGCGATAGGAATTTCCCTGCACATCCAGCACGGTATCCACCATTTGGAGGGTCTGGATGCTGGACCACGCGGAAGTATCGATTCCCCCGTTGGCCGTGCCACCGTTGTCGTGGGCGCGGATCTGGAAATGGATGTTTACGGAGGTATCCAACTTGGCCGACACATGCAGCGTTCCGGTGCTGTCCAAGCTCAAGGCGGTGAGGTAGACGGAATCCGTCGCACTCGCTAACTGGAGATCGAAATGCCCGGTCTGTCCCGGCATCGCGTCGTCCCAGGTCGCCGAGGCCAATGCGAACGTCTGCGCACCTTTCCAGGTGGTGGCGAGAAGGCTGGGTGACTTCAGGGTCATGATGGGCGCGTGGTTGATGGGATTCACCGTCAAGGTCAAGCTGTCCACCGCCGTGGCGCCCAGACTGTCCGTTGCGGTGAAGACCACTTTCACGGTGCCCCAGCGGTGGGCCAGAGGATGCAACGTGATGTTTCGTGAAGTCCCTCCCGAAAAGGTGGCGAACACGCTGTCCGCAGGAAGGATGGTACTGTCGGAACTGGTCCAGGTCAGGGAGAGGTTGGCAGGCGAGGTCTCCTGGTCGGACACCGTCGCGGCCCCCACGGTCGCAGGCTGGTTCTCCCAGGTGGAGAGGGCGTGCGTGGGCAGGATCAGAGTCGGAGGTTGGTTGAAGTAGATGGAAGTCGTCGTCCAGGCGGAATAGCGATTCCCCGGGGCCACCGAATCGTTGTCCACGGCGCGGACCTGGATCTGTGCCACCCCCGAGGAATTGGCATTCCCCGCAAAGGAAAGGGTTCCGGCACTGTCAACCGAAGGAGCTCTGGAAAACAGGGACGATCCGCTCAGCACCTGCACCAGGAACGACACCTTCTGGTAGGCTTCGCTCGCGGGTCCCGGGGAGATCGAGTTGATCCAGCCTGGGAACATGCGTGTCGCAGCGCTCGCCGTCACCACCAACCCTTGCGCTCCTCCGAAAATGGGCGGGTGGTTGCGCTCGGCGATTGTGATGGGCACGATCAGGTTCACCACGTCCTCGGAATCCGAGAGGCTCACAATCGTGGTGAGTGGGCCGCCAAAGACATTCTGCTTCCCTTGCAAGGAGATGGACACCTTCCCGTTGGCGTCGGGGACCAGCTTCCAAGTCTGCACCGAGATCAGGGTGGTGTCCACGGGCGAGAACTTCACGGCCAGCGACGACCCCACGAAGTTCTGGATCGCGAAGGAAACCGTTGTGGCCGAATCCTCCACCAACCGCACCGTGTCCGTCGGGCCGGTCGCGATCAACACCGGCCGCGAGAAGAGCTGGATGGTGAAGCTGGTCCAACTGGAGACGTTGACATTGGTCCCCGTGGAGTCGCCGTTGTCGTGGGCCCGCACCCGGAACACACCGCGCCCCACCGACTTTGTTTGGTAGCGCAGGGTCCCGGTGCTGTCCACCGATGGGAGCACGGAGAAGAAACTGGCACCAGAATCCGTCACCACTTCGAAGTGGACCTTTTGGCTCGATTCGCTCGCCGGACCCGGCGAGATGGCCGTGACCCAATTGGACACAACCTGGCTGGTGGTGTCGAAGGTGCGCGAGATGGATAGTGCCCCGGCAAAAGTGGGGGCATGGTTGGGGACAAAGGGTGGCGGCGGGAAGATGGCGTTGCTGTCCAGTTTTCCGGACACGGCCAAAATGCGTACCTGGATGAGAAGCTTTGCGGAGTCCAGCGGGACAAGGGAATCCAGGGAGTGGTAGGTAAGGCTGTCCTGGACGGACAGAAGCAGGAGCTGGTCCACCACGGCCACAGAATCGATGCCGACCGGATGGATGGCGGGAAATCCGGAGACGGCCGAATCGCGGGCCAGAAGCAGGGTGGCGTACGCCTTTTCCAACGAGGCGATTTGGGTGGCCTTGGGATCGGAGGAGGATCCCCAGGTGGTAGGGGACTTGGTGCGCAGGCTGTCGAAGGCCTGGAGCAGTCGGATGGACAAGCTGTCCCGGGTCGAGGACA
>Ga0302267_10006379_pt1 | contig 11980 bp, 12 predicted proteins | sample III_Bog_E1_3_FD_194555 | JGI IMG/M metagenome (GOLD analysis project Ga0302267, IMG submission 194555) | Peat permafrost microbial communities from Stordalen Mire near Abisko, Sweden - III_Bog_E1_3 | ecosystem: Environmental > Terrestrial > Soil > Wetlands > Peat | place: Sweden: Abisko... | reverse complement strand
AGTAACGCCGTGGCTGAAACAAAGGCCGAGAGATTGATTGGACACCCCGTCTCCCTTGCTCGCTGAGGGAGTTTGAACAGGAAATCATGGTGCACGACCGGACCGAATACATGGCTGGTGGAACCTACATGGTTGCCATCGAATGTGATTGAATTTCAACCTGCGAGCTTCGGGTCGTCTGGCGATGCAAGACCGGTTTTTTCAACTATGGAACGAATCTCAGAAAGAACATCTGAGATTCGTTCCAAAGCTAATTGTGGGAGTGGCCGGAGGGGTGTCAAGGGTCGAGATGAACGCCAAACAACGGCGCCCTTGACACCCCTCCGACCACAACAAGGGCCTTGTTGCGAAAATTAGTTGACAGGAGCCGACGCTGTCATACACGGCGTTACTCGTTCGTGCTGGCCGCTTCATCTAGACGGCGGTTTGGACTACGTTGTGGAGTGGCTCGCCATGCATGTAGCGGCGCAGTTCGTCGCAGGCGGTTTTCACGGCGCGCGGGGCAAACTGCGGGCTCGATCCGGCGATGTGGGGAGTGAGAAGCAGGTTGGGACAGCTCCACAGGGGGTGGCCTTGCGGCAGCGGTTCGGGATCGGTCACGTCCACCGCGGCGCGAATGTGGCCCGACTTGAGAGCTTCAACCAGCGCACCGGTGTCGACGATTGGCCCGCGCGCGGCGTTGACTACCAGCGCGCCCTGGGGCATGAGTTCGAATTGCCTGCGGCCGATGAGGTGATGCGTGTCCGTGGTCAGAGGCAGGATCAAAATCACCACTTCGGCGCGCGGCAGAAGGCTGTCGAGTTCGCTGACGGCATGGACCGGCGGCTGAGTGCGGGCGCTGTTGGCCACGCGAATCAGGTTGACGTGGAAGGGCTCGAGCATCCGCTCGATTTCCTGGCCAATGGCGCCGTGCCCGGCGATCAGAACCGCTTTGCCGGTCAACTCCTCCAGGAGAACGGGCGGATAGAGAGGGCGGGTGTCGCCGGTGATGCGGGCGTATTCGGCGCTGGTCTCGAAGCGGCGCTTCCAGATTTCGTCGTGCTGCACTTCCAGGTAGAACGGAAAGTGCTTCAGCATGGCCAGAATCGCGCTCACCGTCCACTCGGCGGTGGAGATGTTGTGGGCGCCGCGGGCATTGCAGATGGTGACGTGCGGCCCAACCGCGCCGGGAATCCACTCCGTGCCCGCCATCAGCGACAGCACCAGCCGCACCCCGCGCAGGCGCGGCCAGACGCGAAGAGCCACTGGCGGGTAGGGGTCGGGGAGCCAGACGTCGATATCGATCTCCGGACCGGGAGCGTCGGACAGTGGAACGAGTTCGACTTCCGGGGGGAAGTCGCGGAACAGTTCAGGGGCCAAGGTATCCGGGTATCCTACTCGCAGCATGAGTGTTCTTCCTTGCCCGCCGTGGGCGGACGCATCCCATTTATGCTACACGGGCAGGACTGGGACAGAGCAAGTGCTTCTGCCGGCAGCCGGGAGGCGGAGCGCGATTGACGGCCCACCGGGCCACACGTGAGACGAATCACCGCGAGAGGCGGCCCGGTTAAGTCATGCTACATTCACAGGAACAATGAACCACAGACACAAAGCATGCGCCTGAAGACTGAAAACACGTGGTCCCAGCAGCAGCTTGCCATCAAGTTGCGGTTAGCGCCGTCTGAACACAAGGGCTTTTTTACCTGGGAGCGCCGGCGGCTGCTGATCCATGGGTCCAAGACGGCGCTGGCGGCGGCGTTGTGCTGGTGGCTGGCGACGCGGTTCGGGCTGGCGGATGGCTACTGGGGCTCGATCAGCGCCATTATCGTGCTGCAATCGAACTTTGGCTCCACGATCTCCGCCTCGCGCGACCGGCTACTGGGCACGCTGATCGGCGCGCTGCTCGGGTTCTCGTTCTCACTTTTTGCCACGCTGCCGTGGAACTATCTTCTGGCCGTGTTGGCTGCGGTGATCGTGTGCGGATTGCTGGGGCTGCGCTCGAGTTCCCGGCTGGCCGGAGTCACCATCACCATCGTGATGCTGGTGCAGAAAACGGGTTCGCACTGGATCGTTGCCCTGGATCGCGTGATGGAGGTTTTCCTGGGCATCATGGTGGCGCTGGCCGTCTCCACCCTGGTCTTTCCGGATCGGGCGCGGCTGCGGTTGCGCGATGGGCTGGCGCAGGAGTTTCTGCTGCTGGGCGCTTTTTTTGAGGCGATTCTGGAAGGCTTTCGCGGATTGCCGGCCGAGAGCCTGCCCACCCTGCGCGCGGATGTGCTGGCCACGTTGCGCGGCAACAACCAACTGCTGCAGGCCGCCCGCAACGAGCCCTCCGGCGGGCCGGGATGGCGCGAGGGACTGGAGATGCTCTCCCAGTTTGGACGGGGGCTCTTTGACGCGCTGGTGGCACTGGAATTCTCAGTCAAGGACAGCCATGAGGATGGCTATGCGCAGCAACTCGAACCCGCCCTGGGACACCTTGCCGTAGACATTCGCAACGGTTTCCACCATGTGGCGGGATGCATTCACGACTGGCGCTTTTCTGTCGATCCTCCGGGAGTGGTGCTGGAGGACGACATCGAGAAACTGGAAGCGCGCATGGCGGAGGTGCGGCCGACCGGCTTCCGGTTCTCCCAGGCGGAGATTTTGCGCGCTTATGCGGTGCAACTCCACCTGAAGCAGATTGCCCGTCTGCTGCGCGCCTCGCGGGTTGAGACCAGCCAAGCCACTGGCGAAGCGGTGGAGTAAATGGGCGTGCGCCAAGTTCCCGGCTAGGCCAGGAATTTGCGCAGCGCCTCGACGCACTCCTGGATCTGTTCAATGCTGACTGCATAGCCGAAGCGCAGGTGGCCTTCGCCCTGCGCGCCGAAGGCTGAGCCGGGAACGGTGGCGATGAGCGCTTTTTCCAGAAGAATTTGCGCCGCCTTTTCGCTGTTCTTGTGGATTTTTTCCACATTGGGGAAGGCATAGAAAGCGCCCGCGGGCGGCGGGCACTCGAGGCCCACTTCATTCAGGCCCGCCACCAGCAGGTCGCGGCGCTGGCGATACTCCTGGCGACGACGGGCGATTTCGGACTCGGGGGTTTTGAGGGCTTCCATCATGGCGTACTGCACGGGGGTGGCGACGCCGTTGGTGGAGTAGAGCACCAGCTTGCGCATTCCGGTCATGAAGGGCTCTTTGGCCACCACGTAGCCCGCGCGCCAGCCGGTCATGGCGTAGGTCTTGGAGAAGGTGAACGTGGTGATGGTGCGCTCTGCCATGCCGGGCAGCGAGGCGATGGAAATATGCTTGCCCTCGTACACCAGATCTTCGTAGGCCTCGTCTGCGATGACGATCAGGTCCCGTTCGATGGCGAAGGCCGCAACCTCTTCGGCCTCCGCACGCGTGAAAACTACACCTGAGGGATTCTGCGGCGTGTTGTAGTAGATGGCGCGAACTTTGGGGGTGGAAAACTGCTCGAGGGTCTTGCGGATTCCGTTGCGGCGCGCGGAAACGGTGGGCACCAGCAGGGGGCGGCCCTCAGCCGCAACCACAAGATCGCTGATGGGAGTCCAGTAGGGCGAGAAGAGGAGCACGTGGTCGCCCGCATCGAGAATGGACTGGAATGCGGAATACAAGGCATGGGAGCCACCGACTGTGGCCAGAACTTCGTCGGGAGTGGCGTGAATGTTGTTTTTCGCCGCGAGTTTTTCACTCAGCGCCTGGCGCAGCGGGAGAAAGCCGGAAGACGGAGCATAGTGCGTCTGGTTGTCGGCCAGGGCCTTCACCGCCGCGGCCTTGATCCGGTCGGGGGTCTCGAAGAACGGTTCGCCTCCATGCATTCCATGGACGTGATGCCCTTCGGCGCGCAGCGCCATCACCTTATTGCGCATGAGCACGATGCTGGAAAACCCCACCTCGTCCAACCGCTTTGCCAACCGGAGTCCGCTTTGCTTTGTCGCCATGGAACGTATTCCTTTCGTAGCCGGGTGGAAAAATCGCCGTGAGCGATTCCGATCCCGGCTTCAGCGTCTCGCTGGCCGGGTCCGGCGCTTCCAGCATCATACTGTCAGTAACTCAGTGTAGACAGCCATGCCGACGACAGCATCCGCACCCAGGGCATCCAGAGCGTCAACCTCAGTCTGCGAGCGTATTCCTCCGGCAACGATCAACTGCTTTTCGGTGAGCTTGCGCAGGCGGGATGCAGTCTCGATGGGAAAGCCCTGCATCATGCCTTCGCCATCCACGTGGGTATAGAGGAACGCGGCAACATGGGGATCGAGCGGAGGAATCGCCGCGTCGGGAGTGAGTTCGACCTGCGCCTTCCAGCCCTTGACGACGATGCGGCCATTTTTAGTGTCGATGCCGGCCACCACGCGCTCCGCGCCCACCGCGGCGGCGAGTTCGGCGGCAAAACCGGTGTTGACCTTGCCGTCCGCGGAGAAGAGCGCCGAGCCGATGATCACTCTTTTGGCGCCTGCGTCCAGCACCTGGCGGGCGCGCTCGATGGAGCCGATGCCGCCGCCGGCCTGGACGGGAAGGCGCTGCGCGATTTGGGCCAGTAAAGCGGAGTTCTCGCCCTGGCGCATGGCCGCGTCCAGGTCGATCAATTGAACCAACGGGAAGCGAGTGAATTTCTCGATCCAGTATTCGAAGTCGTCGAAGGCGAGGCGGAGTTTTTCGCCCTGCACAAGCTGGACGATGCGGCCGCCCAGCAAATCGATGGAAGGAATCAGCATGGAAGCCTCACGGAAACGCCGGCTCGGGCCAGCTCTTCTTTAAGCGAACGGGCGCTGGAAACGCCGAAGTGAAAGATGCTTGCAGCCAGAGCCGCATCGGCCTTGCCGCGCGAGAAAACGTTAACGAAATGCTCCACGGTTCCCGCGCCGCCGGAGGCGATGACGGGGATTCCGACCGCCTCGCTGACGGCTGCGGTCAACTCGCAATCGAAGCCGGTGCGCATGCCGTCGGAGTTCATGGATGTGAGGAGAATTTCGCCTGCGCCGCGGTCCTCCGCTTCGCGTGCCCACTCGACGACGCGGCGGCCGGCGGGCTTGCGTCCGCCCTGCACAAAGACTTGAGCGTCGCGGACCGGGTCGGCCGCCTGGGGATCGCGCCGCGCATCAATGGCGACGACGACGGCCTGCGCGCCGAAACTGCGGCCGATGGCGTCGATCAGCATGGGATCTTTCAGAGCCGCGGAGTTCACGCTCACCTTGTCCGCGCCGGCTTCGAAGACCTGCTCCGCGTCCTTCGCGCTGGCGATTCCGCCGCCGACGCAAAAGGGCACGAATAACTCACGCGCCGTTCTGCGCACCGTATCGAGCAGTGTGGAGCGGCCTTCGTGGGTCGCAGTAATGTCCAGCAGGACGATCTCGTCTGCGCCTTCGCGGGCATGACGCGCGGCCTGCGTGGCGGGATCACCGGCGTCGACGATGTCGATAAACTGCACACCCTTGACGACACGGCCATCGCGCACGTCAAGGCAGGCGATGATGCGCTTGGTCAGCATTCAGTCCTCTTCTCTTTCCAGGAAAGAAAATTTCGGAGAATCTTCAGCCCGGTTGCGCCGGATTTTTCCGGATGAAACTGGACGCCCATCACGTTGGCGCGCTCGACGGCCGATGCGAATGGCTCGATGTAGTGCGTGATGGCCGCGGTGTCGGCGGTAACTGGAGCTTTGTAGGAGTGAGTGAAGTAGACAAACTCGCCGGGTTCGACGCCGGCAAGCAACCGCGAGTTCTTGCGCACTTCGAGCGAGTTCCAGCCGACGTGCGGAACCTTCTGATTGCTTTCAGGGAAGCGGGCGCAGGATTCGGCGAAATGCGCAAGGCCGGGCTGCTCCGGCGCTTCGCTCGAACCCGCGTAGAGCCACTGCATTCCTACGCAAATGCCGAGGAACGGCACGCCGCGCGCAATGGCCGCGCGAATGGCGGGGGTGAGGCCGGTGGCGTCGAGTCGCTGGGTGGCGGCAAAGTGGCCCACGCCGGGAAGGACGATGCGCTCCGCGGTTTCAATGAGCTTGAGGTCGCCGTCCGTGACCTCGGCCTCCGCGCCCACATGGCGCAATGCCTTGAGGACCGAAGTCAGATTGCCGGCTTTGTAGTCGATGACGGTTACGCGCATAGGTTCCTTCGGCGTTGCTGGCGTTGTTAGCGTAGTTAGCGTTGTTGGCGGAGTTTGCGGAGTTTGCAACGTGACTCCTACAACAGTCCTTTAGTGGAGGGCAGCATTTCTCCGAGTTGTTTGTCACGTGAGCAGGCGCCGCGCATGGCTCGCGCAAAGGCCTTGAAGATGGCCTCGATCTTGTGGTGATTGGAGCGGCCGTACATGGTCTTTACGTGAACGTTGGCGCGTGCGCCGCGCGCGAAGCCTTCAAAGAAATCCGTGACCAGTTCGGTTTGCAGATCGCCGACGAGCCGGGTGCGGACTTTGGTCTCTACGGCGAAGGCGGCGCGGCCGCTGAGGTCAACGGCGGCAATGGCCAGGGTCTCGTCCATGGGCATGAGGAAGTAACCGGCGCGGAGAATGCCGCGCTTGTCGCCCAGGGCGCGGTCGAAAGCCTCGCCGAGCGCGATGCCTACGTCTTCCACGGTGTGGTGCTGGTCTACGTCGAGGTCGCCGTCGCACGTCAGTTCCAGATCGAAGGCGCCGTGGCGCGTGAACAACTCCAGCATGTGATCGAAGAAGCGGATGCCGGTGGAGACTTTGTATTGGCCGCTGCCTTCAATTTTCAGGTTGATGGAGATGCGCGTCTCGGTGGTGTTGCGTTCGAAACTGGCGGTGCGTGGGGCTGCGGATTGCGCGGTTGCGTCGGCTGTCATCGAGTTGCTCCTTTCACATTGAGTGCGGCCAGAGTCTCGTTCAGAGCCACAGTGGCTTGGCGCATTTGCTCGCGCGTTCCGATGGTGATACGTACGCAGCCGTCGCAGCCGGGATCGCTTGAGCGGTCGCGAACCAGAACGCCGGCGGCGCTCATGAGGCGTACGAACTCCGCATGGCGAGGGCCGATTTCGGTGAGGATAAAGTTGGCGCGACTGGGCCAGCGGCGCACGCCGGCGGCATCAAGTGCGGCCTCAAACTCTGCACGCGCGGCGATCACTTCGCCGACGTACCAGTCGAGATAAGCTTCATCGTTGAGCGCCGCCGGCAGACAGGCCAGGGCCAGAGAATTCACGCTGTAAGGCGAAAGCACGCGGCGTATCCAGCGCATCGATTCTGCCGGACCGGCCAGCAGGCCGAGGCGCAGGCCAGCGAGCCCGTAGGCTTTCGAGAAGGTGCGCGCCACAATCAGGTTGGGAACCACGCCTACCAGGTCGAGCACCGTTTCACCACAAAAGTGGAAGTAGGCCTCATCCACCAGCAGTATTGCGTGCGGCGCGCGATGGGCAATCTCCACAATCTGCGCGCGCGTGGCAATAGAGCCCGAAGGGCTGTTGGGATTGGCGATGGCGATGATCTTGGTCTTCGGCGTGATGGCCCGGAGCAGGCGCTCGAAAGGAAATTGCAGGTCGTTCGCGGCCTGGATGGTGAGGACGTGGGCGTCGGTCGTCGAGGCGTAGACCTCGTACATGGTGTAAGTGGGCACGGGCATCAGCAACTCGTCGCCTGCTTCAAGAAAGGTCTCGAAGAGAACGTGAATGGCTTCGTCCACGCCGTTGGTCAGGGCCACCTGGTCGGCGTTGAGGCCGAGGTGCGCGGCGACTATCGCTTCCACCGGACCGCGCTCGGGATAGCGCGTGAGATCGCCCGTGGAAACGCTGGCCAGAACTTCGCGCACCTTGGGCGAGCAGGCCAGCGTGTTCTCGTTGAAGTCCAAGCGCAGGGCGTCGCGGCAGCCAAGAGGGGGACGATATTCTTTCATCGCTTGCACGCGGACGCGCGCGGAGGGGTAAATCATTTTGATGGCTTCAGCCACGGGTTCTCCTTTGGCGCGGGCTCTTGCTTTGAGGTGCGCGTGGGGCCTTTTTGAGGCGCGTACGAATGGCTTCGGCGTGGCCGGTGAGTCCTTCAGCTTCCGCAAGCAGTGCGGCTTGCGGACCCAGCGTGCGAAGTGCCTGCGCTGAATACTGCTGCACGGTGATGAGCTTGACGAAGTCGTTGACGCTCAAGCCGCCGCGGACGCGCGCCATGCCGCCGGTGGGCAGCGTGTGATTGGGGCCGGAGATGTAGTCGCCCATGGGTTGCGCGGACCAGCGTCCTACAAAAACGGAACCGGCGTTCCACACCCAATCCAGATCGGCGGCGGCATCGACGGTAAGGTGCTCAGGCGCGAGGCGATTGGTGATTGCGTGCGCTTCTTCGACGGTCGCGGCAAGAATGACCAGGCCATTGCGGTCGAGAGCCTGGCGCGCCACGGGATTGTTCCGGCTGCGCAGCTTTGTTTCGTCGATCACTCGTTTGGCGAGGTCGGCGCGGGTAGTGATGAAGATGGCCAGCGCTTCAGGATCGTGCTCGGCCTGGGCGACCAGGTCGGAGGCGATCTCGGGCGCGTTACCGCGCTCGCTGGTGACGACGATTTCGGTTGGGCCGGCGAGCATGTCGATGGCGCAATCGAAGGCCACCAGTCGCTTGGCGGCGGTGACGTAAAGATTGCCGGGACCGACGATCTTGTCCACGCGTGGAAGGCTTGCGGTTCCATAGGCCAGCGCGGCGACGGCATGTGCGCCGCCCAGGCGGTAGAACTCCGTGATACCGAGCAGATGCGCGGCGGCCAGTGTTTCAGGCGCGGGCTTGGGCGAGACCACGGCGATGCGCTCGACACCCGCCACCTGCGCGGGAATGGCCGTCATGAGGAGCGTGGAGGGCAGAGGATGGCGGCCGCTGGGAACGTAGCAGCCGACCGAACCGAGCGGGCGCACAAGCTGGCCGGTGGTGAGGCCTTCGATGGGCGACTCGCTCCACGAAGCGGGCAGTTGGCTCACGGCAAAGGAACGGATTTGCTCGGTTGCTGTGGTGAGAGCCGCGCGTATGTCCGGTGAGATGGTGTCCCACGCGGAAGCCATTTCTTCAGTAGTAACGCGCACGGTGGCAGCGCTTTCAAGGCCGTCGAGTTTCTTCGCGTAACGCAGCAGGGCGCGGTCGCCCTGTTTGCGCACATCGCGGACGATGCGCTGGACGGCGGGCAGGACTGCATCCAATGCCGCTCCGCCGCGCTGTTCCAGCGCGGCCAGCAGTTCCGCTGCCTGCCGCGCTCCTCGACCCTTGGTCCGGATCGTTTTCATCTGGTGCCTCCGGATTACAGTACGACCTTGTTCAGCGGATACTCGACAATGCCTGTTGCTTTGGCCGCCTTCAGACGCGGAATCACGTCGCGAGCGACGCGCTCATCCACGATGGTGTTGACCGCGACCCACTCGGAGTTGCTTAACTGCGAAATGGTCGGCGAATTCAACGCGGGCAGCACGGCGAGGACGGTCTCAAGATCTTCCCGCTTCACGTTCAGCATCAGTCCCACCTGCGATTGGGCGTCGATGGCTCCGCGCAGCATCATGGCCAGAGACTCGATTTTTTCGCGCTTCCAATCGTCGGCCAGGGCGGCCTTGCCCGCGATCAGGCGGGTTTCGCTCTCCATCACCGTGTCGATGATCTTCAGGTGATTGGCCTTGAGCGAGCTGCCGGTCTCAGTGACTTCGACAATGGCGTCTGCCAGCATGGGCGGTTTGACCTCCGTCGCGCCCCAACTGAATTCGACCTTTACGTTGACGCCCTTTTCAGCAAAATATCGCTTGCTAACTTCGACCAGTTCAGTGGCCACGGTCTTGCCTTCCAGATCTTCGGCTTTCTCAAAGCCGCTGCCTTCAGGGACGGCCAGCACCCAGCGCACTTTGCGGCGGCTCTGCTTGGCGTAGGTCAGCGAGATGACGCTGGCTACATCCAGGCCGCTCTCCACAACCCAGTCGATGCCGGTGAGGCCGGCGTCGAGAACGCCGTGATCCACGTAGCGGGCCATCTCTTGGGCACGAATCAACATGCATTCGATTTCGGTGTCGTCGATGGAAGGAAAGTAGGAGCGACCGTCGGCATAGATGTTCCAACCGGCGCGCTTGAACAGCGCGATGGTGGCATCTTGCAGGCTGCCCTTGGGGATGCCGAGTCGGAGTTTGTTAGCCACGTGATTCCTCTTTCTTTTCGCTGGTTTCCTGGTTGGCGCCGGCGAGGGCGATGGGCTTGGTAAAGCAGCTGACGGTGCCTTCGTGGCAGACCAGTCCGTCGCCTTCGACCACCACTTTGAAGAGCAGCGTGTCGTTGTCGCAGTCAGTGGAGGCGGAGATGACACGCAGGCGATTACCGCTGGTTTCGCCCTTCATCCACAGCTTCCGGCGGGTGCGGCTCCAGAAAGTGACGAAGCCGGTTTCAAGGGTTTTGGCATAGCTCACGGGGTTGAGAAAACCTACCATCAGCACTTCGCCGCTCGCGGCATCCTGCACAATGCCGGGCGCCAGGCCATCCATCTTTTCAAAATCGATTGTCGGATTCATTCGTTTCCTGCTTTTGGCTTTTCATTGCCTTGGTTGAGTAATTCGGTGGGGCAAAACGAAAAAGCCCACCGGCTGGGTCGCCGGCGGGCTTGGGGTAATTCTTGAGATCTCTCTGGCCGCTACTTCAGGCCATGGCAGTCCGCCGGCATGGAGGTTCCATGATGGTGGTGATGACCGTGATGGCGGCTGCTCTGCATCTGATTCAAACGTAAAGGAAACCAAGGGCGCTGTCAAATATGTTGCTTGCGCGCCGGACCGGATGCGGATCAAGCGGCAGTCAGAATCCCATGGACGATTTCGGCGTTTTCCTTCAGTTCGTCCTTTTCCCTGGGGAAGACACCGATATAGACGCCATCGATGGGTTTGATGCTGGAATAAGCGGTGCGGAAAGCCTGGGCCACGCCCTCATCGCCGATGCGTCCGGCGGCCAGAATCTTGAAGGCGAAGCAGGGCTTGGAGGTTTGGCGGATGGCCTTGTACATGAGGGCCGGATCGCTCTGAAGGTAGACTTCGTGGGGCATTTCAGGGACCTGGCCGTTGAGCAGTCGCTTCAACTCCTCTGCGGTGCGGGTGCGGTTGTAGACGCATCCGGCGTAGAAGTCGATGTCCCAGCCCTGGCTCTCAACCATATCGATGACCTCGGGATTGTGGGTGCCCACGCCGACCATCACGCCAAGGTCGCGCACACGCTTGCACCACTCCCGCTCGCTGGCCATGGTTCCACTGTGGAAGGCGGCGTCGATCTCCTCGCCTCGCCGCTGCAATGCCAACGGCTTGAGGTTCTGAACCAGGGCGGCGGGGTCGTCCGCGGCCGTAGCCTGAACGATCAAGTGCATCTTGCCGCCCTCGACCTCGAAGCGCGCCAGGTCCTGCGGGGCGCGGCCCATGTTCACATAGTTGAAGGCATTGATCCCGAAGGCGTTGGCGCGATGAAGGACCTCGCACACCTTGTCCTGGGTGTACCAGTCCCGCATGGCGTTGCCGAAGTTGCGGTTGAAGTGGGCGAAACCGTAGAGGGGATTCACGCCCAGGACCAGGCGGCTGATTTCCGCGTTGCCGAACTTCATCTTCGGAATCTGGATCTCGGAAACCGGTTGCTGGGCTGCGGGGAGCGAATTGGCGGCAACGGTGGCCGTTTCGGCCGCTAGTGTTTCGGTTGTCAGACCGGCCATCATGCTCACTGCCAAGGCTGCTCCGGATTCTAGAAACGCCCGCCGCGTATTCGACATGGTGCCACCCTTCTCACTGCGGAACCAGGCGTTCTGTCGGGAGCCCGGCCGCTAAAACGGGCAATTTTAGCACAGCGGCCAATGGTGGGAGAGTGACGCGCGATGGTGGTGAGCTGCATGCTCTTTTTTGCGCTGCGAATTGGCTTCCGGGCCCCTGGAACGATTCTGCTGTTGGTGGGTCGTGGAGCGTGGACCGGGAGGTTGATTACATGACAGCGCCGGCTCCTTCGAGCCCGAGTAGACTGGTTGCTGCTAGACGCCCAGGAGCTCGGGAGAAGGAGCCTGGCATGGCCAAGATTATAGGCTGTGACT
>Ga0302267_10006376_pt1 | contig 11984 bp, 11 predicted proteins | sample III_Bog_E1_3_FD_194555 | JGI IMG/M metagenome (GOLD analysis project Ga0302267, IMG submission 194555) | Peat permafrost microbial communities from Stordalen Mire near Abisko, Sweden - III_Bog_E1_3 | ecosystem: Environmental > Terrestrial > Soil > Wetlands > Peat | place: Sweden: Abisko... | reverse complement strand
ATGGTCGTTGCGTGAAGCGGCCGACCATGAAGCGCTACTCCGTCTGGTCGCTGCTGTCCTTGCCCCTTCTCGCCATCGTACTCGCCGCCGCGTGCGGAAAGACCAGCACCGCCTGCCCCGCGGAAGGTGAGCGTGATCGCGAAGTTCGAGGGGAGTCAGATCACGAAGATCGAGGGACGCCGGGCGTCATAGGCGCGATGCGCGGAGGACGGCCTCCAAGCCGTGGGGGAGAGAGCGTGACCGCCCCTGCGCCATCTGGGCGATCGTGCGTGTCTGAAGCCGCGCACTGGGAGCACGCGGTCGCTGGATGGTCCGTCGACCGGCCATCTGGCGCCGCCATGGCGGAAACTGCCGCCGCCACCCGCCGCCCGCGCCAAGTGTTTGAAATCACTCAGGTGGCATGTGGCATGGCGATCGCCCAGTCGCCCGCCTCATGGCGGGAAGCAATGCGGCGCCGGGACCGGGCTCGCCCAAGCACGCCTACGCTCCGCGTCGGCCGACGGAGACGGTCCTCTACGCGATCGTGCGCGACCACCTCGAAGCATTCCTCGTCCACGCCCGTGAGAGCTACGAGCGCGCTCTGCCTCGGTACGTCGAGCAAGCCTTCCGTGCCTACCTCACGTGCGGCGTGTTCGCCCACGGATTCCTCCGTCTCCATTGCGACGCGTGTCACCGCGATCTTCTCGTCGCCTTCACGTGCCAGGGTCGAGGCGTCTGCCCGAGCTGCGCCGCGCGTCGCATGGCCAACACCGCCGCCCACATCGTCGACCGCGTCCTCCCTGCGGTGCCTGTGCGCCAGTGGGTTCTCTCTCTCCCGTTCGAGCTTCGCCGCCTTGCCGCGTTCCGCGCCGACGTCACCCGTGCGCTCGGCCGCATCTTCATCGAGTCGGTCGCGCTCGAGCAGAAACGAGCCGCCGGCATCACCGGCGGCCGGCACGCAGCGGTCAACCACACGCAACGGTTCGGCGGCAGCCTCAACCTCAATCTTCATTTTCACGCCGTTTTCGCCGACGGAGTCTTCGCCCCCGATGGCGCGGGTCGCATTCACTTCCACGGCGTCGCGCCACCGTCCCAGCCCATGCTCGATCGCGTTGTCCGGCGCGTCCGCGATCGCACGCTTCGCTGGCTCCGCAAGCACGGCCTGCTCGACGCGCGTCCCGCAGAAGATCGCAGCAACGAGCGTATGGAGGGCGGCGCCCTCGACGCCTGCGCCGACCTCGCGCTCCGCGGCGGCGCGTTTGCCTCGCTCGATCGCCGGGGCTCTGCCCCCGCGGACGATGGCAACGCCCGCTTCGAGCGGAAGAAGCACGGGCCGTTCACCGCGGAGCTCGACGGGTTCAACGTCCAGGCGGCGGTGAGGATCGAAGCTGACGACGACGAAGGGCGCGAGCGCCTCGTCCGCTACTGCGCGCGGCCGTGCTTCGCCCTCGATCGCCTCAGCCTGCTGCCCGACGGCCGCATTGCCTACCGCGTCAAGTACGGAGGGCGCGGCGGCACCCACCGCGTGATGACGCCGGTCGAGCTGCTGGCGCGGCTCGCGGCGCTGGTACCTCCGCCCAGATATCCGCTCGTGATCTACCACGGCGTGCTCGCGCCACACTCCAAGTGGCGCAGCGCGGTGGTGCCCAGGCCGCCGGGTGTCGTGCACGCTCACGACCTTCCGGCGAGCGGCAGCGGGACCGTGAAGCGCGATGCGGCAACGCCAGCCTCGATGCAGCCGCCAACGCCGAAGCGCGCCTCGCCCGGCCCCGTGCCACCTCGGGCTCGCGCGGAGCGGGCATCCGCGCCGGGGGGCGCCGCCGCACCCTTCAGCCCGCAAACGTTCTCCTCACCGCCGCTCGCAGCAGCACCCGCCGGGCCCGCCGCGATGCCTGCGACCTGCTGCGCGGTGGCCGCTGCTGCTGGCGACGTCGTGACCACGGACTTCGGCATCTCCGTCCGCCACCTCGACAGGCTGCTCGGCGGCCTGCTGCTCGCGACCTCGCCGCGCATCGACTGGGCCAAGCTCATCCGTCGAACGTTCGGCATCGACGCCCTCCGTTGCGCGCACTGCGCCGGCCGCCTGCGCCTGCTCGCCGCCATCACCGAGAAGGCGACCGCCAGGAAGATCCTGGAACACCTCGGCCTGCCCGCCGATCCGACCTCGCCGCGATCCCGGACCCGCGACCCGGACGACCCGGCCTCCTGGATGGACGGCGCCGCAGAGTAGCGAGCCGCCACGAGACCGCCGCCGGTGACCCGACCCGACGCCGGGACGAGGCAAACGTGTGGGCGCGTGGCACGCCGGCGCCCCGTTTGGACGAGCTCAATCTGGAAGCGTGTGCAGTATGGCGGTAACCGCGGCCCCTGATGAAACACGCTTAGTTGCTAAAATTACTCGTGTTTTCTGGATGGCACGACCACGTCGTGGTTGTGGTGTTAGGTTAACTGGAGGGGCGGGGCAAGATGATCCTGGGCCGCTGGAACCGTGGCGACCCGTGTACGGCCGCGGCCGGCGTACCCTTCGCGGCTCACTCAAAACGGGATCTCATCGTCGGCGCGTGCGCCTGACACGAAGCGAGGCTCGTCGGGGAACAAGGTGCGGTAGCGGTCGAGGGCGTAGTGCACCTCGCGGACGGTGAGCAGGACGTGGCGGGCGGCGCCGAGAGGATATTCCGGCAAGTGCGTGTTGTCGTTGTCGGCCGCGAGCAGATCAGGATGCCGTGCGAGGAGCACTTGGATCAGGAAGAGGAGCGTAGCATCGAGCAGCGCCAGCGGCTCCGGGACGGGGACGGGGGAGGTCGGGAGCATGGGCCACCTCTCTGGTCAGCGTTTGCGCCCCTGGGGCTTGGGTTTCGGAGTCTGTGCGAAGACGTCGAGATAGAGCTTCTCGTCGAGCCGAGGGAGGTCGCGATCGGCAGCGACGGTGAGCAGCTCGTCGGCGAGGTTCATGAGCACGCGATAGTTGCCTGCGGCGTGGTCGACGAGTGTGGCCTTGAGCTCGGTGGTCATCAGCGAGGGATTGCCAGCGGCCTCCAGCAGATGCTCGAGGGAGGCGAGCAGCTCGTCGCGCGAAGCGTAGTCGAGCACGAGGCGGCGGCGGAGGCGGGAGCCGAGGGGGAGGAGCTCGGCGCTGCGGAGGCGCTCGGGGAGCCGGGCGTCGCCGACGAGCACGACGCAGAGCAGCTGTCGCGCGTCGAAGTCCTTGCTGGCGAGGATGCGCAGCTCGGAGAGCACGGCGGTCAGGGCCTCCTGGGCTTCGTCGATGATCAGCACCGGGCGCGTCAGGGTCGAGGCGATGTGCTCGCTCCAGCGGATGCGCAGGGCCTTGAAACCGCCCCAGCGGTTGTGGATGGCGAGCGGGACGCCGAAGAGGTCGCCGAGCTCGCGATAGAAGTCGCCGATGCGGCTCTGGGGGTGCTCGATGCTGCCGACCACGACGTTGGGCTGGGCGCGGAGCCGCTCTTCGAGCAGGCGCATGACGATGGTCTTGCCGGTGCCGGGATCGCCGGTGACCATGGTAAAGCCGCCGTCGGTGATGCCGAGCTCGACGCGGCGAAGGAAGTTGTCGACGGCGGGCGTGAGGTGGAGGGCTTCGGTGGGTACGTCGGGGCGGAAGGGGTTATATTTCACGCTGTAGAGGGACAGAAGCTTGGATCTCATAGGGTCACGTCTCCTCGTCGTTCGAGAGGGTGGGTTCGTCCTTGGGCAGGTAGGCGGGCGGCAGGCCCGTGGCGGCGTACTCGGCCATCAGCTCGCGCAAGAGCGGCGCGATGCCCGCGGGCCTCTGGGCAGGCGCGGGCGGCGCCGCACTGGGCGCGAGCACGCGGCGCGCGCGGTCGGCGTTCTTCACCTTGTCGAGCGGCAAGAGCGTCGCCAGGTGGACGCCCGTGCGCGGGTCGACCAGATGGACGTTCGACAGGTCCCATCGTGCGACGCGGAGCCGGAGCCGCGCCAGCGTCCGGTAGGCCGCGGGGACCTCGAAGCGCACGCCCTCCACGGTGACCGTACCATCGCTCCGGCGCTGCGTGCGCGAGACCTCCATGCGAAACGCCCGTCGGAGCGCCTCGGAGCTCGGGCTGTCACGACCGACATTGGGACCTTCGAGATAGCGCTCAATGGGTGTCTTCTTGAGCTCGCTGTGGATCGCGTGATGGTACTCCTGCTCCACCCACGCCTGCGTCGCGGTGTTGAGCAGAGCCAAGGTGAGCACCGGCTCGCCTTCGAGCATGGGCATGAGTCGGCCCTCGATCAGCGTCCAGAAGTGCTCTTGTTTCCCGTTCTGCTGGGGCGAGCTCGGCAGCGTCAGGTACTGCACGATGCCGAGCCGCTCGACCCCCTCGATTGTCTCGGCGGCTTTCATCGGAGAGCCGTTGTCGCTGAGCAACGCGCGCGGCGGGCCTCGCTTCTGGATCCCCTGCGAGAGGCCATGGACCAGGTCCTCGGTATTCTCGCGTTCCAGATACCACTGCGCGTGGCAGCACACCCGCGAGCAATCATCGAGCAGCCCGAAGAGATACGGTGTCTTCCTCTCCCCAGTCGCAGTGAGCACCTTCCGCTTGCCCTCATGAAAGTCGAAGTGCCAGAGCGCATTGACGTGCGCGTACTCGTACGAGCGCGTCTCGCGCGGCACCACCTCGACCGCGCCCTCCTTACGCTTGCTGCGCCTCCGCTGGCGCTCGCGAAAGAGAGCATGGTCCTTCATGAAGCGGCACACCGTCCCATAGCTCGCCATCGGGCCCAGCGACGGATCCTCCTTCACCAGGACAGCAAGGTTGTCGTGGTGGAGTTGATAACTCCAACGCGGGTGCGCTTGATACTGGCACGTCAGCGCCGCCGCGAGCGCCGGCGAGACGCTCGGGTGCGTGCCCGCGTGCTTGGGCACCTTGCGCTCGAGCGCGCCGAGCGGGTCCTCTTGCCCGCGCGCCGCGTAGTACATGCGCTCGATCGTCTTGCTGGAGAAGCGGAGCGCCTCGCCCGTGGTCGGATGCTTCCACGACGTCTTCGCCAGCTCGTCGATGCGGCTGGCAAGATCGCCGGGCTCCGGCGGCGAGGCCAGCAACTGGCCGATGATCGAAAAGCGCAGACGCGCCCATCGCAGGCGCGCCGGCGCCTGCTCGTCTTGGTGCATGGGGTCCTCCTGGGCGAGCGACAACAGGTGTCGCGGCCTGCGAAGGACCCTACATCACCGCGAAAAACCCGCAAAATCCCATCTTCTGCGGGGCGCCGCGCTCAGGCGGTGACTCTCAGAAAAGGTGATCCGGCAGGCAACGAGCCCGTCGTCAGCGGCGTGAGAAATTCCAGCACGACGCGCACCCGTTGCTGCCACGTGCCCGGGAGCTTGGCGACGATCGACGCCGGCAACGCCTGGGTGTCGACCCCGACCAGCCGAGCCTGCACCGCGACGAGCACCGCCGTGCTGAGGAACGGGCCCCGCCACCACCCGAGCCACCGCTTCGTCGTCCGCGCCGGCACCCCCGTCACAGGCCGACTCGTCTCCGCGGTCCCCAGCGCCTGCGCGACCAGGCTCGCCACGATCACCACCACGCCCAGGTACACCCGCCGCCCGAGGAAGCGCAGCGACGGCGGCGTCGCACGCTTGCGGCACCCCTCGCGGCCACAGCACAAGCTGAACCGCACCACGAACGCCTCGCCCGCCGGCGCGATCAGAGCCCCGCGCGGCTTCCGGGCGTAGTCGCCACGGTGCAGCGGCCCATCGCACCACGGGCAACCCTCCGCCGCGACCCGCTGCGTGATTCGCTCGTCGAACTGCACCAGCAGCCTGAAAAACTCGCCCCTGAGATCAACTTCGTTCACCATCGGCTACCTCCGGTCCTGACACCCGGAGGTGAGCCCCCTCGGACGAACTTCACCAAGTTCTCTGGGGGGGCTCGTTGCTTCGTCCCTCAAGGAACGTGATCAGAACAGACGCCTGGGGCCTCCATCTTCATGGCGGTGCTCAGACACCGGCGACCAGACACCCACCTCGCGGTGGATCCGCGTGTCGCAGTTCTGGGCAGGCGCGGGCTACGGCGCACTCTACACGCCGCGCGTGGGGCACGAGGTGCTCGTCGCCTACATGCAAGGCGACCCCGATCAGCCGGTCATCGTCGGGCGCGTCTACAACGTGCAACACGTGCCGCCCTACGACGCCAAGAAGGAGCCCACGAAGAGCACCGTGAAGAGCCAGAGCGCCGAGGAAAAGATGGAGGTCGACGGGTCCAACGAGATCCGCTTCGACGACAAGGCCAAGAAGGAGGAGATTTTCCTCCACGCGCAGCGCGACCTCAACGAGGTGGTGCTTCGCGACCACTCGACCGGCGTCGGCGGCGACCAGTCCAACGGCGTGGGGGGCAACCAGTCGAACTCGGTCAAGGGGCACCGGGACCACACCGTCGGCGACTACGAGAACGTCACCGTGGCCAGCGACCGGACGACGCTGTTCCAGGCGAACGAGCACCACACGGTAAGCGCGTTTCGGGACACCAATATCGGGGCGAACGACGATCTGAATGTCGGCGGCTGGCACAACATCAAGGTCGGCGGCGGCGAGACCTTCACCGTCGGGGCGAAGCGCGACGTCTTCGTGGGTGCCGGCCTGACGTACAAGATCGGGGCGAACTTCGAGTCGACCGCCGGCGGGCACCACAGCTTCAAGTCAATGAACGGCTACTTCACCCTGTCCAGCGACTTCCAGGTGAACTCGGCGACCGCCGGCTTCAACCAGAAGGCGTCGTACTATGTGCACGCCGGAGAGTCGATCGTCCTCCAGGCGGGGAGCGCCAGGCTCTCGATGAGCTCGGGGTGCATCGTGCTGGACAACGGCGCCGGCGCGTCGATCGCCCTCTACGGCGGCATGGTGGGGATCATTTCAGGGTCGGCGACGGTGATGCAGGTGGGAGGCCCGCTGTTCATCGACGCGACCGGGAACATCAACGCGACGGCCCCTACCATCAAGCTCAACGGGTGAGGGCGGGGGATCTCCCACCATGTTCGTCCACAACCCCACCACGCTCTCCGCCAGCCTCGCGAGCGGGCGCGTCTCCGACGAGCTGGCGGTCTCCGCGCTCGTGATCAACCTGGCGCTGGGCGTCGATGGCGACCGGCTCGTACCCCTCCCCGAGCCCCTCGACGCCCTCGAGACCGACCCGCCCGCCGAGGTCACGCGCGCTCCTCTCTGGCGCGGCGTATCGGTCTCCGTCGCGGGGCACGCCGCCGGGCCGCCCAAGGCGCCGTTCGTGTGCCCGGTGATCCTCCGCGTGGGCAACGCAGAGCGCAGGCTCATCGTGTTCGGCGAACGCCGCTGGGAGCGGCGCCTCGGCCGCGGGCCCGAGCCGTCGTTGGCCCTGCCCTTCGACCGCATCGCGCTGAGCTTCGCGAGGGCGTTCGGCGGAGGCTACGCTCTGCCGCCCGGGCTGATGCCGGGCACCGATCTCCCCCACCCCGGCCTGCGCGTCGGCTATCCGCTGAACAAGCATGGGATCGGCTACTACCCCGACGAGCGCGCTGCGATCGGTGGCCTGCTGCCCAGCATCGAGCGCCCCGATCAGCTCGTGCGGCACTGGAACGACTCCCCGGACCCGGCGGGCTTCACGCCTTGTCCGGATCTGGCCGCCTGGCGGCTCAAGGACACGATCCCCGCAAAGGGGCAAGAGGACGACGAGGTATCGGAGCTCTGCCGCGTCTTGCGTATGCAGCACCACGCGCCCCCGCCGTTGATCTTCGACGACGTGCGAGCTGGCACGCCCATCGAGCTCCACGGACTCAGCGGGGCCCCGCTGCGCTTCGTCGTCCCGCCGTCTCCCGCGCGCGTGTCGACCGTGGGCGCACGAAAGGTCGAAACGGAGGTCCGGCCGAGGCTGCGGGCGCTGCACGTGGACGCAGACAGGCGGGCCGTCCGCGTCGTCTTTGCCCACACCTTTCACCACGATCCGAAACGTCCGCCACGGTGGATCCGGGTTCTCGACGCACCAGGAGGGCACTCATGAGTTCGAATTTTTACGACACGTCGGGCTCCTGTACCGGAATTGACGCTCACATGTACCTCGGCGTGGCGCCTCCGTTGCCGCCGCCGATCCCGTGCGAGATGGTGCCGCACATCATCTTCTGGAAGCACTCGTGGAAGTCGCGAGACTGGCGCATCGCCACCAAGGTGACCACGTGCGGTAACCCGGTGCTCCAGAGCAACTGGGCGATGCTCTGCGTGCTCCACGCCCCCATCCCTGTGATGCTCCCGCACCCGATTGAAATCGCCCAGCTCGAGGGCATCATCGTGGCGGGGAGCGCCACCCCCCAGCTCACCGCCCACAAGGTGACTGGCCAGGGCGGCGCGCTGTGCGTCGAGATCTCCGGAACCTTCGGGCTCAACCTCGACTGTGGGGACTACATCGCGCTCTCGAAGGACTTCAACACCAATACCGTCGTGACCCAGCCGACGCGCGGCGACTACGTCGCTGCCGTGCTCTCCGCGGCGCTCAGCTTCGCCTATGCCTACGGGGCGAACTGGGCCATCGGTAAGAAATTCCCTGGGAAGAAGGGCCCGGACCTCGAGAAGAACATCGTCCTGGCCGCGCTCAGCAGCGTGGCGGTTGCCATCGTCCAGACCGTAGCCGACAACGTGAACTCGCAGCAGCCGGATGGGAGCTGGAAAGGTGATGTCCCCGCGATCGCGATCAGCAAGACGACGGCCTGGGTCCAGCAGCTCGTCGACGGTGAGAAGTGAGCGCCGCGACCCTCCTGCTGTCGGGCCCGGTCCCAGGCCGCGGGCCCTGCCTAGCGATCATCGCCAACCGCGCGTACCGGATCGAGCCCGGCCGCCGCGCCTCCCCGCTCCGAGACGAGATCCCGGTGAGCTTCGAGCCGACCTATGCGCCGTCCTCCAACGAGCGCGCTGGGAGGCGCCTCGTCGAGGAGGCGCACACCACCGCGTTGGCCAGACCGCTGACGGACGTGCTCGTGCGCGGCGCCGCGCGGTCGCTCCGCGGGCCCGTGTCCGTCGTGGAGACGGGGGTGCGCGTTGGCGGGGCGCGCAAGGCGGTGCGCGCCGTGGGCGACCGCCGCATCGCCGTCACGCCCACCGGCCTGTCGTTCTCGTCGCCGGAGCCCTTCGTCGAGATGCCGCTGCTCTGGGATCGCGGCTACGGCGGTCGCGACCAGCACGCCGAGCGGCTCCTTGCCAAGCAGGAGCGCCACGGGCGCACGGGGCCGCAGTACGATCTGGCCCCGCTCGACCCTCAGCTCCTCTATCCACGCAACGGCGCGGGCCGTGGTTACGCGCTCGATCTCGACCGGGAGCGCCTCGAAGGCACGCTCGCGCCCAACCTCGAAGATCCGACGGATCCCGTCACGCCGGACCGCCTGCTCTCCGCGACGACGGGCGACTGGATCGATCGCCCGGTCGCTGCCTGCTATGAGCCGATCGACCTCTTCACCTTCCCGCGGGCGGCGTTCTTCATTCTCCCGGCGTTCGATCCTCCGCAGCGCCCAGTTCACGAGCTAAGTGTGGGCGCAGTCCTGCGCGAGGATCTGGAGAAGAAGCTCAACCTGAGGAACCTGACGAGCCCCCGCATGTTCAACGCAGCGCCCGCCGGCCTCGCCGTCTGCCGCCTCGAGGGCGCCGAGCGCGTCAGCCTCTGGAACATGCACGCCAAGCACGAGGTCCTCGAGCTCGACCTCCCCGACGACCGCCCCCGCCTACTGATCGAGCCCCCCGGCGTGACGGCGCGCGAGCTATCCCCGCTCCTCCAGACCGTGCTCATTGAGCCCGATCAGGATCGGGTGACGCTCACCTGGACCGGCGTATTACCGGTGGCCATGCCCTACCCGGACGAGATGGTCGCGGTCATGCGCCACGGGGTCGTGTGGAGCCGGTGAAGCGGCGCTTCGTGGCGCGCGCGGTGCCTCGTCTGGGCTACCAGGCGATCTGGCTCTTGGGGGTGCTCGGCCTCGTGGCGATGGTCGTGGTGGGCCAGGCGATCGAGGCGCTTCTGCTGCCGGTGGTCGCCCGGATCCTCTCGCCGATCCTCTACGTCGCTGGCGTGGGGGGCTTCATCTTCGTCTTCTCGCGCTCCGCGATCGGGCGCAAGGTGACCCTGGACGTCGAGGGCGATCGCCTCATCGTCGATGAGGGCCGCGGCGGCGTCTTCCCGCTCGCGGACGCCGCGCTGGGGCGGTTGCGGACGCCCACTCTGGACGACGCCACGCTGCTCCACCTCAAGAGCGGGGTGCGCCGCCTCCGGATCGCGGGTATGGGCCGCCCGCGTCCGGGGGTGCGCGTCGCGCTGCCCGCGGAGGACTCGTACGACGTATGCTTCGATATCGCCGCACTGGAGAGCTTCCGGGCTCTCCTCGATCTCGTGCCGATCCCCGTCGACCATGAACCCCCACCCGAGGTCCTTTGCTGCGAGTTGTTCGGGTACTGGCGCTATCTGAACCCGGAACTCGGCGCGGCCCCCGATGGCGAGGTTCACCTCGGGCCGCGCGATCTGTCGCTGCACGAGGCGGGGGGGCGCCTGGTCTCCGCGGCGCCACGGGCGGCGCTGACGGTCGTGCGCGGCATGCATACCCTCCCCCGTCCCTGGTTGAGAGGCCCCCGCTACAATCCTGCCGTGATCACGCACGCCGTCCTCCAGTTCTGGGTGAGGGGGCGCTGCGCTCTCGCCCTCGGCGTCGGCGATACGCGCATCGGATGGCGCGATCCCACTCCAGACCTCGAGGCGCCGCGCTACATGGTCAGCACGCCGGACTGGGAGGGGATCGTCGCGCGTCTCGGGCTCGGAGCGTGGCTGCGTGCCCCGCCGCCGGATTGAGCCACCGAGGTCCGCGCTCGGCGGCAGCTCCCGCGAGACGGTTACCCCGACCCCCGATCCGCGCCCTCGTCGCCGGGTCCACCCGCGATCGCCGACCACTCGAACGGCTTCGGCAGCGGATCGTCGTTCAGCCCGATGTGGTCCCCGTCGAGCTCGATCCGCCCGATCGCCCGCACGCCGACCGCGCCGTCGTTTGCCTGGAGCTGCACGTTCGCGGCCTCGACCCGCTCGTCTCCTGCGACCGTGGTGTGGTGGTCGCCGGCAATGCTCTCCCGCATCGACCCGCCTGCGGAGAGCGAGATGTCGCCCGTTGCCTCGATGCTCACTTCCCGCGCGGCGAGTCGGAGACGCTGGGTCGCCTGGAGCTCGACGCTCGCGCCCGAGAACGAGAGGACGGGGCCTGCGTCGGTCACCTCGATGCGCAGCACCACCTCGCCGCTGCGGGCGCGGATCACGAGCCGGTCCGAATTGTCGGGGCCGACCTCCAGCTCGTATCGGCGTCCGGACCCAAGCAGGATGGATGCGTTCGACGGGGGCGCCTCGATCTCGTCGAGAAGCGTCCGCGGCGCGCCCTTGGCGCTTGGCTCCTCCACGTGCGGCGGCGCGGGCCGTCCTGCGTCTTCTTGGGGCATCGTCGTTTCCTCGTTGTCCGTCTACCGCGGCTGTCGCAGGAGCCAGTCGCGGTAGGTGGTGAAGAGCTTCTCCCACGCGGCCCGGATGGCCGGTTGAGCTTCCATGCGTGACCGCCAATCCCGGTCGACCACAGCCCGCACTTCTTCGCTGGCGACGTTGTACTTCCGGGCGATCTCGGCGGTCCTCTCGGGGAACACAGCAAGCTCTGCGCAGAAGGATGCGTAGGTCTGCAAAGGCATCGCGACGACGGGGACGGGCGCGCCCTCCTTCGGAGCCTTGACAAAGGGGAGCGTGGCGCTCACCAGAGCCATCAGGTTGACGCCCTCGTCGAGGGTCTCCCCGGCACCGGCTGGTGGCATTGCCGGCTTCTGCTCGCTCGGCAAGGCCGCAAACGGCCTCTCGGACGACTCATGGAAGGGAAGCGCGTCGGCGGGCTTGGGCCTGAGCGCGTTGGGCAGCTCGAACACCATCGCCGTCGCGGCGAGCTCCGTCGGCACGTCGCGCACCGGGGGAGCGGACGCGGCAGCCAGCGCTGCCTGCATGAAGCTCGGCACCGCAGGCTCT
>Ga0302267_10006375_pt1 | contig 11988 bp, 5 predicted proteins | sample III_Bog_E1_3_FD_194555 | JGI IMG/M metagenome (GOLD analysis project Ga0302267, IMG submission 194555) | Peat permafrost microbial communities from Stordalen Mire near Abisko, Sweden - III_Bog_E1_3 | ecosystem: Environmental > Terrestrial > Soil > Wetlands > Peat | place: Sweden: Abisko... | reverse complement strand
CCGAGAGGAGCAGGAGCCAGGGGAGGCGGCGGGGGATTGCGAACTTCATGCGTTGACGGCCTTTTGAATTGTATTCGGATGGAGGTGACTGCGATCCCACTCATCGCGATGAGGCTGCGATGAATGAGGCACAGGCCGGCTCAATACGGCAGGGGCTAAAGCCCACTTTGTTGTTGGGGCTTTATCGGCACGACTGAAGTCGTGCCCTGACGCTTGTCGTGGCTCCGCAAGAGTATTCCTCTGAGTTGTAAAGTCGTGCTCTGATACAAAGCACTTGAAAAGGGACGATCTTGGCGGGTGCTGAGGGGTGCGGGCGAGGACGCCCACACGACAGCCGATCTGGAGATCGGCGCTACCGTTTCTTTCGGCGCTACCGTTTCTTTCGGCGCTGCGGTTTCTTTCGGCGCTACCGTTTCTTTCGGCGCTGCGGTTTCTTTCGACGCTACCGTTTCTTTCGGCGCTGCGGTTTCTTTCGACGCTACCGTTTCTTTCGGCGCTACGGTTTCGTCGCTCGCGGGTCGGCTTAGCAGATGGACGACCGATATAAGGCACTTGGGAGACTGTGTTACTCAACGGCGGCCTCTGGTGGGGCGATGCCCATTTCTTTTAGGGCGCCATGGCAGCGGGTGCAGACGTTTTGCCAGATGCCGTAGTCGGAGACTTCGGGCATGAAGTTCCAGCAGCGGGCGCATTTGTGGCCGGAGGCGGGGAGGGCTGTGACCTCGAACTTGTCGCCTTCAACCCAGATTACTTTTGAAACGTTAAAGAACTCCTTGAGCCCGTCTGCGTGCTTTTGAAGGAACGTAAGCCCATCGCCCCATGTGGCGATTTGCAACTCGGCTTCCAGGCCTTTGCCAATGCGCTTGGCTTGCCGGGCTTCTTCTAACACGATCAGTGCGTGCTCTCGCATCGTAAACAGCCCCTTCCACTCTACGAGCAGCGGGGTGGGGTCTTCGGAGAAGACTTCTTCGGGTTGGGGGAATTGGGCTAGATGGACGCTGGCTTCGCGGCCGTCTAGTTTGGGGAGGTAGTCCCAGACTTCGTCGGCGGTGAAGCTTAAGATTGGCGCGACCAGGCGGGCGAGAGTTTCCGTGATGGTCCAGAGGACGGTTTGGGCGGAGCGGCGCTCCTTGCTGGTTGGCGCGAAGGTGTACATGCGGTCTTTGAGCACGTCGATGTAGAAGTTGCTCAGATCGATGACCGCGAAGTCGTTGAACGCATGGTAGACACGATGGAACTCGAAGGCTTCGTACCAGGCGCGGACCTTCTCAGTGAGTTCGCGGGTGCGGGCGAGCATGTAGCGGTCGAGGGGGAGAAGATCGGCCTCGAAGACGCGATCCATCACCGGATCGAATCCGTGGAGATTGCCGAGGAGGATTTTGAAGGTGTTGCGGAGCTTGCGGTAGATGTCTGCGCAGCGCTGCATGAGGTTTTCGCTGGCGGCCATATCTTCGCGGAAGTCGATGGATGCTACCCAGAGGCGGACGATTTCTCCGCCGAGGCGGTTGGCGATGTCGACGGGATCGACGCCGTTGCCGAGGGATTTGGACATGGCGCGGCCTTGTTCGTCGAGGGTCCAACCGGCGGTGCTGACGTGGGAGTAGGGTGCACGGCCGCGCAAGGCGACCGAGGTGAGCAGGGAAGAGTGGAACCAGCCGCGGTGCTGGTCGCCGCCTTCCAAATATAGAACCGGGACGCTTTCGCCGTTGAGTTTCTCGCCGTTCTGGAAAGCGGTGTAGGCGTCCTTGAGGTCGGGGTCGGACTCGGCTACGGCGAACCAGCTTGTGCCGGAGTCGAACCAGACGTCGAGGATGTCGTATTCCTTGCGGAAGCCGCTGCTAGGCGCTGATTCCAGTTTGCGGAGCATTTTCTCCCCGTCGGATTCGTCGGGCAGTTTCTTGCCGCCGCAGTGAGCGCAAACGGTTCCGGCGGGCAGCAGATCTTCGATGGGGGTGGTGTGCCAGGCTTCGGCGCCTTCGCGGTCGAATAACTCCACAATCTTGCGATTGAGCGCGGGGTCGAGGATGGGTTTGCTGCACTCGAGGCAGAGGAAGACGGCGATGGGCACACCCCAGATGCGCTGGCGGCTGATGCACCAGTCGGGCCGGGTGGCGATCATATTGGTAATGCGCTCTTTGCCCCAGGCTGGATCCCAGATGACTTTATCGATTTCTTCGATGGCCAGTTGGCGGAAGGTGGTTTTCGTCGCGTCTTCACGCTCGACCGGGGTTTCAAGGCCGATGAACCACTGTTCGGTGGCGCGGTAGATGACGGGTTTGTGGCAGCGCCAGCAATGGGGGTAGGAGTGGTGCAAGTCGGCGCTGGCGAGGAGTGCGCCGGACTCCTCGAGCATGGCGATGATGATGGGATTGGCGGCCCAGACTTTTTTGCCGTCGAAGGCGGGTGGGGCTTCGTGATGCCAGGCGGCGGGGTCGACATGGATGTGACCGGAGGCGTCGACGCGGGTGGTCTGGTCGAGGGCGTAGCGCTGGCCGGTGTAGAAGTCGTCTGCACCATGGGAGGGAGCGGTGTGGACTGCGCCGGTGCCCTGGTCGGCGGTGACGTAATTTGCCAGAACGCCGAGGATGCTGCGGTCGAGGAAGGGGTGCTGGTAGGTGGTGCGCTCGAGGATGGCGCCTTTGAAGCGGGCGAGTTCGGTGGTGGGGCCGAGGTTGCAGGCTTCGGTGACACTGGCGGCCAGTTCGGCGGCGACTATGTAGACGGGAGTTGTCGAATTCGCATCCCCGGTCCCCAAGTGCGAGGGATCGCCACCCCCCGAACGAAGACCTGTCCGCGGGGACCCCGCACCGGGGGCACCCAGTTCTTTATTGGATTGAAGGGCGACGTAGTCGAAGTCGGGGTGGAAGGCTACCGCCATGGACGCGGGGAGGGTCCAGGGGGTGGTGGTCCAGATGATGGTGTATACGTCGCGTCCGGCGAGCGCGGGCGACAATTCGGCCGGATCGCTCGTCAACTTATAGCGGACGTAGACCGAGGGGCTGGTGTGCATCTCGTACTCGACTTCAGCTTCGGCGAGGGCGGTGCGGTCATGGATGCACCAGTAGACTGGCTTGAGGCCGCGGTAGACGAAACCCTTCTCGAGGAAGCCGTAGAAGGCTTCGAGGGTACGGGCTTCGTAGTCGCGGGCCATGGTTTTGTAGGGCTTGTCCCAGCGACCGAAGCAGCCAAGGCGCAGGAATTGGGAGGTTTGGAGGTCAATGTACTTTTGCGCGTAGGCGCGGCAGGCATCCAGGACGGCGGGCGCGGGCATCTCTAACTTCTTACGGCCGAGTTGCTCGTCGACCTTGATTTCGATGGGCAGGCCGTGACAGTCGAAGCCGGGAACATAGGGAGAATCGAATCCCGCCATGGTTTTCGACTTGACGACGAAGTCCTTGAGGCCTTTGTTGAGGGCGTGGCCTAGATGAAGGGGGCCGTTCGCGTAGGGAGGGCCGTCATGAAGGATGTAGGATGGGCGGCCCTGGCCAGCTTTGCGGAGGGCGGCATAGATATTCAGTTCGGCCCAGCGAGCGAGCCGAAGGGGCTCATTCTGGGGCAGATTGGCCTTCATTGGAAAGGCGGTTTGCGGCAAAGTTAAGGTCGCCTTCAATTCCGGCGCTGGGGACATCTTGACTCCCTGGGATGGTGCAAAGTTGATCTTAGTTAGTGTAAATGGGCGGGGCAGAAATTTTGGGTAACTACTACCGGGTTCGCTCGTCTATTGGTATGGGAACACTGAACAGCTTGAACGATTTGGATTTGAAGCAGGGTAGGAAACGGACGAAAGATGTAGGGGGCCGGAGAAGACAAGTTTGGGCTTTGTCGAGCATAATGGACGGATGGGCCGTAGGGATGTGAAGTTTCCATCTGAACGGTTCTAGAACAGCAACCAGCAACAACCATGGAAAACGAAGCACCTATGTCCAACTCGGAACCCCAAGCAGCGGCAACCCTGACGGGCGGCCATGAATTCGACGCTTTTCTCGGGAAGTCCTTCGAGGAAAAGCCCATCTGGGCTGGACTCTACGAGAGCATCCATGACGTATTTTTCCCGGTAAAGCTGCCTCCGCTGGAATTGACTTCGACGCCGATACCGGTGCCGGACCGCATGGCGGTGAAGGCGAACCCGTGGGCGATTGGCATTGCCACTGGCGTGAATGGGGCGATTCTGCTGGTGATTTTGTTCTTCGTGGGCAGAGCGGTTGTGAACGCGGTGATCAAGCCCAAGGAGATTGTCACTCCGATTGATGTACCGACGAAGTTTATTGCGCCGAAGCGGGATGTGGCGGCGGGTGGTGGCGGCGGAAGCCCGGACAAGGCGGAAGTGAGCAAGGGGCGCATTCCTCCGCGGGTTGAGCATCCGGAGATGACGGCGAAGCTGCAAGCGCCGGTTCCGACGATCGATGTACAGAAGGACATTCAGATTCCGGATAATCCCGCGCTGCCGAATTTTGGAATGGCGAACTCTCCCAATGTGAAGATGGGCTCGCTTGGAAACGGATCGGGCTCGGGATTGGGCAACGGGCGTGGAAGCGGTGTTGGGTCAGGCGAAGGTGGAAACATTGGTGGCGGCCTGTATCGAGTGGGTGGCGGGGTTTCCGCACCACAAGCGCTGAACAGTGTGGAAGCGGAATTTTCAGACGAGGCGCGGCGGGCGAAGTATCAGGGCGTGTGCCTGATATCGCTGATTGTGGATGCGCAAGGGAATCCGCAGAATCCGAGGGTGGTTCGCGCGCTGGGTATGGGACTGGACGAGAAGGCGATCGAAGCGGTGAAGAAATACAAGTTCAAGCCGGCGATGAAGGATGGCAAGACGCCGGTGCCGGTGATGATTACGGTTGAGGTGAACTTCAGGCTGTATTAAGAAACGAGAGAGTTGTGGGAAAGGGGCGAGGCGCTGATGCGCTTCGCTCCTTTTTGCTTTGGGGTTGGAAATTGCTTTTTCTTCGAGAATTGCTGCCGCGCCGGGAATTTCGTGAAGCGATTTACTTAAGGTTAGGTAAAGGTTGGCTGTGGTAATCTTCGCTGTTCCAACTATGGAGGGAATGGCGATGAGTCAGCGGCGTGGGCTTTGTGTGTTTGCAGGGTTGATGTTGGTTGCGGGATGGGTGCGGGTGGCGAGCGCGCAGGCGGATTATCCGTTTCGAGATACGAAGCTAAGTGACGACGCGCGGATTGCGGACTTGCAGGGGCGGCTGACGCTGGACGAAAAGGTGGCGCTGATGAGCGGCAGCCCGAAAGTGCCGCGGCTCGGACTAACCCTTTCCGGGCAGGTGGAGGGCTTGCACGGGCTGGCGCTGGGCGGGCCTGGAGGATGGGGACCTAAGGGCTTGCAGCCGTTGCCGACGACGACGTTTCCGCAGGAAAAGGGGCTGGGCGCGACGTGGGATACAGAGCTGCTGAAAAAGATCGCAGCTGTTGAGGGATACGAGGCGCGATTCAATTATCAGAATCCTGTGACGGCGTTTGGCGGGGTGGTGATTCGCGCGCCTAATGCGGATTTGAGTCGCGATCCGCGGTGGGGACGGACTGAGGAGTCGATGGGCGAGGACCCGTTCCTGGTGGGAACGATGACGGTGGCATTTGCGCAGGGGTTGCAGGGGCCTGATCCAAAGCACTGGCTGAGTGCGTCGCTGATGAAGCATTTTTTGGCGAATGAGAATGAGGACACGCGGTCGTCCTCGTCATCGGATTTTGATGAGCGGCTGTTTCGCGAGTATTATTCTGTGCCGTTTCGGATGGGGTTTGAGCAGGGCGGATCGCGGGCGGTAATGGCTTCTTACAACGCGTGGAACGGGACCACGATGATGGTGAATCCAGTTCTGAAATCTGTGATGGTGAACGAGTGGGGGAATGATGGGATCATCTGTACGGATGGCGGGGCGCTGGGGTTGCTGATTACGGCGCAGAAGGCGTTTCCGGACAAGGAACACGGATCGGCTGCGGCGATCAAGGCGGGGATCAATTACTTCCTGGATCGTTATGCGGAGGACCTGACCAAGGCGCTGAAGGATGGGCTGGTGACGGAGGCGGATATCGACGCTGTGCAGAAGAATCTGCTGCGTGTGTATCTGCGGCTGGGGGAGATGGATCCGGTGGGGGCTGATCCCTATGGGGAGATTGGGAAGAAGGATGTTGGCACGAACGTGAGCGCGGGAGACGAAACTGCGGCGCCGTGGAATCGGGAATCGAGCAAGAAGCTGGCGAGGCTGGCGACGGATGAGTCGATTGTGCTGCTTAAGAATGCGAACGATACGCTGCCGCTTGACAAGAAGAAGCTGAAGACGATTGCGGTGATTGGGCCTTGGACGGACCAGGTGCTGCTGGATTGGTATAGCGGGACGCCGGGATATTTTGTGAGTGCGCTGGATGGGATTCGCGAGGCTGCTGGGGCGGGCGTGAAGGTGCTTTGGGACGATGGTGGCGATCCGGTGCAGGCCGCTGCAGTGGCGCGCAAAGCGGATGTGGCGATTGTGGTGGTGGGCAATCATCCGGAATGCAATGCGGGATGGAATAAGTGCCCGACGCCGTCGAATGGAAAAGAGAGCGTGGATCGGAAGACGATTGTGCTGGAGCAGGAAGAGTTGGTGAAGCAGGTTTTCGCGGCGAATCCAAAGACGATTGAAGTGTTGCGCGCGAGCTTTCCCTATGCGATTGTATGGAGCCAGGAGAATGTGCCGGCGATTGTTCATATCACGCATAACAGCCAGGAGGAAGGGCACGGGCTGGCGGATGTGTTGTTCGGGGACTACTCGCCCGCTGGAAGGCTTACGCAGACTTGGCCCACGGGCGATGCGCAACTGCTGCCGTTAATGGACTACAACTTGCTGCACGGGCGGACTTACCTCTATAGCAAGGACAAGCCGTTGTACGCGTTTGGTTATGGGCTGAGTTATACGGACTTCAAGTATGAGGGGCTTAAGTTGAGCGCGCCGTCAGTGGCTGCGGACGGCAGTGTGAAGGTGACGGTAAAGGTGAAGAACACGGGCAAGCGGGCGAGCGATGAGGTGGTGCAGTTGTATGTCCAGCATTTGGGCTCACAAGTTCAGCGACCGCTGCAGGAGCTGAAGGGATTTGAGCGGGTACGGATTGAAGCCGGAGCGGAACGGGATGTGACGATGGCGTTGAAGCCGCGGGATCTGGCCTATTGGGATGTGGCTGCGCACGCGTGGAGGGTGGAGAAGGAGCAGGTTCGCGTGCTGGCGGGTGGGTCGAGCGACAAATTGCCGGTTCAGGCTACGCTCGAGGTGGAGACGGCTGGGGAGTTTAAGCCTTAGAGGAGTTGCTTTGGATGGAGGACGCCGCCCGGGGGCGATTTGGATTGTCTCCGGGCGGGGTCTGGCCAGATCGGCAATCGCTCGAAGGATTGGTGGCAGTGGCGAGACTTGTAAATCAAGCCAAATAATTCTTTGTAACACTAAATATTTAGAGAGTTATGCGCACTTATAAAACAAAGTAACCCACTTATATGCAATAGATAGCGCCATGACCGCCTCATTCGGGCTGTGAGCAGTTTTAGCCGCGCGAAACCTACGTCTGGCAACCTTTGATCTTCACTTGGAATCCATTCGAGGTGGCTTCGTGGCTGGTGACGTTCTTCCAGCGGCGGGCTGCGGTCGTGAACCGTTTCGGTACGAACCTGACGATACGAAGCTGGGGGTTCTCCGAGTGTCAAGCAAGAAATCTCTGCCAGCACAAGAGTTATCGCACCAATTCTGAGGAGAAGCCGCTATGCCAGTTTCTGAAGTATCCCATTCGAAAATCAGCGCGCTTAGAGCGACGCTTCGATTTGTTTTATTGATTGCGATCGTTTCGATTGCGACAACAGTTTACGCGCAATTTGGCGCCTCATTGCGCGGTACCGTGGCGGATTCCACAGGCGCTGTGATTCCCGGCGCTACGGTAACTCTGATTGAAAAGGGAACTAACCAAACCAAGAAGTCAGTTTCCGATCCAAGCGGGATCTACACCTTTAATGCATTGGCACCTGGGGATTACCACGTGATTGCCGAGCGGGATGGATTCCAGAAGAAGGAAATCGCACAGGTTGTGCTTATTCCGGATCAACCGAACGCTCTGGATATTCAATTACAGGTGGGTGGCGGCGAACAAACAGTGACCGTAAATGGCTCATCTGCGCCGTTGCTGGATACGGATACGGCGACGGTGAGTTCGACGATCAGCAGCGACCAGATCCAGCACATGCCTTCGTACAATCGGGATGTATTCCAGCTGGCTCAGCTTACGCCTGGAGTATTTGGCGATGCTTCACAGGGCGGAGGCGGAGGCAGCCTTGCGTTGCCGGGCAACCAGGGACCAGGCGGGTCGGGGAGTAGCTCGGCAGGCATCTTCCAAACGGAAAACGGTCCGCAGATTCAGACGCGCGGCGGGCAGTATGAGACGAACGGAATCACCATTGATGGAATCAGCACGGTGAGTGCTGTGTGGGGTGGGACGTCTGTAATTACGCCTAGCGAAGATTCGGTTGGGGACATGAAGATTGTCTCCAACAGCTACGATGCATCGGTGGGCCGTTTCAGCGGCGGCCAGATTCAGGTAACGACAAAGGCGGGCACGAATTCGCTTCATGGAAGCTTGTTCTTCAAGGCATCGCGCCCTGGACTGAATGCCTATCAAACTTGGAACGGCCTGGGTTCCAATCATCCAGGCACAGCAGCGTCTCGTGGCCTGAACAAGGATGATACCCGCACAAACAATGATGGCGGCAGCCTGGGTGGTCCGATTTGGAAGAACAGAATGTTTGCGTTCTTCAATTTTGAGCAAAGCCCACAGTCCAACAGCACAACGTCGCAGGGCTGGTATGAGACGTCGCAGTTCGACAGCTCCGGCGCGCAGCCTAACAGCATTGCCTCAACCTACCTTGGCTATAAAGGGGAAGGCGCAGCGGCAAGCAGCCTGGTGCCGGAGACCTGCGCGTCGATTGGCCTGACGCAGGGGGTTAATTGCTCAGAAGTGACGGGAGGATTGGACGTAGGATCTCCGCTGAAAGGCGTGGCTCTGGGTACGCAGGACCCTACATGGAGTTCATCGAATTCGCCGGGAGTTGGAGGCGGGTTGGATGGTATTGCGGACCTCGGGTTTTATAACACTGTGGACCCTACGACGATCACGCAACAGCAATACAATGGCCGACTGGACGCGCAGGTTAGACAGAACGATCATGCGAGTTTTGCAATCTACTGGGTTCCGACGACAAAAACGAACTACCAGGGCCCGGTCCGCTCGGCGAACTTGTGGCACCATACGCAGATCAACGATGCGTTCTCCGGCATCTGGAATCACACTTTCTCTCCTACGTTGTTGAATGAGGCGCGGGCGAACGCGGCAGGGTACCGATGGAATGAAATTACCAGCAACCCGCAAGAGCCCTTTGGACTGCCCACTGACAACCTTGGGAGCATTGGGACGGCGGCACCGCAGTACTTTGGAGCACCTGGACCAACCGATCTTAATCAATGGACATTTGAGTACGGCGATGTACTGACGAAGGTAATTGGACGGCACAGCTTGAAAGCAGGTGGTGATCTGACTCGCTTGTACTACCTGAATGACGCGGTCTATGCGGCCCGTCCTTCATTCAGCTTCGAGAACCTTTGGGATTTCTCGAACGATGCGCCGGACAGTGAAAGCGGGCAGTTCAATTCGTCGACGGGAGTTCCATCGGACAACCGCGAAGACAACCGCGTCAACCTGTGGGGCGCATACGTTCAAGACGATTACAAGGTCCGCCCGAATCTGACTTTGAACCTTGGGCTTCGCTGGTCGTACTTTGGCGCGTTTGATTCGAAGCAGAATAACCTGGACACTTTGCAATTAGGGTCGGGCTCCGATCCGTTGAGCAACTTGAGCGTGCGTGTGGGGGGAGCGCTTTATACGCCGCAGAAGACGAATTTTGGTCCGCAGATCGGCTTCGCGTGGCAGCCGCTGGAGTCGATGAACAGGCTGGTTGTGCGCGGCGGATACGGCATCAACTTCAACCAGAATGAGATCGCAATCCTGGCCAACGGCTTTGGGAATCCGCCGAATGTGGTGAACAAGAACTTCTGCTGTTCAACACCGACGACAAACATCCCGGGCATTCTGTATGAAACGGCGACTAACATCAATTCGCTGTTCGGCTATGCTCCGAATTCGGCAGCAATTACAACCTTCGGGTCGAATAATCTGCCCACGACCGGTGTTACTTCGCTCACTGGTTTTCCATCGAACCCAAAGACGATTACGAACTATCACTACTCGCTGGACACCCAGTATCAGTTCCCATACAGCGTTGTGGCCACGCTTGGGTACCAGGGAAGTAACTCGCGGCACCTGCTGGTGCAGTCGAACTATAACGCAATTGCTGCAGGCAACGGCCAGGCGCTGAATCCGATTTCGAACTTTATCGACTACTACGCGAACACAGGAACGGGCAATTACAACGCGCTGATTGCGACGTTGAAACATAATTTCGCCAACCACTTTAACCTTGAGGGGCAGTACACCTGGGCGAAGGCGATGGATGAAAACTCAGGCCCGTATACGGAAGATCCTTACCCGTTCAACTCGCACGCGGCTTATGGGCGGTCGGATTACAACGTGGGGAATTCTTTCAAGATGTTTGGAATGTGGGAGCCTGTGATTTTCCACGGAGAGCATGGATGGGCAGAGAAAGTAGTGGGTGGATGGACGCTCAGCGGAATCTTTAATTGGCACACTGGATTTCCTTGGAACCCGGTCTACAACGCGGTGACGACGGGCTCTTCGTTGTATTACAACGGGAGCGGATACGGACAGCTCAGGCCTGCGGGGACCATGGGTGGAGCGGGCACAAAGACAGGCAACAACAATTTCATGCAGGCGGCCAATCCTAACTACGGCGGGGATGGAACGACTTACTTCACGCCACCGACGTTTGTAGTTGGACCGGCATTCCCGGCGACCGCACCTCCTCCAACACCGGGGATTGAACGCAACAGCCTGAATGGTCCGCACTATCTAGATCTTGATGGATCGTTGAGCAAGGGATTCGGGCTGCCTAACAACCGAGTGCTTGGTGAAAACGCAAGGTTCGAGATTCGGGTTGACACGTATAACTTCTTCAACCATACCAACCTGAACACCTCGAGCATTGATAACACGCTCGGCTCGGTGAATCCCAACGGCTCAGTGCAGTCGGTGAACGGGGACTTTGGTGTGGCACGCAATGCATTGGGGAGCCGGACGGTGCAACTGCAAGGTCGATTCAGCTTCTAAGGCATTCGCGTCTTCGATGTTGAACTTACCAATGGTTAGTCAAGCTCTGCGCGGGCAGCAAACTCCCGGTTTGCTGCCCACATGGATTTTTGCATGAATTCCGATGTTATCCATTCTTATTTCGGAGGAAGAAACTTGGTGCTTCGATTCCGGTCGTTGATCGCTATCGCATTTGTTTCGGCTCTGGTGATATGTTCTGCAAGCGCGCCGGCGCAGGAGAAGATTGAGATTGATGCCGGAGCTGCGGCGACGCCATTTCCGCATTACTGGGAGGAGATGTTTGGATCAGGGCGGGCGATCCTGAGCTTGCGCGAGAGTTACGGTGAGGATGTTCGCGCGGTGAAGCAGGTGGCTGACTTTCACTATGTGCGGTTTCATGCGATCTTTCACGATGAGTTGGGGGTTTATAACGAGGACGAACATGGCAACGCTGTCTATAACTTCAGTTATGTGGACCAGGTTTACGATGGGTTGCTGAAGAACGGAGTAAAGCCATTTGTAGAAATCAGTTTCATGCCGAAGAAACTGGCGTTCAATCCGGATGCCCTGCACCCGTTCTGGTATAAGCAAAATGTATCGCCGCCGAAAAGCATGGAGCGCTGGGACGACCTGGTGAAGCACTTTACACAACATCTTGTTGATCGCTACGGCGTGGACGAAGTGGCCACCTGGTACTTCGAAGTGTGGAACGAGCCGAACATTGATTTCTGGAATGGTGTTCCACGGCAGAGG
>Ga0302267_10006369_pt1 | contig 11995 bp, 4 predicted proteins | sample III_Bog_E1_3_FD_194555 | JGI IMG/M metagenome (GOLD analysis project Ga0302267, IMG submission 194555) | Peat permafrost microbial communities from Stordalen Mire near Abisko, Sweden - III_Bog_E1_3 | ecosystem: Environmental > Terrestrial > Soil > Wetlands > Peat | place: Sweden: Abisko... | reverse complement strand
GGCGCCCCTGGCGACCGACGGCAACGACGATGACGTCGCGGCGATCCGCGCCGCGCTCGCCGCGCTCGATCCGCTTCGCGACGGACGCCGCCCCGCCATGGCCGACGAGGCTTCCCGCTACGCGCTCGGCCACGGGTTGCTCCCCGACGCGAAGGCGCGGGCGCGACGCGCGTGGACGGCGGAGAGCGCGTGGCGCGCCCTGGCGCCGGTGCGGCCCGCGGAGGCCCTGCTGCGCTGGGTCACGCCCGCGTACCGGGATGGCTTGCCGGCGGGACGCTGCGCGCCCGAGGGCCCCTCGGGGCACCGCTGGGTGCGCCTCGCCGGGGGCGCCGCGTCGCTCGACGTCCAGCCTCCGGCGGGCGCGACCCACGTCGCGGGCAGCTTCCGCGCGGAGACGCGTGACCGGCTCGGGAGCGGCGCGCTCACCCTCGACGGAGTCCCCGTCCCGGTCCATTCCGAGCTCGGGCTCCCCTCGCGCGTGGCGCTGGCCGCGGGCCCGCACCGCCTCGCGCTGGCGCCGGGCGCGCCGCCGGTGCTCGCGCTGTTCCCGCGCGCGGATCCCCTGCCCTGCGAGAGCCTCCGGGATCTGGAGCGCTGGTATCGCGTCGACGACGCGCTGCCCTGGCGGATCCCGGCCGGCGACACCGAGACCGCGCTCCGGATCACGGTGCGCCGCGAGCGCGAGGGTCCGCCCGCGGAGAGCGTGACGATCGACGCCGCCGGCGTGCGCGCCGAGGTGACCCTCGTCGCGGGCGAGGAGGCGAGCGTCGAGGTGCCCTGGCGGCGCGGCGGGAGCTCGGTCCGCGTGGGTGTCTCCAGCCCGGTGCTGGTGCGGGTGAGCGCCCGCCTGCGCCGGCTCCCGGCGAGCGCCGCGGCGCCGGCGGGCACCGGCATCGTCGACGAGGACGCGGCGGTCGCCCGCGTCCGCGCGCTCTCGCACGGGCTGCGGACGATCCGCGGTGACGCCACGCAGGCCCTCCGGGAGCGCGCGGCTCTCCTCCAGCGACTGGGCTTCGCTCGGCTGGCGGGCTCGGACCGCGCGCGTGCCGAAGAAGCGGAGGAGGTGGCGCGCTCGGACGACGACGGGGCCGAGGGCGACGAGCCGGCACAGCCCCGGGCGCTCCCGCCGCGCGCGGGGCCCGTGGTGCCGCTCAACGTCGCCGCCCGGGTGCCGGTGCTGGCCTCGGCCCCCGCGGGAGCGATCTCCGATCGCGACGTCGCGCGCATGGAGGCGGGGGACTTCGCGGCGGTGGTGGACCACCTCGCCGGCGCGACGCGCCCACCACGCGCCGACGAGTCGACGCTGCTGCTGGCGCTCTCGGCCTCCCGCGCGCAGCGGTGGGAGGTGGCCGCCTCGGCCTACGAGAGGCTCGCCCTGGAAGGGGGGTCGCCGGCCGCGGCGGTCGAGGCGGCCAGCGCGCTCGCCGACCTGGCGCTCTCCCGGAGGGACCCGGATCTCGCCCTGCGCGGCTACCTCTTCGCGCGCAAGGGGGATCTCGCCGGCGCCGACGCGCGCGCGGCGCGGGCGCGCCTCGACCCGGCGGTGCGCTTCGAGCACGCCGCCGACGCGGTCGCGCTGGGCTATGCGTGGGTGCAGCGCCGCGGGGGTGACGCGCGGTCGGCTTCGAGCCTCGCGGCCCGGGTGCGCCGGGCGTTCCTCGACGCGCCCGCCGACGCCATCGTCCTCACCGAGGGAGAGCGGGCGGTCGCCGTGCTCTCCTCGTCGCGCCGGGTGCTCGTGGAGACGGAGTGCAGCCCCTTGCTCACGACCGGCGAGGCGCGGTCTTCGGTGTGCCGACCGCTCGTGGAGGTCGACGGATCCGCGCGCCCCTGCGACGGAGCCCGCGGCTGCACCCTCGATCTCGCCCCGGGGCCGCACCGGATCGAGGTCACGCTGCTCGCGCTCGCCGAGCTGACCGGCTGGGTGCGGCTCCGCGACCACGGCTCGGGAGCCGCGCTCCCGCTCGACAGCGCGTCGCGCTGGTTCGAGATCGACGCCGCTCACCCGCTCGCGGTCGCGTTCGCCGGGCCCACGCTGGTGCGCGTGGCCGGGCGCGGCGGGCCCGAGGGCGGCGGCCGCGTCGCGGTCCTCGTCGACGGCCTGGCGGCGGGCGAGCTCGATCTCGCGTTGCCCACCGATGCCGAGGCGTCGCGCCGGGGCGTGAAGAGCCCGCCCCTGCGCGCGCTCGACGAGCCGCAGGTGGTCGAGCTCGTGGTGCTGGCGCCGGGCCCGCACGTGCTGCGGGTCGTCGCGGATCGGAGGACGCTGGTCCTGCCCAGCGTCGCCGGCCCGCACGGGCTCCCCAGGCCGCAGGCCGCGCCGCCGCCTCGATCTCCCGCCGCCGAGGCCGGGCTGCTCCTGCCCGCCTGGTCGCGCGCTCCCGAGGTCGGCGAGGATCCCTCTCCCGGACCGTTCACGCTCTCCACCCACGCGCACGCGGTGATGGGCTACCTCGGCGATCCGGCGGTGCCGCGCGAGGTGAGCGCCGACTACCTGGAGCTCGACGTGCAGCTCCGCCGCCGGCTCTTCGGCGACCTCGCCTACGTGCGCGCCGGAGCGCTGGTGCGGCCGCGGATCAGCGCGTCCACCTTCGGGCTGGCGGGGCGCATCGACGTCAACGGGCCGCTCGGCCTCGTCCCGCGGGCCTTCGTCGAGGGGGAGATCTACGCCCAGAAGCTCACCTCTCTCGGGGTCTCGGCCAAGCTCCACTCCGGGCTCTGGTGGCAGGTCATGCCCACCTCGATCCTGGCCTTCGTGCCCACCGTCGGCCTCGACATCCGCCGGGTCGTCGCCCCCCCGGCAGACGACTCGCAGGTCCACGATCCGGACGTCTACCTGCTGCCGAGCTCGATCCACCCGCGCATCGTCTTCCTCTCGCTCCTCACCTCGCTGCGGCCGACCATCGACACGTTCCTCCGGCTGCGGACCGGCGTTCACCTCAACGACTTCGCCTCGGTGAACAACGTGTACGTGACGCCCTCGTTCGACGTCGCGCCGGGGCGCGGGCTCTGGCCGCTGCTGTCGGTGGGGTACACGGGCACCCACACCTTCGCCGGATCGATCACGCCCGTCGCGTACGACACGCACGTGCTCACCTTGCAGGGGTTCTTCTGGCACTGGCTGCTGAAGGGGCACCGGATCAGCATCGACTCGACGCTCCAGATCTCCCTGGCCGGGCCCGATCAGTCGCAGCTGATTTTCGGCGTCGGGTACGACTACACGGGGAGGCGCGGCGTCAACGACTTCGGCCCGCTGGAGATGGACTTCCGCGAGCGCTTCGACGAGGACGGGGGGCGCGTCATCCGCCGCCAGCGCGGGGTGTCGGAGATCCCCGCGGAGCCGGTGAGCCCCTAGAACGGTGACTGGACGACGGTGCTCTGCCCGTCCCCGTGCGCCGCCAGGTAGGCACCGAGATCCATGAACGGCCGCGCCCCGCGATCGAAGAAGAGCCGGTAGTCGCTCGAGTAGGCGACGAACTCGAAGTCCGTGTTGGAGTCGCCCGCGCAGAACACCGGGCGAGCGTCCTCCCGTCCGGTGAGGCGATGGGCGACCGCGCGTGCCGCGTCGACCTTGCCCGGCCGGTAGGGCACCGGCGCGGTGAGATCGGCGCCGTAGCGCCCCTCCACCAGCACCGGCGCCATGCCGACGAGGGGGTGCTCGCCGAACGCGTAGTGTCGGGCGAGCACCGCTCGCACCAGATCGACGTGGCTGGCCGTGATGACCACCGGGGTGATCCCGTGCCTCGCCATCACGGCCATGAGGTCGACGATCTCCGGGCGGATCCGGGTGCCATGGCGCATCGAGCTGGTGCCGAAGGCGAGGCCTCCCCCGAGGGTCGCCGCCCCCGGCGGGATGGCCGTGAAGTCGAGCGGGGCGGGCGCGGCGGAGCCGGCGGCGTCGACCGGGAAGACCACGTCGAAGGCCGTGTCGACCGGGGGCGAGCCCTCCCAGACGCGGAGGGCGAACCGGCCGAGCTCCTCCGGCGTCCGGTCCAGCGCGACCCAGGCGGCGATCTGCGTGTAGGCGCCGAGCCGCCCCCCGGACCGCAGCGCCCGCTGATCGGGGCCGGTGTCGTGGACCGCGGGGAAGAGGATGTCGCAGCGGCCGTCGGGCCCGGAACGCGTGAAGGGGACCAGCTCCTCGGCGCCGCGCGCGATCTCCCGGGCGTAGAAGTCGCGGACCAGGCTCGGGTAGAGCAGCGTGGCGTCGCGCGCATCGGCGAAGTCGAAGGCGACGCTCCCCACGCGGTGCTCGAGGAGGTTGTAGAGCGCCAGCAGGGTCCCGGTGTAGACGCGGTACGCGCCGGCGAACTCGGCCTCGCCGTGGAGCGGTCCGCCCGGCAGGATCAGCGCCTCGGAGAACCCGCGGAGGAGCTCCGGCACCGAGGCCGAGAGCTCCACCACCCGGCCGTAGACCCGCGCCATCACCTCCAGCGCCTCGCGCACGCGGGCCGCGGGGAACAGGCGGCCGGGCGCGCCCACGCCGAAGCCCCGGTCGGGCACGTCGACGAAGTCCGGGAGCACCTCGTGGAGGCGCGGGCTGAGCTCGAGGTCGCGCAGCGCCGCGACGAACGCCGCGTCACCGAGGTCGCCCGTCCAGGTGGTGTTGTCGGCGTCGAAGATCGCCATGGGAGCGCCCGCCGGGCGGCCCGGCGCCTCGATCGCGTACGTCGCCAGGAAGCTCACCAGCTTGGCGTGGTTCTCCGGGGTCCAGCGGCCCGGCCCCAGCTCCTCGGCGATCCGCGCGCGCAATGCCGTGTTCATCGTGGCCTCCGCGGCGGAGCCTACCGCAAGCCCGTGGCGGCGCGGTGACCGAGCCGCGTCACCCGGGATAGGATGGCGCGATGAAGATCGATGCGAAGGATGCGAACGGCTACGTCGCGGCGGTCGATCCCGTCCGGCGGCCCCACCTCGAGCGGGTGCGCGCGCTGGTGAAGGAGACCGTGCCGCAGGCCACCGAAGCGATCCTCCACGGGATGCTCGGCTACTCCTGCGACGGCCGCCTGTTCGCGTCGCTGGGAGCACAGAAGAATTACCTGAGCCTCTACCTGTGCGATCTGTCGACGCAGCCCGAGCTGCGCGCGACGCACGGCGAGGCGCTCGCCAGGCTGAAGATGGGGAAGAGCTGCATCAACTTCACGTCGACGGACGACCTGCCGTTCGACACCCTCGCGGCGATCCTCGCCGCGGCGCCACACGTCGCGGGGCGCGCGGTGGCGGTGAAAAAGACCGCCGGAAAGAAGGCTGCTCCCGCTCGGGCGCGGTGAGCGGGAAAGGAGAGCGCCTCCGGACGGCGCGAGCCTGTGCAGGGGTTTGTGCGGGGGTAGCGGCGGTCACGCGGGGAGCCGGTCCTCGAAGAAAATCTTCAACTGCGGGTAGATCCGCTTCCAGTCGTTCGTCGCGCCCCGCCACTTCTTCTCGACATTGCGGAGCGCCAAGTACAGCAGTTTGAGTGCCGCGTCGTCGTTGGGGAAGTGGCCCTTCCCACGTACCGCCCTGCGCAGCACCGAGTTCAGCGACTCGATCGCGTTGGTCGTGTAGATCATCTTGCGAACCTCGGGCGGGAAGGCAAGAAACGGCACGAGTCGCGTCCAGTTCCTGCGCCAGCTCGGCGCGATCGTGGGGTACTTCGGCGACCACTTCTGCTCGAACTGGCGCAGCGAGTCCTCCGCGTCCGCTTCGTTGCTCGCCGTGTAGATGGTGCGCAGGTCGGCGGCGACCAGCTTGCGATCCTGCCAGGGGACGAAGGCCAGCGAGTTGCGCACCTGATGGACGATGCACGTCTGCACCGTCGCCTGCGGGAAGGCTGCTTCGATGGCCTCGGGGAAACCCTTGAGGCCGTCGCAGCAGGCGAAGAGCACATCCTTCACGCCGCGGTTACGGAGCTCGGTGAGCACCCGCAGCCAGAACTTCGCGCCCTCATTGGTCTCGAACCACAGCCCCAGCACCTCCTTGCGCCCCTCGAGCGTCAGGCCGACGGCGAGGTGCGCCGCCTTGTTACGGACGAGGCCCTGGTCGCGCACCTTGATCACCAGCGCATCGAGCCAGATCACCGGGTACACCCCGTCCAGCGGCCTGTTCTGCCACTCGTTGAGCTCTTCGCACACCGCTTCGGTCACCGCCGAGACCAACGACGGTGACACCTCCGTTCCGTACAGCTCCTCGAGATGCTGCTCGATCTCGCGCGTGCTCACCCCGCGCGCATACAGCGCCAGGATCTTCTCATCGAGGCCCGGAATACGCGTCTGGTGCTTCTTGATCAGCTGCGGTTCGAAGGTGCCGAGCCGGTCGCGCGGCACCGCGATCGGCACCGGTCCCTGCTCGCTCTGCAGCGTCTTGCTGCTCTTGCCGTTGCGCCGGTTGCCCGAGCGCACCTCCTCCTGCTCCTGCCGCAGGTGTACGTCGAGCTCGGCCGCCAGGGCGCGCTCCACGATGGCTCCGGTCAGCCGCTTGAGCACGCCCGCGGGGCCGAAGCCGAAGATCGCTTCTTGAGTAGTCGCCCCTTGCAGGAGCTCGTCCAACAGTTCCGGTCGGATGGTCGTCACGGGTTTGTCCTCCAATAAGGCTCATTTCCGTGCGACCGCTCGCGATCCCCTGCACAGGCTCACCGGCGCCTTCCCTTCCTCACCCCGCGCCTTCCCTTCCCCACCCGACGCCTCTCCTCCCTCACCCCACGCCTCTCCTCCCTCACCCGGAGCCTTTCCTCCAGCACCGGGCGCCTCTCCTCCCTCACCTGGCGCCTCTCCTCCCTCACCCCCGCGCCTCTCCTCCCTCACCCGGAGCCTTTCCTCCCTCACCCCGCGCCTCGGCGACGGACCAGGACGGCCTCTGTCGGGGCAGATTGCGACACGGTGCCCTTGACTTCGCGAGCCCGTTTCCTTCCCCTGGCGACCGGACTGCCGTGAAGGTCCAATGATTCTGGCTTCTTGGCGTCTTGCCGGGGCATCCTCATCCAACCCGTTCCGTGCCTTCGACCATGCCCTCCTCCTCGAAACCCGCGCCGGACGCGCCTCCCGAGATCCGTCGTGAGCGGCCGCAGAGCATGGTGGCCCAGGCGGTCCGGGGCGCGTTCTGGACGATCCTGTCGGGCACCGGTGGGCGCGTCGTGGGGATCGTGGGGACGCTGGCGGTCACCCACTACCTGAGCCCGGCGGAGTACGGGGAGGCGTCGGTGGCGGCGCTGGTCACGCTCACCGCCGGGGTCTTTGCCAATCTCGGCATCAGCCCGTACCTGGCCGCCCGGCCGCACGCCGAGCGGGTGGTCGTCTTCCATGCGACCTTCTGGTACCTGCTGCTCGGGGTCGTGGCGCTCGTGCCGGTGGTGGTCTTCCAGCGGTCGATCGGGGCCCTCCTTGGCGCGCCGGCGCTGGGCGACTACCTGCCAGTCCTGGTGGTGAGCACCTGCCTGGACCGGATCGCGGTCGTCCAGGATCGCATCCAGGTGCGCGACATGCGCTTCCGCTCGGTCGGCATCCAGCGCTCGCTCGGCGAGCTCACCTACAGCGTGGTCTCGGTGGCGCTGGCGGCGACCTGCGCGGGCACCCGCTTCGGCGGGGGCCGGGCGCTGGTGTGGGCGATGGTGGCCCGCGGCGTGGCGCGCCTGATCTTCCTCTTCGCGACGACCGCCTGGCGCGACTGGGCGGAGCCCCACCGCGTCACCTGGGCGCGGACGCGCGAGTTCCTCGGCTTCGGGCTGCCGCTCTCGGTGCTCGGCATCGCCAATTTCGGATCGCAGCGCTTCGACAACTTCGTCTACTCGCACCACTACGGCGAAGCGGCGGTGGGCAAATACAACCTGGCCTACAACTTCGCCGACATCCCGGCGTCGCTCATCGCCGACACCGTGGGCGACGTGCTGGTGCCCTCGTTCGCCCACATGGAGAGCCAGGAGAGGCGCAAGAACGCCTTCCTCCTCGCCCTCCGCATCCTGGTCCTGCTGGTGGCGCCGATGGCGGTGGGGCTCGCCGTGGTCGCCCCCGATCTGGTCGGCCTCGCGTTCCCGCCCAGCTACGATCTCGCGCTCCCGCTGCGCATCCTGGCGATGTTCGCCGTCCCGCGCACCATCATCTGGACGGCGGTCTCCTACCTCCAAGTCGGCCGAGATCCGCGCGTCCTCGGCATGATGGAGCTCGCGCGCATGGTGGGCATCGTGGGGGTGATGCACGTGACGGCCCTGGTGGCGCGCCGGGTGCTGGGGCCGGAGGCCGCGGTCGCCGCCGCCTGCGCCTCGGTGGTCGCGGTGTTCGCGGCGAGCGCCTTCGGCTACCTGCTCATCATTCGCAAGGTCGACGACGTGAGCCTCGTCGATCAGCTCGTGCCGCTGGTCTCCCCGCTCCTGGCGTGCGCGCCGATGGTGCTCCTGATCCTTCTGCTCCAGCAGAGGCTGGGGCGCATCGCGATCTTCGACGTCGACCAGCCGCTCCTCGGCTTCGGCGCGCGCGCCGCGGTCCACGGCCCGCGCCTGGTCCTCGAGATCGTGGCGGGCGCCCTCGTCTTCGTCCCCTCGGCGCTGCTCCTGGCGCCGACCGCGTCACGCCAGCTCCTCGGGATGCTGCGCGCGGCGGCCCAGCGCCGGCGCGGCATCGGGTGAGGCAGTCAGTCCCCGGTGGCCCGGCCGAGGCAGCGGGCGAGGACGGCGGCGACGGTGGCGACCTGGGGCTCTTCGAGCATCCCGTCGTGGTTGCCGGGGATGTAGCGCAGGCTCAGGCCGTCCTCGACCAAGTCGGCCCAGGCGAGCCGCCGGTCGCAGAAGGCGCGCTCGGGCTCGTCGCGCGAGAGCAGCATCTCGACGCGCCCGGAGTAGGGCTGCGGCTCGTAGGCGGCGAGCGCACGCAGGTTGGACTCGATGACGTGGCGGACGGCGGGCGACGCCGCGTGAATCGCCGCCGCGATGGGGCCGGCCACGCCGCCGAAGCGCTGGCGGATCCGCCCGGTGAGATACTCGAGGCCGTGGCGGGGCGAGCGCAGCAGGAGCTGGCCGACGTGGTAGTCGAGCCGGTAGCCCGGACCATGGAGCGGTGAGGCCGCGAGCATCTCGCGATGACGCTCGGTCGGCGGACCCGCCAGGTAGGTGTCGAGCATCACCAGGACCGGCACCCGCTCGCCCGCCGCGCGGAGCTGCTGCGCCATCTCGTAGGCGACCACCCCGCCGGAGGAGGCGCCGCCCAGCAGATAGGGCCCACGCGGCTGCTCCTGCCTGATCTCGTCGAGGTAGCCGGCGGCCATCTCCTCGACGGTGGCGTGAGGCGGGTCGTCACCGCCGAGGCCGCGCGCCTGCAGCCCGTAAAAGGGCTGATCGTCGCCGAGGTGCCACGAGAGCAGCCGGTAGTTGAGGACGTTGCCGCCGACGGCGTGGACGCAGTACAGCGGGGCCCGCGAGCCGGACGTCTGGATCGGCACCAGGCTGGACCAGCTCGGCGCCCAGCCCTCGCCCCGGAGCAGCTCGCCCTGCTCGGCGATGGTCGGCGCGCGGAAGAGCGACGCGACCGGCAGCTTGACCCCGAGCGACTCCTCGATGCGGTCGAAGAGCTTGAGCGCCAGCAGGGAGTGCCCGCCCACGTCGAAGAAGCTGTCGCCCAGGCCGATGCCCTTGGTGCCGAGGATCTCCTCCCAGATCGCCAGGAGCTGGAGCTCGAGCGCCCCTCGAGGTCCCCCCTCTTCGCGTGCGGCTCCGGTCGGGGCGCCGGACGGGCTCGCGGAGACGACGAGGCGGGGCGGCGGAGGGAGGCTCTTGCGATCGATCTTGTTGTTCGCGGTGAGCGGCAGGGTGTCGAGCACCACGAAGCGCGCCGGCACCATGTACTCGGGCAGCCTGGAGCGGAGGAGGGCGCGCAGCTCGTGGAGCAGCTCGGGCGCGGGCCCCGAAGGGCCGCTCGGGCCGGCCTCGCCCTGCAAGGTCAGGTAGGCGATGAGCTTCTGATCGCCGGGCGTCTCCTCGTGGACGACGACGATGGCCTGGCGGAGGGCCGGGTGCTCGGCGAGCGTCGCCTCGATCTCGCCGAGCTCGATGCGGTGGCCGCGCAGCTTGACCTGGAAGTCGCTCCGGCCGCAAAACTCGAGGGTCCCGTCGCGGTGCTGCCGGCACAGATCGCCGGTGCGGTAGAGGCGCGCGGGAGCCCCCCTCGCGACGCCGAAGGGATCGGGGACGAAGCGCTGGCTGGTGAGCTCGGGCCGACCGAGATAGCCGCGCGCCAGGCCGTCGCCACCGATGTAGAGCTCGCCGGTGAGGCCGGCCGGCACGGGGGCGAGGCGGCGATCCAGGACATAGGTCCGGGTGTTGGCGATCGGCCGCCCGATGAGGACGGGCGCGCCCTTCTGCAAGGGATGGATGCACGACCAGATGGTCGTCTCGGTGGGGCCGTACATGTTCCAGACCGAGGCGGCTCGGTCGAGGAGCTGGTCGGCCAGCTCGCGCGGGGTCGCCTCACCGCCGATGAGCACCTTCAGACGCGGAGGAGCGGAGGGCGGGAGCGTGGAGGCGGCGGGGACGGGAGGGCGGGCGCTCGGGTAGGCCGACGCGGAAGCCGGCGGGCGGCCGGTCAGGTGCTTCAGCGTCGAAAGAGCCGGCGGGCGCACGCTCGGGAAGCTCGAAGCGGAGGGAGCCGGCGGGCGCGACGAGCGCGACGACGGGGAGATCGACGGGGAACGGTCCGGCGGGCGCGAGGACGGGAGCGTGGAGGCGGAAGGGAGGGCGGCTCCGGCGGGAGCACCCGTCCACCCGGCCTCGATCAGGAGGCGGAAGGTGGACGGCGTCGCCTGCATCACCGTGATCCGCCCGGTGTCGAGGATGCGGCGCAGCTTGCCGCCGTCGCCGGCGGTCTCGCGGCTGGCGATCTCGACGTGGGCCCCGCAGGTGAGCGGGAGCCACAGCTCCAGCCCGGCGATGTCGAAGGAGAGGCTGGTCACCGCGAGCACGCGATCGTCGGAGGAGAGGCCAGGCCGCTCGGCCATGGTGGCGAGGAAGTTGACGAGCGCGCGGTGCGGGATCTGGACGCCCTTGGGGCGGCCGGTCGACCCCGAGGTGTAGATCACGTAGGCGATCGCCTCGGGATCGAGGAGCACGTCGAGGGGCGCGAAGCTCTGGGCGTCGATCTCGGCGGCGTCACGGTCCATGCGCAGGCGCTCGGCCGCGGCGCTCGGGACGATGTCGGCGAAGCGGTCCTCGGTGAGGAGGACGCCGAGGGCAGAGTCCTCCGCCATCAGGCTCAGGCGGTCGTGCGGGTAGGCCGGGTCGAGGGGTACGTAGGCGCCGCCGGCCTTGAGGATGCCCAGGAGGCCGACCACCATCGAGAGGGAGCGGTCCAGCGCGATCCCCACGTGGACCCCCGGCTCCACGCCGCGGGCGCGGAGGGCGCGGGCGACCTGGTTGCTGCGCCGGTCGAGCGCCTCGTAGGTGATCTCGCGCCCCTCGAACGAGGCGGCGAGCGCCGCGGGGCTGCGCGCCACGGCGCCGGCGAACAGCGTCGGGAGGGTCGCCTCGCGTGGGTAGGGGGCCGCGGTCTCGTTCCACTCGACCAGGATGCGCTGCCGCTCCGCCGGGGCGAGCATCGGCAGGTCCGCGACGGCCTGGTCCGGGGCAGCGCCCGCCGAGGCGAGGAGCCGGCGGTAGTGCTCGAGGAGCGCCTCCATGGTCGCCGCCTCGAAGATGTCGCCGTTGTACTCGGCGCTGACGCTGAGGTGATCCTCGTGCTCGAGGATGACCAGGTGGAGATCGAACTTGGCGCCGCCGCTGGGGATCTCGCGGTAGGTCGCCTGGACGCCCGGCAGGTCGAGCGCGGAGGCCTGGGCGGGGAGGAAGCTCAGCGCGACGCGGGCGAGGGGATCGTGGCTGAGGCTGCGCTCCGGGCGCAGGGCGCCGACGACCTTCTCGAAGGGGACGTCCTGCCGGAAGACGCCGGCCATGATCTCCTTGTTCACCCGCCGCACGAGCTCCCCGAAGCCGAGGTCGTCGGGTACCTCGGTGCGGAGGACGACCATGTTGGCGAAGAAGCCGATC
>Ga0302267_10006365_pt1 | contig 11999 bp, 5 predicted proteins | sample III_Bog_E1_3_FD_194555 | JGI IMG/M metagenome (GOLD analysis project Ga0302267, IMG submission 194555) | Peat permafrost microbial communities from Stordalen Mire near Abisko, Sweden - III_Bog_E1_3 | ecosystem: Environmental > Terrestrial > Soil > Wetlands > Peat | place: Sweden: Abisko... | reverse complement strand
GGCCCGCCGGGAGCTGACCGGGTCGGGTGATTCGGCCATGACCGTCACGTTGTCGATCACGAACTGGGGGACCACCAGGCCGGCCGGCAGGAGACCGTTGCGTCCCAGGATGAGGAGCGAACGGTCGACCACGGCGGATCCGTCGACCAGGAGGGCCTGGCCGGGGAGCGGACGCGAGGTGGGACTCAGGATGCGGGACAGCCCGGCCGCCGCCACGATCTGGCGGCCCTTGACCATGCCCAGCCGCCACCCGAATGCGGCCATGATCCACACCAGGCCGGCCGTCAGCACGAAGCTGTAGGGGGAGTGGAAGAAAGCCACGACGGCCATCCCCACGATGAGACCGAGGATCATTCCGGACGTGGAGATGATGGTGGCGGCAAAGATCTCCCCAGGGGGGCTGTTCCGGAAGAGCCGCACCCCCCGTTGCAGGCCCTTGTCCAGGATCCGGCCCACGACGCCGCCGACCACGTAGCTGACGGCCGCCCCGATCATCAGGCCGACGACCGCGTGGGGTCCTCCGGCACCGGCGGAGTGTCCGCCGATCTCGTAGCCGAGGAGGGCGCCGAGGAGGACGACGATGAGCCGCACGCCCTCGACGAAGATCATGTCTGCCGCCCCCCGGGGGGTGGTGTCGTCCGTTGAATGCTCACATCGATCTCGTTCCGGTGATCCGCCTGGTCTTCCCCAATTGTCGGAATCGGGGGGCCAACCTTGAGGAACTGGTGCATTCCGTTAACGCGCACACTGATCTAGGCTTGTCTGAGTAAACCCGACGGGGCGACGGCCGACCATGGCGTGACCCCCGTCTGCGACATCGAGTGTGTGCATCACGACGACTCCCCTGATGACCGAGACCGACGGCGGGTGTGGAGCGACGGCACCGTGCCTGCTCGGACCGGACCACCACCCATGACCCCCACCTCTCCTCCCACGCAGCCCGAGCCGGAGGGCGACACCTCCCTGCCCGTCCCGGTGCCGGAGATCGGCGAGGTGTCGTCCGTCGACGATCCGTCTTCGGTGGTCGACCCCGGGGGATCGGAGCCACCGGGGCCGGCCGACGACCATTCCCCGGCCCCGGCCCACCGTGGTCCCGTTCCCCGGCGACTGGCCGCGGTGGCCGTGGCCGCGGCGGTCCTGCTCCTGGTGGTCGGCGTACTCGTCGCCATCGTCGGCCCGTCGTCACCGGTCGTCCACCAGGGCACGGCGTTCGCCGCCGGGATGTCGGGCAACCGCATGCAGATCCGCGCCCATCCGTCGCTCCACCTCGCCCCGGCCACCACGGCCCCGGCCCCGGCGCCGCCATCGGTGGCGACCGCGGCGCCCGTCCAGTCCCACGAGGTGTTCGGCTACGCCCCCTACTGGAGCCTGCCCCAGGCTTCCGCCTTCGACGTCACGAACCTGACGACGCTGGCGTACTTCAGTGTCGACGCCAATGCCGACGGGACCCTCGACCAGTCCGGCCCGGGGTGGAACGGCTACCAGAGCCAGGACCTGGTCGACCTGGTCACCCGGGCGCACACCGCCGGCGACCGCGTGGTCCTCACCGTGACCTGCTTCGACCAGGCCACCCTCGACCAGATCACCTCGGACCCGAGCGCTCCCGCCCGGCTGTCCGCGGCGCTGATCGCCGCCGTCCAGGCCAAGAACCTGGACGGGGTCAACTTCGACTTCGAGGGGCAGGGGAGCGCCGACCAGGTCGGACTCACCAACCTCATCACCAAGGTGTCGGCCGCGCTGCACGCCACCGACCCGCACTGGCAGGTGTCGATGGCCACCTATGCCAGCGCCGCCGGCGACACGGGCGGCTTCTACGACGTGGCCGCGCTGGCCCCTGCCGTCGACGTCTTCTTCGTCATGGCCTACGACATGAATTCGAGGACGCAGCCGAGCGCCACCTCCCCGCTGTTCGGTCCGGCCTTCACCGACGCCATGGCCCTCGAGGAGTACCTGAAGGTGGTGCCGCCCACCAAGATCATCCTGGGGCTTCCCTACTACGGCTACGACTGGCCGACGGCCGACGGCACGCCGACGTCTGCGGCCACCGGCCCCGAGTCGCCGCTGTCTGACTCGGTGATCGCCGCGGCCGGCCACCCGACCTACTGGGACCCGGTGACGGACACGCCGTGGACGGCCTACCAGGTCGGGACCCAGTGGCACCGGACCTACTTCGACGACCCGACCTCCCTGGCCCTCAAGGCCCAGCTGGCCAACTATTTCCACATCGCCGGGGTCGGAATCTGGGCGCTGGGCATGGATGGCAACGACCCGGCCATGCTGGCCGCCCTGCGGGGGAACGCCCCCGTGGCCAAGGACACCCTGACCGGTCCGCCCCCGGGCACGGGATTCCTGGCATTCGCCAGCTTCGACGGGACGAACAACATCGCCCTGACCCCGATCGCCACCCCGGCGGCCGGCGGGGTCATCCAGCTCGTCGGGATGCTGAGCGCATTCACCACGGCGGATCCCGCGCTGGCCTGCCTCCAGGCCGGCGCTCCACTCGAGGTCCTCTCGGATTCGTCACTGCCCGGGGTCCTGCTCGCCCAGGCCGCCACACCGACGGACTGTGCGGCGGCGCTGTGGAGCTTCCCCACACCTCCGCCTCCTCCGGTGTCCTCGACGACCACCACCACGCAGGGTTCGGTCCCCACCACGACGTCGTCCACGTCGGCCGCGTCCTCGACCACCACGGCACCCACGCCGTCGACGACCACCACGTCGCCGTCGAGTTCGACGACCACCACGTCGACCACGTCGACGACCTCGACGACCTCGAGCATCCCGGTCCCGGGACCGGCCCTCCCGGCCTCTTCCTGAGCGGGTGCCGTCAGCCCGGCGCCGCCGGGAGACGGCCGGGCGACGGTGTCGGGGTGGCGGCGGTGGCGAGTAGTCTCTCCAACGCACCCGGGGGTGTAGCTCAGCTGGTAGAGCGCTACGTTCGCAATGTAGAGGCCGAGGGTTCGAGTACCTTCACCTCCACCAACCCGGTGCCTGTCGAACCGTCGTCCCCGGGAGGGCGACGGTTCTTCATTTTTGGGACCATGATCACGCATGGGCGTACATCTGATCCCGATGGGACGTTGTAACCGCGGCATACGCCCAAAGGAAGTGACTATTGCCTCGTCGGGTCATGAAGGGAGAACAGTATGAGGGCAGCACGGTTCAGCCGGTTCGGTGGACCAGAGGTCCTCGAGATTGTCGATCTTCCGGACCCGCACCCAGGCCCTGGTGAGGTTCGAATTGCCGTCCACGCTGCTGGACTCAGCGCGAGTGACTGGAAGAAGCGTCAGGGTCTGATGGACCAAGAGCTGCCTCAGACCCTGGGGTATGAAGCCGCGGGGATTGTCGACAAGGTCGGTGACGGTGTGACGAACGTTGCAGTCGGTGACCATGTCTTCGGTTTCAGTCGAGATGGTGCTGCGCAGGCCGAGCTGGCGGTCCTGTCCGCTTGGGCGCCGATTCCGTCCGCGCTCAGCTTTGTGGGAGCCGCTGCGCTCCCGTCGGCGGTCGAGACTGCCGCGCGGGCACTGGATCAACTCGGGGTGCCACGTGGGGGCACTGTGCTCATCAACGGCGCTTCCGGGACGGTCGGCAGTGCCGCCGTCCAACTCGCCGTTGCCCGTGGCATACGAGTGATCGGAACGGGAAGCCCTGCGACACACGACCACCTGCGCAAGACGGGCGCCGAACCTGTCGCCTACGGCGAGGGCATGAACGAACGCGTGCGTGCACTCGCTCCCGAAGGCGTCGACCGGGCGCTCGACGTCGCCGGGAGCGGTGTCCTCCCCGAGCTCATCGGACTCGCGGGTGGCGCTGAACACGTCCTCACGATTGCCGACTTCTCCGGAGCCAAGCAGTATGGCGTGCGATTCAGCCGGGGCGACTCTGGACGCGCCGTCTATTCCCTCGCTCTGGTCGTCGAGCTGGTTGACTCAGGGAGGTTCTCGCTCACGGTCGGACAGACGTTCCCCCTTGCCGATGTAGCGGAGGCGCACCGTGTCGGCGAGGCGGGTGGCGTGAGGGGAAAGCTCGTGCTTCTGGTTGCCTGACCCAGCGCCCATTCTCCGTGGCTCACCCTTCTTCGGGCGGTGGGGCCGATCAGCTGGCGGCAGCGAGAGGCTCTATGTCCTTGAGGGTTTGCACGAGCCGATCCTTCTCCACTTCCAGGTCATAGTGGCCTTGAAGGTTCAACCAGAAGCCGTCGCTCATCCCGAAATACCGGGAAAGGCGTAACGCCGTATCAGCGCTGATCCGTCGGGTTCCATGAACGATCTCGTTGATCCGGCGGGCCGGGACTCCGATCGCCTGGGCCAGGCGGTACTGGCTGATCCCCAGTGGCTCGAGGAAATCCTCCATCAACATCGCTCCGGGGTGGACGGGGGCCATGATTGGGTTGTCGGCGTCAGTCACTGTTTCTCCCTAGTGGTAGTCAACGAGTTCGACGTCATGAGGCCCGGTGGAGCTCCACCGGAAGCAGATCCGGTACTGATCGTTCACTCGAATGCTGTAACACCCGGCTCGATCCCCCTTGAGCTTTTCGAGCCGGTTGCCGGGCGGGACAGCCAGGTCGCCGATCCGCTCCGCCGCATTGACGTAGGCCAGTTTGCGCCACGCCATGCGTTGGACGTCTGCACCGACCTTGCGAACAGACTTTCGCTGCCAGATTCTCAACGTATCGGTGTCCCGGAACGACTCGTCCGTGAGCACGACCCCAATAATAACGGACTACGTTATTAACGTCAAGTGGTATTAGTGCGGTCCGTCAGCAATCAGGCAACTCGGCGTGACCTTACGTGACCTTACCGAGGGGGTATGGGAGGGACGGTGAGGGAGGCTGAGGGGATACCAGCTTCGGTACCAGGAAGGTTCGGGAAAAGAGCCCGGCCAAAACGCCGGGAACTACACATTCGCAATGTAGAAGTCGGCGGTTCGAGTCCGCTCACCTCCACTCTCATCGGGGCCGACCGACCGGTGCCCGTCCCCCTCCCGGCGGTCCCGGGCGGCCACCCGTCGGCAGCGGTACGATGGGGTCAGCCTGTCCGGAGTCCGCGGCGCACCCGTCGCGCCGGTAGTCGAGGAGGTCGTGCGCATGACCGGAAGCGGCGCACCCACGCGCGGACGTGCCCCTGTGGCTTCGGGACGGTCCGCGCCAGGGGGTGACCTGGATGGTCGCTCGGCCCGGCGGGACCGCAATCGGACCGCCGTGCTCGATGCCGCCATCGAGCTGTTCGCCGAAGGGAACCTCCAGCCGTCGCCCAGTGACGTCGCCGCCCGGTGCGGTGTCTCCCACCGGTCGATCAACCGGTACTTCCCGGACGGTCGGATGATGCTGCGCGCCGCGGTGGACCGTCAGGTCGAGGTGGGGGTCCCCCTCTATCGCCTGCACGCCATCGGCAAGGGTCCGCTGGACGGCCGGATCGACGACTTCGTCCAGGTGCGACTGGCCGGACACGCGGCGCTGGGCGCCACGGCCCGGGCCGCCAGTCTGCTGTCGGCGACCAGCCGGATCGTCCGGTCGGAGCTGGCCGCGGTGCGCGACCTCATGTCCGACCAGGTCGAGCGGCAGTTCGCTCCGGAGCTGAACGCGCTCGACGGAGACCACCGGACGGCGACGCAGGTGGCGATCGATGCGCTCTTCCAATTCGAGTCCCTCGACTACTACCTGCGGCAACGCCAACTGTCCGTCGAAGAGGCCCGACGGCACCTGGTGCTCGCCCTGCAACGTCTGCTGAATCGGCCGTAGCCCGAAGCGCATCCGGAACCGGGGGTCTTCGACGGGGATCCGCCGGGGCGATCCTCGGACGAGGCCCCGGTGGGGGACCCCACGGCGTGCACCGTTGGGAGCGATTTCACGACGCAGGGTGCGCACTCCGGTTGGTGCGCACCCGACTGCACCGCCCTGCCCCGACCTGGCGCAACAGGTGTTCACGTGGGCTTCCGCCACCGCCGCCCGTTGCCCGGCGGAACCCGTCGGCAAATACCCAATTTTTGTCAAGGTTGTGGCTTGACGCTCGCCACTTCCCGGGTTACAACCAATCCGCACCTTTCTGTTCCGACGGAGGAGTGCACCGGTCGCGGGGGACGTGAACCGGTTCCGGCGAGACATCAACTAGTTGGGGGAAGTACATGCAACGAGTGGCTCCGATCCGCGTCCGTCTGTACTCGTACGTCAAGCTGCTGCTGGCAGCGATCGTGACCCTCGGGGTGGTGACGACCGGTGTGGCACTCGCCACCGCGTCGGCCGCCTCGGCCACCGCCACGCCGGTGATCGCCAACGTCAACGCCAACTACTCGCTGTCGGGCACCGGGATGCCCAAGGCCTTCACCGGCACGACGCCGGCGAACCAGACCGACGCCACACTGTCGGCGGCCGTGTCCAACCCGAGCACGGCCACGACGCTGTCGTTCACGTCGATCACCACGACCGACACCTTCTCGCCCCGGGGCCTCGTCGACGTCTACTCGGCGTGTTCCAACACCGGCACCGGCGTCCAGTCCCCGTCCTACGTCTTCGCCTACACGGCCAACCCGTTCACCGTCTCGGGGACTTCGGTCTCCGGCGGCACCGGGGTGACCGGCGTGAGCCTGCTCTACACCAACCCGGCGTGCAGCTCGACGACGACCATCCCGTCGGGCTCCGAGGTGTACCAGACCGGCTCTCCCGAGGTCAGCTACGCCCTGGCCAACGTCACCAGCGGCCAGTCCTCGGTCAACACCGCCTCGCTCACCATCACCAGCGCTCCCCCCGCTGCAGACGGCTTCGCCACCGCCGACCCCACCACCGGCCAGATCTACATGACCCCTGCGCCCACCGCCTCGGGCACCTACTCGCTCGCCTACGCCTACTGCATCCCCGGGGTCACCCTTTCCTCGGACCCGAGCGGCCTGACCGATGGCAACTGCGCCAGCGCCACCGTGACCTACGTCGCCGCCCAGCACTGTGAGCTGGTGGGGGAGAACGTCACCGTGTCGATCTCCTCGTCCGACATCTACCAGTCGATCTGCTCGTCGACGGTGGCCCCCTCGACGGTGGTCCAGGGCCAGACCTTCACCTACGACACCATCCCGGGCACCTCGGTCATCCCGGTGGAGCAGAGCACGTCGATCGGCAACGCCACCATCCAGTACGCCGACAACTTCGTCTCCATCGTCCCGGTCCCGGCCGGCATCACCTACGTGCCCGGCTCGGCCACGGCCGTGGGCGGCGACCCGACCACCCGGGGCCAGGCCACGGTGGAGTACTGCACCGCCCCGCGCACCGGCTGTGACGGCACGTTGTCGGGCAACTACAAGACCACCTACCCCTACATCGAGCTCGAGCTGAACTCCTCGATCCACATCACCGGCGGCTCGCTGGTGACCCTGCCCTACGTGCAGGCCCAGTTCGTGGCCACCGGCGCGGTGGGCACCCAGATCGGCATGTCCCTCAGTGAGTTCCGCCTCTCCACCCAGGTCGACATCCCGATCATCGGCTCCAACACCGCACCCTTCGACGGTTACCCGACCTCGTGCGGCTCCCCGGCGGAGAACACCTCGTCGGCGCCCTGCTCGTCGTCCACCACCCCGCCCTACCTGGCCCCGACCTTCTACCCCTTCGCCACCATCGTGCCCGGGGTCAGTAGTCTGTCCACCCCAGCCGGGGCTCCGGGCGGCACCGACGCCGGCGGAACCACGGTGACCCTGACCGGCGGCGGTTTCACCGGTGCCACTGCGGTCGACTTCGGTTCCACGCCGGCCACCTCGTTCACCGTCAACTCGAACTCGTCGATCACCGCGATCGCCCCGCCGGGCACCGACGGCACGGTGGACGTGACCGTGGTCAACGGCGGGGTCTCCTCGACCACGTCGTCGGCAGACCAGTTCACCTACAGCCCGTCCAGCGCCCCCGACACCCCGACCGGCATCTCGGTCACCCCCGGTGACGGCACCCCGGCCGACGGCCTGGCCGTCCTGTCGTGGAACCCGTCGTTCGGCGAAGGCTCGGCCGTCACCGGCTACAGCGTGTCGGCCGCCGACAACACCACCCCGGCCAACGGCGGCCAGACCTGTTCCACCCCGGATGGTGCGACCACCACCTGCTCGCTCTTCGGCCTGACCGACGGCGACAGCTACACCTTCTCGGTGACCGCCACCAACTCGATCGGCACCAGTGCGGCCGGACAGGTCACCCTGAACGAGGGCGCGCCCTCGGCCCCGTCGGGCGTGTCCGGCACCGCCGGACAGGCCTCCTCGGTGGTGTCCTTCACGGCACCGGCCATCAGCGGTGACGGCTCGGCCATCAGCGGCTATACGGTGACCGCCACCGATACCACCACCCCGGCCAACGGCGGCCAGACGGCTTCCGGGTCGTCCAGCCCGGTCACCGTCACCGGCCTCACCAACGCCGACACCTACACCTTCGCGGTGACTGCCACGAACGCCTCGGGCACCAGCCAGGGCGGTACCTCGGCCCCGGTGACCCCGCGCGGCACGCCCACCGCGCCCACCGGCGTGGCGGCGACCAGCAACGCCAACGCCCAGTCGGTGGTGACCTGGTCCCCGTCGTCCAGCGGCCAGGGCGCGGCCATCACCTCATACATCGTGACCGCCACCGACGCCACCACCCCGGCCAACGGCGGCCAGACCTGCAGCTTCACCGTCCCGGCCGGTGACCCGACCTACACATGCACCGTCACCGGCCTCACCAACGGCGACAGCTACACCTTCACCGTTGCCGGCGTGAATGCGGTGGGCACCGGTGCGTCCTCGGCGCCGTCGGCCGCCGTGGTGCCCGCGTCGGCCCCGAGCGCCCCGACGGGTGTGACCGTGGCCCAGACCGTGCCCATCCAGCCCAACGCCTCGACCACGGCCATCAACGCCTTCTGGACCGTCCCGTCCAACGGCGGCTCGGCCATCACCACCGAGACGGCCACCTCGTCGGCGGGCACGAAGACCTGCACCGACACCACCCACCTCACCCCCGGCCAGACCGCCGGGTGCACCATCACCGGCCTGACCACCGGCACCAGCACCACGGTGTCGGTCAAGGCGACCAACGGCAACGGCACCAGCGCGGCCTCGGCCGCCTCGGCGGCCATCGTCCCGGTGACCGTGCCCGCCGCCCCGACCGCCCTGGTGGCGGCCGCCGGCAACGGTCAGGTGACGGTGAGCTTCACCGGTGACACCACCACGACCACCGAGGGCGGCTCGGCCATCACCGGCTACACGGTGACCGCCACCGACTCCACCACCCCGGCCAACGGCGGACAGACGGTCACCGGGCTCGCCAGCCCGCTGACGGTCACCGGCCTGACCAACGGGGACAGCTATACGTTCACGGCCACCGCATCCAACGCGTACGGCACCTCGGTGGCCTCGGCCGCCTCGGCCGCCCTGTCGTCCGGCGCTCCGTCCGCGCCGACCGGCGTGGTGGCAGCGGCGGACGCCTCGAGCCAGACCACGCTGGACATCAGCTGGGCGGCGGCCACCAGCCCCGACGGCACCTCGCCGATCACCGGCTACACGGTGACCTCCAGCCCGGGCAGCTTCACCTGCACCACCACCGGGGCCACCACCTGCAACGTGTCGGGGCTCACGGCCAAGACCGCCTACACCTTCACGGTGAAGGCCACCAACCAGTACGGCACCGGGGCCGCCTCGACCGCCTCGGCGTCGGTCAACGCCGGCTACCCGGGGATCCCGACCGGCGTGACGGTGGCCCAGGTGTCGCCCATCGGCGCCAACAGCTCCACGGCTTCGATCAACGTGAGCTGGACGGTTCCCAACAACGGCGGAGCGGCCCTCACCACCGAGACGGCCACCTCGTCGTCGGGCTCGAAGACCTGCACGGACACCACCCACCTGACCGCCGGGCAGACCGCCACGTGTACCATGACCGGTCTCACCACCGGCACCAGCTACACGGTTTCGGTCAAGTCGACCAACGCCAACGGCTCCAGTGCCGCCTCGGCCGCTTCGGCCGCCATCGTCCCGGCGACCCTGCCCGCCGCACCGACGGCAGTGACTGCCGCCACCGGCAACGGCCAGGAGACGGTCAGCTTCACCGGGGACACCACGGCATCGACCGAGGGCGGCTCGCCGATTACCGGCTACACCGTCACCTCGACCCCGGGCAGCCTCACCTGCACCGGCACGGCCACGTCGTGCACCATCTCGGGCCTCACCAACGGCACCAGCTACACCTTCACGGCCACCGCCACCACCCTGTACGGCACCTCGGTGGCCTCGACCGCCTCGACGGCTCTGATCGCCGGGGTGCCGAACGCGCCGACCGGCGTGGTGTCCGGCGCGGACGCCTCCAGCGCCACGACGCTCGACGTCAGCTGGACGGCGGCCACCAGCCCCGACGGCACCTCGCCGATCACCGGCTACACGGTGACCTCCAGCCCCGGCAGCTTCACCTGCACCACCACCGGAGCGACCACCTGTAACGTGTCGGGGCTCACGGCCAAGACCGCCTACACCTTCACGGTGAAGGCCACCAACCAGTACGGCACGTCGCTCGCCTCGGCCGCCTCGACGTCCCAGAACGCCGGGTACCCGGGGATCCCGACCAGCGCCCACGCGGCACTGACCGCGGTCGCCAACGCCAGCACCGGTCAGGTGACCGTGTCGTGGACCGTGCCGAACAACGGGGGCTCGGCCCTCACCAGCCAGACGGCGACCTCGTCGGCGGGATCGAAGACCTGCACCGACAACACCCACCTGACCGCCGGCCAGACCGCCACCTGCAACGTGACCGGTCTGACCAACGGGACCTCCTACACCTTCACGGTCAAGGACGTGAACGCCAACGGCACGGGTACGGCGTCGGCAGCGTCCAACGCCGTCACCGTCGAGACGCAGCCCCTGGCCCCGACCATCGGCACGGCCACGGCCTCGGCCGGTTCGGCCTCGGTGACCTTCACCGCCCCGTCGACCACCAACTCGGGGGCCATCACCAGCTACACGGTGACGGCCACCGACACCACCACCCCGGCCAACGGCGGCCAGACGGCCTCGGGTTCGTCCAGCCCGATTACGGTGACCGGCCTAACCAACGGTGACGCCTACACCTTCACGGTGACCGCCACCGGAGCCGACGGTAACGGGCCGGCCTCTTCGGCCTCCAACTCCGCCACCCCGACCTCGGTGCCCGGCGCCCCGACCGGCGTGTCGGCCACGGCGGGCGTGTCCTCGGCCTCGGTGTCCTTCAGCGCCCCGGCCGCCAACGGATCGGCCATCACCGGCTACACGGTGGTTGCCACCGACACCACCACCCCGGCCAACGGCGGCCAGACCGCCTCGGGTTCGACCAGCCCCGTCGCGGTCGGCGGCCTGACCAACGGTGACGCCTACACCTTCACGGTGACGGCCACCAACGGCAACGGCACCGGTGCGGCCTCGGCGGCCTCGACGGCGGTCACTCCGTCCACGGTGCCCGACGCCCCGACCGGCGTGTCGGCCACGGCCGGCGTCTCCTCGGCCTCGGTGTCCTTCACCGCCCCGTTCAACGAGGGCTCGGCCATCACCGGCTACACGGTGACGGCCACCGACACCACCACCCCGGGCAACGGGGGACAGATCGCCACAGGTTCGTCCAGCCCTGTCACGGTGTCCGGTCTGACCAACGGTGACGCCTACACCTTCACGGTGACGGCCACCAACGGCAACGGGACCGGTGCGGCCTCGGCGGCCTCGTCGGCGGTCACGCCGACCTCGGTGCCCGACGCCCCCACCGGCGTGTCGGCCACGGCCGGCGCGTCCTCGGCCTCGGTGTCCTTCACCGCCCCGTTCAACGAGGGCTCGGCCATCACCGGCTACACGGTGGTTGCCACCGACACCACCACCCCGGGCAACGGCGGGCAGACCGCCTCGGGCTCGTCGAGCCCCATCACGGTGGGTGGCCTGACCAACGGTGACGCCTACACCTTCACGGTGACGGCCACCAACGGCAACGGGACCGGTGCTGCCTCGTCGGCCTCGTCGGCGGTCAATCCGTCCACGGTGCCCGACGCCCC
>Ga0302267_10006361_pt1 | contig 12003 bp, 9 predicted proteins | sample III_Bog_E1_3_FD_194555 | JGI IMG/M metagenome (GOLD analysis project Ga0302267, IMG submission 194555) | Peat permafrost microbial communities from Stordalen Mire near Abisko, Sweden - III_Bog_E1_3 | ecosystem: Environmental > Terrestrial > Soil > Wetlands > Peat | place: Sweden: Abisko... | reverse complement strand
CCACCCATCGCGGCTGCTCGTCCACCCATCGCGGCTGCTCGTCCACCCACGGCGACGGCTCGTCCACCCATCGCGGCTGGCCGTCCACCCATCGCGGCTGGCCGTCCACCCATCGCGGCTGGCCGTCCACCCATCGCGGCTGGCCGTCCACCCATCGCGGCTGCTCGTCCACGCATCACGACTGGCCGTCCACCTACCCCGGCTGCTCGTCCACGCATCGCGGCTGCTCGTCCACGTATCGCGGCTGCTCGTCCACGTACCCCGGCTGGGCGTCCGCCCCGGATCCCGAATCTCCCCTACCTCCAGCCGATTCCCGCCCCCGCCCCCCCGGTGCCATAGTGGTCGCCATGGCTGTCCCGGCCCATCGCCTCGACTACACCTACGCCGACTACCTCGCCTTCGAGGCCTCGAGCAACGTCAAGCACGAGTTCCTCGACGGCCAGATCTACGCCCTGGCGGGCGGGACGCCGGAGCACGCCGCGCTCGCCTCCGCGATCACCGGGCTCCTCTTTCCCGCGCTCCGCCAGGGACGCTGCCGGGTCTACGACGCCGATCTGCGCGTACGGGTGCCCGCCACGGGTCTCACCACCTACCCCGACGTCACCATCGTGTGCGGCCCGCGGGAGCGCGACGTCACCGATCCGCTCGCGGTGACCAACCCGACGCTGATCGTCGAGGTGCTCAGCCGCAGCACCGAGGCCTACGACAGGGGCGAAAAGTTCGAGCACTACAAGGGCCTCCCCTCCCTGCGCCAGTACCTGCTCGTGTCCCACCGGGACCGCAGCGTCGAGGTCTGGACGCGCGACGCCGCCGACGGCTGGACGTCGATCGTCGTCCCCGAGGGTGGCGTGGCCGACCTCGCCTCCGTCGGTGCGCGGCTCGACGTCGGCGAGCTCTACGACGCCGCCGCCGAGCCGACCGCGTGACCCGCGGACGTCAATAGTCGACGGCGATGCGCCGCGTCACCCGCCCGATCGCCTCCCGGAACACCACCGCGTCCGGCAGCAGGCTCACCACCAGGTAGCCGTTCTCCGCGAAGTCGAAGAAATACCCGGGATGGACGACGACCCCGTCCTCGCGGATGAGCAGCTCCACCCAGGCGTCCTCGTCGTGGGTCCGCGGGACCTCGAGGATGGCGTACCAGCCGCCGTCGACGGCCAGCCGCCGCACCGGCGCGAGCTCGCCCGCGGCGGCGATGGCGGCGTCGAGGGAGGCCAGGTTCTCGGCGGTGCGGGCGCGGATGGCGGCCTGGATGGGGCCGCGCTGGGCCAGGATCTCGGGGAGGGCGAGCTGCACCGGGGTGCTCACCGAGAGGTAGGTGTCGGCGATCACCTCCAGGCGGCCGAGGGCTTCGGCGGCCAGCGCCTCGGGACCGCTCACCGCGATCCACCCGAGCTTGAGCTGGGGCAGCGCCACCACCTTGGAGAGGCCGCTGAGCACGAAGGTGAGCGCCTCCCGCTCGCCGGCGAAGCTCGGCAGGCGGTCTTTGGGCAGCGGGCCGTGGGCGTAGTCGCCGAAGACCTCGTCGACGAGGAGCGCGAGGCCGCGCGATCGGGCCAGGGCGACGAGGGCCGCCGCCTCGTCGCGGCGCACGAAGGAGCCGGTGGGGTTGTTGGGGTGGACCAGCACCACCGCCCGGGTGCGCGGGGTGATGGCGGCCTCGAGCGCGGTGAGATCGAGGCGGAAGCCCTCGTCGCGGGACAGGGGGTAGGGCGTGAGGACGACGTCCTCCAGGGAGGCGAGGAAGGAGAAGAGCGGGTACGAGGGCGCCGGGATGAGCGCCGCGTCCCCGCGGTCGCAGAGCAGCTTGAAGAGCCAGCCGTAGGCCTCGCTGGTGCTGGCGGCGAGGCAGACGCCGGCGGGCGAGACCGCGAGGCCGCGATCGGCGTAGTACCGGGCCACCGCGGCGCGCGCGGCCGGGTGGCCGAGCGCGGAGGGCGCGTAGGCGAGGCCGCGCGGGTGGCCGAGGAGCGAGACCAGCTCGCCCCCGCCGAAGCCGCAGCGGGTGGGGTTGCTCTCGGTGAGATCGACGAGCGACCGGCCGGCGGCGCGGGCGCGGCCGAGCTCCTCGGCGTGGGCGTTCTCGGAGCGGTCCCACGAGGTGCGGCGGCTGAAGGGCGGATCGCTCATCGGGGCGGGTCTCCCTCGGGAGCGACGAGGCGCAGATCCGGCAGCGGCGCCGCGAAGAGCGCCTCCCACAGGGTGCGGGCGGCGGCGCGGAGGCGCTCCGGCGGCAGCGCCACGAGCGCCCCCCAGACCTCGGCGACGGCGTGGCGGTCGATGGCTCCGGCGGCGACGAGCGGGTGAGCGACGCGCACGCCGAGCCCGTCCGCCAGGCCCTCGAGGAGGACCAGGGCGGCGTAGCACTCGGGCGCGCCGTGCATGCGGCGGTCGAAGAGGAAGCGCGCGATCAAGGTCAACCCGACGCGGGGGGTGCGCGCGTCCCGCGCCAGCTCGGCGAGGTAGGCGGAGAGCTCCGCGCGGGCGGCGACGGCATCGCGGCGCTCCCGGCCGGCGTCCTCGAGCGGGCCCACCAGCGCCTCCAGCGCCTTCGGCAGCGGGGGCGGCGGCCCCAGCGCGTCGAGGCGGTGCTGGACCTCGTGCCGCTCGACCGAGGCGGCGAGCGCGTCCCGCAGCGCGACGAACGCGTCCGCGCGCGTCTGGTCGTCGAGCGCGGCGTCGATGCGCATCAGCTCGAAGAGGTCGTCGCCGGGTACCAGGCCCTCGAGCGAGGCGCGCAGGCCCCGGGGGAGGCGCAGCGTGACCGGCGCCGCCACGGCGAGGCCCCGGGCCGAGAGCCGCGGCTCCCAGCTCGCGAAGAGGGCGCGCCGCTTGCCCAGCAGCTTGCCCAGGCGGGTCGCCGCGTCGAGGTCGAGGCCGGGCAAGGCGCCGTACTCCGCGCGCACCAGCTCGCCCGCGCGAGCCTCGACGGCGGCGCGATCGGGCGCGGACGCGTCCGGCTCGAAGAGCGGCACCGGGGCGCCCGGCGCCATGGCCGGCGCGATCAGCGTCACCACCTGCTCGTCGAGCTGATCGAGGAGCACGGCCGCGAAGCGCAGCGTGGGGCGGGTGAAGCCGAGGAGGGTGTGCGACCAGCTCAGCTTGTCGAGGCGCCGGAGCTCGAGCGCGCGCACCGTCGCCGCGCCGGCGGCGAAGACGCGGACCTGGGAGACCCGGAACGTGTAGACGATGACGTAGCGCCGCCCGCTGTCGGTCTCGGTGATCACGTCGCCGTCCGCGAAGTAGCCGAGCCCCGCCGCGGCCAGCGCGTCGTCGAAGGCGGCGACAGCCCGGGCGAGCGCTCCGTCCAGCTCCGATGCACGCGGCGCGAAGCCCGCCGGGGAGCCGCCGGCGGGCCCCTCCGCGGCTCGGCGCGCGGCGGCCAGCAGATCCTCGAGCGCGCGGGCCGCGGCCTCGCCGAGGGCGGCGCGCACGTCGGGCGCGAGAGCCCTCCCCTGGGCTCCTTCGGCCAGCGCGTCGAGCTTGCCGAGGTCGGCGGCGGGGGCGCCGGCGCGGCGGGCCTCGGTGCGCTGGTCGAGCGCGACCAGGAAGTCGGGGACATCGGTGCCGAGGGCGCGCGCCAGGACCGCGTCGCCGGGGGAAGGCGCAGGCACGCCGCCGTCCGCATAGGCGCCGCTCACGGTCACGGGCGCGGAGGAGGCGGAGCTCGAGGCCACGGGCTCCGGTGGGGGAGCGCGCGTCGCGGCGCGCCAGGAGAAGGTGGCCGCGACGCCGGCGGCCGCGAGGGCGAGGACCAGCAGCCCCGTCGGCCACCACCGGCCGGCGCTCGGGGTCGGGCGCGCCGCGCGCGCCGCCTCGTAGGCGGCCCCGATGGCGTCGACGTCGTCACGCACGGCGCGGGGGGGGAGGGCGCGGAGGAGGAGCAGGTACGTCAGCCTCAGCGCGTGGCCGGCGGCCTCCGGCCCCTGCTTCAGGCGGGTCGCGAGCAGCGCGTCCGCGTGGGCCTCGCGCAGCCGCCGGCTCGAAGCCCCCCGGAGCAGCGGATCACCACGGCGCAGCAACGCGAGGGCCCGCTCCACGCCGCCGTCCTCCGCGATCGCGCGGGCGATCGCGTCCAGGACCGCAGACTCGATCATCGGGGGCGGGCTCCTCGGACCATGACCCGCTCACCCTGCCAGAACGGAGGGACGCGGTCACGGATCGCGGGTGCGGCCCCGGCAGAGGAGCGACGACGCCCGGCGATCCCGCGGGCCCCGCGGGACCGACAGCGGTAGAGTGGCGCCGATGAAGAGGCCCGTCTCCTGCACCGCCGTCCTGACGATCGCGCTCCTCGCCGCCTGCGGAGGCAACGTGGTCGTCGACGGCACCCCCGGCGCCGGCGGCGCGGGGGGCAGCACCAGCAGCAGCAGCGGGACGACAGCCACCGTGGCGCCCGGCGGTACCGGCGGCAGCACGGACTGCTTCAACCCCCCGAGCCAGGCCGAGCTGACCGCCTGCGGAACCACCTCCGGCGGAGCGGGCTCCGGCTGCGAGTTCGACTTCTGCGACGCCCACGCCAACGTCTGGGCGGCAAAGTGCAACGGCGCTGCATGCGCGTGCACCTTGAACAACTCGGTGCTGTGCAGCTGCGCGCTCGACGTCGCCGGCGACATCTGCGCGGGCGCGGCAAACTGCTGCTTCCCGACGCACTGAAGCGGCCTCCTCCGGTCGCGGGACGCTCTCGGGCGTTCCGCAGGGTCGCGGGACGCTCTCGGGCGTTCCGCAGGGTGGAACCGCTGCGAGGCTGACACGGACCGCCGCGCTCCCTGACTTGTCGGGGCTCGGGCCATCTGCGATGCTCTCCCCCGCCACGCACCGCGCCGCGAGAGACCTTGACTTCGCCAACGCAGGGGGACCTCGATCGTGCCTACGTCCTACCAGAGCGCCTCGACGCACCTGTTCCTGGAGAGCGCCTTACAGCTCGCCGCGAGGCTCGAGCTGGAACCGTCCGAGGCCGCCCACCAGCTCGCCCGCGAGGCGCGCGAGCTGGCGACCCGCTTCCTCCACTGGCAGGAGGAGCGCCCCGCGGACGAGGCCCGGGTGGAGACCATCCAGCGGCTCTTCGAGCTCAACCGTCGCGCCATGGACTACCTGGCGGCGTAGGGCGGCTCCCCGAGGGTGACCTCCGCTTCAGGCCCACGAGGAGGGCGAGCGCCGCGATCGCGACGGAGCGGGCCGGCAGGCCAGGGCCAGGTTGGCCGGGGGGGAGCGCGCAGGTGAAGGCGCTCCCCGCGGCGCCGAGGCTGGGATCGGCGGCCGACCAGGCGTCGTAACCCACCGGCAGCGTGCGCGCGGCGCCCAGCGGGACCCCGGCGTAGGCGACGTCGACGGTGATGACGCTGGCCAGATCGACCGGACGCCCCGCCACCGCGAAGCGCCACAGCCCCGGCCGCACCTGGGTGAGCGGCTGCACGACGACCCCGCCGCGGAGCGAGAGGGTGAGGCTGGAGCCGTCGACGCCTCCGGCGATCGAGCCGTCGCTCTTGCGTAGCTCGACGGTGCCCCACACCGGCCAGGTCGGGTCCGGGCGCGCATAGCCGCTGGACAGGGTGTACCAGCTCAGGGCGGGATCGGGCACGGTGGGCCCGCTCATCGTATCGAGCAGGGCGAGGCGGGCGCCCTCCACGTCGAGCGAGCCGGGGCCGAGCTGGTCGGGGTCGGGGACGTGGCCGTGCGAGAGCCGCGCGCCGGCCTGGAGGACCTCGGTGACGCGCGCCTGGGTGAGCGAGGGATCGACCTCCATGAGGAGCGCGACGGCGCCCGCGGCGTGCGGCGCCGACATCGAGGTGCCGCTGGCGAGCGCGTGGTAGTCGTCGAGCACCGCGCAGAAGCTCTCGCCCGCGGGGCAGCCCGGGAGATCGAAGAGGCCCCCGGGAGCGGCGGTGCGAGGATCGGCGTCGGCGCTCATCGCCCCGCCGACGAAGGCGCCCGGCGCGCTCAGGTCCGGCTTTTGGACGCCGGCGGGGGTGGGGCCGCGGGAGCTGAAGTAGCAGGCGCTGTCGGCTTTCGGGTCGGAGTCCCCGCCGAACGCGCCGAGCGTGAGGGGGTGACCGCCGAGCGGCGTCCACTCGATGCGGTTGACGGTGCAGCCGACCGCGAGGAGCCCCGGCGCGCTGGCGGGGACGTTGATGGTGCCCTGCGCCAGCGCCTTCTCGAAGAAGAGGCCCTGGGCGGCGTCCCCCTGGGCGGTGATCCACAGCGAGGCGTCGCCGGTCCCGCGGAGGAGGACCGCGAACTCGCTCTGGTCGGCCCAGTGGCCGGTGAAGACGACCACCGCGCTGCTCGTGCCGGCCAGCTTGGCGTCCGCGCTGGGGAGGTTGTTGATGACGCCGCCCTGGAGCGCGCTCATGCCGCTGCCGCTCTGGTACGACCCCTGGCTCCCGCTGCCGGTGAGCCCGACCCAGGTCGCGCGGCCGGGCCCTTCGAGCCCGACCTCCAGGTCCGAGCCGGGCCCGAAGGTCACCCACACGTAGCCCTGGCCGCTGTTGGCCGCGCTGGCGACGATGGGTACGCGCACGAGCTCGCCGTCGGCGACGTGGGCCTCGGTGTGGATACCCTGGGGGGGGCCTCCGCTGGCGGGCACGATGACCTCCCCGCTGTTGCCCGCGGCGACGACGATGGCGCGGCCGGGCTGGTCGTCGCCGACCATGGCCGAGAGCCCGGTCTCGAGGGCGCTGGTGCCGTCGTGGGGGCCGTAGTCGCTGCCCAGGCTGATGTTGACGACGACCGGCCCGCCCACGGCCTCGGCACGGTCGAAGACGAAGCGCGCCGCGTTGAGGATGTCGGTGTCGACGAAGCCCCCGCTCTGCGTGGGCGCGGCGACGATGAGCGTCGCCTCGGGCGCGAGGCCGATGTAGCGCGGCGTCACCGTCACCGAGGGGCCGCCGTTGCCCGCCGCGATCGAGCTGACGTGGGTGCCGTGGCCGTCCGGGTCCGTCAGGGTGGTGGTGCCCGACTGGATCATGGCGTCGATGTCCGCCGCGGCGTAGACCGCGCACGCCGTCTGCTGGGGATCGGTGCACCCGAAAGCCGCCTCCTCGGCGGGGTGGAGGCCGGCGGGCGATCCCGCCGCGAGCATCCAGGCGACGCGGGTGTGGCCGTCCGCGGTGCGGAAGTCCGGGTGGCGCACGTCGAGCCCGGTGTCGACGATGCCGACGATGACGCCCGCGCCGTAGAAGCCCGTCGCCGCCCGGAACTCGGGGACGTGCGTCCAGGTGCCCGAGACGTCGAGCAGCGGGTGGAACGGCGGCGCGACGCCGAGCGCGAGCCCCGGGTGCGCGGCGACGAACGGAGCGATCTCCCCAGGCGCGAGCCGGATCGCGCCCACGCCCGGCGCGACCTGGAGGAGCCCGAGCGCCGCGGCGTCCGCGCCGAGCGGGAGCGCGACGGAGAGCGGGATGCGCCCGGTCACGTCCGCGAGCGGGTGCGCGTTGCCGGGTGACGTGAGGATGCGCACCAGCGCCGGGGCCAGGCTGTCAGCCCAGGCGGGCGAGGCGACGGCGAGGGCGCCGCAAGCGGAGACGGAAGCGAGGAGCAGGCCAGGGCGCACCTCCGGAGCGTAGCCGGGGGCGGGCGCCCGCGGGAGTCACACCGGCAGGACCATGTGCTTCTTCTTCGGCCGCTGCTCGACCTTGTCCGCGTAGCGCTCGAAGCGCCGCGCCACCTCGCGCCGCAGGTCGTCGGCCGGGACGATCGCGTCGATCACCATCTCGCTGGCGAGCTTCACCAGGTCGACGTCGGCGCGGTACTCGTCGCGCAGCCGCTGCACCAGCGCGTCGCGCTCCGGCCCCTCGGCCACGGCCTGGATCTTGTTGAAGTACACGGCGTTGACCGCCGCGTTCGGGCCCATGACCGCGATCGACGCGGTCGGCAGGGCGATGCACTCGTCGGGCTCGAAGGCGGGCCCGCACATGGCATAGAGCCCCGCGCCGTAGGCCTTGCGCACGATGACCGAGAGCTTGGGCACGGTGGCCTCGCTCACGGCGGCGATCATCTTGGCCCCGGCGCGGATGATGCCCTGCTTCTCCACCACGGTGCCGATCATGAAGCCGGGCACGTCGGCCAGGTAGAGGAGCGGCACGTTGAAGGCGTCGCACAGCCAGATGAAGCGGGCGGCCTTGTCGGCCGAGTCGACGAAGAGGACGCCGCCCTTGTACTTGGGCTGGTTGCCGACGATGCCCACCACGCGCCCCTCGATGCGGGCGAAGCCGGTGATGATCTCCTTGGCGAAGAGCTTCTTCACCTCCACGAAGCTGCCCGCGTCGACGACCGCGTCGATGACGGCGAACATGTCGAAGGGCTTGTTCTCGTCGAGGGGGATGACGCTGGAGAGCGGCTTCTGGTCGGGCTTGGCGGGCACGGCGGGGACGAGCGCCGGGCGGTGGTCGCAGTTCTGCGGCATCATGGCGAAGTAGCGGCGCGCGTAGGCGATGGCCTCCTCCTCGGTCTTGACCAGGGCGTCGCCGCAGCCGGACTCGGAGCAGTGCATGCGCGCGCCGCCCAGCTCCTCGAGGCTCACCTTCTCCCCGATGACCATCTCGGCCATGCGCGGGGAGCCGAGGTACATGCTGGCGTTCTTGTCGACCATCACGACGACGTCGCAGAACGCGGGGATGTAGGCGCCGCCCGCGGCGGAGGGGCCGAAGAGCAGGCAGATCTGCGGGACCACGCCTGAGAGCCCGACCTGGTTGTAGAAGATCCGGCCCGCGCCGCGGCGGCCAGGGAACATCTCGATCTGGTCGGTGATGCGCGCGCCCGCGGAGTCGACCAGGTAGAAGAGCGGGCAGCGGAGGCGCGTCGCGGTCTCCTGGATGCGGAGGATCTTCTCGACGGTGCGGCGCCCCCAGGAGCCGGCCTTGACCGTGGAGTCGTTGGCCATCACGCACACCGTGCGCCCGTCGAGGGTGCCGGAGCCGGTGACCACGCCGTCGGCGGGGAGCTCGGGGTCGAGGGCGTTGGCGAACGCGGCGTCCTCGACGAAGCTCCCGGCGTCGAGGAGGAGGGCGACCCGCTGGCGGGCGAAGAGCTTGTGCTGCTCCTCGTTCTTCTCGTGGTAGCGGGGGGCGCCGCCCTGCTCGATGCGCGAAAGGAGCTCCCGGATCTTCTCGTCCTGCGACATGCGCGGCCGCATACCGCGACGCGAGGCGGGCGCAAAGCTCAGCGCCGGGAAGCCACCTCGCGCGCGGCGATCTCCAGCTCTTTCGCCGTCCGCGCCACCAGCACGCGGGTGACCGCGGCCGCGTACCTCAGCATCGCGCTGTCGCCGCTCCCCCAGCTCCCGGGGGCCTCCGGGCAGATCCAGAGCACCTGGCGGGCGCGCTCGCGCAGCCTGCCGACCGCGGCGGCGCCGTCGGCGAGGTAGTTGGCGCGGCCGTCGCCGAGGATGACCACGGTGGTGCGGCGGTCGATCTCGCGAGCCACCCGCTGCTCGAAGGCCTCGAGCGCTCGGCCGTAGTTGGAGTTGTGCGCGAGGCTGACCACGCCCCCGCCGTAGATGCGCGCGAGGGCGGCGTCGGGCCCGTGGTCGGCGAAGAGCCGGGTGGTCTCGCCGAGCTCGCTGACGAAGACGAAGGAGCGCGTGCCGGCGAAGAGCTCCTGGGCGGCGTGGACCAGCTCGAGCATGAACAGCGAGGCCGCGCGGACCGACTCGGAGACGTCGCAGACGATGACCAGCCGCGGCTTGTCGCGGCGGCGCCGGCGGCGCGCGGGCTTGAAGGGCACGCCGCCGGTGCGCAGGCTCTCGCGCAAGGTCCGGTGGGGATCGATGCGGCCGCGCCGAGCCCGCCTCCGCCGCACCCGCTCGGCGCCGCGGAGGCGCTCGGCGAGCCCGCGGATGGCGCGCCGGACCTCCTCGCGCTCGGCCTCGGTGAGGCCGGCGAAGGCGACCGACTCGGCGTGGCGGCCCGGCTCGGCCGCCGGCTCTCGGACCCGCTCCGCGAGGGTGCGCTCGACGTGCATGCGGACGCGGCGACGCGCCCGATCGAGCTCCTCGGCGAGGGCGGCGGCGAGGGCCTGGCCCCGCTCTTCGCCGAGCGCCTCGCGAAGGGCGGCCCTGATGCGCTTGAGGGCGGTGGCGGCGCGCGGGAGATCGAGCTGATCCATCACCTGCTGCGCGAAGAACCCGGTCTGGAGCGGGCTCGTCATGGGCGCGAGCGTGCGGGCGATGCCGGCGGCGAGGAGCAGGTGGTCGAGCTCGCTCTCGGCCCCGAGGAGCCCGGCCAGGGCGGGGGCGTCGCCGGTGACGCCGCTCCGCTCGGCGGCGGCGTCGAGGAGCTCGCGCAGCGCCGCGAGCTCGGCGACGTCGAAGCCACGGGCGCGGAGGCGGCTCCACAGGTCGCCGGCGTGGGCGCGGTCGGGCGTGAAGAAGGCGTCGAAGGCCTCGCGGAAGCGATCGCGGTCGGCGCGGCGCTCCACCACCACCGCGGCGATCGCGTCGCGGAGCGTGACCCGGTCGCCGAAGCCCACCAGCACCGCGGCCCGGAGGGCGTCGATCGCCTGCGGCGTGGAGACGACGAAGCCCTCGCGGCGGAGCGCCCACAGGAGCTCGTCGAGGATGCGGATCATGGTCGATGGATGGTCGGGGAACGCTCTCGGGCGTTCCCCAGGAGGGTCACGGCTCGGCGAGCAGCGCGACGAAGGCCTTCTCGATCTCGCGGTTGTGGCCGGGGTCGAAGCCCACGTACACCTCGCGGATGACGCCCTTCTTGTCGACCAGGAACATGGTCGGCAGGGCGCTCACGCCGTACGCGGAGCTGGTGTCGCCGCTGGCGTCGGAGGCGACGGTGTAGCTCATCCCCATCGCCTGGGCGCTCTCGATGGCCACGGGGACGGCGTCGTTGGTGAAGCCGATCACGGAGAGCCCCTGGGCGCCGTAGGTCGACTGCCACTGCGAGAGCTGGGGGGCCACCATCCGGCAGGGGCCGCACCAGGAGGCCCAGAAGTCGACGAGCAGGACCTTGCCGCGGGCGCGGTCGACGCCGGCGGGGAGCGAGCCGGAGACGGCGGAGGCCGCCTTCCACCCAGGCGCGAAGGTCCCGATCTTGTCGAGGCGCAGCACCTCCTCCGGGCCAGGGAAGGAGACCAGCGCCGCGGTGACGTCGCGATCGACGCTGCCGTGACGGATGCGCATGGGCAGCGCGCTGCCCGGGCCGACGATCGCGACGCGGCCGATGAGCTGGCTGGGCTCCGCCAGGGCGATGCCGTCGGCGGTGAGGATCTGGTCGCCGTCGACGACGCCGGCCCTGGCCGCGGGCGAGTTGTTGACGACGTGCCGGGCGACGACGCCGCCGGAGGGCGCCTTCTCCAGGGCAACCCCGAGCCAGGCGCGGCGCGCGTTCTCCTGAGCAGAGGCGTCGCGAGCGGTGAGCCCGCCGGTGGCGACGACGGCGAGGGCGCCGACTCCGAGGGCCAGCACGGCGAGCGACGAGGCGACGCGGGTCAGCGCGAGGGGCATCGTTTCAGTGTAGCATCCCGGCCGGTGCGGTCCCAGGAGCGGCGAGGGCGCGGGGGCGGGGTCCTCGGGTGGGTGGCGAGCGCGGCGGGCGCCGGGGTGGTGGCGTGCTCGCCGGCTGCGCACGTGACGCACCGCGCCGAGCCGGGTGGGTGGACGGACACGCCAGCCGTCTCGGCCCCCCCTCGGTCGGCACCTGCGGAACGCTGGGATCTCGCCGAGCACCTCCACGCGCTCCAGGGGACGACCCCGCGGGCACGGTCCGAGCACCTCGGTGGCGATCTGGATGGGGAAGTGCTGGCCAGCGCTGGCAGCGGCTACCCCCTGCGCGGGCCCACCCAGGTCGCGGCGGTGGGGGCGACCCTGGTCGAGCGCCTCTTCGAGGCGGGAGAAAGGGCGCCGGCGGTCTACTTCGTCATGACCAAGCACCCCCCCGGTTACGACACCGGGCAGGGCGACTGGGAGTTCCTCGTCGTCGCCCGGGACGGCGCGGTCGAGGAACGGGGCAAGATCGCCCTCTGCTCGCGATGCCACGCGGAAGCCCCTCGGGACCA